>Ga0208820_1000660_pt1 | contig 22888 bp, 15 predicted proteins | sample June2015DPH_16_5_FD_184713 | JGI IMG/M metagenome (GOLD analysis project Ga0208820, IMG submission 184713) | Peatland microbial communities from SPRUCE experiment site at the Marcell Experimental Forest, Minnesota, USA - June2015DPH_16_40... | ecosystem: Environmental > Terrestrial > Soil >...
CTCGGACATAGTCGGATTCTTCGACCAGTACAAACCGACCTTGCAGCGTTACTATCTGCTGCTCGATGCGCTCAAGCCCGAGACCGCACGAAAAGTAGCGCACGATAACTTTCTGGGATTGCTTCCCGCGCGCTAGGTAGCCAGTTCAGCCGGCAACCGCTCAGCCCATCTCCACAACCACGCGGTTCTCCTCAGCTAATCTCCCGGCTGGGATGAAGTTCCCTTCCAGTAACTCGCCGTTCAGCACCAGCTTCCGAACGCCCTTCTGAACACCGGCTGGGTTCTGAACTTCCACGCGGACCTTCTTTCCGCGGAAAATCCGCGTCACCGTGAAGCCCTTCCACGCGGCGGGAATGCAGGGATCGATGCGCAGCCCGCCGTACTCGGGCCGCAGTCCTAGAATGTGCTGGGTCGCGGTGAAGAACGACCACGCGGCCGAACCGCTCAACCACGGCACGCGCGAAGCGCCGAATCGCGGGCTGTACTTGCTGTGGGTGAACTGGCAGTACACGTACGGCTCGATCTCGCGGACCTCGGCGCGGGTGTTCCACGCGCCCGGTAACGTAGCCCGGAAATACTGCCAGGCCAGATCGCCGTGGCCCAGCATGGTCTCCGCGATCACCACCCATCCCTGCGTGTGGGTGAAGATACTGCCGTTCTCTTTCATTCCGGGATTGAACAAGGCCGCGCGCATCACGTTGTAATCGGTCTCGACGTACGGCGGATCGCAAATCATCAGCCCATACTCGGTGGCCAGCCGGTCCCGCACGGCCTGCATCGCGGATGCGGCCCGGCCTCGATCGGCGTGTCCGCTCAGCACCGCCCACGATTGCGGGTTGAGGAAGATCTGGCCCTCGCGGCTCGAGCGCGATCCGAATTGGAAACCATCGGCGCGATACGCGCGCAGATACCATTCGCCATCCCACGCGTGGTTCCGCAGATCCTCATCGAGGCGGTCCAGGTTACTCTGCGCCCATGCCTCCTCTTCCTTAGATGCCAGCAAGCGACTTACCTCCAGATACACCGAAAGCGCGTAGCGAAGCTGGAAGGCCACGAAGACCGACTCGCCGCGATCGCCGAGACGAATGCAGTCGTTCCAATCGGCGAACAAGCCGCACGGCAGTCCATGCGCGCCGGAGCGATTCAGGCTGAAGAGGATGGCTCGCTTCATATGGCCCAGCACGTTGTCCGTGCCTTCGTCGGCGTAGGGAAGAACCTTGCGGTAAAAGGAAAGATCGCCGGTCTCCTTGACATATGCGGGGATCGCGTTGAACAGCCACAGGCAATCGTCGGAGCGGTAGTCCTCCTCGCGCGGAGCGTGCTCCGAGCCGGGGCGATGCGCGAACTGCTTGACCACCGGCATGGCGCCGCCGGTGGACACTTGGCCGGTAATCATCAACTCCAGCCGCCGGACGGCCTCGGTAGGGATGGTGTGCATCACGCCGAGCATGTCCTGCACGGTGTCCCGGTAACCCAGGCCGTCCCGCTCGCCGGCATAAATCAGGCTGGCGGCGCGCGACCACGCATAGGTCATCAGGCAGTTGAACGGGCTCCACATGTTCAGCATGCTGTTGAACTCGGCGTCTGGCGTTTCCGCGTCGATGCCGGTGATGCGCGCGTGCCAGTAACTCTTGAGAGCAGCCAGCTCCTGGGCGACCTTCCCCGGGCTGCCGAATTCGTCCGCGGCCCGGCGGCCTTCCACACGCGCGGTGCCGACGCCCATCAGTACCAGGAACTCACGTGTCTCACCCGGCTCAAGACTGATCCGGCTCCGTAGCACGCCGCAGCCGTTATCGCCGGCGGCGAGGGAGTTGGAGCATTCGCCCCGCTCCACCACCGCGGGTTTGGCATAACTCCCGTAAGGACCGAGGAACGCCGTGCGATCCGTATCATAGCCGGAGACCTCGGAACCCACCAGGGCGAGAAAGGTATGGCGTCCCTGGTCCTTCTCCTCGAAGTTATCCGGCATGAGGGGAAGATTGACATTGGTTCCATGATCGATAATGCCGCGCTCGACGGCCATCTTCACGATGTGCTGTGTGTACTGCAAGTTGATCAGGTCGTCATAGGCGCTCCAGTTCCCGGCGTATTCCACGTAAGTGAAGGCGCTGAGCCGGCGAGGCTTGCCGCTCACGTTGGTCAGCCGGACGCGCCAGCACTCGAAGTCCCTGCCGAGCGGAACGAAGTAAGTGGTTTCCGCGCGAATGCCCGCGTACTCGGAAGAAATGATGGTGTACGCGCTGCCGTGACGGCACTCCGACTTATACGCTTCCAGCGGCTTGCCCACCGGCTGCCAGGAAGCGGACCAATAGTCGCCGTCGTCGTGATCGTGCAGGTAGATATAGCGACCCGGTTGGTCCAAGGGGACGGAATTGAAGCGGAGTCGCGTGAAGCGCCCCTGCGCCGCCGACTTATAGAAGCTATATCCCCCGGCATTGTTGGTGATGATGGCGCCATACTCGGTGCTGCCCAGGTAGTTGCTCCACGGCCTGGGGGTATCGGGACGCGTAATTACATATTCCTTGTTGATGTCGTCGAAATATCCAAACTGCATATCAGATCTCCGGGGAGCATTAGGATAGATTCATAACAGTCGTGACAACCGCTCCCTAATCCGGCGTAGCCGGAACCAAACAGGAGCGTAATCCGATATTATCCACCAAGGCAGGTGGATGATGGGCCTTGCTCTACTGACCGAACGTCACGCCGAGCAGATCGCTGGCGTGCTGTCATGCTACGACCGTGTGATCGTGCAAGGGACGTTACCGGTGTTCTGCTACGCCGATGGGATGACGGCGTACCTGACGAAACGGCGGATCCGGATCTTTGACTTCACTCAGTTTGCCAAGCCGCCGACGGACGCCATCAAGGCCAATGCCGAGGCATTGGCCGCGGCCAACGGCCTGAACATCGATTACGTGCGGAAGAAGAACTTCCGCAAAGAGGACAGAGTCAAGGCAGTCCTCCAAGAACGGGGAACGCAGCCCGGGCTGGTATGGATCTTCTCGGCCCTGGAGCCGTGCACGACCTACCAGCCCTGGCACGACAAGCAGAGTGGACGGACATACCTGCGGTACGACGACGGCAAATGCCTGCACTACTATTTCTACTTCATCGACGAAGAACTGGGGCTCTGCTACGTGCGGGTGCCGACCTGGTGCCCGTTCCGGCTGCAGTTCTACTGCAACGGCCACAACTGGCTGGCGCGGCAACTGGACCGCAAGAAGATCCGCTACACGCAACTGGACAACGCCTTCACCGGCATGGAGGACTGGGCGGCGGCGCAGGCGCTGGCGGACAGCTGGGACCCGTCGAGCCTGCATCGCAAGGATGAATTCGCCCAACGGTTCTGTCCCCTCCTGAAGCAGATCGAGGAATCGTATCACTGGAGCCTGGACGAAGCCGAATACGCCACCGACATCGTGTTCCGGCGGCAGGCGGACCTGCAGGCCATTTATGGACAACTGATCCGGACCGCCATCCACACCGTCAAACCCGACGACGTCGCCACCTTCCTGGGCAAGAAGCTCAGCGGCAATTACCAGGATGAGATGGGCAACCGCTACAACGTGCGCATCGAAGGCACGCGGGTCCGCCACTCGATGGGCATGGCCTCCATCAAGATGTACGACAAGTTTGGCCAGATTTTCCGCATCGAAACCACGGCGAAGGATATCCCCTTTTTCAAACACTACCGCGAGGTAGAACAACGCAACGGCGAATCGGTGATGAAGTTCGCACCGATGAAGAAAACCATCTACAGCCTGGGCGCGCTGCGGGAAGCGCTGGGCGCCGCCAACCGCCGCTACCTGGAATTCCTGTCGGCCATCGACGACCCCAGCAACGGCATCGACAAGCTTCACAAAATCACACGGACCGTTCACGAGGAGGCACGGCCCTATCGCGGCTTCAACTTCTTCGACCAGGACGACGAAGCCCTCTTTCTGGCGCTGGCCCGCGGAGAGTTCACCGTCAGTGGCGTGCAAAACAAGGCGCTACGCGCTCGGTTCCCCCGCTACAACAGCGGTCAAATGTCCCGGATTCTACGCAGGCTTCGCACACACCGGCTCATCAAAAAGGCCAGCCACTGCTACAAGTACTACCTGACGGTGCTCGGCAAACAGGTCGTGGCGTTGGGTCTCAAACTCAAGGAGCTGGTCATCATCCCGGAGCTTGCTACTGCGCCCTCCCGCTGAACTTCTGCCGATTTCGACAAGAACCTAGCTATGTAGGTACTGACGGTCGCGGCTCCGAAAGGACGGTCGGCCCAGTTGTTGGCAGGCGATCAGAAGCTCCAGGCGTGCTCCGCGCTGGTGGCGGCGGGTTCCGGCGTCACTTCGGGATTCCACGGATGACCGGCGGCCGGCTCCGGCGCGGGCGCGGGCCGGACCCCTTCCCAGCCTTCGGCCAAAGTGGCGAGCAGGCTCAGCACCTCGGCCAGCGGTTCGTCGCGCTGCCGGAAGTTGGCCTCGGTGAGCCGGCGCAGCATGTAGTCGTATAGCGCCGCCAAGCGCCGGCTGATCTCGCCGCCGCGCTCGTGATCGAGAGCGGTGATCAACTGGATGAGCACCCGGCTGGCTTTGGTAATCGCCTTGGACCGCTCCATGATTTTTCCCTCGGCGAGGTATCGCCGCGCATCCTGAACCGCGCTCACCCCGGTCTGATAGAGCAGGCGGATCAGTTCCACGGGGTCTGCCGAAAGAACCCTGCTCTCGAGATAAGCGTCTTGCGCGGTATTCCACATTGGTTCGTTCTCCCAAACCACTTATCGGCCCAAAACTAGGGGTTTGAGCCGTTTCTTAAGGGGATTTGAGGTTCTGGGCCATGCGCAACACGTATTCCGGCGGCACCTGCGAGATTACCTCCTTGGTGCTGCGGTTGATGATCTGGACCACCAGATGCTTGGTCGCCGAATCCATTTGAAAGGCCAACTCTTCGTCCTGGCCGAACATCTCCGATCCATTCACGGCCTTGACGGCCTGGACCACCTCGCGGTTCTGGCTGGCGATTTCGGATGGGACGCTCACCGCGGCCGCGGGGAGGGCCGGGTCTGTGCGATTGATGGCGCTGATCTCCATAACGGCTCCTGAACCGGATCCATGCCGGCGAAAGAAATCGCCGGGCGTTTCCGGTGTCAAGTTTCTTATCGGTCGAAGGCGGCGAAACGCGAGCGGAGGTTAAGAGACCGTCTGGTAACAGGGAATATCGGCCAGCGGACCGAGCAAAACACGCGCTGGCCGCGCCGCTTCCAGCCGGCAGGAAGCGCCGGTGGAGCGCCCTTCGAGGGCCACCGACCCGGCCGAACGCGTTACCCGGTAAGCCGCCCGCGCGCCATGGTACTGGCGCAGCGGCTCCAGGCTCCAGTCCGAGCCGAACACCATGTGGATGCCACCATCGGAGCCTACCAGCACCGAGAACTGGCAATCTTCGCCGCTGACCTGCCGGGCGGTTCGAAACAGCTCTTCGGCATTCCTGAGAAACGCATTCACGAAAACCTTATCGCCGCCGCCGGATATTCCTTGAATTGCAGGGGCTGCCTGAGTGGGAAGACTAGCCCACTCAGAACCGCCGAAGGCAGAGGCCGCCCCGCTGCCAGGTGTTAGATTGTGTGCATGGTTCAGCCCTCGCGAAAAGAGCCAGCGGCCAGGCGCGGCCGGGGCCCGGGAGAAGAGACCGGCCAGCAGTATCCCCGGTGGCTCGCTCCGGCTGGCCTGTTCGCACTCACTCTGCTGGCTTACGCCAACTCGCTGAGCCTCGGCCTGGCCGGGGATTCCCAGTTTCTGCTGACCCAGGACCCCCGCCTGCAAAGCCTGACCGCGGGCAATCTGTGGCTGGTGATTAGCAAGAGCTACTGGTGGCCTGTCGCCGGCGACTTGATTTACCGCCCGATCACCACGGCTTCCCTGCTGTTCAATCACGCTCTGGCCGGCGCGGCCGGCGGCGCCTTCTGGTATCACCTGGTGAATCTGCTGCTGCACGCGCTCAACGTCTGGCTGGTTTGGAAACTGGCCAGCCGACTGCTGAGCGCGCGCGCGGCGTGGTGCGCGGCGGCGCTGTTTGCGGTTCACCCCATCGCCACCGAAGCAGTGGATAACGTGGTGGGCCGCGCCGATCTGCTGGCGGCCATGGCGGTGCTGGCGGGCCTGTTGATTTACGGCAGAGCCACGGCCCAGTCCGGCCCGCGGCGATGGCTGGCGTTATTCGCGGTGGCAACCGTGGGCGCGTTCTCGAAAGAGAACGCCGTGATGCTGGCGGCGCTGATGCTGCTGTCCGACCTCGCGTTCGGCGTGCCGGGCGGCATCCGCACGCGCCAGCGGCTGGCGGCGTATGGAGCGGCCCTGGGGTCGGTCGCGACGCTGCTGGTGGCGCGCGTCGTGGTGTTTGCGCCGCTCGCGTGGCCGCCCGCGTTCTACATGGATAACGTGCTGCGCGATCTGGATCGCTGGGAGCGTCTTTTCAGCGTGCAGAAGATCGTCGGCATGGACGCGTGCCTGCTGGTGTGGCCGGTGCATCTGGTTTCGGACCGTTCCTTTGACGTGATTCGCCCGGCGGCATGGACGGATGCGGGCGCATGGATCTCGCTGTGGGCGCTGCTGGCGCTGCTCGCGCTGGCCTTGGCCATGCGGTGGCGCCACCCGCTGGTGTTCTGGCTAGCCGGTTTTTGGGGGCTGGCTCTGCTGCCCACGTCGAATTTGGCTCTCATGATTGCGAGCGCGATGGCGGAGCGTTTTCTCTACCTTCCCTCGGTGGCATTCGCCATGGCGGTGGCGGGCCTGGCGTGGCGTTACCTGAGTCCCCGCGTGGCATGGGCCACGCTGGGGGTGCTGGCGTTGCTTTACACGGGACGCACCTGGGCGCGCAACGCGGACTGGCGCGACAACCTCACGCTGGGCTTGGCCGACGTGGAAACGGCGCCGCGCAGCGCGCGCCTGCACGACATGCTGGCCAAGGCATGGTTCGACCGGGACCCGCGCGCCAACCTCGACCGCGCGATCGCCGAACAGGAGACGGCGTGGAAGCTGGTACGCGACCTGGATCCCGAACAATCCTCGGAGCTGATTCCAGCCCGCCTGGGCATTTACTACGCGGAGAGAGCGGCGCTCGCGCCGGAGGCCGACCGCCGGGCCTGGCGCGAAAAATCGGTCGCCGTGCTGGCGGAAGCGCGCAAGATTTCGCTCGCCGGCGAACAGTTATTCGATAACGCGCAACTGGCGCACAACAGGCCGGCCGCGCCGCGCCAGGCATTCGTGCTGCTCTACCTTTACCTGGCCGACGACTATCTGAACCTGGGCCGCTTTGCCGAGGCCCTGGACGCGCTTCGCTACGCGCGCATTCTGGCGCCTCGTTTTCCGCCGCTGTACGAGGCCATGGCGGCCGCCTGCCACGGGCTCGGCGACGCGCAGGGAGAGGCCGTGGCGCGAGCCGGACAAGCGCTGGCCGAAGGACGCGCGCCCGACCCGGCCCAGTATTGCGCCGCCGCCGGCGAGCTGACGCAGGCATTACGCGACGATCGCACGCCGGATGCCACGTTCGAGCTCGATATTCTCGCCCGTTGCGGCGCGCCCGGCGGCGCGCCGCGGTAAAGACTCGCTAGGTCTCGACCGTGTGATATGGCGCTTTATATGGTGAACCACTCCCTCACGGCCGTGGCTCCGTTCGGACGTCACGCCTGGGACGCGGCCACCAACGCGTACGAGAAGCTGTTGGGAGGGTTGACGGTACTGACGAGCAATTGAGGGACGAAACTCCCAATTGAAGCGGAGCATTATCCGTCATTTCCAAATGCGGAGTTTCGTAGCCTCTGCCTGAATTACCCCGGGTAACCGTTCATGGTGGCCCAGGCGCCTCACTGCCTAGCGGAACAGCACACGAATATGGAAGTATCACCGACGGTTCGCGCGGCAGTGTAGTCATTGGTGCGCAGTATCCTTGCGTACTCGGCTATAGCGGGAAGTCCGTGCATCGCTTGGTTCCCCAAAACGACGATTCGCGGAGCCTGAGCTGCCAAATCAGCCTCGATGTCGGAGCGGGCAATGATGTGATATTTCGCTCTCTGGTCAACCGTGAGCTTATTCGCGATTTCCCCGCCAAAGTCATTCTCGAGGCCCGGATACGGGTCTGCCTTGGATGCAAAGATGTAGCCGGGCCAGAAGCTGGCAACCTCTTCGTTTGGCGCAGCCAACTGGTTAATCGCTTTGGAAACCGCGTTCACCTTGTCCAAAGTCCAGTTTGGAGCATCGTAGATATTGTTGACGCCGATGACCCTATCGCCAGTGACGAGATACCGCCGAAAACCTGGCACTGATAAGGCAGTGAATGACAGCACCATGGCGACGCTGAGCACCGCGATCGACTTTGGCGGCGCCGCGTGCAGCAAAGTGACGTAGTCGCTTGTCGCGCATACGGCAGCCACAATGAGGAACGGCATGCCCATGCAAAAATATTGAACGAACGAGGGCGTCGGAAGAAGGGAAATGAGTCCCAGAACGAATGCGATCAAGAAAGCCAGGAGCGCAGCGCCCCTGCGCATCCGCGACGCAAGAATCACGACGAAGCACACTGCCGACAGGATCATGAACTGACCGCCATCTTCGCCGCCACACAGAACTATCCGAAGTACGACTAACTTTTGTCTCCACATCCCTATCAGCCCCGCATTCGAGCGTATGGCGTGATACCCGAGGTTGTTGAATAGGAACAGATCGGGAGAGGCGACAAAAAGATAAAGACACGGCACAATACCGAACGTGAATCCGCCGAGGAACCAGAGAATGCGAGAGTTCGGGTTGCGGGTCTCAGGATGGCGAAATATCCACCAGAGGAAAACTGGCGCGAGCCCGACGACATACGAGCGGGTATCCACGCTCAGCCCAAATAACAGTCCCGCAACCGCGACCAGCCATGGTGAAGATGCGGGCGAGAGCCGAGTGACAATCACATAAGCGCCGAGCAGAAACAGGGCCGCCAGCGAATAGGTCTTCACAAGCGGAAACCACGCAAAGATGAAGGTGCTCGAGGCGAACAAAACTACCGCTGCCGCGCCGGCGATCCATTTCTGGGTTTCACGGCAGACATGCTCGTAAATAAGCAGACCGAGGATGGTCGTCAGCGCTGCGGAAAAGCTTCGGCCTGAGAACCAGGATATTCCGAACAGCTTCATCCAGAGGCCATACGCGTAAGGCAACAGAGGAGCCTGGGTATAAAAGAAATCCAGATAAGGTGCTTTGTGCTTCAGCGCCAGTCGCGACGCCAGGAGATAGAATCCTTCATCTCCATCAATAAAGCGATGGCGAGCGACAAACGAAAAAAAGCACGTGAGGAAGACGAAAACGGGTACGAGCATTAACTTACAGGTGCGGTTAATTTCAGCCTGAGAGTTCATGTTGACCGTAGGCTCCCTTTTTCAGCACCGCTTGATTCTGCCCGAACTCTACCGCTTGTGGCCGGGTTTGCCAGACCATGCCTTTATCTATTATCGGCAACTCAGGGATAGCTGGCTACGAAACTCGCAACCGCAGGACGCGTGGAAATGGCGTTTTCAAGCTTCGCCATCATATCCACCTTCCCCTCCAGCCCTGACCGGTGAATCGGACATGCGACCGATCCCTGACGGTCGCGGCTCAGAACGCGTTGGAGCGTATCGGAGCCGCGACCATAGGGGCGGTCAGCACGGTGGTAACTCAACGCCAGCTCACGCCGTGCGCTGCGTTTCGGACTTGTCGCCTGAGATCGCGGCTTGCGCGGCGGCCAGGCGGGCGATGGGTACGCGGTACGGGGAGCAGGAAACGTAGTTCATGCCAACCCGGTAGCAGAACTGGACCGAGCTCGGCTCGCCGCCGTGCTCGCCGCAGATGCCGATTTCGAGATCCGGCCGCGTCTTGCGGCCGAGTTCGACCGCCATCTTCACCAGCTTGCCGACGCCTTCCTGATCGAGGACGGCGAACGGATCGGCGGCGAAGATCTTCTTGTCTTTGTACTCCTGCTGGAACTTCGTATAATCGTCGCGCGAAAGTCCCATGGTGGTCTGCGTGAGGTCGTTGGTGCCGAAGCTGAAGAATTCGGCTTCCTTGGCGACTAAGTCGGCGGTGAGCGCGGCGCGCGGAATCTCGATCATGGTGCCGACCATGTACTTCAGGTCCTTCATGCCGGCCTTACCAAGAACTTCATCGGCCACGGTAACCACGATCTTCTTCTGGTCTTCCAGTTCCTTGACACCGCCAATCAGCGGAATCATGACTTCCGGAATTACCTTGACGCCTTTCTTGGCCACCTGCACCGCGGCTTCGAAAATGGCGCGCGCCTGCATTTCGGTGATTTCGGGATAGAGGATACCCAGGCGGCAGCCGCGCAGGCCCAGCATGGGGTTGAACTCATGCAGCTCTTCCACCCGCTTCAGCAACGCGGTCAGCACGGTCTTGAGGGTCTTCACTTCGGCGCCGAAGCGCTGGTAAGTGGCGACCAGTTCCTTCTTCTTCTTGAGATCGGCGTACGGCAGAATGGCGACATCCACCATCAACTCTTCGCGCTTGGGAAGGAACTCATGCAGCGGCGGATCGAGCGTGCGGATCACCACCGGGAAACCGTCCATGGCTTGGAACAGTCCGGCAAAATCCCTGCGCTGGAACGGCAGCAGCTTGGCCAGCGCCTTGCGGCGGGTCTTTTCGTCGGGGGCCAGGATCATGGCCTGCATATGTTCGATGCGATCCTCGGCGAAGAACATGTGCTCGGTGCGGCACAGGCCAATGCCCTCGGCGCCGAACTTGCGCGCCGCTTTGGCATCGCGCGGGATATCGGCATTGGCGCGCACGCCGAACTTGCCGCGGAATTCGTCGGCCCAGCCCATGAAGCTGGCCAGAACGCCGGAAGACGGATCGGCATCGAGCGTGTTAGCCTTGCCGGCAAACACTTCGCCGGTCGAGCCGTCGAGCGACAGCCAGTCGCCTTCCTTGAGTGTTACTAACTTGCCGCCGACCGTGACCGAAACCTGCTTCTTGTGCTCGTCGACGGTGATCGATTCGGCGCCTGCCACGCAGGGCGTACCCATGCCGCGGCAAACCACTGCCGCGTGGCTGGTCATGCCGCCGCGCGCCGTCAGAATGCCCTTGGCCACTTCCATACCGTGAATGTCGTCGGGCACGGTTTCCTTGCGAACCAGGACCACGGGCGACTTCTTGGACACCTCCACCGCCTCATCGGCCGTGAAGACGATGGTGCCAACCGAGGCGCCGGGCGATGCCGGCAGGCCGACGGCCAGCCTGGTGAGCGTCTTCTTCGATGCCGGGTCGAGCACCGGATGCAGAAGCTGGTCGAGTTGTTGCGGCTCCACGCGCAGGATGGCTTCGCGCTTGTCGATCAGGCCTTCCTGAACCATCTCCACCGCGATGCGGACCGCGGCCGGCCCAGTGCGCTTGCCGTTGCGGGTTTGCAGCATGTAGAGCTTGCCATCTTGAATCGTGTACTCGAAATCCTGGATGTCGTGATAGTGCTTTTCGAGCATCGTGGTGCTGTCGCGAAGCTGCTGGTAGACGGTCGGGTTCCACTTCTCGAGCTCGGCAATCGGGTGCGGGGTGCGGACGCCGGATACCACGTCTTCGCCCTGTGCATTCTCCAGAAACTCGCCGTAGAACACTTTCTCGCCGGTGGCCGGGTTGCGGGTGAAGCCCACGCCGGTGGCCGAAGTCTCGCCCAGGTTGCCGAATACCATGGCTTGCACGTTGACCGCGGTGCCCAGGTCGTCGGGAATCTGGTTCATCTTGCGATAGTGCTTGGCGCGGTCGTTGAACCAGGAGCGGAAGACGGCGTTGCGCGCGCCGGCGAGCTGCTCCAGCGCATCCTGCGGAAACGGCTTGCCGGTTTTCTTCAGCACCAGCTTCTGATAACCCTGGATCACTTGCAGTAAGTCCGCCGCGGTAAGTTCCGTGTCCAGCTTGGCCTTGGCCTTTTTCTTCTGGCCATCGAAGATCGCCTCAAACTCGTCCTTGGGGATCTCCAGCACCACGTTGCCGTACATCTGGATGAAGCGGCGGTAACAATCGTACGCGAAGCGGGCGTTGTTGGCCTTGGCTTCGAGCGCCTTCACGGTTTGATCGTTCAGCCCCAGGTTGAGGATGGTATCCATCATGCCCGGCATGGAGAACTTGGCGCCCGAGCGCACGCTGACCAGCAGCGGGTTGGCGACGTCGCCGAGCTTCTGGCCCATCCGCTCCTCGAGCGTCTTCAGAGCCTCCATCATCTGCGCGTCGATTTCCGCCGGCACGCTGTTGTCGTTATGGAAGTAGATGTTGCACACTTCCGTGGAAATGGTGAAACCCGGAGGCACGGGCAGCTTGGCCCGCGACATTTCCGCCAGCCCGGCGCCCTTGCCACCGAGCGTATCTTTCATCTTCCCGTCACCGTCGGCGGTTCCGTTGCCGAACGAATAGACATACTTCTTCATGCTTTAAGCTCCTATGATGTAGTTACAATTTCCGAAAAGTCCGCTATGTTGGAAAATTCCAGTAATAGCGTGCCGAGTAACATCAAGCGATTACGCCGGATGTCGTCCTCCGGCGCATTTACTAACACCTTGTCGAAAAACAAATCCACTTTGGGCCGCAGCTGCGATACCACCGATTCAATCGGCTGGCCCGCGATGCGCCGGTATTCGTCGTACAGATCCCGTTCCGGCCCGTCCTGCAATAACTTCGGGTCGATCGCCGCGGCGCTCGCCTCCGTGAACTTCTGCTGGTCGAGGATATTGCGGATGCGCTTGAAACTCGCGGCGAGCGGCTCGAAATCGGGCGACGACCGCAGGTCCCGGATGCGAACCAGGCGCGCTTCCAGATCCACCAGGTTGCTCCAGCCGGCTGCCATGGCGGCGTTGACTTCGTCGTATAGGAAGCCGCGCACGTCCTTGAAATAATACCGGATGCGATCCAGCAGGAACTCGCTCAACGCCTTCGCCCCGTCGCTTCCGTCATTCACCAAGGGCGCAAGATCGATATCGATCTTGCCTTCCACCAGAATCTTCACTACACCCTGCGCCGCGCGCCGCAATGCGAACGGATCGCGCGAGCCGGTCGGGATCAGACCAACGCCGAAGCAGCCGCGCAGCGTGTCGAGCTTATCGGCCAGCGCCACAATCTGGCCGGTGCGGTTGCGCGGTATCGCGTCCTCCATGCTCTCCGGTTTGTACTGATCGTAGATCGCCTGCCAGACCGCGTCCAGCGCGCCTTGCGCGCGCGCGTAGAGGCCGCCGACCACGCCTTGTAGCTCGGTGAATTCCTTGACCAGCTCGGTGGTCAGATCGCACTTGGCCAGCTCCGCGGCGCGCACCGCGTGTGCATCGCCGCCCAGCTTACTCACCAGCGCTTTCACGCGCTCGGTCTTTTCGAGATAGGAGCCCAGCTTGGCCTGGAAGGTCACATGCGCCAGATCCGGCACGCGCGCGGCGAGCGATTTCTTCTGATCGGTTTCCCAGAAGAAGCGCGCGTCGTTGAACCGCGCCCGCAGCACGCGCTCGTTGCCGCGGCGGACGAAGCCTTCCGGATCGGAAGGAATGTTCATCACCGCTGCGAACTGCGGCGCCAGCTTGCCGCGCTCATCCTCCACCGAAAAGTATTTCTGGTGGTGGCGCATCACGGTGACCAGCACTTCCTCGGGCAGCGCCAGAAACTCCGCATCGAAGCTGCCCACGATGGGTGTGGGGTGCTCGGTGAGATAAACCAGGGTTTCCAGCAGCGCTGGGTCGGGCTTGACGCGGACGCCGGCGAGCTCGTTGTGGATCTTGTTGCGGCGCTCTTCCGCCGAAAGGATCACGTAATTCTCGCGCAGCCGCCGCTCGTAGTCGGCGGTGGTGACGGCGATTTCTCTCGCACCCAATCGGCGATGGCCGCTAGTAACCGCGCCGGAGCGTATGCCCGCGAGCTCGAACGGCACGATCTCCTCGCCCAGCAGAGCCACGATCCAGCGGATGGGCCGGATGAAGCGCGGGCCGCCCTTGCCGGTCCAGTACATGGTCTTGGGAAAGCCGATTTGCAGGATGATGCCGCCGAGCGCTCCGGCGAGAATATCGCGCGTGGCCCGGCCGGCCACGGTTCTGACAAAAGTGAAGTAATCGCCTTTGGGCGTGGATTCCACCGTGAGGATTTCCGGCGCCACGCCGTGCTTGCGCGCGAAACCGGCCACGGCTTGCGGCGGCGCCGATTTGGCGGGACCCAGCACGCGCTCCTCGCTATCGGCCTGGCGCGCCGGCAAGCCTTCCGCGCGTAGCACCAGGCGTCGCGGCGTGGCATCCATGGTGACCGAATCGTACGCAATGTCCAGCTTCTCGAAAAGCACCCGCAGGCTGCCGAGCGCCGCCGGAATCATCCAATCGGGAATTTCCTCGGTGCCGATTTCGAGCAGGAAGGGAAGCGAAGCCGGGCTCACTGCGCCACCTCCGCCGCGGCCGGCTGCCGCTGGTCGGCCCAGGCCTGCGCCACGCCCACCGCCAGCTTGCGCACGCGCTGGATGACGCCGACGCGCTCGGTGACGCTGATGGCGCCGCGCGCATCGAGCGTATTAAAAATGTTCGAGCACTTCAGCACCTGGTCATAGGCCGGCAGCAAGGGGAAACGCTGTTTATCGGCGGCCTTGGGGTCGTAGAGCTTCAGCAGGCGCGCCGCTTCGCCTTCGTGCAGTTCGAACAGCTTCCACAGCATCGAAATGTCCGCCATCTCGAAGTTGTAGACCGAATACTGCAGCTCGTCCCGATAGCGCACGTCGCCGTAGGAGAAGCCCTTGGCCCACTCGATGTCATAAACGCTGTCCCGGACCTGGAGGAATGCCGTGAGCCGCTCCAGCCCATAAGTCAGCTCGGCGGGAACCAGGTCGAGATCGATGCCGCCGCACTGCTGAAAATAAGTGAACTGGGTGATCTCGAGGCCATCCAGCATCACCTGCCAGCCAATGCCCCAGGCGCCCAGCGTGGGCGATTCCCAGTTGTCCTCTTCGAACTTGATGTCGTGCTTGCGGAGATCGATGCCGATGGCTTCCAGGCTCGCCAGGTATTGTTCGATGACATCGTCGGGCGAAGGTTTGAGGATCACCTGGAGCTGCGAATGCTTGAACAGGCGGTTGGGATTGTCGCCGTAGCGGCCGTCGGCCGGGCGGCGGCTGGGCTGCACATAAGCCACCCGATACGGTTCGGCGCCGAGCACGCGCAGAAAAGTCTCCGGGCACATGGTGCCTGCGCCCACTTCCACGTCGTACGGCTCTTGAATGATGCAGCCGCGTTCCGCCCAGTATTGTTTCAGCCTGAAGATGATTTCTTGAAACGATGACATCGGTATACCTTGTGGGAGGTTACGTCGGATTCTCCAAAAGCGGCGCCGTAATCAACCGGCGCTCCACGTGCGATTCAATCTGCTCCACCAGAAAGCGGCGCAGGTCCGCCGCGGTGGCCTGATTCCAGGCCGGTCCGGAAAGCTGCGTCACTGGCGTGCGCAACATTTCCGCGGCGATGGCTCGTGACTCCGCGCTCAGCTCCCGGCCTCCGCCGCCCAGCGCTTTCCGGCAATGGCCGCACATCAGCCCCGCCCGGTCGCGGCTGAAAAAAGCCCGCTCGCGAGCCCCCGGACCAGCAGCTTCCGGATCGTCGAGCAGGCTGCCGCAGCTCAGGCACACGTGCAATTCCGGCAGCCATCCGGAGAGACGAACCGCCCACAGCGAAAAGTAGGCGACCGCCCGCCACGCACCATTCCCGGCGGCAGTTCGCAAGTAATCCAGCACAGCCAGCAGAAGGCGGAAAAACTTCTCATTCGGCTCCGCGGCGGGCAACATCTGTTCGGTCACCTCCGCGAAGTAATCCAGCGCCACGCCGGCCCAGTAATCGGACGCCAGCCCGAATTGCGAGCGAACTAATTCGCAACCGTCCAGGCTGACCAGTTCGCGGGTTTCGCGCTGGAAATACGCCATCCGCACGTATGACAGCCGCTCCAGGCCCGCCCCGAAAGCGTTCTTCGGGCGCCGCGCCCGCTTGGCCACGCCGCGCAATTTCCCCTGATCCCGCGTAAGAAAGCTGACTACCAGGTCCGCCTCCTGAAGCGGGTAGGTGCGCAGAACAAGAGCTTCGCTGACGCGCGCTGGCACACGTGGAAATTTCAGAGTAACACAGTTGATTTGTCCGGTTTCGGTGGAGCTGCCCGATTTCCCGTCACGTAACCAGGCGCACCGGGAAACCCGACTGCAATCATTCGTTCATCGTTATGTAACGGAAATGAAACAATTTAGATGCTGCGCCAATACCGAGGCGGCTTAAAATAGGTTGTATATGATGCGACAAGCCGCTGTTGCCCACCAGGTCGAGCAGGGCCGGACCCGAATCAAGATCCTGAATGGTCCCGCCATGAGCTGCGACGCGGAGGGCTGTCACGCGAAAGCCGCGTATCTGTTCCGTGAGGAAGATGGGCCCATCGCAGCGTATTGCGAGGTTCACGCCGACGAATCCGCGTCCAGGGCCGGCATTCCATTGCCGACATCCAAGATCACCATCCTGCGCACCATGTTGGGTTGAGCGATTCGCCGCCCCTCGCTAAGGTTCTACGCGGGCGGTTTCAGTCGTGCGCGATCGCGTCCATGCTTTTTGGGCGGTTCGCGGCGCTGCCGGATGAACCACTCCTGCGAGTTCACCTTTGATTTCGCGCCGCCCTTCCTGCGCGTGTAGACTCCGGTGGTGTTCATATCGCGCGCCTTCACGTTATCGGCCAGAAATACCGCCAGCACGTTGTCGCGCAGGTGGCGGATCATGGCCGGCTCGCGGATGGGCGCCAGCACTTCCACGCGATGGTCGATGTTGCGGGACATCAGGTCGGCGCTGCCGATGTAAATCTCTTCCTGGCCGCCGTTACGGAAATAGAAAACGCGGCTATGCTCCAGGAAGCGGCCGACGATGCTGGTGACTTCAATACGGTCGCTGACGCCGGGCACGCCGGGGCGCAGGCAGCAGATGCCGCGCACCAGCAACTGAATGCGCACCCCCGCCTGCGACGCCTTATAGAGCGCGCGAATGATTTTGGGATCCGCCAGCGAATTCATCTTGAAGATCAGGTGCGCCTTCCCGCCGGCCTTGGCGTGTTTGACCTCCCGCTCGATCAGGGCTTCAAATTTCGACCGAAGATTCACCGGCGCCACCAGCAGCTTCTGGTAGTCCGCCTTGTGCGAATAGCCGGTCAGATAGTTGAACAGGTCGCTGACGTCGTCGGCCACGGCTTCATCGCAGGTGAACAGGCCGACATCGGTGTACAGGTGAGCCGTTATGGCGTTGTAGTTGCCGGTGGAAAGGTGCACGTAGCGGGCGATGCGGTCCTGCTCGCGCCGCACCACCAGCGCCACCTTGCAGTGAATCTTGAGGCCGATCAGGCCGTAGACCACGTGCACGCCGCGCCGTTCCAGTGCGCGTGCCCATTCGATGTTGCTCTCCTCGTCGAACCGCGCCTTGAGCTCCACCAGCGCGGCGACCTGCTTGTCTTCCTCCACCGCTTCGAGCAGCGCCTCCACCACCGGCGCATTGCGGCCCACGCGGTATAAGCAGGTCTTGATGGCCAGCACGGCCGGATCGCGCGCCGCCTTGCGCAGGAATTCGATCACCGGCTGGAAGGAATCGAAAGGGTGGTGCAGCAGGATGTCCCGGCTGCGAATCATGCCGAAAAGATCTTCCTCGTCGGAAACCTCGGCCAGCTCGGGCGGTGTAGCGGGAAGGAAAGGCGCGTCGCGCAGGTCCGGCCGGTCCAGGCCATGCAGGCTCATCAGGCGCTTGAGCGAGAGCGGCCGCGGCGAGCGGTAGACCTCGCTGGGTCCGACCTCCAGGTTGCTCATGAGGATGTCGAGCATCGGGCCGGGCATATCGGCGGTCACCAGCAGCCGGACCACGCTCTGGAAGCGCCGCTGGCGAAGACCCTCCTCGACGGTCTCGAGCAGGTCCTCGGCTTCCAGTTCGGTGATCGCCATATCCGCGTCGCGGGTGACGTGGAAAGGATGCGCTTCGAGGATCTCCATGCCGGGAAACAGCACGCCGAGATGGGCCGCGACTACCTGCTCCAGCCATACCAGGTCGATCCGCCTGGGCCGGCCGCGTTTGGTGGCGGCCCTCGCGCTGCCGCCCACCGGCACCAGTTGCGGCAGCGAATCAGGCACCTTGACGCGCGCGAAGTGTTCGCTGCCCGCGCGGTCGCGAATCGAAACCGCCAGGTTCAGGCTGAGATTCGAAATATGGGGAAAGGGCCGGCCCGGATCGAAGGCGAGCGGCGTGAGCACGGGAAACACGGTTTCGTCGAAGTACTTGGCGGCTTGCTGGCGGTGGGCCTCGTTCAGCTCGCCGTAGTCGTGAACGAAGATGCCCTGCTCGCGAAGCGCCTCCAGCAAATGGTCCAGGGTGCGGTGGGCCTCCGCCAACAGCCGCTTGACCTCGCGCCGGATCGCCACCAGTTGCGCGCGCGGGCTCATGCCATCCGGGCCCGCTTCCGGCGAACCAGCCTCCAACTGCGCCGCCAGGCCCGCCACGCGCACCATGAAAAACTCGTCCAGGTTGGAACCGAGAATCGAAAGGAACTTCACCCGCTCCAGCAACGGGTTGGTTTCATCCTCGGCCTCCTCCAGCACGCGGCGCTGAAACGCCAGCAGGCTCAACTCGCGGTTCACATAGAGCGCCGGATCTTTCAAATCCACCGGCGCCGGGACGGCGGCTGCGCGTTGAGCGCCGGAGGCAGCGGCTTTGGCTTGCATCTTCTTGGGCATGTGCGGGAGTGGCCGTCCTTGCTTGGCGGCTCTACTAATTTCGCACGAAACCGGGGTTGCCTGGGTTACAGGCGGCAAGCTAAAGCATGCCCTACCTAGTTCGGGTAAGGATCGCCGGGGCGGACAATCCGAATCTGATGATCGCGGAACGGAAGAGGTCCTCCTGGCAGTTGTAGTTTCGGCATGTGGCAGCTCACGCATTTTTCCTGCGCCACGGGACAGACCTTGGCGCGCGGCACATCCCGGCCAGCCACCGGAGGCGCATCCTGGCTGTGGCACGCCAGGCAACTGTGGTCGTACGCGGCCGGCTCCTTGACCGGGTTGGCGTGGGGATTGTGGCAGGCTGTGCACCGGATCCGCAGATCGTCGCCTATGAAGCAGCGGCTGTTCGCCAGCCGGTACGGCTGGAAGCGCACGTTGGCCTCGCCGAACTGGCGCAGCTTGACGATCTCGTCCCAGGTCCGGTGGCACTGGCCGCAAAACCGCGACGTCTGCTCGGCATTCATCTGGCCGAGCTTCTTGGGCACAGGCCCCGGCTTACCCGCCGCCAGACTGTCCCTGTGAGCGTCAGCGCCAGCGTGGCAGTGCTCGCAGGTGAGCCCCGGCTGGATGGATGCGAGCGTCAGCTTGCCGCCGTTCACCGTGCCCGTGCTGTGGCAGCCGAAGCAGGCGACAATCTCGGTGTCCGACGTCTTCCGTCCCATGGCTTCCACCAGGTTGTGCGGCTCGATCTTATTGTTGCCCACCGTGACGTCCAGGCCGTCCAGGCTCGCGTAATAGCTCACGATGCTTTCGTAATACCCGCCGTCATACTCCAGCACGAACGTCTGGCTGTGCACTCCGAAGGCGTAGCGGATCGGCAGGCTCAACTTGCCGCTCGAATCGCTCACCGTGTACGTGCTCTGGTTGCCGTCAGTCTCGATGGTGTACGTGTAGCCGTTCCTTTTGAACTTGAGCTTCGGGTGAGCCGCTAATACCGTCTGGTTGGGAGCGAGTTCCATGCCGATGCCCATGGCCGTGTTGGGTTGCGACTCGGCTTCGGCGCGATGGCAGGTGGCGCAAGTGAATTTGGCGGCCGGCGGTTCGGCCGAATACGCAGCGCCGGCCAGCGCCAGACACGCTGCCGCGGCCAGGCTAGCCTGGCGCACCGGACTCCCTCGCCAGCTTGATGGACGCCTGGCGCTCGCGGCGCGCGTCTTGGTAGCGGCCCGCTTCGGAATACGCCGTGGCCAGCGCGGTATGGTATCCCAGGTTGCCCGGTTCGATCCGCACGGCCGCTTGCAAATGCCCGATCGCATCGCTCGAAGCGCCGGTTTCGGTAAGCACCACTCCGTAAGCATACTGCGCCAGGCCCAATCGCGGCGAGTCTTCCGCAGCCTTCCTGGCGAGCGGCAGGGCGGCGGCCGCGTCTCCCGCAAGCCTCAGCCGGAGCGCCAGCGCCGCGCGCGCTCGCGCGTTGCCCGGATTCACCTGCAACTCGCGCTGCAATTCCGCATTCATGGCCTCCGGACGCACGTCGAGCAGGTAGGTGGCGTACAGGTAGTGAACACCGGCGGCGTTTGGGTATGCGCTGAGCAGGGAGCGAAAGCCCGCTTCGGTGTGCGAGGTGTCGCCGGCGATCCATGCGTAGGCCGTCTTGCCCGCCATCTCGACCAGGTCCCGCTGTTCGGCGCGGACCTGCTGCGGAAGAGCGGGCATTTCCAGAGCGTTCAGGCCGAGTCCGGCGATCAGTAGCGGATCGCGGATGCCGCGCTCCGCGAAGGGTTTCAACTCCTCGCGCGCCCGGTCGAAAGAGCCCGCCCGCGTCAGCAGCAGCGCCCTGTGGAAGCGTGCCACCTGTTCCACCTCGGGGTCCAGCCGGGCGCCCGATGTGAACCCACGCTCGAGATGCTCGAGCGCGCTATCGTACTGGCCGGTCTCGTATTCGCACAGGCCCAGAAACGCCCATCCCGCCGGCGCCTTCGCATTCCGTTTGGTGAACTCGGTGAAGGCTTGCCGGCCATCGGCGAACCGGCCCGAATCGTAAGCCAAAAGCCCGAGGAACCACCAGCCTTCCAGCCAGCCGGGCTTCTCCTGAACGCCTTGCCGGTATAGCCTGACAGCCGTCGCAATCTGGTTGGCATCGCGCGCGGCGGCTGCGCGGGATGCGATATCCTGCGCATGTGCGCTCGCGCTCCAGGCGGCCACGCTGGAACACACCAGCAGCCAGACTCGTATCCCCCGCGGCAGAAGTCCCTCCCGGTACATTAGCTGATGCCGGACGCGCCGGGAACGTTACTTTGGCGGCAATCCGGCGGCGCCGCGCTATGTGCGTTTGCGCACAGCTCGGTAGCGGTAACGCCGGCGGTCTTTTGCCGCCGGTGCTTTATGTGCCGCATGATTTCCGGCAGGGTCCGAGTCGGCGAGGCACACAAAGAACACCGGCGACGAGATCGCCGGCGTTACCCGGGGCGGCGTTACCGGGGGGGCTGATTCCCGCCGCCGCGGTAGCGTTCCAGGAGGGCGCGCAGGTTCTCCGCCACTTGCCTGTTGTCGGCTTCGACGGCCAGGCGCAGCGCGCGCTCCGTGGTCTCGATGGCCTCCTGTTTGCGGCCGGCGACATTGTAGGCCGTGCCCAGCGCGGCCAGGCACTGCCAGTCCTTGCCGCCAGAGAGTTCCACGGCTTTTTCCAACTGGAGAATCGCGGCAGCGGTGTCGCCTCCGCGGCCCAGCACAAAGCCGAGGTTGAACCGGTACTCGGCCGAATCCGGCTTCAGCTCGACGGCTTTTTCCAAATGCACGCGCGCTTCGTCGGCGCGGCCCGCTTTGGACAGGATGAATCCCAGCCGGCTATGGGCGTCGGCGGATTCCGGAGCCAGGGCCACGGCTGTTTCCAGATGCTGGATGCCTTCGGTACGTTGGCCCTTAGCGAACAGCGCGGTTCCCAGATCGGCTTCCAGCGCGGGATTCTCCGCATCGAGCGCCTCGGCCCGGCGGTAATTGTCGATGGACCCATCCAGATCGCCGGTTTGCGCCAGCGCCAGCGCCAGACTGGCGAATGTGGCCGCCCGCGTCGGATTCAGCTCGCTCGATTTGCGATACTCCGCGACGGCGCCGCGCAGGTCGCCCGTCTCGCTGAGCGCAAAGCCCAGGTTGAAGTGCGCCTTGTCGTCGTCGGAATCGAGTTCCATAGCTTTGCGCCACTCCGGGACGGCATCGCCGAACCGGTTGTTCTTCATCAGGTCGAGCGCCACGTTGAACAAGCGGTAAAAGTCCGTGGCGGGCGCCTCGATTCGCTCCAGACCGCCCCTGGGAATGTTCAGGAACTCGGGAATGTTGGCCGCCCGGTTCGCGGCCGTAGTTTCGTCAATCAGGATGGCCGGGCTGTCGTTGCCGCTCTCGTCGATGTGGGTGAGATAGAGCTGCGTGTACAAATTGCGCCCCTTGGACGAGAAGACCAGCCAGCGCCCGTTGGGCGAGAAACTGTGCCACGAGTTCATGATTTTCTGATTCGAATTCAGGCGCCGCGCCACGCCGCCCTGCGCGGGGACGATATACAAATGGCTGTCGGGACGCATCAGCAGGCCGGACTTGTTTTGTACGAACACGATCCACTTGCCGTCGGGCGAGACTTTGGGGAAGTTGTTGCTCATCCCGTTTTCCGAAGCGCCGGCGATCTTCTCCGCCTGGCCGCCCTTGCCGTGGTTGAACGGGATGCGGTAGAGATCGTACTGGATCTGCGTTTCGTTCGGATCGTTGGCGTAGCGGGATTTCGGCTGTCCCGGCGGATAGGGGTCGCGCGCCTTCGCCCGGGAAAACACCAAGTAGCTGCCATCCGGACTCCAGAACGCGCACGCCTGGACATAGTCGGGGTCGTCTGCTCCGGCGAGCGGCTGCAACTTTCCGGTCTCGCGGCTGTACCACGCCAGCACGCCTCGCGTCGGATAGAATACCTGCACGAAGCCATAGGACGGATAAAAGCCCTGGTAGAGCCTGTCGCCCAGATGACGGCTGCCCGAACCGGGCACTTCGACCGAGGTCACCACATACTTCCCGTCCGGCGAAACCTGCGACATGAAGCCGAACCGCTGCGGCGTGTTCTCGGTAAACGCGGCCCACTTGATGACATGCGCTTTGTCGATGGAGCTTACCTTTC
>Ga0208820_1000662_pt1 | contig 22806 bp, 15 predicted proteins | sample June2015DPH_16_5_FD_184713 | JGI IMG/M metagenome (GOLD analysis project Ga0208820, IMG submission 184713) | Peatland microbial communities from SPRUCE experiment site at the Marcell Experimental Forest, Minnesota, USA - June2015DPH_16_40... | ecosystem: Environmental > Terrestrial > Soil >...
CGGACGCTACACTAGCAGTATACCTAGCAACGTGTGCCGGGTGCCCTACTCATCGCGTTCTTTGCGATGAGTGGGACGCCGCTCCCAGTTCCGCAATCTCACCCCCGACTTTTTTCATCACAAATCACCTGTGAGCACCATCACAGACTTCGCACCCGGCATGCGCGATAATGCGTTACCCCTTTTTTTCTCGGGAATAATTTTTTGCATCCCGAAGAACGGATTCACGCCCTCAGCAGTCGCATTGCCGATATTTCTAACGAAGGACTGCATATTGCCTGTAGTCAACGAATTTTTCTTTGTATCGCACGTGAATGGCATGAGCAATTGGGGCGGACGAGGATGAATTACGAGAGGAGCGTGTTCCATTTGGGCGATAGTTTTAGCTTGGCGACCTTGCCATATGCTGATGCAAATGTACGCGACGAGGTAGCCTACACCTCCTATCGCAACAAGGCCCAAAAAAACCAGTTCGACTTGTCTGGTTCGGCTCGCTTCATTCCAGTTACGCCACAGGCTGTGTTTTTGTTGCTTGCTGGATTTGTCGGAGGTTGGACTGGCTTTACTGCGTTCTTTGCGTGTTTGTTTCTTGGGGGCAATGGGAAGAATGTCATCGGGAGTATTGTCTTGACTGTTTTTAGTGTCATCGTTTTCCATAGAGGTCTATTCTGTTTATTGAGATGAAAAACACTGAATATATCGAAGGCTCAGAAGCCCTGAAGAACCTTGAACGGGGATGATAGCACTGTTCAAAGTTCCCAAAGCCATGGCGTTTGCCCGCTGCTTCGCGTTTTACGTTGCGCTTCACCAATTCCGTCCAACTGGTTGATTTCACGTAAGATGGCTGAAATCAGCCACTCGTCTTGCCACAACTTTTCGCTGCCATCCGAGTTCAAGTGAGTAGGCGCTTCAGAAGAAACAGAAAGCTGAAGGACCTCAAGCTCAGGCGAATCGCAACGTCGAATCGCAACCGCGAATCGCCAAGCGGAACGAAAGGGAGGTTCACTATGAAATACCTGAGATATGGTGCACTGCTTGCTTTGCTGGCCATGCCGCTCGCGTATTCGCAGGCTGCGGTGGTTGTCGGAGCGAGGGTCGGAGTGGGCGTTGGGGTTGGAGTCGGCGTGGCTGGCCCGCCCGTCTGCGCTTACGGCTATTACCCGGACTATCCGTATGCTTGCGCACCCTACGGCTACTATGGTCCGAGCTGGTTCTCTGGCGGAGTCTTTATCGGCGCAGGCCCCTGGTACCACGGCTGGGGACATCCGTATTACGGACGCCCCTACGCTCGCGGCTTTGCGGATCGTGGTCCGGCAATTCGGCGCGGCTTTGAAGGACGCGGCCCGGTCGCAGTCAACCGCGGAGGGTTCCACGGCCGCCGCTGATACGATCATCGGTGCTCGAGGGGAGCGAAGTCGAAGACCTGTGCATTGCGGCAGCCGATGCATGGGTCCTTCGCTTCGCTCAGGATGACACCGCGAGGTTGGATGACAGCGTGGGTTGGATGGCAGTGTGGGTCTATGCTGCGTGGATCTATCCCGCGACTTTCGGGATGCAACATTATTTTCGGGACGCAAGATACTCTCAGGCTGGGACCATTGGACGTGCGCAGCTAGACGCGTGCTAAAGGTTCGGGCTCTCCGGTTACACCCGCGCTCTCTAATTGCTGGCGGAGTCTCTTCACCAGTTCGTGAATCGACTGGAGCTTTTCGGCTGCCGCCGGGCGCAGATCTGGGGTTTTGAGGGCCAGTTTGCTGGATAGCAGCAGCGCCGTGATGGTGCCATTCAGTTCACTGTGAAGCTTAGCGAGCGCCGCTTGGCGGGTCCTCACTTCGTCGCGCTGGCGGCGCTGCACGGCCGCCCGGACTTCGCGCACCAGACGGTCCATTCCACTGATCGCCAGATTGACCTGCACCAGGATGGCGGTGCCGAGGTGCTCGATCATGGTCTGGGTTCCATGGGGCTCGCTTTCGAGCAGATATTGATCGGCCACCACCGCCCGGTAGTCTTCCGCCCGCAAAAGTGCGGTTGCCCGGGTCAGACCTTCCGCCACCGCGACCCCCTCGCCAGTCGCCTCATTGAGCGCCTTGGCGCACTCCGATGCGCGCTCGCTCGTCGTCACAAGAAGGATCATGCTGAACCCTTACGCAACTCGCGGGCCAATTGTTTTAGCCTAAAATAAATGAGTTATGCGCTCGGGCTCCGCTTGAGTTCCCGTTCTGGCACGAGTGTTTGGACCGACCGCTCAGTTTTGGGACTGGGGCAATTTGTAATTGGCAATTTGTAATTTTGGTTCCAGGGAGCCGCGCGATTTTCAATCACCAATTACCAATCACAAATCACAAATTCGGTTGAGACTCGTACTCTTTCAGCTTGCGGTACAGCGTGGTCTTGCCGATTTTGAGCAGCCGCGCTGCCAGCATCTTGTCTCCGTTCACCTGGGTGAGGGCGTTCAGGATGGTCTGTTTCTCCAGTTCCGCCATCGGCACTATGCCATTGTTTGGCTGGCTCATCGCCAGCAAGTCGATGGGCGCGCTGTAAATCTGAGTGGGGAGATCGCGCATCTGAATTTCGTTCGCGCTGCTGAGGGCACACGCCCGCTCCAGCGAGTTTTCGAGTTCCCTCACGTTTCCCGGCCAGTCGTAATTCATTAGCGCCTTGAGGGACTCGTCCGAAATGGTCTTTTCCATTCCTGCGTCGCACCCGATGCGCTCCAGAAAATGCGCCACCAGCAGCGGGATGTCCTGCCTGCGCTCGCGCAAGGGTGGGATCCGCAAGGTCAGGACGTTGAGCCGGAAAAAGAGATCGCGGCGGAACGTGCCCTCGGTCACGGCCCGTTCCAAGGCGCGATTGGTCGCGGCCAGTATCCGCACGTTGATGGGAACGCGCTTCACACTGCCCACCGGACGAATTTCCTTCTCCTGAATCGCCCGCAACAGCTTGGCCTGCAAGTCGACCGGCAGTTCGCCAATCTCGTCCAGAAATACGGTGCCCCCTTCGGCGATCGCCAGCAGTCCGTCCTTCGGATTCGTTGCTCCCGTGAAGGCGCCGCGCACGTGACCGAACAGTTCGCTTTCGATCAGCGTGGGCACGAGCGACCCGCAATCGACCGGAATGAAAGGCTTGTTGCGGAACATGCCGGCGAAGTGAATCGACTTCGCGACCAACTCTTTGCCGGTGCCGCTTTCGCCCAGAATCAGCACCGGATGCGAGCTCTGTCCGGCTTTGGCGATGATGCGATAGAGCTTCTCCATCTCCGGCGCGCGCCCGATGATGTTGCCGAAACCCTGCCGCGACTTGATGGTCTCCCGCAGGGCGCGGTTCTCCGTCTTCAGCCGCAGATGAGTCGCCACCCGCTCCAGGAGCAGACGCAGTTCTTCCATGCTAAACGGTTTCGTGACGTAGTCGTACGCGCCATCTTTCATGGCCTGCACCGCCGACTGCACCGTGCCATAGCCGGTTACAACGATCACCAGCGCCTCCGCGCGACGCTTCTTGATGGCATGCAGCGCTTCCAAGCCGCCCGCGCCCGGTAGCCGTAAGTCCAGCAGAACGGCGTCGGGGCTAGCGGTGTCGAGCGATCGGTAGGCCTGTTCGGCAGACTCCGCCACCTGCGCATTGAAGCCGAGCGACTGCGCCACCTCGCGGCAGGCCTCGCGGATGGTGCGGTCATCGTCCACGATCAGAAGGTTCAAGAAAGTTGCTCCCTCGATTTGGGTGGGGTGACTGGGGCTAAGGACAGCGGCGTTCGATGCGTTGAACATGGCGTATCTCCTGATAATTTAGACTCTATGAGCCCACACTTCGCGAGCAACTTGCAGCTTTCCATGCGGTAGATATAGAGACGCGGCTAGCCGCGTCTCTACGGGAAAGGAGAGGCCGGAAGGAACACTTCGATCGAGGCGCCTTGTCCCGGTTTGCTCTCTACCTCGATCATCCCGCCCGCTTCATTGACGATGCGCTGCACCGTCGCCAGACCCAGGCCCGTGCCCTTTCCCGGTTTCTTGGTGGTGAAGAAAGGCTCGAACAGCCGCGCGCGCGTCTCCGCGTCCATCCCGCAGCCGTTGTCTTTCACGGTGAGCGAGACCGCGCGCCGGGCAATTCCGGGCTCAGCGTTACTGGACGCCTCACCGGGAAATTCCGCGGCCCGCGTGATCAACCAGATCTTTCCCCCCTGCGGCATCGCATCGCGCGCGTTCAGCACCAGGTTCATCAGGATCTGCCGCAACTGCACCGGATCGGCGAGCACAAGCAGGGCGCCGGAGTCGAGTGCCGAGTCGAGCGCTACCACCAGTTCAATCTGCTCGCCGATCAGTCGCCGCAACAGATTTTCCGTGGAAGCCACGATTCCGTTGATCGGGATGGGGCGTGGCTGCGCCGCTTGCTTGCCCGCGATCGCCAAGAGTTGCTGCGTCAACGCCGCCCCTTGCTGGCCTGCCATGCGGACTTCTTCAACGTGCTGGCGCAGCCCGCTCCGCTCCAATTCATGGGTCTCAAATTCATGGGTCTCAAGTCCATGGGTCTCAAGTCCATAGGTCTCAAGTCCGCCGCTCTCCAATCCAGCGCTCAACAGGTCGCAGTACAGTAGAATGCCGGTCAGCAAGTTATTGAAGTCGTGCGCGATTCCTCCCGCCAGCCTTCCGATGACTTCCATCTTCTCGGCTTCGCGCAGATGTTCTTCCAGACGCTTGTGTTCGGTTGCGTCCGCCAGCATCGCGATCAGGAAGGCGGGCTGCTGTCGCGCGTCACGTGCCAGTGACAATGTCAGATGTCCGCAGAATTCGGAGCCGTCTTTGCGCCGGCAGCACTTGTCCATTTCGAACCGGTCGCGCTCACCTCGCACCAGCTCGCCCAGCAATCGTTCGTGCGAAAGATTGCCGGGATCGCGCGGGCAACGACATTCGCGGCCAATTTCGAAACGACGTTCTCGATAGAGCTCGCCCACATGCGTGCCTCGCAGTTCCTGTTGGCTGTAGCCGAGCATTCTGCTGAGCGCGGGGTTCGCTTCCAGAATGCGGCCATCCAGCCGGCAAATCCCGATGCCAACCGCCGCCCCTTCAAACATCGCCTGGAAGCGCAGATCGCCTCCGTAGTCGTGCACCGCCGGAAATTGATGAATGACATTCATGCCGATACCGCTCCTCTGCATTTTCAGATCTCGGGTCCCAGGTCTCAGGAAAAAGGAAAGCAAAACCCCGAGAGCTGCGACTCGCTCCGATTCCGAACTGGGAAAACGCGAGCCCAATTTTTCCGCTAATGGACCGTGCTCCACCTGATTAGGGAAAGAGTAGTGCGGAACCCATGGCCGCTAAAGTGCGAGCCATCACACTCAATTTGTGATGAATCCGGCAATGATGGGGACGGAAAAGATAGGAATAGGGGTCGGAATGGAGATGGTGGCGGGGGGGAATGCCGATATGGGCGACCACAGCCGCCCCAATTCGGAACCTCTAGGGCCTCGCAATCACGATCGTGTGGCTTACAGGGGTGGCGTTCAAGCCAGGACAGGGATGAGCCCATCCAGCGCGTCCACGGTGACGTCCGGCCTGACTCCCAGTTCATCTTCAGGAAGCTTGCCCCGGTTCACCCAGCACGTCCAGAGCCCGAAGCACTTGGCGCCGGCGATGTCCCAAAAATTCGACGACACGAAGGCGATCGCGTTGTCAGGCACAGCCAAGTGCTTCGAAGCTAGGGCGTACACGCGCGGGCTCGACTTGTAGATCTGTACTTCGTCAACGCTGATCACGTCGGCGAAAACGCCTTTCAGACCGGAGTTTTCCACCGCGGCAGCGAGCATTTTCGGCGAGCCGTTCGACAAGATGGCCAACTTATATTGCGCTAGCTTACTTAATGCCGACTTCACCTCGGGAAAAGTATCTAGGTGCAGATAAGATTCCATCAATTCTCTGCGGGTCTCGGCCGGGCAAGCGAGGCCGAGACTGCGGCAGGCGAAGACCAACGCCGACTCGGTCACCATCCAAAAATCTTCGTACCGCCCCATGAGGCTGCGCAGCCAGGTGTACTCCAGTTGCTTGGCGCGCCAGAGCTTGCTCAGGTCAGCGCCTTGGCCGGGAAACTTGCGGTTGCACAGTGCAATCACCGAGTGCACGTCGAACAACGTGCCGTACGCGTCGAACGCAATCGCCTGGATGCGCGGTTTCATGGTGACTCTCCTCTCCGTGATGAAGACGCGGCTCGCTCGACGCAAAGTCTACTCTAATTGATGAAACGGCGCGCCCGCGGATGGTTCGAGAAAACCCACGTCTGTGTTCTTAATTCGATTTAGAATTTGCATGGAACTTAAGCCGGCAAAAAGCGGCAGCTGAAAGGTATCCACCAACGACGTTAAGCGCGGACAGCCACATTATGGAGGAGCTCATGCCGTCCCCTGCCGAACGCATCGCCATTGTTCTGCTGATGCTCAGCCTCCTCTGCGCCTGTGGCAGGCCCCCCAGCCTTTCCGGCGACAACGCTGCGAACTCCGCCGATTCACAAAAGCTGCCCTTCGATCGCCAGCCGCACTCGATCGGCATTTCGCCCAGCCAGGAACTGATTCCATCCACCACGAAACTGCCCGAGGGAACCCCCGTCCCGATTCGCCTGCTGAGCGCGCTTTCGAGTGCGTCGTCGCATGCGGGAGACAGCTTCAACGCAACCATCGACGAGCCGGTCGTGATCGACGGCCAGACGCTGCTCGCCCCGGGCACTTCCGCGAGCGGCCGCGTGCTCGAAGCCAAACCCGCCGCGCGGTCTCGCGGGGGTTCGCCGGCAAGCTCGCCCGAAAGCTGGCTCGAAAGTTCGCTCGAACCCGGCTATCTGCGGATCGTGCTGGTGAGTTTGAACGTCGGAGGCAAGCCGGTCATGATCGAAACCTCCAGCATCTTCGCCAAAGGCGGTTCCCGCGGCGAGCGAAACCCCCCGACGGGCAAGGCTTCTGGCGCCAGTCAGCAAGATAGCGGGAAAGGCAGGGACAAGAATATCGTCCTCGGCATCGATCGCCGTCTCAACTTCCGTCTCGCCCAGGCCGTTGACTTGCAATAACGTAAATTTGCAATGAACCCGCAGATATCGCCCGCGCCTTGGTTCGTTCAGGCGGTTATTTCTTCCCGGCTCTCGGGTTTGGCGGCTGCCGCCGGGAGCCGCAGGCGGAAGGTTGTGCCGGCTCCGACGATGGAATCGAATTCTACCGAGCCATAGTGCCACTGCATGATCTGGTAGGTTTGCGCCAGGCCGATTCCGCTTCCACCTTCGCCGCCCTTGGTGGTGAAGTAGAGTTCGAAAATTTTCTCCTGCGCTTCGGGAGGAATGCCGCAGCCCTGGTCGAGCACTTCGGCGAGAATCGTTTCGCCATCGCGCCGCGCCTTCAGAGTGAGCGTTCCTCCCGCGGTCATGGCCTGCACTCCGTTTATCACCAGGTTGAGAATCGCCTGCTTCATCAGATCGGAATCGGCGCGCACTATGAGTGCGTCATCTCCGTGTGACACGTCTTCGTTCGGTAATTCCCGGCTCGATAATTCCCGGTTCGATAGTTCCCGGTTGGGCAGTTGCTGCACCAGGCGGACGCCGTGACGCGCGGCATCGGGCGCGGCCAGCGCCGCTACGCTCTCCAGAATTCTGCGCAGATCCACGTCTTCGAGGTGCAAATCGCGGGGACGGGTGAAGTCCACCAGAATTTGCACCACGCGGTCGAGGCGGTGAATTTCGTTGCCGATGACGTCCATGTGGCGGCGGGTTTCGGGATCGTCCTGCTGCAGCTTGTTTTGCAGCAACTGCAGGTGCAGCACGATGGCGTTGATGGGGTTCTTGACTTCGTGGGCCACGCCTCGGGTCAGACGTCCGCTGGCGGAAAGGCGCCGCGACATTTCGATGTCGTTTTCAATGCGGCGCACCGATTCGGCATCGCGCATGGTGAGCAGCGCGCCAATCGGCGTTCCCTTTTCCTGAATGAAATCGAGCGAAACCTGAACCCGCCGGCGATCGACTGCGTCGAATTCGTACTGCACCAAGGGCCGCTGCTTCTGGAATGCGGGCAGAACCACGGCGCCGAGAACCGATCCATCGGAAAAAATTTCTTCCGCGGTGCGGCCCAGAATTTCGCGACGCGGACGTCCCAGAAATTTTTCCGCCGAGGCGCTCACGAGCACCACCCGGGTGTCGCGCGTGAACAGCATGAGGCCGTCCTGGAGCTTGGTCATGACCTGCTCGACGTTGTCTTTGAGAGCGGAAAAAATCTGGTTGGTATCGCGAATCTGGCGGCCGAGGTGAGCGATCTTCAGCGACACCAGGCCCACTTCGTCGCCTGCACTGGTTTCCTCATCCGGCAACAGATCTCCCGCGCTGGCGCTGTCCAGGTTCCGGCTGATGACCTTCAAGGGGCCGAGCGCGACATTCGAAACCACCGCCCCCAGCACCAGCGAACAAAAAATCGTCAGCACCGAAAAAAAGGCCGCTTGCTGCAGTTTCGGCGTCAGTTCGTTGCGCAGAAAAACCGTAGAGACGCCCACCCGAACGCTGCCGAACGCCTGCCCATCCAGCTCCAGCCCGATGCTCACGTCATAAACGGTGGAGGGGGCGTAGAGCAGGCGCAACTGGCGGCGAAAGCTCGCGTCGCGCAACACGCCCAATCGGGGACGTTCTGGAACCGGCTTGCCATTCAGCGCCGGATTGGTATCGAGAATCGCCACTCCATTCGGATCAATGATGGCGGCATCGTAGACGATGCGAGAATTCCCTACCACCGATTCCAGCATGTCGTTGAGGTTGGCGTCGGTCTGCAGAAACTTGGTGACGGCGGCGCGCATGGCCTTGGGATTGTTGGTGTCAACCCGCGTGCTGGTCAGATCGGGCACCGCTTTGGAGGCGGCGTACTCCATTTGGTTGGTGAGTTGGGAGGCGGTTTCATCGGCCCACAGCAAGCGCTGGCGCAGCAGTTGCGACAGGTAAATCCAGGAAAAGCAGACAACCAGCGCCGTGAACAGCGTGGTGATCACGAGCACGATGATGAATTTGCGGCTCATCGATGGAAAGAAGCTCTCAGCTCTCAGCTGTCAGCTCTCAGCGAGCGCCACCGAGCATTCCTGATCGCTGAGACCTGAGAGCTGAGAACTTTTTCTCACTCTTCCGCGGTCAGCTCCGTATCCTGCGGGCGGCCGTATTCTTTCAGCTTGTTATGCAGCGTTTTCAGGCTGATGCCGAGCATCTCCGCGGCTCGCGTTTTGTTGTTATTGGTCGCCTGCAGGGTTTTCAGGATGAGCAGCTTCTCCGCTTCCCCGACGGTTGTACCCACGCCCAGGTGCACGGCATCAGGATCGTTCGTCACCGGCCGCACACTTTGGCCAAAGCCCGGGGGCAAGTGCTTGGTTTCCACCAGTCCGCTTTCGCAGACGATCACGGCGCGTTCCAGGGTGTTGCGCAACTCGCGCACATTGCCAGGCCAGGAGTGAGTCTGGAAAATATTGAGCACGGCTTCGCTCACGTCCGCCACCTTGCGATCGTGCTTCTCGTTCATGTCCGCGAGCAGGCTCTTGACTAACTCGCGGATATCTTCTTTATGCTCGCGCAGCCCCGGCAGATGAATATTGAAAACGTTAAGCCGGTAATAAAGATCCTGGCGCAGTTCTCCATTGGCCACCGCATCCTCGGGAACTTTGTTGGTCGAGGCCAGCACGCGCACGTCGACCGAAGTTTCGACCTTGCTGCCGAGTCGCCGCAGTTTGTGGTCTTCCAGCACACGCAGGAGCTTGGCCTGCGTGCCCACCGGCATTTCGCCAATCTCGTCGAGCAGCAGGGTTCCACCTTCGGCCAGTTCAAAGCAGCCGGTGCGGCGCTCCATCGCGCCCGTGAATGCGCCTCTTTCGTGGCCAAAAATTTCGCTCTCCATCAGCGTCTCGGGAATGGCGGCACAATTAATGGGGACGAAAGGCTTATTGCGCCGCGGACTCAGATCGTGGATGGTGCGCGCTACCAATTCCTTGCCCGTTCCGCTCGCCCCGGTGATCAGCACCGAGGCCGTGCTCGGCGCCACCAGTTCGATCAGGCGGAAAACCTCCTGCATTTGAGCGGAGGCGCCGACCAGCAGGCCGAGCGCTCCTTTATCGCGCAAGCGGCGGCGCAGGGATTCGTTTTCGGTGCGGGTGTTGATGATCTCGCCGATGTTGGTCAGGATGGAGCGCAGCCGGCGGAAGTCGATAGGCTTCTCGATGTAGTCCTGCACGCCCAGTCGGCCGGCGTGAAATGCGGTATCGGTCGCCTTCTGGGCGGTCACCATCACCACCGCGATCGACTGCGTCAGGTCGGCCAGCTTCTCCACCAGTTCCATGCCGCCCATGCGGGGCATTTTCACGTCGGTGATCACGATGGACGGGGCAAAGGAGGGAATTTTTTCCAGAGCTTCCACGCCGTCGGCCGCCGTGTCGGTACGATAACCCCATCCCGAGACCAGTTCGGCCAGGCCGGTTCGTTCGTTCTCTTCGTCTTCAACAATCAGTACACGTTCCTGTGTCATATTCCTGTGTTTAGGGCCCCCACCAGCATTATTCAGGGAAGGGCGCCGACTCGCAACCCAGTTCGAGAATGCTGGAATATCAATTTGAGATCATTCCGGCGCAACCCGTCTGCAAGAAGCTGATGGGGCTGCGACCCGAGGAAACTATAAAGATACCCGCCAATCACTTGCAAAAACGCCCAGTTGCTGTAAAATTCGGTGTTCCTAGCGTGCAGCTATCCGTGCGTGCCGTAAGGCTTTATTGATTCCAGCTCTACTAAATAACTTGTAATGGTTTCGATTCGGAGGAAGTCAATGTCAATTTATCACGAAACTTACCGGAGATGCGCGAGTGCCGCGCTCGTCCTGGCCCTCGTTCTGATTGCGTTGCCGTCTATGCTGAACGCACAAACTGCTGCACCCAACGCGCCGAGTGTGCAGTCGGACGATACGTACCCCAAGGCGGAGGTCTTCGTTGGCTATCAGTGGTTAAACCCGGGCGGTAACGTCCCCGATACGAACAGCCCGCCCAATGCCATCCAGCTGAAGTCGATGGCAGACGGGTTTGGTTTCGGTGCGGCCTACAACTTCACCAAGAATCTGGCGTTCGAAGGCACTTACGGCGAGAACTGGAGGAGCGGCGCCGGCAATGTCATCTTCGGCGGCCTCGGGCCAAAGGCCACTTTGCGCGGCGAGGGTATGGACTTTTTCATTCACACGCTAATCGGATTCGAGCGCATCAGGCCAGAAGGTGTCCACCACAGCCTCGGCGTCGGAGCGCTGCTTGGCGGCGGTATTGATTTCAAACTCTGTAAGGCGGTCACGTTCCGAATCTTTGAAGCCGATTTCCAGTGGGGGCACGAAAACTATTCCATTGTCGTGTCGCCTGACAATCCCTCGTTGCGCCATCCGAGCTACGACGGTGCTCTACTGCGCACTGGTCTGGTATTCAACTTTGGCGGCGGAGCTCCCGAAGTTCCAGTAGCGGCGGCCTGCTCTGTGCAGCCCGCCGAAGTCATGGTGGGCGAGCCCGTGCACGCCACCGTTGTCGCCAGCAACTTCAACCCCAAGCACACGCTCACCTACGTCTGGGCGAGCAGCGGAGGCAAGATCGTGGGCACGGATACCGGTGCCACCATCGACACCACCGGCCTGAGCGGCGGCAGCTACACCACCACCGCCACCGTCACCGATCCCAAGGCCACGAAGAACAACGTGGCCAGTTGTACCGCGAACTTCACCGTGAAGGAACTGCCCAAGAACGCGCCGCAGATTTCCTGCACGGCGAACCCGTCAATGGTCCAGGCCGGCACTCCGGCAACCATCACCTGCGTTTGCACCAGTCCGGATAACGTTCCGGTAACGGTGGGTGGATGGACCGCGAGCGGCGGCAGCATTTCCGGCAGCGGAAACTCCGCCATTCTGAACACCACCGGGGCTTCGTCGGGCCCCATCACGATCAACGCTACATGTACCGACTCGCGCGGCTTGACGGCTTCGACTTCGAGCTCGGTGACGGTTGAAAATCCGCCCCCGGCGCCACCGCAGGCAGTCAAGGTGAATGAGTGCCAGTACCCGAACCTCAAGAAGCCGTGGCGCGTCGACAACACTTGCAAGGCTGAGTTGGACGATGTTGCCCTCAAGTTGCAACAGGATCCAGATGCCAAGCTGGTGGTCGTCGGGAACGCCGATCCGAAGGAAAGGCGCAAGAATCTGGCGGGCGAGCGAGCACTTAACGTGAAGGCCTACATCTCGGGAGGCGAGGCAAAACAGAACATCGACCCCAGTCGCATCGAGGCCCGCACCGGAAGCGCAGGCGCGGCGACTTCGGAACAGTGGATCGTTCCGGCCGGCGCCACCTTCCCCGAGGCCGACAGCACGACCCCGGTGAATGAGATGAAGGTAAAGGCGGTCCCGGATCATCCGAAACCGGTGGCCAAGAAGAAAGCGGCGAAAAAGGCCGAATAATGAGGTAGGAAGAGCACGAAAGGCCGGTGGGTTCAACCCTGCCGGCCTTCTTATTTTTTTGCCCTTACGTAACCTTGTCCCAGCCGTGCTAGCCTGTCTACAGTTGAGCGCAGGCGAATATCGTTCGCAGGGGTCAATCTACGTTCATGGATTTCACAGTGAAAGGGAAAGTTCTCCGCACAAGTCTACTGGTTCTTGCCGTCAGTCTCGCCGTTACTCTTATGAGCACCGCACTGCTGGCCTCCGGGCCCTGGCAGGTGTTGGGTCCGGACGGCGGCGATGCGCGCAGTCTGGCTTACGACGCGCACAATCCGGATCGCATCCTGCTCGGCACCAGCACCGGCCAGATGTTTGCTTCGAACGATGGCGGACGCACCTGGTCGCGCCTGGCGCGCCTGGGCGGCGATGACTACGTGCTCGACCACATCACCATCGATCCGCGGGACTCCAACCGTATTTATGTGTCGGCATGGAGCGGATCGAGCCAGCAGATCGGCGAAGTTTTCCGCACGCTCGACGGCGGCCGCACCTGGGAGACGCTGCCCGCCATGCACGGCAAATCGATCCGCGCCCTGGCCATGTACAGGGGTGATTCGAAAGTCCTGGTGGCAGGCGCCCTCGATGGCGTCTTCCGCAGCACAGATGGCGGCGATAGCTGGGATCGCCTCTCGCCCGCGAACTCCGCCGACCTCAAGAATATTGAATCGATCGCGGTCGATCCCAAAGATCCCAACACCGTCTATGCCGGAACCTGGCACTTGGCCTGGAAAACTTCTGACAGCGGCGCCAATTGGCAGCATATTAATAAGGGTATGATCGACGATTCCGACGTATTCTCGGTCATCGTCGACCATGAGAATGCCTCGGTTGTTTTCGCCAGCGCCTGCTCGGGAATTTATAAGAGCGAGACCGCGGGCAACCTGTTTTCGAAGATTCAGGGCATTCCGTTTTCGGCGCGCCGCACCCGTGTGCTCAAGCAGGATCCGACGAACGAAAATATCGTTTACGCCGGAACCACCGAAGGCTTGTGGAAGTCGACCGATCTGGGCAAGGTGTGGAAGCGTGTAAGCAATCCCGAGGTGGTCGTCAATGACGTACTCGTCGATCCGCGGGATTCCAATCGCGTGCTGCTCGCCACCGACCGCAGCGGCGTAATGGCCTCGAGCGATGGCGCCTCCAACTGGACCACTTCCAACCACGGCTACGCGCATCGCTATGTATCCGCCATCCTGGCCGATAACAAAGATGCCAGCTCGCTCTATGTCGGCGTGGTCAACGACCGCGAATACGGCGGCGTGTTCCATTCCCGTGACGCCGGGCAGCACTGGTCGCAGAAAGCGGCCGGGCTTGGCGGAAAAGACGTTTTCGCGCTCAAGCAGGCTCCCAGCGGAATGCTCGTTGCCGGCACCAACCACGGCGTGTATTCCCTGGAGCGCAATGCCAGCGAATGGCATTCCATGAACGTCGTGGTGATCGAGCATACTTCGAATGTCACGCGCAAAGGTTCGAGCAAAGCGGTCACCCAAACAAGCATAGAGAAGAAGGAACTCGTATCGCGCGTCAACGATCTCGAACTCGGCGATCTGGAATTCGGTTCCGGACGCTGGCTGGCGGCAACCACCAGCGGCGTCTACTCGAGCGCTGACCAGGGCAAAACCTGGAAGGGCGGACCGATTCTGGGCGAGCTGGATTTCGTTTCGGTGCGAGCTAAAGGTTCCACGGTGGTCGCGGCTACACGGTCCAGCGTGCTGGTCTCGAATGACAGCGGCGCGACCTGGAAACATGCCGGTCTGCCATCGTATGTGGTCGGCATCCGCAACGCGGCAATTGCTTCCGATGGCCAGATCGTAATCGCGGCCCGCGAAGGCGCGTTCCGCAGCGGAGACGGCGGCGCGATCTGGGAGCATGTCGTCAACGGCCTGCCCGCCAAAGACATCACTTCCGTCAGCTTCGATTCCACCCACAAGCGCCTGCTGGCCACCAGCGACGCGACCAGCGTGATCTTCGAAAGCCGCGACGGTGGACGTTCCTGGCAGCGCGGTCCGGACAGCGGATTCCCGTTGCGCCGGGTCAGCGTGATTGGCGGACGCTTCGTGGGCGCGACTCCCTTTGATGGCGTCATCCTGCAACCGGAAAACGAATCCATCAGTTCCGTCACAGCAATCGGCGGCACCGAGTAAGACTAAAATTCGTGCTGAAACCCGAGCCGGGGAAGCGGAAACGCTTCCCCGGTTTCTCTTTGATCCCGGTTTCCTTGATCAATGACACTCGAATCGAGTGTCGAAACGGCAATTCGCTATTTGTTCGCCTATGTGCTAAACTTGCCCGTCCTCCGAGGAGCGAACGACGATGCGCAAAGCGCCCCACCACCTTGCAATCAGTCACCTGAAGAAATCCGACCCCGTGCTGGCCGCGATTATAGAGCGCGTAGGGCCATGCCGCATGGAGTTTGGCGAGCCCACGTTTCATGCCCTGGCCGAGGCGATCCTCTATCAGCAGTTAAACGGTAAAGCGGCCGTGACCATCTTCAATCGCTTCACCGCTCTTGCCGGCGACCCGCTGACCCCGCAGGGCATTCTGAAACTGACCGATGCCGAAATGCGTGGCGTCGGGCTGTCGCGGCAGAAGACGGCGTATCTGCGCGATCTCGCCGAGAAGACCGCCGCTGGCTTGCTGGAGTTCGAGCGCCTGCCGGAATTGCCGGAAGAAGAAGTGATCGCGCATCTCACCCAGGTCAAGGGCGTCGGCGTCTGGACGGCGCACATGTTCCTGATGTTCACCTTGCGGCGTCCGGATATTCTTCCGGTCGGCGATTATGGCGTGCAGGCGGCCATCAAGAAGCACTACAAGAAACGCAAGTGGCCTAAGCCTGTTGTGATGGAGAAGATCGCTAAGCCTTGGGCTCCTTATCGCTCGATTGCTTGCTGGTATCTTTGGAAGAGCCTGGATATCAAGACGGTCGAAAAATAAATTTCAGGTGACAGTTCCATTTTGTCAAAGTGTTCCACGTGGAACACTGTACTTGCTTTATTGTACGTACGTTAATGCTCTATAGTACGTACGTCAAGATACATACATTCGGCGGTCGAAACCTCGGAGCTGGACTGCGCATATTCTTCCTTGCCGCGTGCGACTGGTTCTAAGTCATTGATAATGCTCGGTGATGGTTGTGGTTAAATAGGCACAACCGAGCAGTTATTACGCTGTACTTGTTACACACGTCGTTATTTTGGGTTGCGTCCCCGCCTTGCAGCCTCTTGCCTCAGGGGCCCTTGCGGAATGTATCCACTCGGCTACAATAGTGACGTTGAGGCGGAAAACAGCTTACGCAAGGGTCGAGCCGGCGGCGTATCTCTTTGACGATGCGCTCATCGCGGAATATCTTTCGCTCGCCGCCGAAGACCCAAACCCCGATGTATTCCTGGCCGCGCTCAGCGAAGTGGTTAGAGCGCGAGGCGTGGCGCAGACCGCCGCAGACTCCGGCCTTTGCCGGGAGAGCCTGTACAAATCCCTGAGTGCAGGCGCACATCCGCGCTTTGAGACCATCAATTCTGTGCTGCACGCCCTGGGGGTGAAGATCGCTGTCGTTGTTCGACGTGGGCGTTAGGCCGGGCCTCCCGCCGGTGTCGGGTGTGCGGCAGGCCACTTCTCGAAAACCGCGAGAAGTGGCGCACCCGGCTTTTGGGCTTGAAGTAGCGTGCCGACTGCCCAGAAGCCCGTTTCTGGACAGCTTCCGAGTTGCCGACTATTCGTCCAGAATCGCCGGGGCACGCTCAGAACTCCAACCGCGCCTGAAAAGCGATCATGCGTGGACTGCTATCGCCACCCAAACCGACGCCCAGCAAGCCGGTCGGCGGAGAGGTCGTGTAGGTGAGCGCTCCAAATCCACTCTGCGTGGAAGGATTTCCTGGAATGCCGGCCTGCACCATGTTTGGAAGCGCAAAATTCGGATGGTTGAAGACATTAAAGAACTGACCCTCAAATCGCAGTTTCACATGCTCGGTCAAGGGAAACCATTTTGTCAGATAGAAGTCACTCCAGAGGAAATCGGGACCGCGAAGGGCATTACGGCCGAGGTTTCCGAATTGGCAATTCCGTGGGCTGTCGCCGCCATAGCACTGCCCCGTGCTCGGATCGACCGCCGATACAAATGCGTCTGGATTAAGCCACTGAATCGTGCCCGGTTGGGTAGCGGGAAGGTTGCAGTGGCGACAATAGGGATCTACTCCCGCCACAAGACTGGCGAACTGCGGTCCGCTGCCCTGCACGATGCCGTTTCCGTTTGCTGAATAAGGCGTGCTCAGCACCGAGAACGGAACTCCGCTATGCCAAAACGCTGTTCCGGAAATCTGCCAGCCGTTGAGCGCGTAGCCCAGCGCATGACTGCGCACTCTGACCGGCAACTGATAAACATACTGCGCGTTGAGGTTGTGACGGATGTCATAGTCGCAAGGACCATAGTCGCGGGCCAGGTTTCCCGGCAGAGGCGAGAGAATCCCTCCGGCGGAAAATGGAAGGAACCCTCCGTTCGAGACTGTATCCATGCAACGGCTCCAGGTGTAGTTGACCTGTCCTTGCAAGCCATGGCCGAGCCGCTTCATTGCGGTCAGTTGAAGACCGTTGTAGTGACTGTTGGCGCCGGTAGAGAACTGCGTCACGGCGCCGAATCTTGGATCAGTAGGCTGCATGTAAGGGAACGGTGCAAAACAGGCCTGGCACACGGTTTGGTAGCCGTTGACTTGGGTTGAGTACGGCTGGTTCACGGCCCGCGTGCCCACGTATTGCGCTTTCAGGCTGGCCGTCGTTCCGAATTGATGTTCCATTCCCAGGCTCCACTCCATGAAATACGGCGCGTGGAGTTTTCCGTCGGGAATGGCTGTGATCGCAACCGGCGGAAGAGAAGACTTGCCCTGCGGAAATCCCGAAGTAAAAGTCTGATTCGCGGCAACGATTGCGTCCACTGCGCTGTTCGTCACTCCAGGCGCGATGCCTGCGCAGCCGACTACCGGGTCGCAGCCCGCGGATCCCTTTTGTCCCACGGTGCCGAGCAGTCCTCCTTGGAACGTCTTATCGTATGGAGGATTGGCGCCGATCAGGTCGGCCACCGCGCCCGGCAAGATGTCGCTGAAAATTCCGAAACCGATGCGGAGCACCGATTTCGGCTCGAATTGCCACGCAATCGCCGTTCTTGGTTGCAGAATGGCCACCGGTGTGGACGAGAACAGATGGCCGAGATGAGTTTGAATCGCGGTGTTCAGCGGTAGATTGACATCGGAACCGAAGGAGCCTTTAAGACGCGCGACTTGATCGTGCGGGTTCAATGGATTGGAATTGAAGGTGTCGCGCAGGCCGAACGTCCAGGTCAGGGTGCGGGTCACTTTCCAGGTGTCTTGCGCGTACAGATCGAGATTGAGAAAGTTGAAGGGCTCATTTGAGTTCGACGGGAAAGTCGTCGAGGCGGTGTTCGCTACTCCATAGATAAATTGCTGCAAGTTCGCATAGGTCACGGTGGGAACGGTGCCTTCTCCAAAGTCGTAGTCGTTCAGGCGGAAGATACGGGTATTGGTTCCGAACCGCAGCTCGTGAGCGCCACGGCTCCAGGCGAGATTGTCGTTGATGAAAAAGCGGGATGCGCGCCGGCCTTGAATCCAGGTGTTGTCAAGCCCTCCCAGGGGCGCGAAGGCATTCGCGCCGCTGCCCTGCAACGCGATCGGGAACACAGAAAGTGTCTTCTGAAGGTTGTTTGGCCCAAACAAGCTCTCGTACCAGGAGAAGGCCGGATTGAAGTAGTTCACCAAGCTCTGCGAGAAGACGTGCGTGTATCCCGCGGCGAGCGAGTAGAGAGGCTGCGGCGAAAACGCATTGAACACCGGGTTGATGGGATCCGTGTACGCGGCTTGCAGACCGGTGTCCGACTGGAGGCGAAACCAGGCCGTATCTTTCTCGTTGATGTTGTAGTCGATGCGGACCGTCTGTACCTGCTCATGGTCGTCGCTGGAATGCGAGACGCTCTGGCGGTTGGCACAACCGTTTCCATTCGGCGGATTGCCCGGTGCCGGAGTGCCGTCCGAATTGAAAGGACACCAGAGAACCTGGGTGGGTGTGCCGCTTGTATTTCCATAGAGCTTGAAAATCTGCTGATAAAACTCAACCTCCTGGGGCGCGGCGGGGTAGCAATTCCTATTTGGCCCGCTAGACACGCAGCCGGTTGTTTGACCTGAGTTAAGTTGCCCGAGGACGTATGTTTGGAACAGATCATTGTTACTGGGACTGGGAACCATCGTGGGCGTGACGATGGGCAGTGCGATCCGAACCCATTCGCTGTCAAAGAAGAAAAATAGTCTGTCGTGCGCAATCGGACCGCCCACACTACCCCCAAAATGATTCACGGTTGATCTGGGCTTGTGGTTCCCCGGCGTCGCATTGGTGAAGTAGTCCGCCGCATTCAGTAGCGAACCATTCCACAGTTCATAGAGATTCCCGTGAAACCGATTCGTGCCAGACTTGGTGACGTAGTCGACTTGGGATGCTCCATACCGTCCCTGATCGACGGAATACGAAAGGGTGTTGACGGTCACTTCTGCAATCGAATTCAATCCCAGGACGAGGTTGGTGGAAAGGCCGCTGTTTAGATTAGTGAGCGGATCGTTCGTTTCCAGCCCGTCAACGATGTAGCCGTTGGAGAGGGCGGGCAGTCCGTTGAACTCCACGTTGCCATAGCCGTTTGTGCCGCCGACGAAGTCGTTGCTGCTACCCGCCGTATTGATAAGGGCTCCAGGCGCGAATTGCAGAGGGTAGGTCAGGTCGCCGCCCGGATTCGGCAAGTCCTCCAGTGCCGGCGCATCCAGGGTCGTGGATGTGTTTGCATTTTCCGGATTGATCAGTGGAGCCTCGCTGCTGACCTCAACCGTCTCACTGGATCGGGCCACCTTTAGCGTGAAATCCACGGTTTGCTTCTGGCCCAGGCCCGACACGACGTTGTCATTTTGCCCAGGATCGAAGCCTCGCGCTACCACTGTGACCGAATAGATACCCGGCTTCAACTGCGGGAAGTTGAACCGGCCTGCATCATCGGTCTTTGCGCTACGCCTCAGTCCGGTCTCAGGATTGGCGATGGTCACGGTGGCGCCCGGTACGACGGCGTTGGTTGTGTCTCGAACTTGGCCAACAATGGCGCTCGTGGTTTCGCCTTGCGCCAGCGCCTCCACCGGAAGAAGACACGCCACCGTCAACATAAGAAACGCAAAGTGCGCTGCCCGCGCCATGAATACCCCACTCATTGCCCTACAGCGGCAATGTGTCCCTGGTTTGATCTATTAACCGGCGATTACTCTATTAAGTTAACCACAGTTAATACAAACGAGCAAGGACGGACGGGGAGACTGGGCAACCTCGGCGATTGTGTCCGAGTCATGGGCTAAACGGAAGCTATGCCTGCGGAGGTACTCTGAACGACGCTGGCCAGAAGTCTTAGTGCTGTATCTGAAGCGCCCACGAAGGAAGATCTATGGTTCCGATGCGCTGTATACGGGCGCTTCAGATACAGCGACTTGAAGGAAGCCGCCCCGGGGACTATGGGATTTGTATCTGGATGAGCCGGTCTTGATGGTTTGCGAGAGTGGCGTTGCTGTCAGAGCGCTTGGGTTTTAGTAGCGGATCGCAGAGAGAAGGGGCATGGGGCGGCGCATCGGAGAGTCTGAATCGTGCCACCATACTGCGTTCTGACAAGTGCGAGACAGAGAACCAGTGTGCGCGCCGAAGCACGAGAGAGATTCGCAGCTGGAGATGTAGGTTCATGAGGGGTACCGGCTAAGAGGAGGCGGAGATCGGAGGAGGAGTTGCGCGGCGGAGAGGCGCTCGACAACCTGCATGGTTCCGCCGCAAAGCGGACATTGCCATGGCGAGTGAATGGGCAGCGCGGCGGGCGAGGCAGCTGCAACTGCTGGCTGATCAGATGGCTGGAGCGAGCGAGAACAGAGTGGAAGAAGTTCTGCCCGCTGCCGATTGGCGAGAAAGCCGAAGTTGCGGATGCGCATGAAGCCGCGCGGCAGCAGGTGCAGGAGAAAGCGGCGCAGGAACTCAGCGACAGTCAGAGTCATCATCCTCTTCTTGTTGCCGTGAGCGGAGTCGCGCCAGCGAAAAGTTACGTTGCCCTCGGAGAGAGCAACCAGCCTGCTGTTGGAAATGGCGACGCGATGAGTGTAGGCACCGAGATAGCGCAGCACATGTTCTGGCCCGCCGAAAGGCCGCTTGGAGTAGACGACCCAGTCGTAGCGGAACAGTACCCGCAGCCACGAGGCGAAGGCGCGTGGTTCCGCAAGCGGTAAGAGGCTGCCGTGGAACTGGAGTGCGCCGGCATGAAAGGCGGTCTTGAGTCCAGCGACAAACTTGCCGCGGAAGACTCGGCCGAGCACTTTGACGGGAAGGAAGAAGGATCGGCGCGAGGAGATCCAGCGAGAGTGATCCGGAGCGAGGCCGCCAGCGGCCAGCACACAGTGAACATGAGGATGATGCTGTAGTCGCTGGTCCCAGGTATGGAGCACGCTGAAGAAGCCGATCTCCGCACCGAGGTGACGAGGATCGCGAGCGATCTCCAGCAGAGTGGCAGCGCTGGCGTGAAACAGCAGGTTATAGATCAGCCGTTTATTCTGCAAGGCGAGCGGAGCCAGTTCCCGCGGCAGCGTGAAGACGACGTGCACGTAGCGGGTGGGTAGCAACTCTCGCTCCCGCGCTTGCAGCCAGCGCAGGCGGGCGTTGCCCTGACACTTGGGGCAGTGCCGGTTTCGGCACGAGTTGTACGAGATGGCAGTATATCCGCAGTCTGAGCACTGATCGCGATGTCCACCTAACGCGGCGGTGCGGCAGCGTGTGATGGCCAGCAACACCTTTTCGTGTTGTCCGTTGATCCACTTGCGACTGCGCTCAACGAACGACTGCCCGGCACAGCGAACGATATCGGCCACTTCCAGAGGAGGCCGGTTCATGCGCTCTGTGTCGGCTCTCCCTCTCCTCGGATCGGGAGTGCATCCAGCGGACTGCCGGTGGCGCTGAGATGCCGTCGGGAGAGGTGCAGATAGATCGTGGTTTCCTCCAGGTCGCGATGTCCCAGCAGCAACTGAATGGTGCGCAGGTCGGCACCGGCTTCGAGCAGATGCGTGGCAAAGCAGTGACGCAGAGTGTGGGGATGGATGCGCTTGTGCTGGAGGCCGACGCGTTGGGCGGCCTGCTGGCAGGCCTGCCAGAGAACCTTGGTCGTGATCGGGCGACTCTCGGTATGCCAGCGCCCACCAGGAAACAACCACGTTGAGGGCTTGTGCTTCAACCCGCGCCAGTAGACGCGCAGGGCATCGAGCAGCTTGGGGCTGAGCATGACATCGCGGTCCTTACGTCCCTTGCCTCCCCGGATATGAATGACCATCCGTTGGCTGTCGATGTCGCTGATCTTCAGGTGCGCCACTTCGGCGCGACGTGCGCCCGTGGCATAGAGCGTCATCAGCAAGATGCGATGAAAGGGAAACTCGGCCGCGTCGATCAGACGGGCGACTTCTTCCTGGCTGAGTATCTCGGGCAGGTGCAAAACCTTCTTCGGATACGGTGTCTCGGCAACGCTCCAGCCTCGCTTCAACACCTGCACATAGAAGAAGCGCAAAGCGGCCAAGCGCTGGATTACGGTGTTGGGAGCCAGCTTCCAGCGCGTGAACAGCGCGGCCTGATACTGGCGAATATGCTCGGGGCCAAGCTGATCGGGCGAACGATGGAAGTGCCGACTGAAATCTTTAACCGTGTGGATGTAAGTGTCGATGGTGGACTCGGCGTAGTTGCGCCGCCGTAACTCCTCAAGCATGATCCGGCGTAGATGGGTCACAGAGAGTTCCTCCTCTGCGCCACAAACTAGCTCAGATCACCTCGACCGTCGGCTCAGACAACACGCGAATGCGTCCGCCGCAAAGCGGCTTAGTTCAAGTCGGCTTCTGGGAAGTTGGAAATTCCAGTCGGGCTTGCCTATTTCCGCGGGATGACGGATAGGCGGCCGAAGACGATTCTGCTTTAAGTTAGCGCTTATCGGGGTACCCCAACCAGCGCCAAATGGGTTGTTTCTTAGGTGAGGGCTGGAATGTGCGCGAGAAAACTCGGTCGTCCCTCTGGGACTTGAATCACTCCTCCACTTTCCCAGCGCTGAAGCGCTGGGCTATCTCTCGGACGCCCCTCCGGGGCTCGATTCTCGGCACAATAAAAAACCCTCTCGACCATCCGAGAGGGTTTGCGAACTGGTGGGAGAAATTTATGCCGCGCGCACGACGTTGCCCGCCTGAAAGCCCTTGGGGCCTTTGAGCAGATCGAACTCGACAGTCTCG
>Ga0208820_1000663_pt1 | contig 22761 bp, 13 predicted proteins | sample June2015DPH_16_5_FD_184713 | JGI IMG/M metagenome (GOLD analysis project Ga0208820, IMG submission 184713) | Peatland microbial communities from SPRUCE experiment site at the Marcell Experimental Forest, Minnesota, USA - June2015DPH_16_40... | ecosystem: Environmental > Terrestrial > Soil >...
GCGGACAACGCCGGGCCGAACCGGGTGATGTCGGTGGTTTACTCGGACGTTTGCCACGCGCAGGTTGTCACGCCATTCACGACCGATGTCGGCGAGTTGCAGCGCGCCCTGGGAGCCGCGCCCAACGCGTTTAACATGGGCGGGATTAACCCCTTCACTGGACCGGAGCTGCTCTGTGACGGCGAGAAGTGGCCGTTGGTTTACGCCCGCGTGGCGCAGGACCTGAGCCACGTGCCCGGCCACAAGGTGGTGGCCCTGTTCACCACGCCCGGTCCGCCCACCTATAGCGCCGCCAGTAACAAGCCGACGTCCGCTGCTACGGCCGCGCAGATTTTGGCCGATGCCGAGAAGAACGCGGACGCATTTCGCGAGCCCTATCAGAAGCAGATGCAGCTTGCTTTTCGCAAGGCGGATGTCTCGGTTTATCCGATCGAGTCGCAGTCCGGCGCGCAGACAGCCGGCTATTGGCTCACCCTGGCGGACGTGACCGGCGGCCACGAGCTCTCGCGCGGCAACGACGTGCTCGCCGTTCTCGATCTGCTCGCCCGCGAACAGGACGAATCCTACACGCTTGCTTACGTGCCGCAGGAATCTCCGGAAGGAAGCTGCCACGAGCTCAAGGTCACCGTCGGCCGGCCGGACGTGAAAGTGCGCGGCCGCAATCTCTATTGCAACATCCGCGAGATCACCCTGGCATCGACCAACCCGCTGGAAGCGGAGCTCGAGAACCTGGCCGCATCGCCCCAAGCCGGCAACACCGCGGCATCGGCATCCCTGCCGTTCTTCTACGAAGCTGGCGGAGCGGCGCGAGTCAACCTGGCGGTGGAGATTCCTGCGCCGGTTTTCAATCCTACCGAGGCGAATGGCAAACTGCACGCCTCGATGGACGTGCTCGGCCTGGCTTACAACCTTGGGGGCAGCGTGACCGCGCGGTTCGGCGACAAGGTGAGCTTCGATTTCGCCAGCCACCAGCAGTTCGACGAATTCGTCCAGCACTCTCTCCGCTACGAACACCAGTTTGAAATCGCTCCCGGCACTTATCGGTTCAAGCTGATCTTCCGCACGGCCAAGGATCGCTTCGGCGTAGTGGAAACGCCGCTGGCGGTGGATCCTGTCGATGCCGGGCAGCTCAGCCTGAGCGCCATCGCCCTTAGCCACGATGTGCAACCGATCTCGCCAGACGACGCGCAGGAGGAACTCGACGAAGGTAAAAAGCCGCTGATCTTCCGCGGCAACCAGATCACGGTGGCCGGCTCCGATGTTTTGCCGAAAACCGGTACTGCCGAAGCCTACTTCGAAATCTACGAACCGCCCGCGGCCGGCGCCGAGCCGGTCCAGTTGACCGTGCGGCTGCGCCTGCTCGACGCGCAGAGCAACCAGCAGAAGTGGGATTCCGGCGATGTCGACTTGAGCGCCCTGGCTAAGTCCGGCGACCGCGTGATTCCGGTCGCGCTCAAATTGCCCGTCGCAAGCCTGCCGCCGGGAAGCTACCGCGCCGAGCTGATGGTGAGAGATTCCGCTGGTGGTGCAAGCGGCCGCAGCGTGCAATTTCGAACCGAGTAACTTCGCGCACCGCTATCTCCTGGCGGAACAGCCTGGGAATGCGATTCGAATGGCTCAGCGCACGGCCGCACTAATACCCGAGGGAAATGGTCACTCCAAGGATGTAGACGCCCGCATCGAGTCCATGGATCCCCAGGTAGCCCAGTAGGATATCGAGCGAATGGCCCAGCCCCGCGAAGCAGTCAGACATTGGCCGCCAAGGTCTTCCACCTGGTATGGATGCCGGCGAGCAGCCAATTCGCAGAGCATCTGAGCCGCCGCGTTCAATTCGCCGATCGCGTACAGCCTCTGGGCCCGTTCCTTTGTAGCGCCGCGCTGGATGAGTTGACTTTGGATCATACCAGCGTAGTAATGCTGAGTGTTCGCGCCGGTTTCCTTGATCTGGGATGTACGAGGCAGGCCAAGAAATTCGTTCATAAGTCGAGTGTATGCGCCGGTTAATGTAAGCAAAATCCCCCAGAAGTCCTCAGTGTTTCAGGACTAACGGGCTATTCCTCCGGCACTAAAGCTATACAGTTGAACCACGGCGCCCTTGTTCTCGGGCAAATTGGCATTGCAGTCGCTCTCCTTTGGCGACCGGCGGCGGCCAACGGCGATCTTCCATGGTTTGAAGATAAAGAGGTCCGAAGATGCTAAGCTATGTGTTCGCTGTTCCATACTCGATACAGCCCGGTTCGCCGAATCGGGTCCGGCTCACGCAGAAGCCCAGGAGAATACATGAAACTCATCAGGATCGTTAGCTCGCTCATGCCGCTGGCGTTGCTGCTCCCTGTCTTGTGTCTGGCGCAGGGCGCCGCGCAGACCGACGACATCGCCAAGCTGCGCGAACAGATTGCGGCCCAGCAGAAACAACTCGACGAACAGCGGCAGGCACTCGAGACCGCGCAAAAGGCGCTCGAAACGGCGCAGAAAGCCATCGATTCCCAGCAGAAACTGCTGGACCATCTGGTGGCCGCGCAGAGCGCCCCGGCGGCCGCTCCAACGCAGCCCGTGGCAACCGTGCCCTTGCTGCCGGCCACAGCCGCCGCTGGAGTCGATAACAAAGGGCAGGCCTTCTCGCCGCTCGGCTTTCACATCGGCGGCGCGGATTTCACTCCCGGCGGTTTCATGGACTTCTCCACGGTCTGGCGATCCAACGACATCGGGAGCGGCGTCGCGACTTCCTTCGCCGCCGTTCCGTTCAGTAACACGGTGGCGGGCAGGATGGACGAGTTCCGCTCCAGCGCGGCGAACTCTCGCCTTACCCTGACCATCACGGACAATCCCACCAAGAGCATGGCGGTCACCGGCTATGTGGAGGGAGATTTCTACGGCAACCAGCCGACCAGCCTGTACGTGACCTCGAACAGCGGCACCTTCCGCGTGCGCCATTTCTGGGCGAATGTGCAGCAGGGAAAGTGGGAGGTGCTGGGCGGCCAGACCTGGACGCTCATGACGCCCAACCGGGTGGGCGTTTCTCAGGTTTCGAGGGATGTTTTCGTCGGCCTCGGTGAGGATTCCAACTACCTGACGGGTCTGGTATGGGGACGGCCGGGACAGCTCCGCGTGGTCTATCACCCCAACCAGCATTGGTCGATTGCCGGTTCCGTCGAGAACCCCGACCAGTACGTTACCACCGCAGTCACGCTGCCCTCGTTTGCCGCCACGCAAGTGGACAACGGGAGCGTTCCCACCGCGCCCAACGTGCGGCCGGATATCGTCGCCAAGGTCGCTTACGACACGCAGGTCTCGGGCAAGGCGCTGCACTTCGAGTTGGCCGGCCTTTCGCGGCAGTTCCGGGACTCGCCGGCGGAGGGCAAATACTTCGACGCCCAAGGCTTGGCCGGATCGTTCAACACGGTCCTCGAAGTGGTGAAGAATTTCCGCCTGATCGCCACTACGTTTTACTCGAGTGGCGGCGGGCGCGACCTGGTGGCGCTTGGTCCCGACCTGGTCATCGGTCCCGACGGCTCCATCTCGCCGGTGCATTCCATGTCGGGCATCGCCGGCTTCGAGTATGCGCCCACGCCCAAATCGCAGTTCTTCGCCTATTACGGCGGCACGTATTTCGACAAAAACTACACGTTGGTTTCGCCGGGCAATTACCTGGGATTCGGCTTCCCGGGTTCCTCGTCGGCCAACCGGCAGTTTCAGGAGCCGATGTTCGGCTACTACTACACCTTCTGGAAGAACCCAAAATACGGCGCTCTGCAGATCATCACGCAGTATTCCTACTTGACGCGGGCGCCCTGGTATGTTGCGCCAGGCACACCGCACACGGCGTACGCCAACATGGTATTCGGCTCATTGCGTTTCACGCTGCCATAGGCGGGCTTTCGCGAGGCTTTGTTTCAGGGCATGGCTTCAGCCGTGCCACAGATCGGGACAAAGGCTTGGGCTTCAGATGCCCCTGGGGACGCAGGAAAGTCTCAGCGGCTAAAGCCGAGAGCTACCGATGCGTTGCGGCACGGCTGAAGCCAGTGCCCTGATACAAAGCCAGCCGCGCGGTCGCCACCTCCATGTCGCACACCTCTTCCGCCACGAACCGGCTCTCGCGTGCATAATTGAAAATATGCGATATCGCGCGCTGGGACGGACCGGCTGGCAGGTCTCGGAAGTGAGCTTCGGTGCCTGGGCGATCGGCGGCGCCTGGGGACAGGTCAGCGATGACGAATCCCTGGCCGCGCTGCACCAGGCCATCGATTGCGGCGTCAATTTCATAGACACGGCGGATGTCTATGGCGATGGCCGCAGCGAACGCCTGCTGGCGCGGCTGAAGCGCGAGCGGCGCGAGCGAATCGTGGTCGCCACCAAGGCCGGGCGGCGTCTTTCGCCGCACACGGCTGACGGCTACAACGCTCGAAACCTGGCGGGCTTCGTGGAAGACAGCCTGTGCAACCTGGCCACCGATTGCCTCGATCTGGTGCAACTCCACTGCCCGCCCACCGACGTCTACTATCGGCCCGAGGTCTTCGGCGCGCTGGACGATCTGGCCAAGGCCGGCAAGATCCGTTACTACGGCGTGAGCGTGGAAAGAGTGGAGGAGGCGCTAAAGGCGATCGAGTTTCCGAACGTCCAGACCGTGCAGATTATTTTCAACTGCTTTCGCCAGCGGCCCGCCGAACTGTTCTTTCCCGAGGCCCGGCGGCGCGGCGTAGGTATTCTGGCGCGCGTCCCGCTGGCCAGCGGGCTCCTCAGCGGCAAGCTTTCGCGGAATTCCCGGTTCGCCGCCGACGACCATCGCAACTTCAACCGTCACGGCGAGGCATTCGACGTGGGCGAGACGTTCTCCGGCGTGGATTACGAGGTGGCGCTGGAAGCGGTGGAGGAGATCCGGCGCCTGCTGCCGGCAGGCACAAGCATGGCCCCATTTGCGCTGCGCTGGATTCTGATGGTCGATGCCGTCTCGTGCGCGATTCCCGGCGGCAAGCGTCCGGCCCAGGTGGCGGAGAATTGCGCGGCTTCGGATCTGCCACCGCTGGCCGCCGAGACGATGGCCGCGATTCGTGGGATCTACAATACGAAGATTCGCCCGCTGGTCCACCAGCGCTGGTAGGCTTGAAATAACGGACTCCCATGTCGACTCAGCGCGTACTCATTCTCGGCGCCAAGGGCACGCTCGGCGGCCAGCTCATGAAGTTGTATCCCCAGGCCATCGGCTGGGACCGTGAAGATATCGACGTGCTCGATTTCCCTGCCCTGCGCGTCAAGGTGGCAGCGCTGCGGCCGGCGTTCGATGCGGTCATCAACTGCGTCGCGTTCAACGATGTGGATGGCGCCGAAGACCGGCCGGAAGCCGCCATGGCGCTGAACGCCGATTTCCCCGGCCGGCTGGCGCAGCTCACGGCGGAACTGGGCGTGCCGCTGGTGCATTACTCGACCAACTACGTGTTTGATGGCGTCCAGGGCGAGTACGGGGAAGCCGACCGGCCGGCGCCGCTCTCCAGTTACGGGCGCTCCAAGCACCGCGGAGAGCAGTCGATCGCCGAATCCCGCGGCCGCTGCTACGTCGTCCGGACTGCCGTGATATTCGGACCCAAGGGCGCGAGCGACCTCTCCAAGAAGAGCTTCGTGGACCTCATGCTGGATCTCTCCGCCAAGCGAGACACGATACAAGCTGTATCGGATGAAATCAACAGCATCACGTACGCACCGGACCTGGCGGCGGCCACGCGCGATCTGCTGGCCGCCTCGCCGCCGCCCGGGATTTATCATGCAGCCAACAGCGGCGGCGTGAGCTGGTTCGATTTCGCGCGGGAGATTTTCCGCATTGCGGGGCGGAAGGTGACCGTGTTGCCGGTGCCCTCGACGCACTTTCCGCGCAAGGCGACGCGGCCGGCCAAAGCCATCCTGCTCAACACCAAGCTGCCGCCGCTGCGCCCATGGCAAGCCGCGCTGGCGGAGTTCCTGGCGTCGTAAGGTAGGACAGACCATCGCCTTTGGTGGCCTGCCGGCGTAAGCCGGATGACGACAAAAACCGATCTGTCCTACTGGCGCGGCTCCAACTGCGTCATCCAGACGTCGAGGTGATACTCGTCGACGTTGGTGACGATCTTGTCTCGGGCGACGCATACCTCCATGTCATTCGGCGCCGAAACTCCCGCGTACATCCGGTGGCTGTAATGAAAATGCTGAACGGCGAACGGGGCGCCCAGAGGCCGCTTGGTCGCCGGATCCAGCTTCAGAGCCCAGATGCACGTAAAGCCGTCGCGGTTGGAGGCGAAGTACATGGTGTTCCCGTCCGGAGAGAACTGCTGGTGGTGGTCGTGGTATTCGCCGGTAGTCAGCTCGATCCAGTGGTCCGGTCCGGCGGGAACGAAATCCTCCACCGGCGTTATGCAGATGCGAAATCGATGGGCGCCGGTCTGCATCAGGAACGCCATCCACTTGTCGTCCCACGAATAGTAAGCGTTCCATATGGCGTGCTGGGAGTCGCTCAACACGACCACGGACTTGCCCGTCGCGACATCCACCAGCGCGATTTGACCGACGCCATGGTGAGCGGAACCCTTCTGCGTCAGCACTCGTTTGCCATCGGATGAAAAGCCTCGCGGCGTTCCACAATCCTCGCAAACGCGCCGCGGCGATCCGCCGGCGGTCGAAATGAGATAGAGGTCGGGTTCGGGCTCGCCAGTGCGCCACAAGTTGTAGGCAACGTGGGAGCCATCCGGAGAAATCATCGGAGGCGTACCGAACTGGACAAACGGCGCCGGATCCAACTGTGTTTCCCGGCCCGTCACCAGGTCTTTTACGGCCAGGCTGCGGTCGGCGAAGTAAGCGACCTTCTTGCCATCGCGGGAAAGCGAGGGGGAGTCGTCGCGGATACCCTCCACCTGGGTCAACCCGTGAGGGTCGCCGGTTACCCGCGCATGATCGGTGTCGATCGGTACGGTCCAGAGGTTGGTATTGAAGGAGGTTGCGTTTTCGAAAACCATGCGCCCGTCGGTCGCAATGCTGAGAGGGCCGGTAGAGCCCATGACGGAGATCAGCCGCTCCGGTTCGGACGTCACCTTCCCATCGCCGGTGACCGCCGCGCGGAACAGGTCGCTGACGTGACCGCCCTGACGGCCAAAGACGACCCACTGCCGGCCGGAATCCTTGTCGAGCATCCAGGCTAACGGCGGCGGAGCATAACTTGCGCCACGCAGAGATGGTGGAGCAATCTCGGCGAGGTTTCCGCCGGGAATCGAGATTGTCCACCATCGCTTGAGGTCCTGCTCCTCCTGGCCGCTTCGAGACACTTGCGCGAGAATCCTGCTTCCATCGGGTGAGACGATTGGAAAACGAACAAAGCGAGCCTCGGGCTGGATAGCGACGGGAGTTCCTCCCACGCGAGGGACCGCGAAAAGACGGTACCAGCCTTCCTGCATTCGCATGAACAGAATCAGCGATCCGCCCGCGGCGTAGAGTGGGCTCAAGCCGTCGGTGACGACCAGCCGGGAACCGCCGCCGAGTGCCGAAATCTCATAAATGTCGCCGTTGGCCCCGTATGCGATTTCCGTTCCGTCCGGCGAAAAAACCGGGAACGACGCCCCGTCCTTCTCGTGCGTGATCTGGATGGCTTGGCCGCCGGCGGTCTGCTGGACCCAGATATCCGGCACCGGCCCGCCTACCAGCGACAGGTATGCAAATATTTTCCCGTCCGGCGAGATGGTGGGGCTAAACGAAATGCCATTCGCGGTCAGCCGGCTGAACGCGCGCTCGGTGGTCTCGCCAGGTGTGGAGTGCCACCAGAGCCAGCCGCCGGCAACGGCAGCCAGGAGAATGAACGCTGCACCGAGGCCGAGGGCGAGCCGGTTGCGGCTGTGCGGCAGTGCCGTGGAAGGCGCGGGCGTCAGCTTCCCCGAATCCGACTCCTCCTTCAGCTCTTCCAGCGCCACCTTCAGGTCGGCCATATGCTGGAAACGGCGCTCCGGATCCTTCCGCAAGCAGCGCATCACCACGCGTTCGAGCTCCCTGGGAATGCGCGAGTCGATCTCAGACAGCGGCGCCGGCTCCCGATGGAGAATCGCCGCCAGCGTGGACATGCGGTTGGCGCCCTGAAAGGCGCGGCGTCCGCTGAGCATCTCATACAGCACGGCGCCGAACGAGAATATGTCGGAACGCGCGTCCACCGGTTTCCCTTGCGCCTGCTCGGGCGACATGTAGGCCGCCGTGCCGACGATGGTGTCTTCGCCGGTTTGCACCTGGATCGTGCGCGTCGCGTCGCCGGTGTCCTCTTCCTCGGCGGTCAGCTTGGCGAGGCCGAAATCGACCACCTTGACGATTCCGTTGGTGCCCACCATGATGTTGCCGGGCGTGACGTCGCGATGGACGATGCCCGCCCCGTTGGCTGCCGCCAGCGCGCTGGCGATGGGGATGGCATACCGCAGCGCGTCGCGCACCAGCAGGCCGCCCGAGGGAATCAACTGTTGTAGCGTCTTACCGGTAATCAACTCCATTACGATAAAGTCGGTCCCCTCGGCTTCATCGATTTCGTGGATGGTGATGATGTTGGGGTGGTTCAGCGACGACGCGGATTTTGCTTCCCGCACGAAGCGCTGCTTGCGGGATTCGTCCTTCAGTTGCTCGGCGCGCAGGACCTTGACGCAGACGAAGCGGTCGAGGCGGAGATCCCGCGCCTTGTAGACCACCCCCATGCCGCCCTCTCCGAGCTTTTCGAGAATGCGGTAATGAGAGACCGTGGTGCCAATCATTCGACCCCAATTGCCGTCAGGAAGTGTAATCCGAAGTCAGCTTGAACAGGCCAGTGTAGCGTGACGCTAAGATCCGATCAACATCGGAAGGGATCGTTATCGCCAACGGCCCTTGGCCGCCGGTTCGCTGGCTCCTTTGAGTCAGTAACTTCCCGTCCGGCTGGTGTGTCGAATGTTATCATTCGAGCCAGTGGGCCGGCATCAGCCCAACCCACCGTCAATGATCCGCGCCGCCGGGGTGGTCGCTCAAGGAGGCATTATGCGAGCCAAGTCCGTTTCTCTTCCGACCGCCGCGCTGGCCCTGGTTCCGATGGCGTGCGCCATCGCGCAGGCGCCGGAACCGTCTGTCACGCTACGCGTCAACACGCAGTTGGTCGAGGTCAGCGTGATCGTGAAAGACAGCCACGGCAATTCCGTGACCGACCTGAAGCCGGGCGACTTCGAGCTGTACGACAGCGGCAAGAAGCAGGAAATTCGTGTGTTCCAGATCGAGGACTATCGCCCGGCCGCCGCCCAGCCCCCAGCCGCTCCTGCCCCTGCCGCCGTGAGCGCGCCGGAAGCCGGCATGTTCACCAACCGGCCCCCGGTGGAACCGGGCGCTCCCAATGCGCCGACCATCGTCGTGATCGATGCAGGCGACACCTGGGACCCACTGAGGATGACATGGGCGGACCTTGTGTACGCGCGCGACGAAGTCATCAAGTTTCTCCAACAGATCCATTCGCAAGACCGGCTGGGCATCTACCTGATGGGGGCAGACCGGTTCTGGATCCTTCATGAGTACAACGAAGACTGCGCCGATCTCTTGAAGCGGGTGGCATCCTGGAAACCGAGGGCCGCGCCGGGCAGCCCGAAAACCCTGGATGTATGGACGGATTTCGCCACCCGCATTGCGGGCGTTGACGCCGAGACGGCGAAAGCTATCCATCGGACGCAGTTCTACACGCCCAACCCGATGGGGGCCTCGGCCCTCCCACAAGGCTTCGATGCGCGGACAGGCAGCCAGGACCAGGCGGGCGGGGGAACGTCGGCGGCCGGCCGCGGAACACACATCCTGCCTGAATACAAGAGCCCTGTTTCGATTCTGGCGGCCGTGGCGGATCACCTGGCCTCCGTGCCTGGGCGGAAGAACGTGGTCCTGGTTTCCGGAAAGACCTTTCTCCCGCGGGATTACAAAGATCTGCTGCGGGCTCTGCAGCCGATTATCCAGAGCGGAGTCGCGGTCTACACAATCGATCCGGGCGGCCTTGCGCCGTATGCTGTGGACGCGTCATACGAGCTCAGCGGCGCGGCAAAGCTCGCAGCCATGAATGACCGCACCGGGAGGGCGGCCGGCGCCGATGTGCAATTGCATTTTGATCAGAAACGGCTACTCAGCCTGATGCTCCAATCTTCCTTAACCGAGCTGGCGGAAGCGACGGGCGGGCGGGTGTTCTTTGCCACCAACGACATCCGGGGCGCCATCCAGAGCGCTTTCGACGACTCCCGGGTGACTTATACGCTGGGGTTCTATCCCAGGAATTCCAGCAACGATGGCTCCTTCCATCCCATCAAGGTAAAGCTCACGACCCGCGAGCACCTGAGCCTGCGCTGCCGGGACGGTTATTTCGAGCCGGAGCCGCCGCAGCGGGATCCGCACCGCCGGGAGGCCGAATTGCGGCATGCCGTTTTTAGCCCTGTGGACGCAACCGCCATCGAACTGAGCGGAAGTGTCTCATCCGTTGCCGGGCACGAATGTGAACTGAAGCTCAACATCGGGTTAGCCGCTGTCAGCTTGTCACCCGATAACGGCCAATGGAGTGGGCATCTCGAGGTTGCTCTGTATGGGCGCGACGATTCCGGCAATGGGTACGAGTCCCTTTTGAAGACCGTCGATCTGAAGCTGCAGCAGGACACTTACGATCAGGCGCTCAAGACCGGCCTGCCTTATGGCCGCAGTTTCAGGCTGGACCCGAAAGCATCCTCGCTTCGTGTGATTGTGCGCGACCTGGGCAGCGGCAATATTGGTACGTTGACGATGCCGGCGCCGGCGGGCGCGCCGATGAACTTGGCCACCGCCAATCCGCTGGAGAGAGAACTGGAAAAACTGGCAGCCTCCCCTAACGTCGGAAACACGGCGGCGTCGGCGTCCGTACCGTTCTTCTATGAGGCCGTCAGCGCCGCGCGGGTCAACCTGGCGCTGGAGATTCCGTCCCCCGTTCTCAATCCAACCGAAGTGAACGGCAAGCTGCATGCCGAGATGGACGTGCTCGGCCTGGCGTACAAACCGGGGGGTGAAGAGGCCGCACGGTTCAGCGAAACCGTGAAACTCGATTTCGACAGCCGCCGGCAATTGGACGATTTTCTACGGCACCCGCTCCGCTACCAACGCCAGTTTGAGGTTGCACCGGGTAATTATAGCTTCAAACTCGTTTTTCGCACCGCCAAGGATCGCTTCGGCGTGGTCGAAACCCCGCTGGCCATCGATCCGTTCGACCCCAGCCGGCTCAGCCTGAGCTCGATCGCTCTCAGTCGCGACGTGCAACCGATATCGCAAGAGGCCGCGCAGGAGGAAACCGAGGCAGGGCGAAAACCGCTGATCTTTCGTGGTAACCGCGTCACCGTCTCCGGCTCCGATGCCCTGCCGCGAAACGGCACTGCCGAAGCGTACTTCGAAATCTACGAGCCGGCCAGCGCCGAGCCGGTACAATTGATCCTGCGGCTGCGCCTGCTCAACGCGCAAACCAACCAGCCAAAGTGGGACTCGGGAGACGTCGACTTGAGCGCTCTGACCAACTCGGGCGGCCGCGTGATTCCGGTCGCGCTCAAATTGCCGGTCGCGACCCTTCCGCCCGGAACCTATCGCGCCGAGCTGAGCGTGAAGGACTCCGCCGGAAGCCAAGCCCGCAGCATCCAGTTTCGAGCGGAGTGAAGCGCCGGGCGCGGCGATCCGTTCCTCCATCACTTCTGCGCGGCGCCCGTGTAGAAACCATCCAGGAAGACGTAGCGATCACGGTGCTCTTCGGGAGCGGCGTGGCTGGCGGCATCGAGGTGCATCACCTGGTGAGTCTTGCCGAACGCAGGCCACTTGGGCAGCCCGCCGCCGTTGGGGTTGGCCTTCCTGATGAAGTTGGCAAAGTAAGTCGAAATCTCCTCGGACGCTTTCAGGTCTTCCGGAGTCCAAGCCGCCTTCTTGGAAGCGAGCGCGCCGAAGACATATTCCAGCTCCCAGGAATGGCCGGCCAGACCCTTCACGCCGGGGATGGTCATGCCTTCGGGCAGCGGCACGGCACGGTCGAAGCGGAAGCGGTACACCGGCGCCTGTCCGGTGGCGGCCTGCATTTCGATCCATTTCCAGGTGGAATAGACGATGAAAGTGTCGTTGGCCAGGTCGCCCGCCGATGCCAGCGCCTCCTCGTCGGTGGAGGCGGCATACACTTTGGCAGCCGCGCCGGCCTTGTCGCCGAACACGGAGGTCAGTTGGCCGTGGAACGAAGCCGCGGTGATGGTCGCCTTGCGCCCAAGTACCCCACCGCGAACCTCGTCGGCGTTCCAGCCGGCCAGCAGCGCGACGTGGCTCTGCTTACCGGCGGCGTAGGTCGAAGCCGGTTCCGCGGTCAGGAAATAGCCGTCGATGATGGGACCAAAACGGATCGAGCCGCCGGCGGCTTTCAGGACGTCTGCCGCGGACGCAGCGCGCATCTCGGCCAGAGACTTGGCGCCTAACGCGGTGCCGAGGCTGACTCCCGCCTTTTCCGCCTTATCCAACGGTTGCCCAGCCAAAATGCCGCCGGTATTGAACATGGCGCCGCTTTCGCCGATCGCCCCGCGAAACAATCCCGCCGCCAGGGGAGAAGCCATCAGCGCACTCACCGCCGCGGACCCGGCCGATTCGCCGCCGATCGTCACCTTGCCGGGATCGCCGCCAAACGCGGCGATGTTGCGATGCACCCACTGCAAAGCCGCCACCTGGTCGAGCATGCCGTAGTTGCCGGACGCCTTGTGCGGCGATTCGGCGGTGAGCTCGGGATGGGCCAGGAAGCCGAACACACCGAGCCGGTAATTGACGGTGACCACGATGATGCCCTTCTTGGCGAAGGTCGTCCCGTCGTAGCGCGGTTCATCGCCCGATCCGGCCGCAAAGCCACCACCATAGAAGTACACCAGCACGGGCAAGTGTTTCTTGGCTGGCGAGGGCGTCCAGACGTTCAGATAGAGGCAATCCTCGCTGATGCCCTTGTCGCGAAAAATCATGTCGCCAAAGATATTGCCCTGGTAGCATCGGGCGCCAAACTGATCCGCCTTGCGGACGCCGGTCCACGCCGCCGCCGGCTGCGGCGCCTGCCAGCGGAGAACTCCCACCGGCGGCGCGGCGAATGGCACGCCTTCGAAGATTCGCACCGCGGAATCCGCGCCGGCAATTCCTTCGAGAGCGCCACCCTCCACCTTCACCTGGTCCGCCGCGGCAGCCACGGCCACGGCACACAGCAGCAAGCATCCGCTTCGCAGCGGCACGCCATAGGTTCCATGCATCGCAAGTTCTCCTCAGTCCCCGAGTGTAACCCGCTTGCAGGCGCGGTAGGGCATGCTTTAAAGCATGCCCTACCCAAAGCGAACAAGAGCCGCCGCTGCTGCTATAATGGGGTGGTTCCGCGCCACAGTCCGTCTGGTTTATGTTTTTTAGCGTCAAAGAGATGGAAGTGCGGAAGATTCGGTTCGACGAAACCTTCCGCGCCGGGCAGATCGATTTTGCAGGGGACGAACTGGAGCAGGAGTCGCCGCTGCGCGCGGCCGGCGAAGCGGCGCTGGTGCCGCATTCGTCGGGCGAAGTTCGCATTCGAGGGCGATATAGCGTGGAGGTTTCGGCGGTATGCGACCGCTGCCTGGAACGGACGCGCTACCCGTTGGAGGCCAGCTTCGATTTGTTCTACCGGCCGGCCGAGACGATCGCGCGCGAGGAAGAAGTCGGCATCGACGAGGCCGAATCGGAAATCGGGTTTTACGAAGGCGGAGGCATCGAACTGGAAGACGTTCTCCGCGAGCAGGTTCTGCTGGCGTTGCCGATGCAGCGGATCTGCGGCGAAGCTTGCAAGGGGATTTGCCCGGCGTGCGGCCAGAACCGGAACCAGGGTCCGTGCAATTGTAAGATGGAAGACGCGGCGGGCCGTTGGGGGGCACTCAGGAATCTGGAGATTCCCTAGGGACGGAACCGGCCTCGAGGGGGGTTGAGCCCGGGCCGCGATTGTGTACCGACATTGTAAAGGTTAACGAGATATGCCTAATCCAAAACGTAGACACTCCCAAAGGCGGACCGCCACGCGCCGCGCGCATGACGCGCTGAAGCCGGCGGGCCTTTCGGAATGTCCCAACTGCCACGAGCCCAAACTGCCGCACCGCGTGTGCCCGCACTGCGGGCAGTACAAGGGCCGCGAAGTAATCGAAGTCGCACAGGAGTAGATCCGGTTCTCAAATGCTGACCGTTGCGTTGGATGCAATGGGCGGAGATCACGCCCCGAAGGCCGAGGTCGAGGGCGCGGTTCTCGCCGCCCGGCAATTAGGCGTAAAGGTCATCCTGGTCGGCCAGGAAGACCTGGTCCGGCCGGAGCTGTCGAAATACGACGACTGGGACGAGCTGCCGATTGAAGTTCTCCACGCCAGCGAGCGCGTGACCATGGAGGACCCCACCCAGGCGGTCCGCACCAAGCGGGATAGCTCGCTGAAGGTGGCTTCGCGCCTGGTGCGCGATGGCCGCGCCGCCGGATTGGTGTCGGCGGGCAACACCGGCGCGGTGATGGCCACCGCGAAGATCCTGCAGGGCGTGGTGCCTGGCGTGAAGCGGCCGGCGTTGGCCGGTCTCTTTCCGACCTCCAAGGGTCCCACTCATCCGGTGATCGTGCTGGATGTCGGCGCCAACGTGGATTGTTCGCCGCAGATGCTGGCGCAGTTCGCCGTGATGGGCGAGATCTACGCACGCATTATCGTCAAGCGGGACCGGCCGCGGGTGGGCCTGCTTTCGATCGGCGAAGAGCAGCACAAGGGCAACGACCTCACGCGCGCGGCGTGGCCGCTGCTCGAGAAGCTGAACCTGAACTTCATCGGCAACGTGGAAGGCCGCGATATCTACGGCGGCGACGTGGACGTGGTGGTGTGCGACGGCTTCACCGGCAACGTGGCGCTGAAGGTGAGCGAAGGCGTGGCCGACCTGGTGAAGCACACCTTGCGCGAGTCGCTCGAAGCCACTATTTCCGCCAAGATCGGCTACGTGTTTTCGCGCACCGCGCTCAACGATTTCAGGAAGCGCCTGGATTACTCCGAATACGGCGGGGCGCCGCTGCTGGGCGTCCGCGGCGTCTGCATCATCAGCCACGGCCGGGCCAATGCCAAAGCCATCCGCAACGCCATTCGCGTGGCGGCCGAGTTCTCCCACGGCAATGTCAACCAGCGGATCGAAGAGGAACTGCGCGCTTCCGCTTCCGAAAAGATCGCCGCAGTAAAAGTGCCGTGATCGAAAAGGTGGGACAGACGATCGGTTTTTGTCGTTTGTCAACGTTTCGTGTCATCGCGCAAGATGACAGACCACAAAAAGCGATGGTCTGTCCTACCTGTGTCTTGGCCTCAGCGCTTCTTTTCCTCCTGCTGGCTGCCGCCGCTTCCGCCGCCCAGCAGCATGTCGCCTGGAAGGCGTCCATAGATCCGGCGACAGTCGGGCCTGGAGGCGCCACGGTGCTGAGCATCGATGCCACCATCGATCCGGGTTGGCATCTCTATGCGGCGTCTTCCCCGGCCGGAATCCCGGCGTCGTTTACCCTTGGGCCGAGTACCGTCGTAGCGCGCACCAGCCTCTGGCAGAGCACCCCCAAACGCGCCTTCGATCCCAACTTCAACAGTCAGACCGAGACCTTCGAGGGCACCGCGCGGTTCGATCTCATGATCGTTACGCGCCCGGACGCGCCGGCCGGCGCGGCGACGCTGGAGATCGCTGCGCGCTTCCAAACTTGCAACGACAACACCTGCGTACCGGGTCGGTGGTCGGGGACAGTGAATCTAACCATCGATCCGGCCGTGAAGGCCGCCGGTATTATTTCCTACCACGCATACGCCATGACCGAAGTGACGCCGCGCGCGCCGGCGAGCGCTTCAGGTCCTCCGTCACAAAGCGCACCCCCCACAAGCTGGACCCTGTTCCTCCTCGCCGCCTTCGGTTTCGGCCTGGCTTCCATCTTCACCCCGTGCTGTTTCCCGATGATTCCCATCACCATGTCGTACTTCCTCAACCGGGAATCCGGCGGACGGCGCGATGCGATTGTACAGGCTGTGGTCTTCTGTCTCGGCATCATCGTGCTGTTCTCCGCGCTGGGCCTGCTGATCACGGCCGCGCTGGGTCCGGTGGGAGTCGTGCAATTGGGCGCCAGCCCCTGGGTCAACGGTTTCATCGCGGCGCTGTTCATCGTCTTTTCGCTGAGCTTGCTGGGCGCGTTTGAGATCACCATTCCTGCTTCGGTATTGACGCGGCTCAACCAGGCATCCGGCGGCGGCGGATTCGCCGGCACGCTGCTGATGGGCCTCACCTATTCGCTGGCTTCCTTCGCCTGCGTGGGCCCGTTTGTGGGAACCCTGCTGGCGGCTTCGGTTTCCGGCGGCGGCATGCGCCCGCTGGTTGGAATGGTGACGTTCTCGACCGGCATGGCGCTGCCGTTCTTCTTCCTGGCGCTGTTTCCGGCGGTTCTCAAAAAGATGCCGCGCAGCGGCGGCTGGCTGGTGCGGGTCAAGATCGTATTGGGATTCGTGATCCTGGCCGCCAGCTTGAAGTACCTGAGCGCGGTCGATCAGACGCTCGGATGGAACTGGCTCACGCGCGAACGCTTCCTGGCGGCATGGATCGTGCTGTTCGCCATGGCCGGCCTCTACCTGCTGGGGCTGCTGCGCCTGGAAGGAATCAAGCCGGACGAACCGCTGCGGCTGGGACGCCTCGCCATAGGCACAGCGTTTCTGATTTTCGCCGTCAGCCTGGTGCCCGGCATGTCCGGTGGCAAGCTGGGCGATCTGGATGCATATGTGCCCGCGCCCGCCGGACGCACCTCCGCGGCGGGGGAACGCGCCGGTCCGTCGTGGTTGAAAGATCAGTACAGGCAAGCGCTCGATCAGGCCCGGCGGGAGGGCAAGCTGGTCTTCATCAACTTCACTGGCGTGGCCTGCGCGAATTGCCACTGGATGGAAGCGAATATGCTTCCCCGCCCCGAAATCGCCGCCGCGCTAGAGCGGTTCGTGCTGGTGGAGCTGTTCACGGACCGCACCGATGCGGTCAGCGAGGCCAACGAGAAGCTGGAGGAAACCAAGTTCGGCACCGTCGCCGAACCCTATTACGCCATCGTGCGGCCGGATGAAAGCGTGGTGGCCACGTTCGAGGGCCGCACCACCAATGCCCAGGAGTTCCTCGCGTTTCTGAACCGCGGCGCTGCCGCTTCCCTGCCCGCCGCCCAGAGCGCGCAGCTAGATGGAGACGCCGCGCGCTTCACCGCGCTCGATGGCAGCCTGATCGATGGCACCGGAAAAGTGCTGGTGCTCGATTTCTGGGCCACCTGGTGCGTGCCTTGCATTCAGGAGATGCCGGAATTCAACCGCTTGTACCACGACTTATCGCCGAAAGGACTCGCGCTAACCGGCGTGGCCATGGATGAAGAAGGCGCGGCGGTCGTCAAGCCATTCCTGGCCAAGCACCCGGCCGACTATCCGATCGCGTTAGGTTCGGCAGCGGTGGGCAAGAAATACAGCGTGGAGAATCTCCCGGTGACGCTGGTGTTCGACCGCTCCGGGAAGTTAGTCAAACGCTTCGACGGTTACACGAAGGAAGCGGACTTGCGTGCCGCTATCCAAGCGGCGCTTTAGGTCATCGACCTTGTGATGCCGCAACAGCATCGAATTCTGCGGTGAGGTAATGTAGCGGCCTCCAACCAAGGCGGCTGGCCTATTGCTTCGCGCCGCCTGCGTCAGGCTGGGCGGCCAGAGCCGTCAAGTCGCGCACCAGATTCACTATTCCATGATCGAAGTTCTTCCCCCAGGTCTTCGCCAGATTCGCGCTTTCCACCGGTTCGGTGATCGTCCGGAGTATGAAACGAGTCTTGCTATCCAGGATGGTTAGCGTTACGAGGGGTTGATAGGTGTCGATGTTCTCGGTGCCGGAAAGTTGGGCGCTGAAGCGTATCTCGAGAACGAGGTCCGCGTCGATGGGAGCGCCAACGACTTCGAATCTCCCCGAGCTCTTTATAGCGGCGTAGAACTGATTGTAAGGCTCTTCGGCGTCCCCGGCGCGCTGGAGTATGGCAAAGGCATTGCCATCGAACCCAGCATTGGCAATGAAGACCTTCTTGGCTGCGAGTATCTGCGCCGGAACGGGAGGCGGTGCCGGCGGTGGTTCTTTGTCCCCCGCCAGGAGCGGCAGCGAAGCCAACGCAACACTCAAAGCCGTACAGCAGATTCTAAGACCGGCTATAGATGAAATACGCATGATTGTTATTATTCTCTCCAGTTGTGAGGCGCGCGAAAGGCGTAATTAGTTACCGTGTTACTGTAAGTCGGCTTATAACACGCGTCGAGAAGAGTCTCGATTCGGCACACACGCGTGCGCGCGCCACGCCGGCCAGCGCTCGGCTGGGTTATTCTGACAGGCCCTTAAAGGCCGCGAAAGTCCACTGGCCGCAGATTAGCACCGATGAACACCGATAAGACTCTTCTCTCTATCTGTGTTTATTAGTGTTCATCGGTGGCTCGATATACTTCTTACTCCACCACGTCAAACGGGACCTTCCGCGCGACAATGCGGCGCGTGGTGTCGGCGGCGCGGATCTCGGCGATGTAGGAGCCGGCGACGAGTTCGTCAATCTTCAGGTGGAATGCCAGCGGGATGATAGAATCGCCCGGCTTGGCGAATTTGGTGACGTCCAGAGCGCCGGAATCGGCCTTCAGATCGCCGGTCTTCGCATCCAGCACTCGGACTTGAACGGTCACCCCAGTCGCGGGCGCTGCCGGCTTGGCCGCGCCGCTTCCCTCCGCCGCCTGCGCCGAGGCTTCCGTGCTGCGCAGCAGCGGTTCGTAGACTTCCATGTAGCAGACTGCGTTGTCGGACTTCTTGAAGTGGTTGCTGCCGCCCGGCGTGATTTGCACACCCTGCGCCACCAGGGGAGCGCGGCCATCCAGCAGCGCGGCATCCATGTCCGAATCCGCCTCACTTACCTTGCGGAAGTCGGTGCTGAGCGCAATGCCGCTGAGGAACAAAGCCTTGCCATCGTACGGATCGATGGTCAGCGGATCCTTCTCCAGTTTGCCGAATTCCTCGCCGCCCGAACTGAAGAGCACCTTCAGATCGTACGAACCGGCCGCCAGGTCAAACTGGTTGTCATAGTGCAGAAAGGGCTTCTGCAGAAATGCCTCGAGCTCCTTCTTGTCGGCGAAGTCGAGCTTCACGGTGTCGCTGAACCGCGCGCCCACCGCGCCATTGGGGCCGTAGGCAATCCCCAGTATGTTGACGTCGGCGTGCTGGTGTCCTTTCACCTTGGTGAATTGAATGGAATCGGAAGGAATCTCCAGAGCCAGGTCGAGACGCGCGGCGTTGGGCGACAGATAAAAGAACGGCGCCTGCATGGCTGCCGACCGGATGGTTCCGGGGGCACCGGCGGCTGCGCGGGTCTCCAGGTCTCGCTCCGCCGGCCTGCCCGCCAGCAGGTCCACCTGCTTCACGTTGCAATAGCCGCTGCGCGCGCGCACCGTGTATCCGCCGTGCTCCACTTTCACTTTCAATAGGTGGCAGCTTCCCTCGGGCGTGTCCGGCGGCGTGTATCCGATCAGGTAGTATTGGTTCTGTTCCTTGCCGATCTTGTCCAGGCCGCCGAGTAGATCGTTGGTGTTGGCAATCACGAATCCGCCGGTGCCCTCGGCCAGCATGTACATGACCTGCTGATTGTCGTTGGCAGTGGGCGGCGGCATCGGAACGATGATGCGCGGGGGCGTCGTGTAGATGTTGGGGTTGACCCCGTTGTTGACGCCGGGGGTGCGCGTGCCGGTGTTGGTGCCGCCAGTAGCCGGTCCACGGGTTGGACTCGGACTCGACGGTCCACGCGTCGGAGCCGGACTCGGGCTCGGAGTCCCGCCGCCCGGCCTCGAACCGCCCCCCGAACCGCCGGTCGAGCCGCCCGCGCCTCCCGTAGGCCCCGCCCCACCGCGTTGGAAATAGGCTATGGGCGGCGATGTGCCGAAGCCGCTGCCCAGCCCAAACGCCGCAAAAATGCCGCCCTGCGGAGCGATCGGGTTCAGCTCACCTTGCGGACGGCCGGGAAGGCCCATCGGCTGGCCGGGAACCCCCATCGGCCCGCCAGGCATTGCCGGCGCCGCCCCCACCAGGCCGCGCACATCAATCGGATAGATCGCCACATTGGCTTTGTTGCAGGTGTCCGTAACCGCGGTCACCTCGGACCGGATCTCCATGCTCAGCGGGAAGCCTTCGGTGAACAGCACCAGGATCTTGCGGCCCGGGATGGACGCCAATGCTTGGGCCATGCTCCGCAAACCCAACAGCAGATCGCGTTGCCCAAACTCCGCTTCCACACTGGTCGATAAGCTCGGGGATCCGCCGATCACAGCGGGCGCGGGCGCCGTGGAGGCGTCGCTGCCGACTGACATGGTTCCCGCGTTGGGATCCACATTGGCCATCTTCACGCCGCTGACCACCTGCCTCAACAGCGCCACATCGGCGGTAAAGTTCTGCGCGATCTTCACGCCGCCGGTGAAGTTGACGACCGCTATGTAACGGTTGGGCCCGGCATTGGTCTCGATGAACTTGCCCGCCGCGCGGCGCGCCACCGCCTGGTCGCCAAAACTCATGGTGGAGTTGTCGAAAAACAACACCAGGTAATGCTTCTGGGCGCTGTTGGGCGAGGACTCCTCGGCTTCATAAGCAAAGCTGCGGATCGACTGTTCCTTGCCGTCCTCCATCACCTTGAAGTCTTTCTGCGGAAGATCGGGGACGTAGTTGCCCTTCTTGTCGGTCACCACCGCGTCCACCAGCACCTGCTTGGTTTCGGTTCGGATCACCACGCCCGAATTGGCCACCGGTTCGGTCTGCTGCGCCGGCGCCGCCAACGCCGCCAGAAAAAGGAGTCCGCCTAACCCGCAGATTCGCATATCATCGCCTCTCTTCTCCTTATAGTATGTCCACCGCGCCGTCGACGGCCGGCATCCGTTCGCATTCCGCCGCCCATTGCCTTCGCACCTTCAGTTTGACGGATTGATCATCTCCGCGCCAGACTCTTCCGAGCCATGCCGTTAGTGCCTGCCAGGCAGCCGCGAACGCTATGGTATGTCGACCGCCCTGTTGATGGCCGACATCAGTTGGCCTTCCGTCTCCCGCACCACCACCCGCACCACGTACGAACCCGGCTTGGCCTCCAGGCCCATGCGGAACGTGACGCCATGCGCCAGCCGGTATTGCAGAGATTCGTCGCGCAGGCGAAGGTCGAGGTGCTTCACCAGTCCCGTCACGACCTTTCCGTTGTGATCGAACAGCGCCGAGACCACCGTAATGTTATTCAGGTTGCGGCCATCCGCCTTGCGGAACTTCAAACCGGCGAGATCCACGTGTGCCAGCACCGTCACTGTAACCGTATCGCCCGCGCCTTTGAAGAACTGGGTGTGCAGTTCGACCGGCAGATCGCTCATCTCCTCGCGCGAGAACACGGCGTCCTCAATCTCCCGTTTGGCGGTGGCGGCGGCATCCTCCAGGCGCGTGGGCGCATAATAGCCGCGGCGCGCCTCAATGGTGTAGCCGGCTTTCAAATCGAGCGTTACCTTCAATCCGTGAAAGGCGCCATCGAGTTTCAGGTTCTGCGGCTGGAAGCCCAGAACGTAATACAGCTCCGGGCCGGTGGCCGTGCGGCGGAAGCCTTCCACCAGGTCATTGTTGTTGTGAAAATAGAAGCCGCCCGTGCCCGCCGCTATTTCGTTGAGCAGGCCTTCCTCGATCAACTGGCTTTGGCTTTCCAGATTCTCCTTGATCCGCTGGGCGTTCTGTTCCACCACTCTTTGGGAGGCGTCAAGGTTGGTCGTGTAAAGACCCCTGGCGTTGAGGACGTTGATGATGACGTTGGCGCGCAGGGCACGCTCGATGGAATCGTTCTCATCCGACTGCCGGTCGAGCGGGTTGTAAAATCCGGGAGACACCAGCACCAGCAGTCGTTCGCCGGGCGCGGCCGCCATGCGCCGCACAGTGTCCTTGAGCGTCGCCAGCGTGACCTGGGTCTCGTGCTGCCCAGCGCTCAGTACGCGCCGAGCCTGCGCCATCGCAATCATCTTCGGCGCATCGGAGCCCGGCAATGGCCTCACACCCGTGCAGATTATCGTCTCGGCGACGGCCGCGTCGATGGCCTCCGCATCATTCCGGTTGATCATCATGTCGGCCTGGTAGAAGCTGATGTCGGGACACTCCTGAACGCCGGAGCGCGCCAGGGGGCGCGGCATCAGGTGTGCCAGGCCCTCGCGCAACTGGCCCAGGTCGTCGGTGAAATCCACTGTCCCCTGCCCGGAAGTGGTGAAGATGGCGGCGCGGTCGGTGGGCTTCAACTGTCCATACATGTGGCGCTCGGCGGCCTGGCGAACCCGTATCAGATCCCCGGCATCGAGATGAACATCGTCGAACAGGTAGCCGACAAAACGCCGCGGCATCTTGGCCGGCGCAGCGCGATCGGCCGCCGCCGGCGCGGCTTCTTCCCCCGCCGGGGCAGGCTCGGGCGACGCTGGAGCGCTCGCCGAAGCGCCGGGCCGCTCCACGGCGAACCGCTCGATCTCCTGCGGCTTTCCTTTGTCGAAGAGGCGGAAAGACTCCTTGGTGAGACCCGCCACGATGTGGCCCTGTTTGTCCCGCACCACCACCGGCACCATCACCAGGTTGACGTGGGTCGTGAAGGTGGCTTTCTCTTCGCGGGCGCTGACCTCCGGCTGGTCTGGCGGCTCCGCGGAAGCGGCCGGTGACTGTCCGGCGCAGGCTGCCGCCGAAAGG
>Ga0208820_1000665_pt1 | contig 22656 bp, 22 predicted proteins | sample June2015DPH_16_5_FD_184713 | JGI IMG/M metagenome (GOLD analysis project Ga0208820, IMG submission 184713) | Peatland microbial communities from SPRUCE experiment site at the Marcell Experimental Forest, Minnesota, USA - June2015DPH_16_40... | ecosystem: Environmental > Terrestrial > Soil >...
GCCCCAAGCTCGAGCGCATCGCGGATTACGTGGCCTACTACCTGGACGCGGCACGCGTGGAAGCCGCCGATTTCGAGGGCGTGGCGCGCGATCTCGATCCAACCCACCGCCAGCCGGCATCGCCGCTCGCAGGGCGCGCCTGGGTGATCGAGGCGCGCGCGCGGCAGACGGCGGATGCGGCCGGCGCGGTGAAACTGCTGCGCGATCACTACGCCGAATTGCCGCAGCCGGAAGGCGGCCTCGCGCTCGCCGATTGCTACGTGGCGGCCGGCGACCCGGCCAGCGCCGCCGATTTCCTCGAGCGCGCCAACGCGCAGTTTGTCACCGGCGAGGCCGCCAGCCGGGTCGCGGACGCGTTGAGCAGCCTCCGGGAGCGGATGGGCGAGGCGTTCCCGCAGCCGCTCCCGCAGCAACTCTTGCACCGCGCCGATCGCCTGCTCCAGGCGCGGCAGTACAAGGAAGCCCAAGCCGAATACCAGTCCGCGGCGGAGCGATTGAACGGGAGCGAGCGCGACCAGGCGCTGGTGCGGGCTATCGCGGCGGAGTTCCTGGATGGGCACGCCGGCGCGGCTTGCGACACTCTGAGCGGCATGAAGCTGAACCCGGGCGAGGCCGATGCGGAGCGCATTGATTACGTGGCGGAGTGCGCTCATCGCGCGGGCGATGAGACCCAGGTGAGCGCGGCGCTGGACCGGCTGGCTGCGCAGTATCCGAAATCGGGCTGGCGGCTGAAGGCCCTCATTGCGGCGGCCAGCCGGAGCTGGGTCGCGAACCAGCCGCAGAGCTACCTGCCGCTCTACCAGGCGGCTTACCAGAACTTCCCCGACGACCCACAGGCGGCCCACTGGCATTTCCGGGTCGCTTTCCGCGCCTATTTCGAACGTCGTGACGATGCCGAAAACCTGCTGCGGGAGCAGTTGCGAAACTACCCCAGCAGCAGCTCGACGGCGGCGGCGCTGTATTTTCTGGGAAGGCTGGCGGAAGAGGCCAAGGATTTTGGCGCCGCGCGTTTGTACTTCGAGCGCGTGATGACGGCCATGGAAGGCTACTACTACGCGGCCGAGGCGCGCGAGCGGCTGCTCCGGACCGAGGTGAGGAACGCGAGTGGCTCCGCCAAGGTGGCCGAATTCTTGTCCGGCGTGAGATTGCCCAAAGGCGAGCCCGTGCCCACGCGGGCAACCGCGGCCACCGAGTTGCGCATCGCCCGATCACGCATCCTGCGCAGCGCCGGCTTGACCGACCTGGCCGACGATGAGCTGCGCTTCGGTGCGCGCACGGATGGGCAGCCGGCGCTGCTGGCCATGGAAGGGGCGGCCGCGGCCGAGGAGCCCTATCAAGGCATGCGTATGATGAAGGCCCTGGCGCCGGACTATTTGAATCTGCGGTTGACCGAAGCGCCGCGCCGTTTCTGGGAGCTGCTGTTTCCCTTCCCCTATCGCGCCGAGCTGACCGCCGATGCGCGGCTGCGCGGCCTGGATCCGTTTTTGGTGGCCGGCCTGGTGCGCCAGGAATCGGAATTCAATCCGGGGGCGGTCTCGCGCGCCCACGCCTACGGCCTGACCCAGGTGTTGCCGGGCACGGGGCGCCAGTTCGCGCGCACCGCCGGTGTGGGGCGCGTGACGGCGCGCGTGCTCGTCCAGCCGGCGGCGAACTTGAAAATCGGCACCGCCATTCTGCGCTCCACTTTGGACCAGAACGGCGGCAACCTGGAGCAGACCCTGGCCTCCTACAACGCCGGGCCCAACCGCGTGGCCGAATGGCTGACGTGGAACACCTACCGCGAGCCGGCCGAGTTCGTCGAATCCATCCCGTACTTCGAAACCCGCGAATACGTGCAAGCCGTCCTCCGCAACGCTGAGATGTATCGAAGGCTATACCGGTAGCGCCGTGGCGCAGGTTGTCAAACCTGCTGAGCCGAGAGTCATCTCGGCTTTTCCTTGGCCACTATGGTACGTGGAAGGCATCGGACTCCAATGCCAGCGGCTTCAGGCGTTGGCAGTACGGAAAAAGCGCCTTGAGGATCTCTTCAGGACTGGATCGGCGAGGTGCTATCTATTTCTTCGTGGCTGAGAGGATCCAAGACCTACCTGGCGTCTCGTGCCGGATGAAATGAATAACGAGCGCGACTCCACAGCCTAAAACAACGGCCGCCGGAAGGAAATACAGTAACGCAGGTATGCCGCTCAGAAATATCAGCATACAGCCGACCGTGAACAGGGCTCCTGCGATGCCTCCGCCAACCGGTATCTTCGATACGTTGATTTGCGGAGCTGGGGTGCTTTCTCGCATGCTGCACCTCCTGGTACCAGGCTATCACCGATTTACGCCAGCCTTTTGGCAAATGGCGTGCGGTAAAATGTGACTATTGTGAGCGAAAACGGGAGCGAGAGGATCAAGTCTGCCGCGGCGGCTTCGGTTGGCGCCGGTGTTGGCGGCGCCGGCGGCGCCACCGCCGGAGTTCTGGAACTCGCCGCTCAGGGCGGCGTGACCGCCCTATCGGCGAGTGCGGTCATCGCGGCTGGAGCGATCGCCGGCGGGCTCTTGAGTTTTCTGGGTTTCAAGCTTTACCGCCAACTCACGAAACCGAAGAGCTGAACCCGAACCAGCTTCCCTCTCAACCGCAATCTGCTCCCGTTTCGCGCCGCGGAACGCCGCTAAAATGCGCTTCCCACGCCGCCCAGGGCCACGCTTACAATGGAGGATTCGCGCTGGGACCTAAACGATGACTCCGAATCCTCTGATTGGCGTGGTGTTTCATTGGCTGGGCGGGTTGGCGTCCGGCAGTTTCTACGTTCCCTTCCGGGCCGTGCGGAAATGGAGCTGGGAAACGTATTGGCTGGTGGGCGGTGTTTTCAGTTGGATCATCGTGCCATGGGTCCTCGGTTCGACTATCTCGACCGACCTGTTTGGCGTGCTGCACGAGACGCAGTGGAACACCATCTGGTGGGTTTACTTTTTCGGCGTGTTGTGGGGATTCGGCGGGCTGACCTTCGGGCTGACCATGCGCTACCTTGGCATGTCGCTGGGGATGGCGATGGTGCTGGGCTACTGCGCGGCCTTCGGCACGCTGGTGCCGCCCATCTATCACGGCACGTTCTTCACGAATGTGCTGCCGACGCACTCGGGCCAGGTGATCGTGCTCGGCATCGCGATTTGCATGGCGGGCATCGCGTTCGCGGGCAAGGCCGGCATGTCGAAGGAAAAGGAGATGTCGGCGGAGCAAAAGACCGCCGTCATCCGCGAGTTCAACCTGAAGAAGGGCGTCATCGTGGCCACGTTTTCCGGTGTGATGAGCGCCTGTTTCTCGTTCGGGCTGGACGCCGGCGCGCCCATCAAAGCGCTGGCGCTCCAGCACGGCACCTCGACGCTCTGGCAGGGGCTGCCGGTGCTCACCGTGCTGCTGGCCGGCGGGTTCACCACCAATTTCGTATGGTGTTTGATCCTGAACATCAGGAACCATACCGGCTACCAATACTTCAGCGCGGAGATCCGCGACCACCATCCGGCGCGCGGCGAGGAGCGGATTCTCGAGAACGCCATCGACGCGCCCGGCGAGGAGATGGTGGCAGCGCTGCCCGTCCGCAGCGCCGAGCCGGACCGCGCGCCGATGTGGAACAACTATTTCTTCAGCGCGCTGGCCGGCACCACCTGGTATTTCCAGTTCTTCTTTTACACCATGGGTGAAACGCAGATGGGCCGGTACAAATTCTCCAGTTGGACGCTGCACATGGCGAGCATCATCATCTTCAGCAGCCTGTGGGGCATTGCGCTGCACGAATGGCGCGGCGCCAGTGTCCGCACAAAAACATGGCTGGCGGTAAGCCTGCTGGTGCTGGTGTCATCGACCGTGGTGGTCGGCTACGGCAATTACCTGGGCACGCTGCCGGCCAGGTAGCGCCGGCGATCTTGTCGCCGGTGATTTGCCGGGATTCCCGGACCTTCGAGGCGGTTTTTTCGACCCTGTCAAATGTTGCGGTTTGGCGGCGCGTGACAGACCACAAAACCCGATGGTCTGTCCTACCGTTCCTTATAATGGTTACCACGGTGGGGAAATTCTTCGTCCAAAATTTCGGATGCCGGGCCACGCAAGCCGATGGCGCCGCGCTGGAATCGTCGCTGGCGGCGGGAGGGCTCTCGCAAGCCGGTGAGCGCTCGGCGGCCGACCTGGTGGTGCTGAACACCTGCACGGTCACGGTTTCCGCCGATGAAGATGTGCGGCAAACCATCCGCCGCGTGCATCGCGAGAACCCCGCGGCGCGAATCCTGGTCACCGGTTGCTACGCACAACGCGCGCCCCAGGAACTCGCCCGCATGCCGGGCGTGGAGTGGGTGGTGGGCAACAGCCACAAGCATGCCATCCCGGAGCTGATCGCGCTCGCGCCGGCGAATGCGCCCTACCATGGCAACATCCATGTCGGTGACATCCATGTCGGAGACATTTTCGCCCAACATGCATTCCTTTCCGCGCCGGTCGAGGACGCCGCCGGCGACCGCACGCGGCCGAATCTGAAAATTCAGGATGGCTGCAACAACCGGTGCTCGTTCTGCATCATCCCGTTTGTCCGTGGCGGCAGCCGCGGCATGCCGGCGGACGAAGTGGTGGCGCAGGTCGGCCGGCTGGCGTTGCGGTATCGCGAGGTGGTGCTGACCGGTATCAACCTGGGCCGCTGGGGCCGCGAGCCGGGAAGCACGCTGCGGCTAGCGGGCCTGCTGCGCCGGCTGCTCGGCGAGACCACCATCGAGCGGCTGCGGCTGAGCTCGGTCGAGCCAATGGACTTTTCCGATGAGCTGCTCGACCTGATGGCTTCGAGCGCCCGCATCGCGCCGCACGTACACGCGCCGCTGCAAAGCGGCTCGGACAGGATTCTGCGCCGCATGCATCGCAAGTACCGGCCGCGGCATTACGCCGACCGCATCCTGAAGGCGCGCCGCCTGATGCCCGACGCCGCCATCGGCGCCGATGTGATGGTGGGATTCCCCGGTGAAACCGGCGCGGATTTCGAAGAGAGCCGCCAGTTCATCGACGGTTTGCCCTTCACCTATCTGCACGTCTTCACATACTCGGAGCGGCCCGGGACACCCGCGGCGGAAGACCCGCTGGCGGTTCCGACGGCCGTGCGCAAGGAACGCAACCGCGTGTTGCGCGACCTGGCGGATCGCAAGAACCGCGAATTCCGCCAGCGCATGGTGGGCCGCACGCTTTCCGCCGTGACGCTGCACGAGCCCGGCACAGCCCTCACCGGCAACTATCTCAAAGTGCAGCTTGCATCCTTGCGCAGCCCCAACCTGATGGCCGACGTGCAGATTGGCGGCCTGACGAGCGACGGTTTGCGCGAGGTGGGGCATGCTTTAGCTTGCCCGTAATTATTTCCTTACAAACAGCGACAGCGCCATCCCCAGGCCAATCGCGATCACGATGCGGCGCACGGCCTGCTGGCCCATCCGCCGCGCGATTCCGGCGCCGAGGAAGCCGCCCAGGATGGCGGCGACGGCCATCAGCAGCACGTACGGCCAGTAAACCATCCGCGCCCAGATGAAATACGCGGCCGCGATGCCGTTGACCGAGCCCCCGAAGATCACCTTCAGGCTGTTCATTTCGTGTATATCCTGTAAGCCTAAAATGCTCAGCGCCGCCAGCATGAGAATGCCGATTCCGGCGCCGAAATAGCCGCCGTACAAGCCCACGCACAACTGGAAAAGCATGCCGCCCACCAGCCACCCGGTGGAACGGTGCGCGGCCGCGTCGGCGGTCTTGAGCATCCTTTGGATCGGCTCCTGCGCCATGAACAGCAGAGTCGCAAAAAGGATGAGAAACGGCACCATGTGGTCGAACATTACAGTGGGTGTATGGCGCAGCAGGAGGGCGCCGATGAAGCCGCCCACCAGGCTGGGCACGATGAGAGCCAGGAAGCGCGCCTCTGCCGTGCGGATCTCCCGGCGGTAACCCCAGGCGCTGCCTACGGTTCCGGGCCAGATGGCGACCGTGCTGGTGGCATTGGCCGTCACCGAGTTGAGACCCAGCCAGATCAAGGCGGGAAACGAAACCAGCGTGCCGCCTCCGGCCACCGAGTTGATGGCTCCGGCCAGAAACGCCGCGCCAAAAGCCACCGCCGCGCGGGGCAAGTCGAGTGTCGAGGTCAAGATTGCAGCATAGCGCGGGGTGAGAGGCCGGCGCCAGCAGGGGAGGGCTGGCGCCGTTCAGCCCCTTAAAGCGGCCATACGACCTTCTTTAATCACACTTTAGAGCCTGATTGTGGTCTTTGGGAGAGAGCTTGTTTACAATCTCCCACATGGCGCAATTTCAGGTAATCCAGCCGGAAACTACCTATTCGGGTTCACCCATCCAGCCGCTTCAAAAGGGGCTCCCGAAGACCACCCGCTCCCTCTGCCCGGAATGCTCCCAACTCATTGATGCCAAAATACTTGAGGACGCCGGCAAAGTGGTGATGGAGAAGCGTTGCCCGACCCACGGCGAGTTTCGCGACATCGTCTATTCCGACGCCAAACTGTACCTGAAGATGGAAGAATGGACCTTCGGCGACAACCGCGGCCTGGCCAATCCGGCCGTGACCACCGCCAAGAGTTGCCCGGAAGATTGCGGCCTGTGCAACCTGCACACCAGCCACACCGGCCTCGCCAACCTGGACCTGACCAACCGTTGCAACATGACCTGCCCGGTGTGTTTCGCCAACGCCAACGCTTCCGGCTACCTCTATGAACCGGATTTCGAAACCGTGCGGAAGATGTTGCAAGCCTTGCGCGACCAGAAGCCGGTGGCGGGCCGCATCGTGCAATTCTCCGGCGGCGAGCCGACCATCTACCCGCGTTTCCTCGACGTGCTGCGCCTGGCCAAGGAAATGGGCTTCTCGCACACGCAGGTGGCGACCAACGGCCTGAAATTCATGGACCTGGAATTCGCCCAGCGCGCCAAGGAAGCCGGGCTGCACACTCTCTACCTGCAGTTCGACGGCGTCTGCGACGACGTGTACCGCCGCACCCGCGGCGAATCGCTGTGGGAGAAAAAGCTGCGCGCCATCGAAAACGTGAAGAAGGCCGGCCTCAAGATCGTCTATGTTCCCACCATCGTCAAGGGCGTCAACGATCACCAGATCGGCGACATCATCCGGCTGGCTCTGGAATACATCGAATGCTCGAGCGGCATCAGCTTCCAGCCGGTGGCGTTCACCGGCCGCATCTCGCGCCATGAGCTGGAGGCCAAGCGCTTCACGCTCTCCGATTTCGCCCACGCCGTGCAACAGCAGACCGGCATCTGCGACGTGTATGAAGACTGGTTCCCGCTCTCCTGCGTGACGCCGTTCTCAAAGCTGCTGAGTGCGCTGCGCGGCGACGAGACCACCACCCTGAGCTGCCATCCGCACTGCTCGCTCGGCACCTATTTGTTCGTCGATCAGAACCGCAAGGCCGTGCCTGTTACCCAGTTCGTCGAGGTCGGCCCGATGATGCGCGAGATGGACGAGCTGGCGCGCAAGGCGGGCAAGCGCCGCATCCAGTTCTTCACCAAGATTTCGGCGTGGAACAACCTGCGCAAGTTCTTCCATGAAGAGAAAGCGCCGCAGGGCCTCACCTTCAACAAGTTCCTGCAAACCCTGCAAGGCATGACCGACAAGAAATTCGGCCGCGGCGAAAGCGAAGCCGGCGGGTTCACTTACCGCACTCTCATGCTGGCCGGCATGCACTTCATGGATTCGTATAATTACGACGTAGAGCGCGTGAAGCGTTGCGTGATCCACTACGCCGCGCCCAACGGTCTGATCTACCCGTTCTGCGCCTACAATTCCGGCCCCGTCTATCGCGAACGGATCGAAAAGGAATTCTCCATCCCCTTCGAGACCCAGGAAGAGATGCGCCGCCTGACCGCGCGGGCGAAAAAGGGCTGCAACACCTGCGCCAGCGAGCCGGAGCTGGTCGGGTAAAGGGCGAGCAGGAAACAGCGATGAGCCGTCACGACCACGGTGCAACTTCTCCGCTGGTTGGGTTTTTGGTGTTTGCACTTGTCGGTGGGCTGATTTCCCTTCCCATCTGGTGCGGCGTGCGTATTGTCGCCAGCATCCGGTTTGGCATCGATTGCGGAGGTCACCTGAAACGGGCAGCCGACGCGAACAATATCGAGCTGGCCCAACAGGAACTGGCCGTCGCCACGAGCTACCTGGAACGGCACGGGATGACGGCCGGATACACGTCCGTGCTGTACAACGAACCGAGCGAAGACGTCGGGTTCTGGCATAAGAACCTGAAGGTGTCCCTTCAGGAACTGGAAAAGGAGCCGGCCACCGCAAGCGAGCTGGAGAAAAGCAACCTCTTGCTCAAGCTCCGGCAGACCTTGCTGGACACCAGTTCCGGCACCGAGTCGGTAACCGAGCCTTCCGGCATCAGCATCTTTCCCCACAACGTCGCCTACGCCTGGTGGGCTTGGATCAGCCTGGCGGCGGTCGTAGCCGGTTTCATTGCCGCGCTCGGATCCGGCAAGAATCGGAAACGCAAGTCTTAACTGGGCGACCGCCGGACCGGTACGGTTCGATCAAATCTTGTCCGTCAAAACCGACAACGATGCCATATTCAATGCTGGTGTTTGATATGGTACATTGAAGCGTGATGGAAACAGCGCGCAAGATCACCGTCGAGGTTCCGCCGGCGCTTCTCGAAAGGGCGCAACGAGCCAGCGGCAGCGGCATCACCGAGACCGTTCGTACCGGCCTCCAACTGGTTGCGGCGTCGCATGCCTATGCCCGGTTGCGCCGGCTCCGCGGCAAGGTTCGCTTCACGCGCACGCTGGCCGATCTGAAGGCCGACCGATGATCGCGGTCGACACCAGCACCTGGATCGCCTACCTGCAAGGAGACGGCGGCGACGACACGGATCTGCTCGATAGGGCGCTGGAGGACCGGCAAGTGCTCATGGTGCCCGCTGTGCTCACCGAGGTCTTGAGCGATCCGAAGCTTCCTGCGGAAGTTATGCAAACCCTCTCGGAGCTGCCTCTCGTCGAGGTAAGCCCCGGCTACTGGCGGCGGGCCGGCGAGTTACGAGCAAAGGTGCTGGCAAAACGCCGCAAGGCGCGCCTCGGCGATGCTCTGATCGCCCAGAGCTGCATCGATAGCGGAATTCCTCTCCTCACGCGAGACCGCGATTTTCGCGCGTTCGCCACCGCCGCCGGCCTCGCTCTGCTGTGCGGTTAGGGTACGGAGTAAGCTGATGGCCTTTGTGAACCGCCCTTGCCGGCGGCGTTTCGAAGACCTTGGCGCGGCCGCGGTAAAAGGTCACAAAGGCGACAACCGGCTCGGCCGTGGCGGCGGATTCGTAGGCTTGCAGGTAGACGTACATCTCGCGTGCCGCGCTGAATACTCTGGTTACGCTGGGAATCAGCTTCTGGCCGTCCAGAACCAACGGATTCATCACTTGTAGCTTGTCTTTGCCGGCGGCGTAGAGCGCGTCTTCCAAATCCACCCGCTGGCTGCTCAACACTACCGAGCTGATGGGAATCCGCTTGTCTTCCTCATTCAGATTGGAGCAGAGTGGGACAGACGCTTACGTCTGTCAACCCGCCCGCGAATGTGCTGGCGAAACGCCGCAAGGCGCGCCTCGCCGACGCCCTGATCGCCCCCATACGGCGGCTGAAACCGCTGCCTGAGGCACTTAAATATCCCTTGACAAGTATATGCTCTGTCGGGTATATAAAGAGAGTGGAATCCGTGTTCGAAATCATTGCGGAGCCGAACCGCCGCGCGATATTGAGCCTCCTGGTCTCGTCACAACAGTCGGTGGGAGAGATCGAGCGTCAGCTTCGTATGCCGCAGCCGGCCGTGTCCAAGCACCTGCGCGTGCTGCGCGACGCCGGTTTCGTGGAATCCACGGTGGACGCGCAGCGCCGCCTCTACCGGCTGAAACCGGAACCGCTTCGGGAGGTGGATGCCTGGCTGGCTCCGTTTCGCCGGTTCTGGTCCGCTCACATCGATGCTCTCGAACGCCACCTCGACCGCATGGATCACATGGATCGATCGACACCAACGAAAAGGAAGACAAGGGGCAGACGACACGGGACCAAACCGCGAACGTGACAAAGGAGAAACGAAATGAAAATCAAATTGACCAGCGTATTCGTTGACGACCAGGACAAGGCCCTGCGCTTCTATACGGACGTACTGGGCTTTGCCAAGAAGACCGATTTCAGTCAGGGCCCATTTCGTTGGCTGACCGTGGCCTCGCCCGAGGAGCCGGACGGCACCGAGCTGCAACTGGCGCTGAACAACAACCCCGCCGCCAAAGCGTATCAGGAGGCGATCTTTCAACAGGGCCAGCCCGCGGCCATGTTCTTCACCGGCGACGTCAAGGGCGACTACGAGCGGATCCAGGCCCGCGGCGCCCAGTTCACGATGCCGCCCACCGGCGTGACCGGCTCGACCATTGCGATGCTGAACGACACCTGCGGCAACCTCATTCAGCTCGTCCAACTGGCGCGCTATTAAATGCGGCCGTTCCGCACGATGGCGCAGCTCCGCCGGTTCTGGTCCGCTCACGTAGATGCTCTCGAGCGCCATCTCGACCGCATGGTTCAATCCGCACCAACGAAAAGGAAGCCAAGGAGAAGATAGATGACCGATCGCGAGCAGTACGAACCGGGTCCGGCCAGCGGGGCGCAGGTACGAAAGGACGGACAGAAGTGGACGCTGATCCTCGTCAGAGAACTGCGCCACCCGCCGGAAAAAGTCTGGCAGGCGCTCACCGACCCGGCGCACTTGCGCGAGTGGGCGCCCTTCGTGGCCGATGGGAGCCTGGGTACGGTTGGAGCCACGGTGAAGCTCACCTGGGTGGGAGCGCCCACGCCGATCGAGACAACCGTGACGCAGGCCGACGCTCCCAGGCTGCTCGAGTACGGCGATATCCGGTGGGCGCTCGAAGCCTTCGGTGGCGGCACGCGCCTGACGCTGTGGCACAGCATCGATCGCCGCTTCATCTCAATGGGCGCGGCGGGCTGGCACATTTGTTTCGATGTTCTGGACCGGCTTCTGAGCGGAACTCCCATCGGCCGCATCGTTGGTGGCGGGGCGATGAAGTTCGGCGGCTGGCAGCGGCTGAACGCGGAGTACGCCAGGCAGTTCGGTATTGAAACGCCCAACTGGCCGCCTCAGGCGGCTCAAAAGTCGTGAATCACTGCAAGCCTACTCGCATGAAAAAGGGGAGAAGAATTCGATGCATAAAGATCCAATGAATCCATCGGAACGTATTGACCAACTGATCGCAGGACTCACGGACTGGCGTCGCAAAACGCTTGCCAGCATCCGCAAGAGCATCCTTGAGGCGGACCGGGAGATAATCGAGGAATGGAAGTGGATGGGAAGCCCAGTGTGGTCTCGAGGCGGAATCATCGCGGTCGCCAACGCCCACAAGGATAAGGTGAAGCTTACCTTTGCCCACGGGGCGAGCCTCCCGGATCCTGACAAGCTCTTCAACGCGGGCCTCCAAGGCAACGCGTGGCGAGCGATCGATGTTTTCGCGGGCGATAAGATTAATGAGCGCGCTCTAAAAAATCTCGTCCGTGCCGCCGTTGATTACAATCGGATCAAATTGAAGAGGAAAGCGCTTGCGGGAACTCGATCGAAAGCACATCAAAGCAAGTGATGAAACCACATTTGTAAAGCGCTGGGCGCCGATCGATTCCCCGCTCAGTCGTGCAGGACGATATTCAGCAAGGAACTGTGGACTTTCAGACCGCCGTTGTAGTCGACGAACCCGAGCTTGCGGAATCGGTTCATGAAGAAGCTCACCCTGGACCGCGTCGTGCCAATGATTTCGGCCAATGTTTCCTGGCTGATCTTTGGAATGACTGTCTGGGGTGTGCCTTCCTTCCCGAAGTTCGCCAGCAGCAGGAGCACCCGTGCCAGCCTCTTCTCACTGGAGTTGAACAATTGATCGACCAAATCTTCCTCGATCCTGATGTTCCGGGAGAGAAGATGCCCCATGAACAGTTCTGAGAACGACGGTTCTTCGTGAAGCAGACGCACCACGACTGCCTTCTCCACCTCCGTGACGGAACACTCCGACATGGCGACTGCGCTTGCCATCCGTAAGGGCTGCCCGGCCAGGCATCCTTCCCCAAAGAAGTCGCCGCCCTTTAAAATGGCGACGACGGCTTCCTTTCCCTGCTTGGAGAGGACGGTGAGCTTGATCTCACCATTCTTGATATAGAAAAGGGAGTTTGCGGCCTCGCCTTGGGCAAAAATGCGGTGGTTGGCACGGTATTCGGCAATCGTCGTGCCCCCGTTGGCCTTGGAGAGAAAGGTCTTCAAGTCGAAAGATGCCTTAAGCTTTCCTTTCGTTTTCATACGCTGCCTCGTTCGGGCCGGAGTCCCCGCCCGGAAACCGCCGATAGGGCCGTCCACCCCGTTTATGTTTGTCGCACTTTCTTTGCAAGAAAGCAAGGGGTACCGGGTGTGCGACATATATGTTGCGGATTTCCAGGGAGGCGATTGTTTTGGCAGTTCTAGAAGTATATAATACGTCTAGAAAGGAAACCCCATTTGCCTCAATCTCTGTCCAGTCTGGAAGAACGCCGAACTGCATTGCTTCATGGCATGTCCGATCTCAAAGACATGCGCCCGGGCTCGGTTGTTGGAGCCGTATTCCGGTGCAGAAAGCCGACCTGCCATTGCTCCCGCCCCGACGATCCCGGCCACGGCCCCATCATGCGCCTCACTTATAAGCGGCATGGCAAGACGATCACCGAAGCCTTGCCGACGCCGGCGGCGATGCGCAAGGCCAAGCAGGAGGTAGCGGAGTTCCGGAATTATCAAAAGCTCGCTCGGGAATTCGTCGAAGTCAGTGAGCAGATCTGCCGTTTGCGCCCGGTGGAGGACACGCTCACTGCCCAGGAAAAAAAACGGCGGAAGCCATCGGGCAGGAGATCCACCGGGAAGTGAGTCGCTTGCTCCAGGTGGTCTTCCACGGCCGCCGCAGGAGTGGCACATTGGATTTGGAAGCGGTTGAGATGCTGGTGCGCGCTTCCATGCACCGCGCCGGGGCGGCCGCCCTGGAGCACCTGCTCTCGCTGCCGTCCCCGGAGCCGGAGCATGTGGCCTGTTCCTGTGGACGTCCGGCGAAGCACCACGGCAGGCGCAGCAAACAGATCGTGACTGCCCTGGGTCGGGTTCGTTTCGAGAGAAGCTATTACCTCTGCTCGCACTGCCATCAAGGCCACAGTCCGCAGGATCGGGAACTGGATGTAGAGGGTGTCGCCTGTTCGCCGGGCGTGCGCCGGATGATGGCGGTGGTGGGGAGCGATACCAGCTTCGATCAGGGTCGCGAACAACTCCAGCTACTCGCCGGCATCGAGGTCACCGCTAAAGCGGTGGAACGCCATGCCGAGGCCGTCGGCGCTGGCATCGAGGCTGGCGAGCAGGAGGAGATCCGCCAGGCCAAACAACTGGACCTGCCCGACGTCTGCACCCCCGACGCGCCCTTTTTCTATATCGAAATGGACGGCACGGGCGTGCCCATGACGAAGGCGGAAACCGAGGGGCGCGCGGGCAAGGCGGAAGGCCAGCCGGCGCACACGCGCGAAGTCAAACTCGGGTGCGTCTTCACTCAAACCGGTGTCGACCGGGAAGGTCGGCCCGTTCGCGACGAAGATTCCACCTCTTACGTTGCCGCAATCGAAACCGCCGAGGCGTTCGGCCTACGGCTTTACAGCGAAGCCTGGCGGCGCGGTTGGAACCGGGCGCAGAAGAAAGTCGTGATCGGCGATGGCGCCATCTGGATCTGGAATCTCGCTGACCAGCACTTTCCAGGCGCGATCCAAATCGTGGACATGTTCCACGCCCGCCAGCATCTCTGGGAACTCTCCGCCAAGCTCTTCCCCGTAGAGGAGAAGGTTCGTAAGCGATGGATGGCACGCTGTCTGAATCGGCTGGAGCGAGGCAAGGTCGAAGCCCTGGTGAAGATCCTCCGCGAGTCTTCGCCCCGCACCATGGACCTCGCCAAAACTGTAACTAACGAAGCCGAATACTTCGCACGCAATGCGGAACGAATGCGCTATCCGCAATTCCGCAAACAAGGACTCTTCGTTGGCTCCGGGGTTGTCGAGGCAGGATGCAAAACCGTGATCGGAGCACGCTTGAAACGCTCCGGGTCCTTCTGGACTGTCGACGGTGCCAATGCCATCATCGCGTTGCGCTGCTGTCGCCTTAGCCGCCGGTTCGAAGATTACTGGGCAAGCCGTTCCGGAGCGGCCTGACTAACCCACTTTTATGTCGCGCACCCAGGGGTACCGGGGTACCGGAGCGGCTGACGTGATTCGGTTGAGCCTGCCTGTCACAACACCAGGCGACGCCCTTGGCAAGCCGTTACGATCGTTGACTGGCCATTCAATAATGTGAGCAGTTTTGAACAGACCATGACGTACTGACCTGCTAGTCTAAAGGGCACACACAGATACCGGCAAACGGAACGGGCTAGAGCCAGAGGGTCAGTCCGTATACCGAAGCGGCGGCTGAAGGGAATCTGTGTGCGTAATTCCACATGGGCGTGCCCTCTCTGCTCCTCAGAGCTGGGATCGGAGGTGCGCCCATGCTTCAAAAATGAATCCAGAAAACCCCACGAAACAGAACTGTGGCGCGACTGATCCTTCTGTCGATCTTCCGGACCTCCGATCTTCGGGTGTGCACCAGTCCGTCATCCTCGTCGCCGACGATGAGGCGCTAGTCCGCAACCTGGTCACTTTGCTGTTACAACAAGACGGCCATTTGGTTCTTTCCGCCGCCAATGGTCACGAGGGGCTGGAACTGTCACGCCGCTACCCCGGCACAATAGACCTGGTCATTACCGACGTGCAGATGCCCCGGCTGAACGGCACCGACCTGTGCGCTCATCTGGTCAAAGAGCGGCCCGGAATCAAAGCGTTGGTGATGTCGGGCGCGGACATGAGCGAAATCGTCAGCCAGAATATCAATTTGCCGTTCCTGCCAAAACCGTTCGACGGAAAGACTCTCATCGCGAGAGTTCGGGCGATCCTGGCCGCTCCGGTTCAGATATTCAAACTCCCGTTTGAGTAGATCCATTCGCCCACCAGCACGTCTGCGCGAGAAGGGGCACCATTACTGTTTCGCCGGTTCGCTCTTCCGCTTGAGCTTCAACGGGAGATCCATCCCGCCTTGCGTCCACGTGCCATTCAGTTCCGTGCCGTCTTTGTTGATTTCGCCGTGATATCCGCCGCCGAGCATCTTTACCGTCAGCGTAAGCTTTGTATCCTTCTGCTCGATGGCGGTAACAGGGATTTCGGCGCCACCTTGGTCCACGCTGACCAGAACAGCGCTCGCGCCGCTTTCATCGTTGGTCATCTTCAGGACCAGCCGCAGCGGTTGACCAGCATCCAGCGTACCTTCCCATGTCCCCAGGAATTCCTTGGCGACCGCCGGGCTTTTCGCCGCCTTCTCGATTTTGGCATCGCCGGTACGGCTGAGCTTGGCGGGGAACGACCCGCCTCCCTGCGTGAATTCGCCGGATAGAGTCTTGCCATCCGCGGACAGAGTGCCGGTGAAAGTCGGTTGGCCAGGCGCTCCTTTGATCCGGAAGGTGCACTTGCCATCCGTGAAGCTGATCGCCTCGAGCGGAATGCCGGTTGCGTTCTGGGCGGGTATGGCGGCGGACCCGATCCAACCCGTGGCGTCCTTGTCGAGATCGATCTCCAGACCGAGCGACTGATCGGGAAGCTCGATGCTGCCGGTCCAATGGCCGCGCGGGCCGTCCTGCGCCCAGAGGGCGCCGGCAATCAGAAACGCTCCCAACAAAATGCGACTTGTTGTCTTCATCACGAAATCCTCAATGCGGCTGATATGGCTACGCCTGACAGTATCCCAGATTTGTCGATTGCCGGCGCGCATTGGCGCAAGCGGCTTTCCGCCCGCCGGAATCCGGTTGCAGGCAAGTCTTGTCACCAGTTCGCCCGCGGACTAGACTCAAGAGCGGAGAAGCAACCACTTGAGACGTCACTGCGCTATTCTGGCCCTCTTACCGATGCTAGGCGCCGCGGCATGCGGACAAACCATCATCACAACTTCGCCTCCCGCCGAACCAAAGGCACCCTACCACGGCTTGGCCACCTTCCAGGCGCCGCGGTATGGGCCGCGCCCGATAGTCGGCGCGCCCTACTACGGTGAGGAAGTCTCCCAGCACGAGCAAACCCTCGCCAATGGCACTCAGATCAACGAGACGAAAACGCTGCGGAAGATTTGGCGCGATTCGCAGGGCCGCACCAGGATTGAGCGGGAGTTGGGGGTAAATCCCTCCTCGAAGAGTGCCCCGGCAATCGTCCAGATTACCGATCCGGTGGCCGGGTACATCTACACCCTGGATACCGCGCGGAGAGTCGCGCATCGCGTGGTGGCACCGCCTCCGCCCGGCGGGCCTCAAACCGGCAACCCGGACCGGATGCCCATCCGTGCCGCCAGTCGCGCGGGCACCGCCGGCTCTCTCACAGGCACGTTCACCCCCGCTGTCAGACAGACAACCGATGCGCAGGGGCACCAGGTCACCATCGAGGAACTGGGAACCAAGGCTATCGACGGCATCCTGGTCGAGGGAACCCGGCGGACCACGGTTTACCCAACCGGTTCTCAGGGCAACGACAGGCCGCTCAAAGTTATCTTCGAATCCTGGTGGTCTGCGGACGTCAAGGTCATAATGCTCTCGATGACCGACAACCCGCGCTCCGGCGTAACCACCGTGAAGACTACGCATCTCAACACGCAGGAGCCGGACCCCGAGTTGTTCCTGTTGCCGGTGGGCTATACCATCGTGGATGAGACCAGACCCTTCAATATCACCTGGGGCCCGGAGCCTGGATCACAGCGCCGATAGCGTTGCAAGAAGTTGCCGCAGCTCCCCTTGGAGGCTGCTGAAAAAGTCGAAAAGCACTTTGGGGCCACGGATAAACACAGATGAACACGGATAAGCCGATTCTTTTTGATCTGTGTTCATCTGTGTTTATCTGTGGCCCATCATGCCTTTGGTGTTTTTCAGTAGGTTCCTAGCAGAAGCGCCTATGATCCTGGAGACGGAACGGCTGATCCTCGACACGTGGCAAAGCGGCGACTGGACCGCGTTCCGTCCGATCGCGACTGATGTCGAAGTAATGCGCTATATCACCGGCGGCGTGCCTTGGAGCGATGACCAGATCCGGTCGTTCGTTGACCGCCAGATAGAGTTGTATCGAACGCAAGGCTTCTGCCGGTGGAAGTTGCTCGAAAAGCCGGATCGCAACCTGATCGGCTTCTGTGGCGTGGGCCTCTGGCGCGACATGGTGGAACCCGAGATCGGGTGGTGGCTGGCGCGGCCGTATTGGGGCCGCGGCCTGGCAACCGAAGCCGCCGTGGTGGCGCTGCGCGATGCTTTCGAGCGGGTCCGATTGGAACGAATCGTCTCAATTGCGATGGTGGGGAATACGGCGTCGACGCGGATTATGGAAAAACTCGGGCTGGAATTCGATTCCGAATTTGAAAACGAAGGTTTCCGTCTGGTGAAGTACGCCATCGATCGGGCCCGGTACGCGGGGCCAGGCAGCGCTGGCGTCCGTTTCCGGCAGAATCTGCCGGAAAACAGAGCTTAAGTGCTTTGTTTCTGTTAAATTTCCGGCAGAGTCTGCCGGAAATGCCCCGCCGCGACCGGGAGCGCCTACTGCCCGCAACAAGGATCCGCGCCGAGCGTGCCCTCCAGCTCGCTCAGGTATTCCGGCGCACTCACCCGCGCCAGTTGCTGGCGCGACTCGGCCAGCCGCGATTCGATATCGAAACCTTCGAACCCGGCGCCGCTATCCCGGAATTCCTCGATCGCGCGCAGGTGGCGCGTCCAAAGCGCAACGTCGCGCGTCTGCTTGGCGCGCAACCGCTCGCCATACCAGCCGCTCTCCATCAGGTACTCGCGCGTGAACATGCCGCGCACCTCGGCATCCTCGACGTCCATCCCTTGCCAGGAACCCTGGGCCATGATTTCGAGCAGCGCCCGAAGCGGAGGGCAGGCCGCCTCCACGCTGCCATCCTCGAAGTACCGACGGGCTACCCGCGTCTGAGCTTCCACGATGGCATCCACACCGGCCGCGAATTGCACGATGTCCTGCTTCTCCGGACGCAATATTTCCTCCGTGAATACGGCGTCCGGCGTTTCAAAAAGCCGCCCCAGGAACCGGTCGACGAAAAGGGGCGTAATCCGGTAGCCGAGGCGGCTGGCCTGCACGGTGCGGCCGTCCACGCAGAAATCGCAGACCTTTTCCAGGTATCCATTAGCCAGCAGAAACTCGGGATCGCGCTCGTGCACGCGCATGCGGCACCAGATCTCGGGAACCAGCAGGCTGATGTCGTGGTCCACCCGGTAATGCGGCCCAATGTAGCCAGCCGAAGTGGTGAATCCGGCGTACCCGGTCAGGATGAACGATATCAGCGCGTTGTTCAGATCCACCACCGGAGGCAGCGCGTTAAAGGCTGCCTTGGTCAGCGCGCCCTCGCTGCCAAAACCGGTGGTCGCCGGCGATTTGCCGGTCAGGCTGCAAATGAAATCCATGAACAGCTCCGGCAATTCCTGGTAATGGATCGGGCTGTACACGGCCAGCGGCGGCAAACCGGCCTTCGCATCCGCCGGGCTGTTTCTTCTTCCTGCCAGCACCGCGTTGACCGGCAGGTAAACCGGCCGCTCCGCCGGAATTCCTCTCGCCAGCCGGGCGGCGATCTGGGCCAGGTAGAGTTCTCGCGGATTCTTGAGATCGGGCCGCTGCTGCAAATACCGCGGGTTGGTCGAGCGCGTTCCATGGATCAGGCGCGGGTGAGCCGAAGAAACCACGTAGTCCGTCTCGGGCCGCTCGACGAAACTTTTCAGAAGCCGCTTCATCGGCTCGGAGTATTGATCGAACTCGACCACGTGTTCCACCAGGGCACGCGCCGCGTCGACGGTGATCGGCTCGAAATTGGAGAGGAAATTCCCCGGGCCGGCGATGTCCGCCTCCGCCTGCGTGTCCACTCCCCGCTGGATCGCGTTATCGGGCCGTTGGAACAGCAGGCGCTCGCAATTTGCCACCAGTTTGACACTCGGATTGTCGTATTCCGGATCCAGATCGCTGAGGGCGCGGCGTGGGAGCACGATCGAGGCGGTGATATCATCCTCCATCTGCACCTTCTCGGCGGGACTGAAATCCGGCCGCAGCTTGAAAATCCGCCAGGCGCCTTCCGGATCGTAGCCGACGCGCAGGTAATTGCACACCAGTTTCTGATCGTCGAATTTCAACTCGTGTCCCAGAAAGCCGTTGATCCGGTCCACCGTGAAATGCTCGCGCCAGTTATCGCCCCAGTCGGGCTGGTAGTAACGTTTCAGCGTGAAAACCAGTTGGCGCACGGTCTGCGAAAGCTCGCGCGCCCAGGCGTTGTGGTGGTCGGTATAGTCCGCCGACGGCGTCAGCAATTGGATGACCGACCCAAGCGATCGCGCCGGGCTCAGGATCGGCCGCCGCGAGCGCTCGTCCGGTGGCCGCTGACGATAGATGGCGGAAAAATCCTTCTCGATGACCTCCGCCACCTGCTCCATGTCCCGGTGGTAGTCTTTCACGAAGACCGATCCCTTCAGCACTGCATCGGCGATCGATTTGGAAATCTCGGATTTGCCGCCGCCGGACACCGTGCATGGCTTATGGCACAGCGTTCCGCGCGGCCGCGAACCCACCAGGCGCCATGCCGTCCCGGCAACCTGTTTTTGCAGCTTGACGCGATAACCGGAGGGCAGCACGTACACGTCCTCGGCGCGCAAAGCCAGGCGCGCGTCCGCGTCGCCGTGCCGCCATCGGACGAATCCTTCGCGCGCGTGGAAGCTCGCGTCCTCCGGCACATAGTATATGTTCGGAAAACGCCGATCGATGGCATGGCCTTGCGCCTGCGGCGCGATCAGATCTCCCAACAGATTCGTGACATCGGCAAACGTGGCCGCCTTCAGGCTAACGGTGCGATCCGCATAAAAATCCTGTCCCAGGACGTAAGTGGCAAAGGCCAGCGCGCCGCCTGCGTGTTCCTCCTCGCACGAACCGAATAGGTTGGCCGCGAAGCTGATCTGCGTCTTCACTTCCTTCTTGCAATACCCGTAGTAGTTGTCCGCGATCACCGTGACCATCACGCCGCGCGCATCGCGGCACGCCACCTTGAACGCTCGGCCGCCGTTGTACGGCTCGTCATCGTTGGTCCAGCACATGCCGTCGCGCCGCTGCCTGTCGGTAGCCTCGCTCGCATGCGGCAATCCCAAAGCTCTCTTCCGCATGCCCACCAGGTGCGGCGCCAGCACCACGCAGCCGGTATGTCCGGTCCAATGCACTGCATCGAGACCGGCGTCGTTTTCCGGAAGGTACGGATCGCCCCCGTTGCCGAAAATGCTCTCCACAAAATCGAGGTTGCTGACCAAACTGCCAGGCGCAATGAACCGGATCTCCATGGTCTTCTCCGGTTCCGAGCCGGCCGCCGGCGAGACCAGCGGGCGCAGCAGCAGGGAGACGAAGCACCGCGCGGGCTTCGCTTCATCGGCGGTGAATGGCAACGTCAGCAGATCGGCGGGAGGCCGCAGCGCCGCGCTCCATAGCGCCGCGAAAGCCTGCTTGGGAACGGCGGCTTTATCGGCTGGAACCGGAAGCCCGCCCTCGACCACGTGGAACAGCCCTTGCGTAGTCCGCCGGTCGCTGCGCGGATTGTGCAGCACGCCCTGTGGCAGACGATAGGAATCCACGTATGGCGATGAGAAGAAATCCGAGGTCACCGGCAGCGATAAAACGCGGGCCATGCCTTCGCGGTCCAGCACAAAGGTGTTGGCCGGGAGCCGCGCCGCGCCGCGAGGACAAACGTCGCCGAGGTACGAGTCGAGAAAGTCCTGAATGCGGCTATCGCTCGCGCAGAGCCAGTTTCCCAGTTGCCGGTCCTTCTGGCAGTAGTTGCGCAGCAGCGGCCCGGCAATTTCGAGAAAGTCCGCGCCGGCCGTGGCCCGGCTGACCGGCAGCCCCAGCGCCGCGAGTTTGAGATTGATGTAGCGGTCCAGTTCCTCATCCCGTTTGCGGAACGAGTGCATGAAAGCCGGCACAGCCATACGTTTGCCTCCATCCGGCTAATTAAGATTCAAGAGGGACGAATACGTGGTCCGCGGCGGTGTACCTGTGTGCATCCGGGCAGGCCGCCTCAAGCGTTCTACCAGTTTATTACACATTGCGGAAATTCCTCTGTCAGTGCGCGCAGGCGCGAGGAGGTGCTTACAGCGTCACAAAGCGGGTTCGGGCCGTCTCAAAACTCAGCGTTCCCAAATGGCGCTCGCTAGCCAGCTTCAAATACCGCAGCGTGTGCCAGTCCAGGTCCCAGTAGGCTTTGGCGGCGTAGGCGTCCAGCATGACCGGATCGGTTCCGGCAATCAAAGTTTTTTTCAAGGCCACGTCGGCAAGATTCCCTCCGCTGGGCCCGTTCCGCAAGAGCACCCGATAGGCATCGATAATCGTCAACGTAGGACGCATGAAATCGGCGAGGTCCACCAGGCTTTCGTGAATGCGCTGATGCAGGCGCTGGCGCGCGCCGCCCAGGATGCCGTACCAGTTCTTCATTCCCAGCGACGCGCCGGTCAAGCTGTGGTGCTTGGCAATTGGGATGTTGATCATCTTATCGGCGCTCAGAAATGGCTCGAGCACCGGCCAGGCGTTCAGCACCTCGCCGCGCAGATCGACCTCGCGGAACAGGCGATCCTCGGCGAGAATCACCTCTGCCCCCGCCGCGCGCGCGGCCGCGCCAATGCCGCTGCGCGCGAAACACGAGCGTGGGTCATTGATGCTGACATCGGTCACGATGGCCCGCCGGGCGCCGGCCTCCAGGCACAGGCGGCTCACTTCGGCAACCACCTGCGGATTGGTATTGGCGGCTTGTTCGGCCGTGCGGTCCCAGGCGGCGTTGGGCTTGATGACCACTACGTCGCCGCGTGAGATGAAGCGGCGAATGCCACCCAGTTCCTGGATTGCGCGTTGCACTAGGTGCGCCGGGTCGCCGCCCTGGACGACCACCATTTCGGGCAGCGCCGCGTCCGCTGGAACCTGATAATTCGTGCGCACGGCGGCGACGGCCGGCGCAGCGGAATGCTGCCCGCGCCCATTCAGCCACACGCCCAGCCCGGCCGCGGCGGTGGCCACGCCACCCAGACGCAGCAGCCGGATCATCGCTTCGCGCCGTCCCGCCGGTACCGGTTCGAGATCCATGGCTGGTGCGCCTTTGACTTCAAGACCAGTTTACGTCTAATCCTGGAGGTGTGAAGGCGGGATTCGGAGCTCGGGCGGTTCTTATCCTGATTGGGTTCACGGCCGCCATCGCGCAGATCGTGCTGCTGCGCGAGCTGATGGTGGTTTTCTACGGCAACGAGAGCTCGCTCGGGCTGATGCTGGCAAGCTGGTTCTTCTGGACGGCTGCCGGCAGCAGCCTGGCCGGGCGCCTTGCCACGCGCGCCCGACAACCACGACGCGTGATGGCCACCATCCAGGTGCTGATTGCCGCCATCCTGCCCTGTACGATCCTGGCCGTGCGCGCCGCAAAAGGCCTGCTGCAGACGGTACCGGGCGAGGTGCTGGGGCCCGGCGCCATGCTCCTCACCTCGTTTTGCGTTCTT
>Ga0208820_1000669_pt1 | contig 22550 bp, 8 predicted proteins | sample June2015DPH_16_5_FD_184713 | JGI IMG/M metagenome (GOLD analysis project Ga0208820, IMG submission 184713) | Peatland microbial communities from SPRUCE experiment site at the Marcell Experimental Forest, Minnesota, USA - June2015DPH_16_40... | ecosystem: Environmental > Terrestrial > Soil >...
GCTACGCATAGCGGCGATACGAACAGTGCGGTGGGTTCGGCGGCCTACACCATCCAAGTTGCCACGCCAACATTCAGCCCAACAGCCGGAACGTATTCTTCGGCGCAGACGGTGACCATCAGCGATATGACCTCGGGCGCAACGATCTACTACACCACCAACGGAACTACGCCGACCACCAGCTCGACACATTACACCAGCGCTATCACCGTCTCTGCCACCGAGACGTTGGAGGCCATCGCCACAGCGAGCGGATATTCACAGAGCGTAGTAGGTTCGGCGGCGTATACCATGCAAGTGGCCACGCCGACCTTCAGCCCCACGGCCGGGGCGTATGGCCCGGCGCAGACGGTGACCATCAGCGATTCGACCACAGGGTCGACCATCTACTACACCACCAACGGAACCACGCCTACGACCAGTTCGACACATTACACCAGCGCTATCACCGTCCCTGCCACCGAGACGTTGGAGGCCATCGCCACCAAGACGGGCTATTCGCAGAGCGCGGTGGGATCGGCGGCATACACCATCAACGGGCCCGCGGCCACGCCGACCTTCAACCCCACGGCTGGGACGTATTCCTCGGCGCAGACGGTAACCATCAGCGATTCGACCTCTGGTTCGACCATCTACTACACCACCAACGGAACCACGCCCACGACCAGTTCGGCGGTGTATTCCAGTGCCATCACTGTCTCTGTCAACGAGACATTGAAAGCTATCGCCATGGCCAGCGGGTATACGCAGAGCGCGGTGGGTTCGGCGGCTTACGCCATCGAGGCAGCCACGCCAACCTTCAGCCTGGCCGCAGGAGGCTACACCGGCACACAAACGGTGACCATCAGCGATGCCACCTCAGGCGCGACTATCTACTACACCACAAACGGCACGACGCCGTCCAGTAGTTCGACCCAGTACACGGCCGCCATCTCGGTATCCGCGTCGGAAACCATTGAGGCGATTGCCGAACTCAGCGGCGACACCAACTCCGCCGTAGCCTCGGCCGCGTACACGATCACCGTGCCTACGCCAACCTTCAGCCCGGCCACAGGCACCTAAACCGGCACTCAAACGGTGACCATCAGCGATGCCACCTCAGGTGCGACGTGCTACTACACCATCACTGCCGGCACTACGGGCACCACACCGACGACCTCTTCGATCGTGTACACCAACGCCATCTCGGTAACAGCGACTTCGGTCGTTGAGGCGCTTTGTACGCACAGCGGCGACATCAACTCCGCTGTGGCCATGGCCACTCTGACGGTGACGCCGCCCGTGTCTGTCAGCGTTACCCCTCTCAGTGCGACGCTCAATAGCAGTCAGACGCAGTTGTTCACAGCTACCGTGAGCAACACTAGCAACACAGCCGTAACATGGACAATCAACCCCACGGGGGCAGGCACAATCAGCGCGGCAGGGCTATACACGGCACCGGAGAGTATTGCCGCAGAGCAAACGGTAACCGTTACGGCCACAAGCCAGGCGGACAATACCAAGTCAGCTTTGGCCACGGTTACGCTCACTCCAGCGCCATGCATATCGAACGGGTATAGCTACCAACGCTCAATCGTAATCGATCACACTCAAGTCACCAATACAGATAAGGCGAACTTTCCGTTCTTATTCAACACCACGGATCCTCTGCTTGCGAGTACAATCAACGGCGGACACGTGAGCAGCGCCGCCGGTTACGACATTTTTTTCAGTACAGAGCCGACCGGTACAACGAAACTTGACTACGAGATTGAGACATACAATGCGGCTACCGGACAGTTCGCAGCCTGGGTCAGAATTCCCAATCTGTCCCATAGTTCCGACACGGTGCTTTACATGTTCTATGGGAACCCCGCTATTACTTCTTCGCAAGAAAACGCAACGGGCGTATGGGATAGAAACTTTAGTGCTGTCTATCACTTGCAGAATACATCTTTGGGCGTCAGCGTAGCAGATTCAACCGCCAATGGGAACAGTGGGATAGCCGGGAACAACGGCATTACCCTGCCTACCGCTGCAACGGGCGTGTTCGGAACGGGTGCTGGCGCGTTCAATGGATCACAAGGCATTTATTTGCCATCGTTTTCCCTTTCTACATTCACCGTATCTGCTTGGATATACCCTACGGTCTCGGGTCAAACGGGAGCTTTTTTTGCCGGTCCGATTGGGGCAATGGAATCACGCATTAGGCAAGACAATACCCTAGATCTACTTCGAGAAGACCTCGTAGATATGGGTGCGTCGTCGAGTTCCTTAACGATTAATGCCTGGAATCATGCCGTCATAAGCTACGATGGCTCAACAGCCAGTTTTTACATTAATGGGGTTCCTAGTGGTACAAACTCAAACTCACAATCTTTTGGATCGGGGAACTACTTTATTGGAGAGGCTGGCAACGGAGAGAACTTCATCGGGAACATTGATGAGTTGCACCTGTCTGCTTCGTTACGTTCCGCCGATTGGATTGCAACAGAATACAACAATCAAAGCTCACCATCGAAATTTTCTACACTCTATCCTGAAGATGCCGAAACGGTTGTTCCGACTGCAGTAACCCTCTACGGCTCACAAAATCAGCAGTTTGTAATCCCGGACGCGTGCACCTCCGCCGCTGCAATCTGGTCTATGCCGTCGGGCAGCCCAGGCACGCTCAGCGCGAATGGACTTTACACTGCGCCTTCCAGCATTGAGACGCAGCAGACGGTAGTCATAACGGCGAACACCCTGGGAGCTTCGTCCACGTCTCTCACGGCGACGGTTACTCTGGAGCCGCCCGTAGCAGTGAGCGTCACTCCGCCAAGCACGATTCTTTACGGCGGTCAGTCGCAGCAATTTGTCTCCAACGTAGTCAACACCACTAACACAGCCGTGACCTGGACGATCAGTCCGGCGGGGACAGGCACAATCAGCACTTCAGGTCTTTATTCGGCGCCAGCCAGCGTAACGACACAGCAGACGTTGACTGTCGCAGCGACCAGTCAGGCGGACAAGACCCAATCGGCTTCGGCCACAATTACCCTGGCTCCGCCTGCCCCGGTGCTTTCAGTTTCAATCAGTGTGGCTCCGCTCAGCGCTGTGCTTTATGGCGGGCAGACGCTGCAGCTTACCGCCAACGTAAGTAACACCAGCAATACTGCGGTGACCTGGACGATTAGTCCGGAGGGGACTGGAACGATTAGCGCGACAGGACTCTATACGGCTCCGGCTAGCGTTACTACACTGCAAGCGTTGACCATCACGGCAACCAGCGAAGCGGTTACGACCCTATCAGCCTCGGCCACGGTAACTATCCTTCCATTGCCATGTGGATCGAACGGATACAGCTACCAACGCGCAATCGTAATCGACTATACTCAAGTTCCAAACACGGATCAGACAAACTTCCCGTTTTTGATCAATACCACTGATCCGGTCTTTGCATCGACAGGCAACGGAGGCCACGTTACCAGTTCCAGCGGCTATGACATTGCATTCAGCACCAATCCAAGCGGTCTTACAACTCTGAATTACGAAATGGAGGAGTACAACCCGGTCACCGGCCAGGTTATTGCATGGGTGCGCATTCCGACGCTATCCCACACCACGGACACAGTTATATATGTGTTTTACGGAAATCCGAACATTACGTCCTCGCAGCAGAACCCTACCAACGTTTGGGACAGCAACTATGGTGGAGTCTGGCATTTAGAAGGAAACGGCAGCGTGCAATCGTTTGCCGATTCCACAGCCAATGCAAATACAGCAACGGTCGTTGGTTCCGCTTCGGAAATTCCAGGACCAATCGGCAACGGGGTAGCCCTGAGTGGCAGCCCAAACTACATCGACGCCGGCAACAATCCAAGTGTGTTACCAACCCATACAGGCACGTTCAGTATATGGGTAAACTACAATGCGTTCGGCGGCCTTACCACTCCCATGGGAAACAACGATGCATTATGGGAGGTGAACGGTACATCATTGTCAAGTGCCTCTACGGGGCAAGTTAGTTTTATCTTAGGTAATAATAATTGGAGGGATCCAGAATCAGTTTTGGGATCTGTTTTTGGCGGTGTTCTAGCAATCGGCCATTGGTATTATCTCGCCGGTACATGGGATGGTTCAACTATAACACTCTACAATAACGGAGCTTCGATCGGTAGTACTGCGCAGACGATAGATGCCAGCCCCGCATATCATCTCACACTTGGAGTTGATGGGGCGCTAGAAGACACATCTTTCTTGAATGGAAGTTTAGACGAAGCCAGAGTTTCCAACATCGCTCGCTCTGCCGATTGGATCGCTACAGAATATAACAATCAGAGCGCGCCCTTGACCTTCTATTCACTTTCCCCCGAATATAGCTTTGCCGTCAATCCAGCAGCAGTAGCCCTCTACGCAATGCAAGCTCAGCAGTTCACGGCCACGGGAGTCTGCAATGCCGCAGTGACATGGTCAATGCCGGCTGGCGCGCCAGGCACTCTCTCTCAAAGTGGTCTCTACACTGCTCCTGCCATCGTTACTACGCAGCAGACAGTGACCATCACGGCGACCATCCAGACGGTTCCGAGCAACACAGTTACAGGTACGGTGACTCTGCTGCCGTCCGTGGCAGTGAGCGTGGCTCCGGCCAATGCGATGCTGACTAGCGATCAAACACAGCAGTTCACAGCCGTCGTAGCCAACAGCAGCAACCAGGAAGTGACGTGGACAATCAACCCCGCAGGAGTGGGCACAATCAGCGCGGCAGGGTTGTACACGGCTCCGGAAACGATCACTACACAGCAGACGGTAACAATTACGGCAACGAGTCAGGAGGACAACACTAAAACAGCCACGGCGACGATTACGCTCTCTCCTACTCAATGCCAATCGAGCGGATACGGCTATCAACAGGTCATCGTAATCGACCACACGAAGGTTCCAAACACGGATCAGACCGACTTCCCGTTCTTGTTCAACACGACGAACCCCAATCTTGCCACGACAGCCAATGGAGGCCAAGTCACCAGTTCCAGCGGTTATGACATCATCTTCAGCTCCGATCCTAACGGCCTTACAAAACTGGATCACGAACTGGAGGAATACAATCCGTCTACTGGTCAGGTCATCGCGTGGGTCCGCATCCCGACGCTGTCGCACACCACGGACACCGTTATATATATGTTTTACGGAAATCCGAACATTGCGTCCTCGCAGCAGAACCCCGCCGGCGTGTGGAACAGCAACTATCAAGCTATCTATCATTTGGCGAATACGAGTGGAGCTACGGCGACGGATTCCACCCAGTATGGTAACAACGCATCGCTCACGTCTGTATTGCCCGCTTCCGGCGAGATCGATGGGGCGGCTGGTTTCAATGGCGCATCCAGCTATATTCAGATACCATCAGCGGATTTTCCGAATTACCCAACCGGCACCTACGACAATCTGGGTCTATCAAACACGAATGAAATAACCTCCTTTTCCGCATCTTTTGGAGTATGGTTCAAGACGACATCGGCGGGAGGAATTCTAACTCAAGTTCCCAGTCAGATTTGCCTTTACGTTCTTGGCAATTGTTTAGTAGCTTCCACGGAACCTGGCGACTATGATCCCGCCGGATGGAACCCAATGCTCTACATCGATGATACCGGAAGCCTTATAGGCGGCGGGGTTACTACGTCAACAGCGTATAACGATAACAATTGGCATTTTGCAGTGGTTACTTATGCTACGAATGGGACCGATACGCTGTACGTAGATGGACAGAATGTGGGATCAGCACAGGGACAGATTCCTGCCGGTTACAGTCCAGCCTACTCATACTTTGTTGGAACCGCATATACATTCCTGACTTCTGAAGGGAATTGGAATTGGTTATATTTCAATGGCAACCTTGACGAAATCAGCGTATCGAAAACTTCTGTTTCAAGCGATTGGGTGCAGACGGAGTACAACAACCAGGGTTCTCCATCTACGTTTTATACGCTTTATCCTCGCAGTACGGCTGTTGTTGCTCCATCAACAGCAAGCCTTTACGCGTCGCAGAGTGAGCAGTTCGCGGTTACGGGTACCTGCAATGCTGGTGTGTCCTGGAGCATGCAGTCGGGTTCACCAGGTACGCTCACTTCAGGCGGTCTCTACACCGCTCCCGGAATCGTGACAGCACAACAGACCGTCACGGTCACCGCATCGAGTCTGGCGAGCGGCACAACAATAGGTTCCTCTTCAGTAACGCTGTTGGCTCCGCCTCCGCCCATTACTCTTACCGCTGCGGCGCAAGCCCCGTACACAACCGGAAGCTCGCAAGCGTTTACGGCTACTCTTCAGGACCAAGACGGCACACCGGAAATTGGCGTGGCCGTGACCTTCACTGTCACCGGTGCGAACAACAGTCTTGGCAGCGGCACTACCGGAAGCAACGGGGTTGCGTCGTTTACATACACTGGGGCCAACAGTGGAAACGACACGATCCAAGCCACGGCAGTAATTGACGGCCAAGTATTAACGTCAAATAGCGTCTCGGCTTCCTGGATCATTCCGACGCCGCCGAGCCCGGCATCAAGCGTTAATCTGGTGGCACCACCAGCGCTGGGCTTGATCGGACTGATAGGGGCATTTACGGATAACAATGGAACAGTCATCGAGCCCATAGCCATCGGCGCCGCTTCGAGAACGTTTGTGGTTCCAACTGGAGCGACTCAGCTTCAGTTGGGGGTCGATAGCAGCTATTTTGTGGGCGACGGCGGCCCAGGATTTGTCGTCGCGGTCAATGGGGCTTCAGTGACGGTTCCGCCAACAGCGATGCCATGGAACTGGGTGTCGGGAGGACTGAACACTAACTATCAATACGGCATCTTCAACCCCAACATCCAAAACGGCGTGCTTGATGGCACGAACCCAGTTGTTGCGGCGACTGGTCTTACACAAGGCGAAAGCGTAAATATTACTTATCAAAGCGGAACGGCGTCGGCCAATCCGCCCATCCGGCCGCTCGTCAATGCCAATGGCGACCAGATGTGGATCACGGGCGTGAGGATGTGGCAGGGGGCATATTACCCGACACTGTATACAACCGCTTCATCTTATCCACTGGGTCAACCCATTACGTTTAACGCGCTAGTGACCGATGCCACTAATACGCCTCTTCCCAACGTCCCCGTGACACTCAATATAACGGGAGCCAATGCGCAAGAGTTGCAGGCTACAACCGATTCCACGGGTTCGGCGACGTTTATGTATAGCGGGGTCAATGCAGGAACCGACACATTGGAGGCTCAGGCCTTCCCGTCCGGTGGACCTAGTCTCGCATCCGGTCAGAGCAATGTGACGTGGGTCAATATTTCGACTCCACCGCCTGCGGGCTCGATCGCACTCACCATGTTTGCGAGTGTGAACGACGTACAGACTTATACAGTGCTGGTATCCGATGCCTCCGGATCGCCAGTGCCAAATGCAAATGTGGGACTCTACGTCTGGGGAGTCGATAATTTCCAGTTGAGTGGACCGACCGATGAAACCGGTCACGCTGCGTTCCAGTACTCTCATGTCAATCCAGGAACTTACAACGTTGTAGCGGTTGACTCAGTAAACCGGAATGTTGTCTTTTCCAATGTCATTAGCGGCGTGTGGACGCCTCCCACTACGACAAGCTCCTGCAACAATTGCAACACTGTTACTGTCAGCATTTCTGCACAAAGTATTGTGACGCTGCCTAACACACTCCAACTGAATGGAACCGTCACAGACAACGTGGGCATCAACCCTACGATTGCCTGGAGCCAAGTCAGCGGACCCGGTACTGTCACCTTCGCCACTCCGCAGCAGGCGGTGACTACCGCAACCTTCAGTGAGTCAGGAATCTACGTAGTGCAATTGAGCGCAAGCGATTCGGGAAACAGCGCTTCGGCGCAGTTTCAGGTGACGGTGAATCCAGTACCGATTACAGAAGTGCCTCAGGGGTGGGTCGGAAGCCCTCTTTACGGCTCGACTGTCACTGGAGTGGTCCCAATCACACTAGCGGCTGGAGTTACACTCCAGAGCGGCATACTGACCTACTACCCGACGAACAATAGCAATAACATCACAGTTCTGAATGCAAACACCACCGGATCAGGCCAGATCGGCGCGCTGGACACTACGATGCTGCCAAACGGCCCGTACTGGGTTCAACTTCACGGCACGGATGCAGCCGGAGATTCCGAGTACAGTCTCATTCAGGTCACCGTTGCCGGCAACTACAAGCCGGGCCGCGTTACAGCAACGGTGACGGACCTGGTTGTCCCCGCCACTGGACTTTCCATCAACATCCAGCGACAGTACGACAGCTTGAATGCCGGTACCAGCAGCGATTTCGGCTATGGCTGGTCTCTCGGAATCAATGTAAACCTGACTGTGGATCCCGCAGGCAACGTGACTTTCACTCTGGGTGGACAACGAAGGACCTTTAATCTCACGCCGCAACTCAACACCTTCATCGGCTTCTATGCCGCGGCCTTCACTCCCGAGCCGGGTTTTTACGGGACGCTTACCGATTCCGCTCCCGGTTGCGCAGATGACTTCGATTTCATGTATCCCGACGGTTCCTTGTGGTTCTGCGCTGACGGAGGACAGTACAATCCACCGGGATACATTTACACAGATCCCAACGGGACCTCGTATACCATCAGCGCGGCCGGTAACTTGCAATCCATTCAGGACCGCAGCGGCAACGGGCTGACCATCACCGCGAACGGCATAACCAGCACTACCGGTCTCTCCGTGCCCTTCCTGCGCGATTCCAACAATCGGATCACGCAGATTACCGACCCGCGGGGTAACAATTACCTCTACACCTACGACGACAACGGGAATCTCGCAACCGTAACTTACCCCAACACGACGCAGCCGAGCACGTACACCTACGATGCGAATCACCTGTACCTCAGCGGCACGGATGCTCGCAGCAATCCGCTGCCCACCACTGCCTACTACACCGCAGCCGATACCGATCCCAATGGACTCCCATTGAACGGGCGCTTGCAAAGCGTGAGCGACGCGCTGGGAGAGACCACGAGCTATGCCTACAACCTGGAGACGAACACCACTACCGTCACCTATCCGCCCGATGCGAGTGGGAATGTCGGCACGGCGACGATGGTCTACGACAGCTACGGCATGTTGCTCAGCTCAACCGATCCGCTCGGACATACCACCACAAATGTCTACGATGCCAACCACAATCTGACATCGGTGACCGATCCGCTGGGCCACACCAACAGCTACACCTACGATCAGAACGGGAATAAGACGTCTTCCACCTACCCGGCAACGGCGACCAGCACGAATACGACCAGTTCCACGCAATACAACCAATATAGCGAGCCAACATCGACGACGGACGAGCTGGGCAATGTGCGCGTCTTCAACTACGACGCCAACTACAATCCGCAGAGCGTGACCGACAGCGCAGGCACTCTGGCCAGCTTCATCTTTAACGCCAACCAGACCCTGCAAGCCGGGGCCATCGGCTATTACATCGGAACAAACCCGGCCCAGGCAAGCCAGTTTACCTACGACGCCAACGGCAACATGGCCAGCCGCACCGACGCGCTGGGGAGGACAACCTCTTATCTCTATAACTTGCTGGGCCAGAAGACCGCGATGGTTGAGCCCACTCCGACAACACTCACTGGCGGATCTGCCTCCACCACAACCTACCAGTACGATGCCCTGGGCAACTTGCTCCAGACCGCCGCGCCGCTGGGCAGGACAACCAGTTCACAATATGACGCCAACGGCAATAAAACCTCCGACACCGACGCGCGGGGCAACGTTACCACCTACCAGTACGACGCCTTGAACCGTCTCATCGAAACCGACTATCCGGACCAAAGCACTAAGAAGCGGAGCTTCGACTTCCGCAACAACGTGATCAACGAGACCGATCAGGACGGGAACGTCACGGTCGCGGTAGGGACGGCCATCACTGGCCGCCCCCCGCACAGATCCCCACGAGCGGCATTCCCGCATGAGGCTCCTATCCAGGATGAATAGCGTCAAAGCGAACACGGGGATAGGGATGGAGAACATGCGGTTGGGGAATCCATCGATTCGCCAGCCTCTGCATTTTCGCCCAGTTCAGGTTATGCCTCTGGCCCCGGAAGATCAGTATGTTTCTCCAGAGCCGAGTCACCCGATAGCGAAAAACAGACAGGCTGTCGATATTTCCCGGTATCGCATGGTAGTTGAAGTAACCCTGCACGACCGAGCGAAGCCATGCGCCGGTTTGCGCCACAGGATCATGCATGCGCCTGCGTAGCTGTTGCTTGATTTCCAGCAATCTGGCCCGCAACCGCTTGCTGATTGTCTTGCGCTTTAGCGCAAAGCTCCCATTCCGGTCTTTCCCGCTGATATGGGTAAAGCCCAGAAAGTCGAACGTCTCGGGTTTTCCTTCTCCTCTCCGTTTCCGGTCTTGCTCGGCAAATCGCCCGAACTCGATCCGGCGCGTCTTGTCTGGGTGCAACTCCAGACCGAACTTCCGCAGCCGTTCCCGAAAATCTTCCAGAAAACGATCCGCATCGGCCCGATGCTGAAAGCCCAGTACGTTGTCGTCCGCATAGCGGACGACAACGACCTCGCCTTGCGCACACTTTCTGCGCCAGACATCCACCCACAGGTCGAACACGTAATGCAGATAGATGTTCGCAAGCAGCGGTGATGCCACCGATCCCTGCGGAGTCCCTATCTCCGTGTTCTTCCATTCGCCTTCCTCCATAACTCCCGCCTTCAGCCATTTCCGGATCAGACGGAGAATACGGCGATCGGCAACGCGATGCTGGACGAACCTTAAGAGCCAATCGTGTGAAAGTTGATCGAAAAAGCTCCGAATGTCGCAATCCAACACCCAGTTCACCTTCTTCCGCGTAACGGCCATATACAACGCATCCAGCGCTTGATGCTGGCTGCGTCCTGGCCGGAAACCATACGAGAAGCCCCGAAAGTCCTCCTCGTAAATCTGATTGAGGATTGTGATTACGGCCTGTTGAACAACCTTGTCCTCCAGTGCCGCGACTCCCAGCGGACGTTTCCGCCCATCCGGTTTCGGTATGTAGACTCTTCTCGATGGCTGCGCTCGATATGCGCCGCGGTGAACCCGGTTGTGCAGGTCAGTGATTCGGCCCTCCAACTCGGTTTCATACTCCTTCCATGTGACGCCATCCACTCCCGGAGCTGCCTTGCGCTTTAGCGCGTAAAAGCTGTCCCGGAGAAGAGCGACCGTCAAATGATGGAGCAAGGCGGTGAACTTCATCTCCTTCCGTGCCCTTGCTGCCTTGCGCACACCCGCCAACCCCTGGGACACGCGTTTCTCGCTCTGTGTCGAGCACGTGCTGAGTTGATGAGTGTTCTCCTCGATCAGCGCCCTTCCCTCCTCACTCTCCGCCGACGGTTTCCCGTTTTTGTTCGAATGACTCATCGGTAATATGGCACTGTCCGACTCCTCGGAAACGTGCATGCGAGACGTGCGGCTTTCGCCTTCTCCCGCCGTCCTGTCGACTACGTTCTCTTCAGGCATTTCCGAGGTCTCCCGGTTCTCGTGCATGGAATTTCCAGACGTGCATGGGGTCTCTGACTACGCAGGGCTGATCAGCCGCTCGCAATAACGCTGCTAACCGTGTTGCCTTCCACAGTGGTGACGGTGTCGGCGCCCTGATCGCAAATTTTCGAAGCTCAATACCCAGCCCATCTGTGCCCCTGTTTACGCTTCACCAGACGCTTCGCAGCGCACGGCGCAAAACTCGGGGCCGAGTGGATCGCTACTCCTTCCTCGTAAGGCTCTTTCATCCTCTATCCCATGCCGGCTTATCCCGGCGCACCACCACGTTTATGATCTGGCCAGCCGCCAGGTCTCGGTCACCCGCGGCTACGGCACATCGAACGCGAGCACCACCACGTATACCCTGGACGCGGCAGGCCGCAAGACGGCTGAGACCGACGCTCTGAGCCACGCCACCGGCTACACCTACGACGCCGACAGCCGCCTGACAGCCATCTCCGGCGTCAAGGGCAACTTCTCCTACTCCTACGACAACGCCGGCAACCAGATTTCGCGCACTGACGGCAATGGCAACACCACACAATTCCAATACGATGCCCGCAAGCGTTTGGTCAAGACGATCAACCCGGACACGACCACGGTCACCAACACCTACGATGGACCGGGCAATCTGGCCAGCATTACCGATCAGGCCGAGAACGTTGTGCAGTACACCTACGACGCCGCCAACCAGTTGAAGACCGTGGTCCAGGTCAACCATCCCAACCCGTCGAACAACACTAACTACTACGGCTACGACTCGCTAGGCAACCTGGCCGGCCTGACGGATGAGAACCTGCACACCACGCAGAACGGGTTCGATCTCTTCAGCGACCTGGTCTCGAAGACCCTGCCCGACGGCACGCTGACCGAGACGCGGCAGTACGATGCGGCGGGCAACCTCGTCTCGCTGACGCACTTCAACGGGGTCACAACCACGTACACCTACGACGCGCTCAACCGGCTGCTGACTCTTTCCACCCCAGGTGAGCCAACAGTGAGCTTCACCTACACCGCGACCGGCAAGTACCTCACCTCGACGGCCCAGGACGGCACGGTGAACTACGAGTACGATAGTTTGGACCGGCTCACGGCCAAGGCGACGCCTGAAGGAACTCTGAGCTATACTTATGACGCGGCGGGTCACGTGGAAAGCATCGCTTCCTCCAATCCGAACGGCGCCTCGGTCAGCTACACCTACGACGAGCTGAACCGGCTCAGCACGGTCGAGGACAACCGGCTCGGAGGCACTACCACCTACAGCTACGACCCGGCCAGCAATCTGGCCACGGCTGCCTATCCCAACGGATTGCAGTCCACCTTCACCTACGATCAGTTGAACCGGCTCACCGCGCTGAATTCGCCGGCGGCCGGTTATTCGTATCAGCTTGGCCCCACGGGGAATCGTACGCAGGCGACGGAGTCCACCGGGCGCACACTGAACTGGAGCTACGACGGCATCTACCGGCTGACGAACGAAGCCATCAGCAACGACCCCGAGCATGTGAACGGCAGCGTCGCGTATGGTCTGGACCCCGTTGGCAACCGCCTCTCCGAGGTTTCGAGTCTTGGTGGAGTTTCTTCGGGCAGCTTCAGCTACAACGCCGATGACGAGGTCTCCACGGAGAGCTACGACTCGAACGGCAACACGCTGGCTACCGGCGGCAATACCTTCACGTACGATTCTCAGAACCGGTTGAGGACGATGAACGGCGGCACGGTCAGCATCATCTACGACGCCTTCGGAAACCGCGTAGCGAAGACGGCCAACGGAGTGACGACTAAATATCTTGTGGAGGACGACGTGAACCCGACCGGCCTGTCGCAGGTGATGGAGGAGATTGTCGGCGGGGCCGTCGAGCGCGCCTACACTTACGGTCTCCAGCGCATCAGCGAGGACCAAACCGTCAATAGCGCGTGGACAGTGAGTTTCTATGGCTATGATGGTGCGGGCAGCGTGCGCCAACTCACCAACTCCGCCGGAGCCGTGACGGATACCTACGAGTACGACGCCTGGGGCAACCTAGTCAACAAAACAGGCACCACGCCGAACAACTACTTGTATCGCGGCGAACAGTTCGACCCAGACCTCGGTCTCTACTACCTCCGGCATCGGTACTACAATCCGCTGACTGGTCGCTTCATATCCCGCGATCCGGAAGACGGCAAGGTAAATGACCCGGCGTCACTGCACAAGTATCTCTACGCGGGTGGCGATCCGGTTAATGGCATTGACCCGAACGGACAGGAGACTCTTGTGGAATGGATCAAGGTTGCTACACCTGTAGTGGTGGCTGCCGTTGGGATCTACAAGTATGGTAAGTGTATAGGCCACATTTTTTACCAAATCGCTCAAGATTTCCATTGGGCTATTGAAGGTTTGCCATTTAATATGCCTTCTTGGTCATGCTATGCGACGACTTGGTGGGGGATGAATTCGCCCTATCCAGTGCCGAGCGAATAATTGTAACAACGCTGATACCCACTCGAGGTATGAGTCAACCATGTTCTTTACGAGTTAAGAGGTGATTTCCGCAACTAGACAAACAGTGTAAGAGAAGGAGTGTCTAAGAATATGCGCATTCTCAGAATCGTTATCGGTTGGTATTTCGCATTCTTCTCCACATGGTGCCTTTTTGCGGTATTTTTGAGCATTATAGGCATAAGACACAGCCACGATATATTAATGCTTATTATTCTCATACTGTTGGCGGTGTTGTTCTCTATTGTGGGCATAATACTCGGAGTGGCGTGGTGGTCCAACTTGAAGGAGCGGAAGTCGGCAAGGGGATGGGCGATTGCCGCAAGCCTGTTGAACCTGTTGATATTAATAGCGCCTCCGCTATTCTATTATTTTGAGAAGGGTTGGGACGCCTTTTGTCAAACAGAGCGTGTCTTTGGAATTCCTACAATAATCGGAATTTCTGTACTAGTAGTTGTTCTTCGCCAAAATTCTATCAGGGTTGGCGAGTGGCGCAGGTCTGACCAATAATCAAAGTGGGTGCCCCAGGTCTCGTTTGAGACCTGGGATGTGGTTATGTAAGACGGGAGCTACACAACGACCTACTCCTACGACAGCCTGGACCGGCTGACGGCGAAGGCGACGCCGGCGGGCACGTTGAATTATACTTATGACGCGGTGGGCAATGTGGCTTCTATCGCTTCATCCAACACGAACGGCGCCTCGGTCAGCTACACCTACGACGACGTGGGCCGTCTGAGCTCGGTGGTAGACAACCGGAACGGGGGCACTACCACCTACACCTACGACCCGGCCAGCAATCTGGCCACGGCTGCGTATCCCAACGGATTGCAGTCCACCTTCACCTACGACGAGTTGGACCGGCTGACCGCGCTGAATTCTCCGGCGGCCAGTTACTCGTATCAGCTTGGGGCCGTAGGCAATCGCACGCAGGTGACGGAATCCACCGGGCGCGCCGTGAACTGGAGCTACGACGGCATCTATCGGCTGACGAACGAAGCCATCAGCAACGACCCCGAGCATGTGAACGGCAGCGTAGCGTATGGGCTGGACCCTGTGGGCAATCGGCTGACTGAGAACTCGACGCTTAGCGGCGTGAACTCCGGCTCGTTCGGCTACAACGCGGACGATGAGCTCTCGACGGAGAGCTACGACTCGAACGGCAACACGCTGGCCACCGGCGGCAAGAGCTTCACGTATGATTCCCAGAACCAGCTGAGGACGATGAACGGCGGCGCGGTCACGCTGATCTACGATGCCTTCGGCAACCGCGTGGTCAAGACGGTGAACGGCGTCACCACGCAATATCTGGTCGAGGACGACGTGAATCCGACCGGACTGCCGCAGGTGATGGAAGAGGTTGTTGGTGGGGCGGTCGAGCGGGTCTACACATACGGTCTCCAGCGCATCAGCGAAGACCAGATCATCAATAACGCATGGACGGCGAGCTTCTACGGCTACGATGGTGCGGGCAGCGTCCGCCAACTCACTAATTCCGCCGGAGTTGTGACGGACTCCTATGAGTACGACGCCTGGGGTAATCTGGTCAACAAAACGGGCACTACGCCGAACAACTATCTATACCGTGGCGAACAATTCGACCCGGACCTCGGCCTCTATTACCTCCGCGCCAGATACTACAACCCGCTGACCGGAAGGTTCCTCAGCAAAGACCCTTTGGACGGAATAGCCATTTGTCCGAAGACGCTGCATAAATACCTCTACGCGAGTGGTGATCCAGTCAATGCCATGGACCCGATGGGGCGAGAAACCCTAATTGAATACATGCTTAAAATCGCGAAGCCCGTTGCAATCATCGCTGGGTTGGCGTATTTGGGGCGAGAACTAGCTGTAGCTTTTGGGCTGATAGGCGAGAATGTTGAGAAAAGTATTGGACCAACCCAACACAATCCCAAAGAGGAACCTGGCCAAGGACCACCTGGGGAAGAGCCGCCGCCAATCAACGGTCCGCCGCCACCACCAGCGCCTCCATTGCCCCCGATTGAGCCGCCATCAGAGGAGGCACCGTAGATCAAGGTAGAGGAGCGGATGACACGCCGCTCGGATAGCAAAAAAATACCGTTTCGTGCCCTTGACACGTATATTGCGTCAAGGACACGAAACGGCTAACCCCAGTTACACGAGCAAGCTTTATGCTTTGAAAAGGCGGTCGAGCATGATACACGAATTCAGGAAATTCCTCTGCTGGGTTTTCGCACTCTCCTCTCTCCTATGTCTCTGGAATGCTATTACCATCATTCAGCGCATCATTCATCTGCACGATGCATCCTTGCCACTCCGTACCCTGCTCCTTGCTATGTTTTTTCCAGTTTTGGTTACGATCTACGGAACTGCTTGGTGGACAGGCTGGAAAGAAAAGTCATCTGGTAGGAGATGGGGAATCGCCGCGTCCATTACATATACTCTTCTTTCACTTTGGGAGACGCTCCATTTCTCTCGACCCCTCTTAGGACCAATAGGGGTCATGTTGGCTATCGGAATCATTGGGCTGGCTGGCTTCTTATGGCCGGGTACCAACCCATGAGCCGCCGATAAATCTGGGCGGGTGCCCCAGGTCTGACAAGTAGAAAAAGTGGGTGCCCCATGTATCGATTCTGAGACATGGAATGTTCGATATTGACATTTCTGGACCGGCTGACGGCCAAGGCGACGCCGGCGGGCACGTTGAATTACACTTATGACGCGGCGGGCAATGTGGCTTCTATTACTTCCTCCAACACGAACGGCGCTTCGGTCGGCTACACCTACGACGATGTGGGTCGCCTCAGCACGGTGGTAGACAACCGGCTCGGGGGCACCACCACCTACAGCTACGACCCGGCCAGCAACGTGGCCACGGTCGCCTATCCCAACGGATTGCAGTCCACCTTTACCTACGACAGCCTGAACCGGCTCACTGCGCTGAATTCGCCGGCGGCCGGTTACTCCTATCAGCTTGGCCCCACGGGAAATCGCGCCCAGGCGACGGAGTCCACCGGGCGCACGCTGAACTGGAGTTACGACGGCATCTACCGGCTGACGAACGAAGCCATCAGCTCGGACCCCGAGCATGTGAACGGCAGCGTAGCGTATGGGCTGGACCCGGTTGGCAATCGGCTGACTGAGAACTCGACGCTCAGCGGAGTGAATTCCGGCTCGTTCGGCTACAACGCCGATGACGAGGTCTCCACGGAAACCTACGACAACAACGGCAACACGCTGGCTACCGGCGGCAAGACTTTCACGTACGATTCCCAGAACCGGCTGAGGACGATGAACGGCGGCGCGGTCACGCTGATCTACGACGCCTTCGGCAACCGCGTGGTCAAGACAGCGAACAGCGTCACTACGCGTTATTTGGTTGACGATCTGAATCCGACCGGGCTTCCGCAGGTGATGGAAGAGGTTGTTGGTGGGGCTGTCGAGCGGGTCTACACCTACGGTCTCCAGCGCATCAGCGAGGACCAGATCGTCAATAACGCGTGGACGGCGAGCTTCTACGGATACGACGGCGCGGGCAGCGTGCGCCAACTCACCAACGCAGCAGGAGCCGTGACGGACACCTACGAATACGATGCCTGGGGCTGTGCTTCGCCAAAATTCCATCCAGGCGTAATGAGGACCGGATTCGTGAATTTAACGGTCGTTTTGGCAGTAGTTTTCGGCTGGGAAGGGGCGTTCGGTGACCACAGAGCACATTGAAAACAAGGTGAAGCGCATAATGCGGGGTCGGTACGTACACGTCTCCCGTCGGTTATCCTCAATTTCTTTGGGAATCGATCGAAGAGCAGCTTAGGCGGCCGGGTCGTAGCGATGATGCAGGCCGCCAAGTCTCGGCATGGCCACGACTCGGCTATCCGCATCTGAATCAGTTGCCGCTTCACGACACGATAGGGTTTGCTTCTCCAAACAGAGGTGTGTCCGATCATCGTGATAATAACGGACGTACTCGTTCATCAGTCGTTTCAGATGCCGTTCATTGAGAACGATCACATGGTCGAGCAGATCCCGGCGGCATGTGCCGACCCACCGTTCCGCAACACCGTTCTGCCACGGACTGCGGAAGCTGGTCCGCTTCGGTTGGATGCCGAAGCACTTTATGGCGTCGATCATCTCCGCATTGAAACTGGAACCGTGATCGAAAATCAAGTAGCCAGGCGCAGAGTCGTAGGGGAACGCCTCGCGCAGTTGCTGAACCACCCAGGAGCTGCTTGGATGTTTGGTCACATTGCAGTGCAGGATTCGCCGCCGGTCATGGGCAATGACGAAGAAGCAATAGAGAACACCGAAGCTGAGCGTCGGCACGGTGAAGAAGTCCATCGCGGCGATGGCTTCACGATGATTGCTCAGAAAGGCCGCCCATCGCTTTGCCAGCTCAGGACTTCTCGGCGTTTTTCTCATCCAGCGCAGCACAGTTCGCTCGGAAATATCGAAGCCAAGCATTTTCAGCTCACCGTGAATGCGGGGCATGCCCCAGGTGGGGTTCTCGGCAACCATGCGGAAGATGAGTTCGCGCAATTCCCTGCTGACGCATTTTCTTCCCACACGGGTTCGATGCCGCGAAAGCCACGTCCAATACAGCTTAAACCCCGTCCGATGCCAGCGAACAACGGTCTCCGGCTGGACGATGATCAACGCCCGCTTCCATCCCGGCCAGATCCGCTGCAAGATCACCCAAAACAATTTGTCCGGAGCGGCAAATCGCGGCTGAGGATGCCTCTGCTTCAAGACGCCGAGCTGTTGCCGAAGAGCCGGGTTTTCCATCAGCAGGTCGCTGCGAGAGCGAAAGAGACGTATAGGCAAGATCCACAGAAGCTTCAGGAGCCTTAACATGATGCGAGTTTTGCACGGATAAAGGCCAGATTTGGTAAACAGTCTATATACTTGATTTGACAGCAGATCGTAATTTTTGCGAGGCACAACCTGTCGAGATTCCATTTTGGTCTGTCATTGCCGTGACGTGCGGAACAGAGTTGACTGCTCTCCTAGAATTTAAGCGGCACGAAAACCTGCACTTCACCGATGTGAGTAGACGCGATTCACAGCGCTAGCATTTTTTTGATTTGCCCGTTGATGAAAAGCAGCATCAGTGCCTTTCGAACGACAACGTTCACGTACAGTTCCTGAAGCAGGGCATCCGCGGCACTGCAAATTTGACTGTAAACCTGCTGGCGCTTGGACTTATCCACCTTGGACATGTCGAAATTGTTCAGATTCGGATCAATCTGGTCGATCGGCTTGGGATTCCAGTGCAGATTGGCGAAAACGCTTCCGGATTGGGTTTTGTAGAGAGCGAGTTGTTTCTGGGCCATCCTGCGGCCATAGTCGTAGTCGTGCTTTCGATAACTTACATCGAAGAAGCCCTCGAAGGCATGGAGTCCATTACTCGCCAGCTGCGTGGTATCCGCGACGAAATCGTAGATGAGCATCTCCTCCTTCTCATGCAGTCCAGCGGCAAGTTCGAGGACGAGGACCGCATCCAACCAGGCGTCCGCGGTGACAATATCCGCACCAAACTTCGCGTATTCGAGTGAATACTGCTGTTTCAACTGTGCGCGTGCCCCGTTCAGATTGGCGAGTTCGGAGGGCGTCATCACTTTGCCTTCCTGAAAGAACGACGGGAGCAGCGCCGCTGAGACCGGGGTGGTGACCGCTGGGGTCAGTGTGCCGTCGAGGAATAGGGCCTGCAACTCACAGGCCCGTGTGTCCAACAGGCGCAGCTTGTCATTGACCTGCTCGGCCATCACCCAGTCCTGAAACTCCGACTGACCGATCACCGACTCCGCCAGACGTTCAACGAGCGCCTTGTAGTTTGCATTCGCGGCGCCAAAGGCCTTCCCAGGATCTGCATTCGGATCAGTTGTGTAGGGAATATCTTCCGATGTCTTTGGCTGAGGTGCAATAAACAGATACCCGCGCTGCTCGGCATTCAGGTGGCCGCCGGGCAACGTATCTACCAGGTTCTTCGCCATTCCCAGCGGCTCATTTTGAAACACACCACCGTCGGTGTAGGTAAAATATCTACTGAGCGCTCCGTCCCAAAGACTCTTCACAAGATAAGGACTGGCGGTATAGTCCCCAATATTCCGCAGCAGATCCTGCACGCGAAATGCAACAGGAAATGCGCCGCAAGCTACAGCTGCCGCGCGGATTGTTTCCCAAACGTCCGGGCGGTCATCAGCGGGCTGGGCAAGACTACGCACGAGCTCATCTTCATGGCTGGTGTAGGTGAATTGACTGCCGCTCCTGGTAGAACGGGCGTAGTCGATGCCGGAGAGATTGGATAGGGAAAGACCTAGCTGAACCTTGCCGTCGAGAGGCAGGGCAGGATGTGGCTGCGGAGCCGGCGGTGGGGGCGGAAGCTCTGGCGCCTTCGGATACCGGCCCATCAGATACGTCTGTGAGATCCCTATGACAAGGTCCGTAGAGAGGAGGGAATGAGTGACGTCCTCGTCTGGTCTGCGGGCAAGCAGACCGATGATGTCGACATCGGTGACCCATGCGTCGTAAAGAGGGTTACTGTACGGCTGACTCATTGAGGGGCCGTCGAATAACAGGCGCTGCGCGATCATGGATACGGTCATACCACCGGCGGATGCGCCAGTCAGTACATCGATCTCGATGCGCTCGTCGGGAAGGCCATTCTGATCGGCCCACTGATTGTGTTGAGAGAGGGCATCGAGTACTTCGAACGCTACGCCCGACTCGTAGCTTCCCAACGAAACTGCACCAGCGATTGTGATTGAGAGTCTCTTTGGCATCGCACTATCCTCCGTAGGGCATTGCAAGTGACGAGGATTTCCAGCCTGATGACCCGCACTTCGTATGATTCAGTGCCCTGAGTGTTGAATGATGGAAGAATACAGGGAGTATACATGAATTCCAACACTCTAACAATAACATGCGTTCAGCCATCTAACTGTATTGACCAGGAGATGCTTACATATTGGGCCTCAGTATCTATTCGGTGTGGTTTGCTGGCCGGCCTTGGACGCTTGAGGTTGTGATACTTCGTGAGTTTTATTAACCGTCTACTGGGTAGGAAACGGTGTGCGAAACCACAAGGATCAATAACGATCAACACATTCAAAGCCCAGCTTGGAGAGTTTCAGACCGCTTGGTGAGCCAAGCCCCGTGCATGGATCCGGACCTCGATCCGCCCGAAATGCGCCGTTATCACCTACTGTGATGTCATTAAAGCACATTGGGTTGAGCCATAACTTCGACGTCACGTTCTTAAGTTTCCTGCCGAAGGCGGCGAACAGTCCAGCGTAGAGCGGAGCAACGGCACTGGTGCCTCCAAGCGTGATCTGTTCGCCGTGGAGCACGAGGTTGTAGCCGGTGTTGGGATCAGCGTTAGCCGCTACATCCGGAACCATCCTCCCAGGCCCGTTCGGAGCGCCAATCTGCCGGGTGGGAAGTGGTGTAAAGACAGTAGAAAACCCTCCACCCGTGCCGGTGCCATCGGTCTCCCCCGGGTTGTTGTTCCAGACGACCTCCAAGGTTGTTGTTTTGGTGGTGCCTCCGCAGCCGATGACGTGGGGACAAGATGCCGGGCAATCTACATTGGAGGCGTTCGGTCCGCCGTCCTTCGAATCATTGTCGCCGGACGCAGCGAATACCACCATTCCAGCTTCTGTTGCCGCTGCCGCAGCCAGCTCCATGTCATTGCAGGTCTCCGGCGGAATCCATTGCGCCTCGTCGTAGCCCCAAGAAATCGAACAGACATCGCAGCCGTCCGAGGTCGCGGCGCGCACCGCCATCGCAATGTCTGCAGACCAATAAACCCTGATTGAAGCAGGCTTACCCGTGGCCACATAGTAAGAAGCCGCTGCAACTTGGATGCCCAGTGCAACCTCTCTGTCGTATCCATAGGGATCTGGACTCGGGGTGTTCACTGTCCCGTCTACCGAGCAATCGGTAATGGTAGGGGACGGCTGTCCGATCCCCGCAAAAAACTGGTCCAAGTCCGACTGTACCCAACCGCCGCCAAATTCGACAATTGCAATGACACCACCGCCCGCAAGGCCTGTCGGCCAGTTGTAGGCTGCACACAGATCGGGAACGTTCCAGAAGTTTTCGGCTAATGCGCCTGCCCCCGGGACCTGGAAATACGGCCTGCATAGCTGTTTGCGGGTTAGGTGAGTATAGGGAGGGACGTAGGAACGTCGCGTGACGTGGTGGCCGCGATCGGTCTTTGTGCGGCCCTGATTTCTCTTGGTCATAATGCAACCCCTGCTGCCAGCTCCACCATCGCTTGCTGCTCCATGCCAGCAGACATTTGATAAGTCCGCACTAGTGAGCCCAATCTTCGTGACCTCTGAGCGGCTCCACCCATTTCTGGCTGCTCATTACTCGCCTCGCATCATGGCTCTGTTTGACTTCTGGGCAATTGGGCCGAATGTTAACAGCCCGTGGTGCAAGTCCTGATTCGTACTCTGGAAGTTGTTGGATTATCCACAGGGTTTGCTCGTAAGCTTTTTTCATGGCGATGGGCAGACGTGAGCATCGAGAGCGGCAAGAGGATTTGTGGGT
>Ga0208820_1000671_pt1 | contig 22519 bp, 17 predicted proteins | sample June2015DPH_16_5_FD_184713 | JGI IMG/M metagenome (GOLD analysis project Ga0208820, IMG submission 184713) | Peatland microbial communities from SPRUCE experiment site at the Marcell Experimental Forest, Minnesota, USA - June2015DPH_16_40... | ecosystem: Environmental > Terrestrial > Soil >...
CATGTGCATCTTCTCGATGATGTTGCGCCAGCCGACGCCGGTGTTGTAGGCGCAGAAAGAAATCTCGCCCTCCTGCGTGGCGTAGGGGATGATGCACTGCTCGGTGCGGCGGAAATCGTAATTGAACAGATCCTGGAACCACATGCCGGCGATGAACAGGAAGTTCCAGCGGTCGCGGCGGCGGCGCTCGATATCGCTCATGGTGCGGTCCTTGCCCACCTTGCCGTAGTTCTTGCCGGTAGCGCCGAAAGTCTTGTCCAGCTTGGCGAACAGATCGCTCAGTTTGAAGTGCGTAGGCGACTGGAACGGATCGTAGTTGCGCGTGGCAGCCAGCGCCATGCCAATGATCGAAAGCCACTTGCCGCGGGCCGCATCGTTGACGCGCGCCACGTCCTTGGCCAGTTGGTCGGCGTTCCAGAATGCGGTCACGGGAACGCGTTCCTTCGTCTCTTTATCGACCATCACGGCCATGCCGGTGCCGCAATTGGGATGACAGCCGCAGCTCAACTGGCCCCAATCGGATTGCGGGCCGTGCACCAGGTCGCTCCAGTCGGAGAAGGTCGAGATGAAGGAAATCGGGAACCAGTCGCGCGCAGGCTCGCCCAGACCCATCTGGCTTTTCACGTCGTGCGCCAGGTGGGAGAGCGTGTAGCGCTGCGCCTCGCGGCGCTCATCGGTCACCGCCTCGTCGCGGCCGGTGAAAGAGACCGGCTGGAAAGAGAGGAACGGAATCTTTTTCGGATTGTCGAGCGCAAACTGGATGATCCGTCCCACCTGCTCATTATTGATGCCGTTGATGATGGTGATGACCGGAATGATATCGACGCCGTTCGCATGCAGATTCTCGATCGCCCGCAGCTTCACGTCGAACAGGTTGCCCACCTTGCGATGCTGATTGGCGGCGTTGCCGATGCCGTCGAATTGCAAATAGGCGTAGCGCAAACCGGCTTCGGCCGCCTGGCGGCAGAATTCCGGACTCTTGGCGAACTCGATGCCGTTGGTGGCCGCCTGCACGGAGGTGTAGCCGACTTCGCGCGCATAGCGCACCGCGTCCAGGAAAAATGGCGAGATGGTCGGCTCGCCGCCGGAAAACTGAACCGACATCTGGCGCTTCGGCTTGATGGTGACGGCGTTGTCGAGCAGGGTCTTGATGTCTTCCCAGCTCAGCTCGTGGACGAACCCGACCTGGTTGGCGTCCATGAAACACGGATCGCACATCATGTTGCAGCGGTTGGTCAGGTCGATGGTCAACACGGAACCGCGGCCGTGGGTGATGGTGCTGGTGCCGTGCTTGTGCAGCGTGGCGTCGTTGTGGGCGCGGATGTCGCGGCCGGGAAAGACCTGCTCGATGTGCCGGTAGAAGTTGGTATCGATCGCCATCACATCCTCGAAATGGCCGTGGATGGGGCAGTCCTTCAGCATCAGGATCTTGCCGTCGCGCTCGACGATTTGCGCTTTGATCTCGCCGGGGCGCTGGTCGTAGAGAACCTCGAGCGGCGTCTCGCCGTCCAGAATCCGCTGGCGGATTTCGGGCACGCAGCGCGGGCAGAGCGAGTCGGTTTCGCGCGGCCAGCCGAGCGGCGGTTTGGCCTTTTCCCAGCTTTTGAGGAGGGGCTTATCCGACCACTTTGGCGTGAAGCCTGGATTCTGGTGGATCTGATTCAGCTTGTCGAAGACCACCCAGGCCGCATTGGCGGCTACGGTCAGGACTTTTTCGGCATACTTTACGGGCTTGTGCATCGTGCGTTCGCTCCTCTGGTGCTTGAGCACAGTATAGGCAAAGCCGACGCGCTCGACTACCGGTTGGCATTAAAACGTTGAAATTATTGGTTGTACGGCGCAGAACGGGGTTGAATGGGGCGATAGCGGCCAGCTCCGGAGGCCGGGCCTAGCCGTATGAAAGAGAACGGCTTACAGCGTCAGGACGCGCGCTTCACGACCAGGTCGGCGCCGAAACTGCCGTCTTCGGTGCCGAATTGGAAATGAATCTCGTCGTCGGTCACCTTACCCTTGAAAACCAGCTTATAGGTGGTGCCCTCGTAGTCGGTGGCGACCCAAAACGTAAGGGTATCGCCATCGAGCTTGCCTTCTTTAATTCCGGTGGGAGAAGTGGGCAGGCCGTCCATCGTCCCGGTTACGCCGGCGTCCTTGACCGTCAGGTGCAGCACCACCGGCACGCTGTTGCCGTCAAAATCGAACGCCCCTTTCCAGTCGCCACTGAGGCTGGCGGGCCAGGCCAGCGCAGCCAGGAAAAGGAACAGAGCAGTCACGGTGAAGGCGCGTTTCATACGAAATTCTCTCCAGGTGGATATTGTACCAGCGGCGCCGGTTCCACGGGCGTCACTTTTTCGATTGGGCAGCCTTCTGGGTTTCGACGAATGCCGCCACGTTGCTCTTGTCGATCAAAGTCACGCCGGTGTCGACGAACGTCGGCAAGGGCGAGAACGAATCGCGCGAGAAATCGCCCACCAGCGAGGCCGGCGGGTGGTGGTGCAAATCATCCAGCATCTTGATGCTCAGGAAGGCCATGGTGAAGGGCTTCTGGCCCAGCGTGGCGGTGATCACGCCGTTCCGGATGCCCTCGATGGTGCGCTGGTCGGCATCCATGCCCATCACCAGCTTGCCGGTCACGCTCTTCCGGGTGAGCACGTCGGCCACTTCCGGCGCGGCGATCGAGACCAGGCAGACAAACGCGTCCACCGGTTCCTTCTTGTCGACAGCCTGCATGGTGCGGTCGAAGATCACGCCGGGATCGCCCTTGGCGTCGACGACTTCCGTGATGTGGATGCCCGGATGCTCCGCGAAAATGTCGCGGTATCCTTGCAGCCGCTCCTTCAGATTGGGCTGTTCGGGAAAGGTGAAGATGACCACGTTGCCCTTGCCGTCCAGACGGTTGGCGACCAGCCGTCCTCCCATCAGCCCGGCCTTGTAATTGTCGGTGCCGACGAAAAAAAGGCGCTTGCTGTTGGGAGCGTCCGAATCCATGGTGATGACCGGAATCCCCTGCGCGATGGCGGCGTCGATATCGTCTTTGAGCGAGGCCGGGTCGGCGGCGGAAACCACAATTCCGGAGGGCTTCTTGCTCAACAGCGCGTGGAACTGCTCTTGCTCGCCCTTGACGTCATAGGTGTCGGTCCCGACCGCTTCGGCGACCACCCCCAGTTGTTTGGACGCCCCGGCGACGCCCGATGCGGCTTCCTGCCAGTACTCCACCTTGGTGAGCGGGCTCACCAGGTAATACCTTTCGTCGGCGCTGTGCTGCGACCCGCCACAGCCTGTAAAAGACGCCAGCGCTGCCGCCGGCAGGAACCACATCCAACGTGACACGGTTGCCTCCTGAATGGCGAGTATAACTTGCGGCTCGCCCGGAGAAAAGGGGAAGGTGCGAGGATCAGGTCACGACGGCCTGGATATCGCCGGCTGCGAGCGCCTGTCCGGGCGTGGCATAGATCGATCGCACGTACGCCAGGGCGACCGCGCTGCCCTGTGCCGGCGAGTAGATCGAGGAGGTGATCTCACCGGCCTCCGCGCCATCGGCAGTGAGCTTGGTGCCCGCGGGCGCGGCGGAATCGAGGCGCAGTCGGACCAGCTTGCGATTGACATGGCCCTGCGCGCGGATGCGCTCCACGATTTCCTGGCCCAGGTAGCAGCCCTTGGTGAAACTCACGGCGTGCATCTGCCCGGTTTCCTGCGGCAACGAAGTATCGCGGATGTCTTCGCCATAGCGCGGCCGGCCGTTTTCGAGGCGCACCAGGCGGGCATCGTCTTCCGATGCCGGTTGAGCGCCGGCTTCGGCCAGCCGGCGGATGATTCCATCCGCGGCGCTGGCGGCGGCATAGATACGAAAGCCAGGCTGGCCGGTCAGGCTGGTGCGCGCGACCGTGGCGTCTTCCCACGACCGATGCTGGTAATCGCCACCGGGCGCCACGGCGCCGGCCTTCTCCAAAACCAGCGCCGATTGGGGACCTTCGAGCGCGATGGCGCAGGTGGCCTCCGTCACGTCCTCCAGTTCCACCTGGTCGGCGACGATGTAGCGCCGGATGTGCTGCACGATCTTCTCCCGCAGCTCGGGTTCGGTGTCGAGAAGAATGTGATCGTCGGAAGCCAGCAGGGTCAGATCCGCCTGGATGCGGCCCTGCGGGCTGAGCAGGAACGCGTAGCAGCCGGAGCCGGCGCCGAGTTTCTTGATGTCGTTCGAGGTCAGGTTGTGCAGCAGCCGTGCGCGGTCGCGTCCGCGGACCGCAATCCGCCCGCGCGTGCTCACGTTCATCCACGCGGCGCCGTGCCGCAGCGCTTCGTACCCCGTGCTCATACCTTAGAAGATGCGGCGCAGGTAGGCTGCGATGCCGATCACGATCAGCGAAGAAATCGCTCCGCCCGCCATCAGGCGCACGCGCCGGGGGTGGTGCGGCTGGGTAATTAAGACCGCGACGGCGAGGACGTGCGCCACCAGCAGCAGCTTCACGCTCAGCACGATGTGGTATCGCAGCGTGTGTCCCGGATTACTCAGCAGATTATAGACGCCCGAGATCGCCAGGAACGCGATCGACAGTATCACCAGCGGCCGGAAAGCCGCCGCCGTCCGTTCGGCCAGCTCCGCGCGCGCTTCCGGGGCGAGCGCCGCCGCCGCCCCAGCCGCGATCCAGCCGTAAATCATCCCGCCGCTCAGGCACGCCACCGAAGCGATGTGCAGCCAGCGCATCAGCACGCTCAATCCTTCGCCCATAGCATGAGTATACAATCGGCTTGTATGATTCACGAGATCCTGCCGGTGGGGATGCTGCAATGCAACTGCTCGATCTTCGGCGACGAACAAACCCGCGAGGCCATCGTGATCGATCCTGGCGACGACGTCAGCCGGATCCTCGAGCTGCTCGCTCAGCATGAACTGAAAGTGAAAGCCATCGTAATCACCCACGCGCACATCGACCACATCGGTGGCGCCCAGGAGCTCAAGCGGATCACGCAAGCGCCGGTTTATATGAATCTCAACGATGCCAGCCTGCAGGCGATGCTGGCTACCCAGGCGGCGTGGCTGGGCATGCCGACGCCGGAGAGCGTGAAAATCGACGCGCCCCTGAACGATGGCGCGATTCTACAGCTCGGCCAGGCCGAGTTTCACGTGCTGCATACGCCCGGCCACACGCAGGGCAGCATCAGTTTGTGGATTCCCTCGGAACGAAAACTGGTGGCAGGCGACACGCTTTTCGCGGGCAGCATTGGCCGCACCGACCTGCCGGGCGGCGACGGCCGCCAGATCCTGCGCTCGATTCATCAGAAGCTGCTGCCGCTGCCCGAGGAGACCACCGTGATCCCCGGCCATGGCGGCATCACCACCATCGGCCGCGAAAAAGAGTTCAACGTTTTTCTGCGGTAGGGCATGCTTTAGCTTGCCCAAAAAGTCTTTTCAAATATACGGCAAGCTAAAGATGCCCTACCTATTGCCCCGGCAACGCTGCGGCCAGCAGAAACACCAGCGGGGCATTCCAGTTGATGGCGATCTCGTTGGTCGAGTACGAGCCCTCGTCATCGACATACACTTTGGCTGGCGGCAGGCCGGGCGGCAGCTTCTTCGCGGCGGCATCCGCGCGCTCGGGATTGGGGCCACCCGAAAGCAGGCCGGGCCACGCCCCGAGGTCCTTGTTGGCGGCACTCGGCCGGTGGTGCGGATGGCGGTAAGGGTGCTCGCCCACCTGGGTCACGAAGGACAGCGAGAACGTGTTGCGGCCCAGCAGGTAGTGTAGATTCTCAAGCGCGGCGTTCCGGTAGCGCGGATCGGGGTGAAACGCGTTGGCTACCAGCAACTGCATGCCGTAGTTGGCCACGTTGCCGTTGGAGCCCCATTCGTAATCCTTCCCGATGAGGCTGTTGCGGTAACCATTTGCTGTGGTGCGTTCCACGATCTGGTCGGCGGCCGCCAGCGATTCCTGGCGGATGGCGCTGGTTGCCGCGGCGTTCTTCCCGCCGCCGAGAACGTACGTCCACAGCGCGAGGTTCGAAACCTTGCTCCACCACTGCGGTCTGGTTGCGGTGGTGTGGAACTCGGCGTAATGCGCCAGGAAGTAGTTTTCGTAAGGCGCGTCGCCGGTGGTGCGCCAGAGCTCGGCGGCGGCCCACAGGCGCTCGTCGGCGCAATTATCGTCGCCGTACTCGCCGGTGTTGACGCCGGGCGGATTGTGGAAGGTCACATCGGGATGCTTCTCCACCCAGCCCCAGGCCTTGCGCGCGGCTGCCAGCGAGCGGTCCGCGTAAGCGTGGTCGAAGGGCCGGAAGACGCGCGCCGCAATCGCCATCACGGCGGCGAAATCGGCGGTAGCGCAGGAGCTCTTGTACGGCTCCTGGCCGGTGCCCATGACGTAGCTCATCAGCGTATCCTTCTCCGGCATGACAAAGCCGCAGAAGCGCTCGCTGGCCTGCTTGGGCCACACGCCGCCATCGTCATCCTGCATGGAGAGCATCCAATCCAGGTTCCATTTGATCTCGCTGAGGATATCGGGAGTGCCGTTGCCGGATTCGGGAATGTTGAGTTTGATGGGGCTCACGCGCGCGCCGAACATTTCCCAGGTCCACAGCAGCGTGCCGGTGGTGATGCCGGAGTTGACCACGTAGCGGCCGTAGTCGCCCGCGTCGTGCCAGCCGCCGTGGGACGCGCGCGGGCCGGTCTTGCCGGACGAGGCGTGCCACGCTCCTTCGAGATGGCACGCATCGTGCCGGAAGCCGGGGAACTCGGGGCCGAGATCGACCGCCGTTCCGCAGCGCTGCCCATAATAAGATCGCATGGCGAGGTAGTAGACGCGCTGGTAGACATCGGCGCCGATCGAGAAATTCCAGCTCCGTCCCACGCCGGGAACTTCCAGGTAATAGCGGCCGGGTTCGGAGAGCGCGCTGAAATCGGCAAGCTGCACCGCGTCGCCCGAGTCGGCGTCGGGCCGGACGGCGCGGAGCTTGCCGTGCCACCGAATGACGTCGCCGGCGGAGCGGCGCACCAGGAATTCCGCCGCTGGCTTCTGTGCGGCCACCACCGCAATTTTGGGAGCGGCCGGCAGGTAGCCGGCCTGATCGACTTTGATTTCGAGCGTAGCTTCGGCGGCAAACGCGGCCGAGCATGCCAGCAACAGCAGAGGGATCTTCATATCGGGCACCAACGGATTACGGTATCACCTTGCTGGTAGGGCAGGCTTTAGCTTGCCCGTCAAAGGTAGGACAGACGATCGGGTTTTGTCGTCTGTCTATGCATCGCGCTTCGACAAGGCATGACCGACCACGAAAAGCGATGGTCCGTCCTACTTCGCGTACCAGTCGCTCAGGCGGACTTCGATGCCGCTGCCGGCGAGCGCTTTGGTGAATATGGCCAGATCGCTGCCGCGGTAGTGGTACGGATAAACAACCGCCGGATGGAAAGCGCGCACCGCGTCGGCTGCTTCCTGCGGGGGCATGGTGTAAGGCAGGTTCATGCAAATGAAGGCCACGTCGATGTGCTTGAGCGCCCGCACCTCGGGGACGCCCTCGGTGTCGGCGCTGAAGTAGAAGCGCTTGCCGCCATAAGTGACCACGTACCCGTTGTCGCGCCCCTTCGGGTGGAAGAACTCACCGGAGGGGCCGGGCTTCAGGTTATATGCCGGCACAGCCTCGACGATGAATGGTCCAAGGGGTCTGGATTCGCCGTTCGAGATCACGGTGCAGCCGGTGACACTGGCGGCCACGGTTTTGGGCCCCAGAATCACGGTGTCCGGCTTGCGCAACTTGTTCACGATGGCCGGCGCCATGTGGTCGGGATGGATGTGCGTGATCAGGATGTAATCGGCTGCGGGCAGGCCGTCGTAGGAGCCCATGGCAGGGTCGACGTACAGCACTTTGCCGCCCGCCTGAATCATCAGGCTGGCGTGTTGGATGGGGGTGAGCCGGAGCTTGCCGGCGGAGGTATCGAATTCTTCCGGAGCAGCGGCGTACCCCACGCCCGCCGCCAGCGACAGGATCAATGCCAGATGTTTCATAGCAGTTGATTGTAGCCGAATCGGCAGGCAAGGCAAAGCGGGCGATTGAAACGGAGAGAATCCGATTATCCGAATAGTGCTTGAGTATTCGGGCCCAATCATGTCACGATATAGTTTGATTGTCGAATTAAATAGTTCCCGAGGAGCTAATGGACCAAACCGACGAGCTTTACGACGCCATCCTGAGCGGGAATGCCAGCACCGCGGCCACGCTCGCACAAGAGGCGATTGACCAAGGCGCCGATGCCGGCGAGATAGTTGCCAGGCGGATGATTCCGGCCATGGATGAGGTTGGCCGGCGATTTGAATGCGGAGATTGCTACGTTCCGGAACTCCTGCTGGCGGGGCGCGCGATGAAGGCGGCCCTGAAGGTCGTGCGGCCGCTGTTGGCATCGGGCGCCGCTGAAAAGGCCGGAAGTGTGATCATCGGAACGGTGCAGGGCGACCTGCACGACATTGGAAAGAACCTGGTCACGGCGGTCCTGGAGGGAGCGGGTTTCCAAGTTCACGACCTCGGCGTGGACGTTCCCGCCTCCAGATTCGTCGAGGCCGTGAAGGAAAAGGCGCCCGACATCGTGGCGTTGTCGGCCCTGCTGACGGTCACCCTGCCCGCCATGAAGAGCACGCTGGAGGCTCTGGAGCGCGCCCAAGTGCGCGACCGCGTGAAAGTGATGGTGGGCGGCGCGCCCGTGACGCGCCAGTACGCCGAGCAGATTGGAGCCGACGCCTACAGCGACAACGCGTTTGGCGCTGTCAAGCTGGCCCGGACCTTGATGGGGAACCTCTAACATGCAGTACCGGGCGTTAGCTATCCCCGACCCGCGCCAACTGATCTATGGACGGTCTCCACGGCCGGTGAGGTGCGGCTTCGATCTCGAGATCGGCGGCGGATTGGTCTTTCCGGAGGTGAATTTCACCCTGCCCGCGATTGAGATCCGCCCCGACACCTGGAGCGAGGTGATTGCGCAGTACCACGAGATGGCCGGCAATATTTTGCGGCGCGCGGTCGCCTTGCAGGTGCCGGGAATCGTTCTCGAGTTCGAACTGCTGCCGCCCATGACGGCGAATCCGGCATGGGGCGCCGACATCACCCGGCTGCTGCACCAACACCTGGCGGAGGCGCACGAGCGGCATGGCTTGCGGAGCGCGTTGCGCGTCACGCCGACGGACATTCGCGACCAGGTGAGACCGCCGGTGCTGCGCGAAGGCGCCCCTTGGGAGAACCTGGCCAGGTCGTTCGAGTTGTGCATTGAAGCGGGAGCGGACATCGTTTCGATCGAATCCGTGGGAGGCAAGGAGCTTCACGACCCGGGGCTGATGTATGCCGACCTGCGCCAGATCGTGTTCGCCCTCGGCGTATTAGCGCCGCGCGACACAGCCTGGCTGTGGGACCGGATTTCGCAAATGTGCGCCGCCGAAGGCCGCGCAATTCCCGGCGGCGATTCCGCCTGCGGTTTCGCCAACACCGCCATGCAGCTTGCCCATCAGAAAATGCTGCCCGAAGTGCTGGCCGCCGTGGTGCGGGCGATGAGCGCCGTGCGCAGCCTGGTAGCCTTCGAACATGGCGCCGTGGGCCCCTCGAAAGACTGCGCGTATGAAGGGCCGGTCATCAAGGCGATTACCGGCTGCCCGATCTCGATGGAAGGCAAATCGGCGACGTGCGCGCATTTCAGCCCCATCGGCAATGTCGCGGCGTGTGTTTGCGACCTGTGGAGCAATGAATCGGTGCAGAACGTGCGCCTGCTCTCGGGAAGCGCGCCGGAGGCGTACACGGAGCTGCTGGCGTATGACTGCCGGCTCATGAATACCGCCGCGTCGCAGGGCCAGGCAGTCTTGCTGCGCGACTGGCTGTCCCAATCCGACGAAGACTTGAGCCCGCAAGCCGCGGTGCTCTCGCCCGCGGCTACCTACCGGATTGCCGAAGCCATCGTCAATGCCGATACCCAATATCAGAGGACGATTGCGGCCGGTAAGTCCGCCGTGTGCGAGCTGCGCGACCGAGCCGGCAGCGGAAGACTCAAGCTCAGCGCCAAGGAAAAACAGTGGCTCGACCGGATAGAAGCCGAACTGGCCGCCTTACCCGGCGAAGACGACTTGCGGGTCGAGATGCTGGACCGCTGCGCAGATCTCTTCGCGCCGGGGAGTTACGGGTGGGAGTGAGGGCGGAGGGCGGGCAGTCGCTCGGCCGACATGCCGCTGAGGAAATGCGTCTGGCCGCTGTTCGGCCCCTGAAAAGGCTGGCGGCAGCGTCGCGCTCAATCGCTTTCGACCCGCCCTCTAAATGGGATCGCCGTCGCATAGGGTCAGAATTGTGTTTAGAAAGGATCTCAGCTCGGGACACGCCGCTGCTGCGACATTCAGGTCCTTCCCCTGCAGAATTCTCTTGGCATCGCGGGTCTTCGTATAATGTCTCGGCCCCTGGCCGGTCCTGAAGATTGCCTTGATGTGATACGAGGGCGGGTGGTTGTGGTCTACGGATTCCGGCTTGCCTGCAGGGGCCGTCCTATTGTGTCTGGCCAGTTCCTGGATGGTAGGCCAATACGGAAGCAACCAGGCTTCAAAATCATGCTGCGCCACGTGGGCGTGGAAGCGATCGTTCGGGCCGACCCAGCTTCGCATTTTCTGCTTCGCGTCCTCAGCATCCTGGAAATCGTCCGAGCCTGTATAGACATCCGTGAGTGCGATCACGTGGTCAGCGTCCGGATCTCCGCCCCGGAGCAGTGCCTCCACAACTCGTTTCAACTTCTCCTGCTTGGGGATTCTGCCGTCGTACTTATTCGATACCAGCCTGGGCATCTTACCCAGAAGTCGTGGGCTGAGAAACTCGCGGAGGTAAGGGAGAAAGACTCTCTCGGTTTCGCCTTCCATCAAAATCGCGATTCTCATCCGCGCGCCCCCAGGCGGCCATTGCGCCAAAGCTCGTCGAGGGTGTATTCCTCCAGCCATTGCTCCAGATTCAGCTTGTCGGCCCACGTCAGAGTGGAAGTTCCATCCTCGGCGGCGTCCATTACCACCACTTCATTGGGCTTAAGAAAGCGGATGAGGCGGTCGGAATGGGTTGCGACGACGATCTGTGTTCGATCCGCTGCTTCCCTCAACAGTCCAGCCAGCAGATTCAGCAATTCCGGATGTAGACTGACCTCCGGCTCGTCGAGCAGAGTTAGAGCGGTCAGTCCCGGACTTTGCAGGAGTGTCGCGAGCCACACGAAGCGCAGCATCCCCTCGGAAACCTGATGCATGTAGAGGGGCTTCGAGAAGTTGCCGTCGCGCCACGTCATGGCAAGCGTGCCTGCGGCGACTGGCGGAAAATCGAGCCGCTTGAATCCCGGAAACGCCGCCTTCAAGGAGTCCTCTACAGCTTCAAAGCGATCCGGCTCCGCCTCGCGAAGATAGTAAAGGCTGGAGACCAGGTCCTCTCCGTTCTTGCCTGGCAGCGGGGCCGGTCGCATGGCTTGTGGCAGGCGCACCGGAGATCGCGGTTCAACGTTCAGCACATGGTAAAAAGTCGATGAAGCCAGCCGATGACGGAACTCCTCGGGTTCCCGGAACAGCTTGGGAACCTGGGAGAGCGAAGACTCCAGCGGGTTGTGTTCCCAGTTGGGGCGAACCAGCTTGCCTTGATCTACTTCGAAGTACTTAATATCGGTTCCGTGCGAATCGATATGCAGGAACGGATGCGGATATCCTTGTCGCTTCTGCTTCAGAGTCTCCCGGTCGATCAGGTAGGCGGCGCCCTGGGGCCGAAGACTCAGTGAATAGTCGAGCGGGTCGTGGCTGGGAACCGCCATCGAAATCCCGAAACCTACCTCGCTTGCGCGGTCGTAGGTCGCCATCGCGGCCAATCCGGACATCTCGCCGACAGCGGCGCTTAAACTGCCCTGGGCAGAACTCGCCAGAATGGAGAGTGCGTCGAGCAGGGACGACTTGCCCACTCCGTTTGCTCCGATCAGGACAGTCAAGGGGCGCAGTTCCAGATCCACCTCGGTGAGGCGCCGAAATCCCCGCACTGTCAGATTGAGGAAGCGTTGCATTGAGTTCTCCACGCTTCCATCATCCTCCAATTGCGGCATCCAAGGCCAACACGACTTCACAAGATCTCGCGATCCGCCCCGCCCTCGCGCAATCAGGGCGGACCGAGGAGATAGCTAGCCCCTGAAAAAAGTGGTTTCTGCGTTCGCCGTCGTAGGAGCCGGTTTTCAGGCAGCAGTTCTTGAAAGCGGCGGCCTGAACCGCATGGGCAAGGGTCGTTCCGACCGAGCTTCTCCTGCAGTTCCTTGTCGACGTGAACGAAGCGGAGGCCGGCCTTGACGTGGGTTTCCGATGGGAATCCGTTGCGGCGCTTACTGCTGCGCTCGAAAGGAGGATTGGTTGGTGTTCGATCGGGTGTGCATGGTGTTCCTCCTTGAAAATTCCATTCATCTTATCACGAGCGCCGTTACCAGCAGCCGCGCCGGCCGTTCCGCCCCGCGCTTTGCAGCAATTTCCCCCCGCCTGTAGTGCGGCTCCGCCCGCGATCTTGTATAATCCAGAATCGTCGGGCCAGAAAAGAAGTCAGACCCAGGAGAGTGGTGCTTATGCGAAGAACTTCGATGTCGCGCTTCGTTCCGTTCCTTGCGATGCTGACGATGGCAGCCTCTGCCACGGCGGCGGACAGGGCCCTTTTGGAACAAAAGTTGGGAGCCCGGTACAAGCTCTCCTCAGTGAATGCCGAAGGCGACTTCGTGGTCACGGGCACCACGCTGATTTTACGGAAGAGCGGTTTCACGGGCGGCGCGGATCCCATCACTTGCGTCCACCAGTACAAGGACGGGAAAATTTCGCTTACCGGTGCCTCCAAGGCCGCTTGCACCGGCGCGGTCCGTACGCTCTCCAAGATTCCCATCATCAGTAAGATCCCCGGTGTGGGCACGGCCAATCAAGCGGTTCAAGGGAATGCCCCCACAACACGGCCCTTCGTGGCCGGGGAAAAGCTGTACATGACCAAGATCGAGGTGGTCAAGGATGACATCCATTTGACCTTGATTTCCGAGCAGGTGAACCAGGTGCGTTACACCGCGGAGATCCGATTCCATAAGGCAGCCACGCTGGAGATCCTGGAGGCGGAAAACCTCATTGCGGAGGTGTTGGGGACCAGCGCTGGGGGCGGAGGCGGAGGGAGTCAATCCACGTCCGCGTCCACGTCTTCTCAGCCAGCCGCCGCTCGGGCCGCCCCGGCCTATACCGCGGCGCCGGTTGCCGCCGCTCAGCCGGCTACGGCAGACACGCAGCTTGCTCCCATTGCGCCGCCCCCGACGCCGGATCAGCCGGCCGCCGCGACACCCACAATTTCACCGGGCATGACGATCGATCAAGTGGTGGCCGCTCTAGGGCAGCCGGCCAAGATAGCCAATCTCGGCTCCAAGAAAATCTACATGTATCCGAGTCAAAAAGTGATCTTCATCGACGGCAAGGTCGCCCCGCCCGAGGAATCGTATGACTCATCCGGGAGCCAGCCCGGTTCCGGCCCGAGCATGTTGCTCTACGAACTCGCGCTGGGGGTCCTGATCCTGGGAGCCGCTGCGTTCCTGTTCATGCGCAGCCGCCGGCCCGCCGCGGTGGTCCCGGCCGGGCCTCCGCCTCCGACGCCTCAGTATCAAGCCCCGCCGCCGGCCGCGCCGGTAGCGCCGGCCCCGCCCATGAACCTCATCCAGCGCCTGGACGAATTGGAGAAGCTGAAGGAGCGGGGAATCCTCACGCCTGAGGAGTTCGAGAGGGAAAAAGCGAAGCTGCGGTCGATGTAAAGGAAGCGTAAGACAGAAGGAACGTATCTCCCGCCGAACTGCTTTGAAAACACGAAGCGACGCGTGATACAGAAAGAACGTGCCAAACTCCCGGCTTAATTCCCCTACCGCGTCCGGAGGGCAGCAGTAGCCCTCGCCCGCGGGCTCGAATCCGCGGAATGGGTGACGACGCCGCCAAAAAAAACGCGCTCCCTTCCAGCTTGTAGCTGAAAAGGAGCGCTCAGTTTTGGGTCGTGTCTCGAAATTCGGGTTAAGCGCCACAGAGCCGTGCGGCGCCGCGATCAGGCCGCCGATCGAGTTTCGAACCAGCCGGCGTGGGGTCCGGCTGTTTGTATGGTCCGGCATTTGTAACGTTCGTTCAACCCTGCCACCTTTTGTTAACGGTACCGGTACGCAACGTTTCGGGACAATAGGCGCCTATTATCTTTCGGTGATAAGACGAGTCAGCCCGAAGTAAGTGCCGGGCGTGAAACAAGCAAGTCAGGCGCGGGTAAACGTTCACAAGACAGGAAAACACGCCCGCAAGCGGGCGTTGGCAAGCTGAAGCATGCCCTACCAAGCTAAGTGCATCAGCGGCGGTTGTTACATGAACTTGATGCGGCGGAGCGCGACGGCGACCATGCGCAGGAGCATCCAGCCGTGGCTCCAGCGCTGGATGTTGGTTTCGCCATAAGTGCGCGCGCCGTAACGCACCGGCATGTCGGCGATTTTCAAATTGAAACGCGCGGCGCCGAAGATCAGGTCGAAATCGCCGAAGGGATCGAAATCGCCGAGCCAGGAGCGATTGTCGGCGATCACCTGGTAATCGCGGCGGCTCAGAACCTTGGTCCCGCAGAGGGTGTCGCGGATGCTCTGCCCGAGCAGCCAGCTAAACGCCTGGCTGAAAAACTTGTTGCCGAGCAGGTTGAAAAACCGCATGGCCTGGTCCTGCATGGGGTAAACCAGACGGACGCCGTTGATGAAATCGCCGCGGCCGGCCAGCCACGCTTCGTAAAAGCGCGGAAGATCCTCGGGCGCGACGGTAAGGTCGGCATCGAGGATCATCAGGACGTCGCCGGTAGCTTCGGAGAAGCCCAGCCGCACGGCGTCGCCCTTGCCCTTGCCGGTTTGGCGGAACAGCCGGGCGGGGTAACCGGGGCGGCGGGCGATTTCGTTTTCGACGGCCTGGTAGGTGCCATCCCGGGAGCCACCCTCGACCACGATCAACTCGGTCGAGGAGCCCATCTGCGGAAGGCGGTCGAAGATGCGCGGGATATTGCCTTCCTCATTGCGGGCCGCCACAATCACGCTGACGCTGGCCTGGCGGCCGGGCTGCGGTTCGGGCCGCGGGCGAGCCACCAGCACGTTGGTAATGGCGAGGTGCGAGAGCGGCCACAGCCGCACCAGGTAACGGTTGGCCAGGGTGCCCACCAGGGGCACGTACACGGGGCACATCAGCTCGCGGGAATGGCGGATCACTTCAAAGCGCGCCAGGTAGAGCAGGTTGGCGACGTCACCAACCGTCAGCCAGTTCTGCGGCAGCAGACGCTTCACCAGGCCTAGCATTTCAGCGATGCGGCGCGGGGCCTCCCACAGGCTGCTGTAGAAATTGAGGAAGATCCGCGTTGACGGATGGCAATGATCCGCGATGCGCGTCAAGACCGACTGCACATCCCAGACGTCGTTGATCAGGTCGGAGCAGACGATGGCGTCGAATTTCTGGCCGAGGTCGAAATCGTGCGCGTCGGCGGTGACGAAGCGGAGCTCGGGATGGCGCTCCGTGGCCAACCGCACCATCTCGGAGGAGAAGTCGATGCCCACTCCCAGCGACGGGCGCAACGCGGCGAGCAGATCGCCGGTGCCGCAACCGATCTCGAGCACGCGCGCGCCGGGCGGGATGGCGAAGGCGAACCAGCGCTCGAGTTGGGCGCGATAGTAGCGGCGCAGCGGTTGCCAGCGCTCGATCCGGCGGGCGAATTCGTCCCAGAATTCCCTCCGCTCGTCGGTGTAGTTCGATTGTTCGGGGTTTACCATCGCGTGAAAGAATGATTGCCACGGATGAACACAGATGAACACGGATAAAGAACCAAGGCCCTATCGGTGTTCATCTGTGTTCATCCGTGGCCCGAAAGGAATTTCTCCCAGCTTATCAGGGGCGCTTGCGCCAGCATTTATGACGGGGCTACTTTTTCTTGGGCGGCGCCGGCGGCTTCCACTTCCAATATACGGCACAATCCTGGCCCTTATCCTCGAACTTCTTGTCGAAAGCGGCGACCACGCCGAGTTCCTCCAACTCGTCGGTGTCCTCGCAACTGGCCGCGGCGGCGAATCTGCCGGCGGCGATTTGTTTTTTCAATTCCGCCTTGGGGAAGATGTGCAGCAGTTTTTCCATCTCGGGTTTCAATTGCAGCTTGTGCGAATCGTCGTGCTCCATGCCGGAAGGAGGGGTGCGGCGAGTCAGGAAGTAAATGGACTCATCGGCGAAGACGGGCGCGTTGCGCGGCACGACTTCGTCCAGCTTGCGGGCGATGTTCGTCAGGCGGCCCCACCACGGGGCGCCATCCCAATCGTCGTACAAGTCCCTGGCCAGCGAGACGGCCAGAATGGAGCTAACGAAAACCGCGGCCCAGCGCGGGGACGCGGGCCGGGCGAACAGCGACACGATGTAGGCGAGGCCCGCCACGGCGAGGGTGGCGAGGAACGGAACGGTGAGCAGATAGTAACGCGCGAAAGTGGGATGCGCGGTGGAGATGTGCAGGCTCAGACCCAGCGCCAGCCAGCCGCAGAGATAGAACGGCGCGCGCGTGGACCGGTCCCAATTGCTGCGGAAACGGACGAAGTACAGGCCGGCGGCCACCAGGATGGCGAGCAGGATCGCCTGCGGATCGTTGGCCCATGCGGTGAGCACATCGGCATCGTGCTTGGTGGCGCCGTCCCAGGCCACCTGGCGGTAAAACATGTGGTATTCGAAGATGTCGAAGCGCACCGCGCGCGGCGAGCGCAACACCATGGGCAGAAACGGAAGCAGTGGAACTGCCGCGCCAGCCAGGAAAGCCACAAGCTTCGTCCGGCGCGCGCCGGCGCGATTGTAAACCAGCAGCCACACCAGCAGGATTGGCACCGCGGCCGAGCCCAGCAAGGTGGCGCCGGCCGCGGCAACCACAGCGCATCCGGCCGCGGCCGCGGGCAGCCAGCCGCGGTGCTCCACCGCCCACAGCGCGCAGCGATACGCCGCCACCAGAAGGAAGAGGCACAGCGCGTAGCCCTGCCCGATGGTCGAGTAATCGACGAATTGATGGTTCAGGCCGGCCACCGCGACCACCGTCAGGGCGCCGGCGAGCCGCCAGCCGGTAATGGGGAAGCGCCGGTAAACAGCGTGCGCGGCCAGCAGCACGCCGGCGGCGCCCACTAAACCCGCCACGGCGTGCGCGGTTCGCCAGGTATCGCCGAAGAGCAGCATCCATCCGGCATTCCAATAGGCGTTCAGCGGAGCTTGCGGAAAAAAGAAATCCAGGTAAGGCGTTTTGCCCGCTTTGATGAGCTGCGCGGCCAGCAGGTGGAATCCTTCGTCCCAGGCGAAGGCGAGGGTCTGCGCGTAGACAGCCAGCCCGGCGGTTAAGACGAACGCGACCAGGAGAAACGGCGCCCATGGCCGGCGCCAGAGTTTCTCGCGCGGCGGAGTTGCCGGCAGGAGCGCGACGGTTTCCGGCTCGGCGGAAGGCTCCGCGAACTGCGGCGCCCGGACGAGCGGATTGCTCGCTTCCGCCATGGCTCTATTCTCCGCTCCAAATCATGCGTGTGTGGTCGCGGTCGGCGGTATTGCGGTCATCCAGGTAGATGGCGCCGGCGCCGGTCCATTCGGCCGAGCCTGGAATCGGCCAGTCGGTAATCAGGTAGTTGGTTGGATCGGAATCGCCCGGGTCGACGTCTTTGATCCAGATGCGGCCGAACACCTGGCGAAAAGTGGCCAAAACATTTCGGGCGAAATCGGTTTCGGCGGCGCGGTCCAGGATGACGTTCGCCGAGGTGCGCGCGGAGACGGCGCGCACGTCGGCCAGAAACTCGCGGCTGAGCAACTCGGCGGGAATGGCTTTCCCGGTGTACGCGTCGAGCAGCGTGAAGCCGTAATGTACGCCCCGGGCGCGCGCCCGCCGCAGCGCGAAACGCGCGGAGAGCGGGACAAAACGGACCTTGGCCGGCAGCGGCCGCGGCAGAAAATGCCGCTCGGCGATGTCCAGCACATCCGGGTCGACATCCACCGCATCCACGCGCTCGACCTCGGGCAGGGCTGAAACGTCTCTGGGAAACGTGAACCCCGCGGCGCCGACCGCCAGCACCAGCGCACAAGGCGCCGCAGTCACCAGGCGGTCCGCCTCGAGCACGTAGCCAACCGAGGTTTCGCCGGTGTCCGCGAAAATGGCGGAAGCGCGTCCGCCATTCAAATACATGGCCCGCTCGATGCGCCCGCTCGCTCGCCGCTCTTCCACGATGCGAATGGTCTGGTGCGGGCTGTCGAAGCGAAACTTCTGATTGGCGGGGACCGGCGCTCCGAGACCGGCGCGGCTCACCAACGCCAGCGCAGCGGCGCCCGCGGCCAGAATCATCCCTCTTCGCGCGTGGCTGGCCGCCCAGAGAGCGGCGGCGGCAAAGAGCAGCCCGCAAATCGCGTAGCCGGACCCTTTCACACCGAGCTGTGGGAACAGGTAGACGGGTGTGACGATGCCGCCGGCGACGCTGCCGAGGGTGGAGTAGAAGAGCACGCGGCCGGAGGCCTTGCCGGCCTTGCCCTCGTCGTTGGTGAGCTCGGCCAGCAGCGGGACCGACTGCGCCACCAGGTATACCGGCACTGCAAACAACAGCGTGGCCGCCGCGCCGATGGCCGGCGCCAGGCTCAATCCCGCATCCAGAAAGCGCTCCAGAAGAGAGGCTTCGAACGGGAACGAAACGGCCGCGTAAATGGCGCCCGCCAGAAAGAGATTGACGGTGAGCGCGGTGCGCGTGCGCGAACGGCTCCATCGCGACGACAACTGGCCGCCGTGCCAATAACCGGCGCTCAAGGCGAACAGGATCACGGCCAGCAGAACGCCGGTCAGCGTCATACTGGAGCCGACCACCGGTATCGCCAAACGGATGGCAATCACTTCGACAGCCAGGGTCGAGAAGCCTTCCGCAAAGGCGACCGCCCAAGCCAGCAGCCGGAGAAAAGTGTCCTGCCTGATCATTCGCGCGTCCGAAGCCGGGAATTCTACACTTAACATGGCGCAGATGCTCGCCAGAAATCGCAACCGATTATGGCGGAGTCGCGACCGGGCTCGCGCAGCCAAGGCTCGTCGCGTAATCATGCGCCGACCGTTCCGTTGAAAATCACGCCGCGCGGCGGGAAGAAAAGCCGACAGGACTCTCGGCTCCGCCAGCTTGACAGCCAGCGCCACGGTGCTCGGTTGGCGCCGGACCGGCGCGGTGCCCGAAAGCCACGAGTGGCCGCAACCAACAGTAAGGCCGGCTGCCGATATCCGGCTCCGAGTTCCGAGCCAGGCGGGTTCGTAGTTTATCGGAAACCGCCGAGGACTTACTGCGCGGGCGGCGGCGCCGGCGGCGGTGTCATCAGCGGCTCTTTCGCGCCCCGGTGGCAGGTGTAGCAGGCGACGTGCTCCTTGCCGTCGGGAAACTGCGGGTTAATCGAGCGCACCAGCTCGATCATCTTGCGCGCGACCAGCTTGTGACGATTTTCGTCGCTCGAGAAGTCGCCCTGGATGTGGCAGAACGTGCATTCCACGCCAAGAGCGATGCGAAACGCGTGCATGGCACTCATCACCTCCTCGGGCTTGAGGAGCTGCAGGTTCTTGGGAACGTGCGGCGCGGCCTTGCCACCGGCGGGCGGCGCGGCCGGAGGCGGAGTTTGTGGCGCCTGGGCGCACAGCGGGAACACCATCAGCATCGTAAGTAGAAATCGCATTGAGACATCATACAACGGAAATGGGAAGCGGAATCCCGCGGATAGCCCGTTGCGATGACCGGTGGCACGGCGCAGTTGGCAGGCGGAGCGCCTGCCCCAGCCTGAGACCGGGAAGATCGCTTCACTTGATCCATGGTTCCGTTATGTCGCCGGTGTCTTTTGCAGCGCAAGAGGCAGCGCTGCCGGCACATCGGGATAAAGACAAAAAGAAAGAACACCGGCGGCAGAGACCAGAGACCGCCGGCGTTACCGGCGCCATTCGCAATTCCGGCAGAATCTGCCGAAAAACAGCGGCTAAGTTCTTTGTTCCGGTAAAAATTCCGGCAGGTTCTGCCGGTTTTCGAGCCGGCCTCCAAACCGGTTCCAGCAGTTGGCAGGCGGAAGCGCCTGGCGGAGCGCCTGCCCCACTCACCTTGCTTGATAGCCCGCGCCACGAAACCGCCGCACCCAGATCGGCTCGAACCGGGCATCTTGAATTAGAATAGTTGCATGGTTCAGAGGGTATCTGGCGTGGTCGCGCTTTTCCTGATCTGTCTGGCGGGTGCCCGCGTGGTGGCGCAGGAAGCTCAAGCGCCTAGCGTCACCTTCCGCGCTACAGCGCAGGAAGTGGTGCTGGATCTGGTGGTACGCGACAGCCGCGGCCGCCAGGTGAAGAGCCTGAAGCCGGAGGACGTCGCGATTTTCGAAGATGGCGTGCGCCAGCCGATCAAGAGTTTCCGCATGGTGACCGGGCGCGAGGTTGTCGAGCAGCAAGCCAAGGAAGTCAAAGAGGGAAAGAAACCAGCGCCGGCCAACCTGGTGACCACGCCGTATTCTCTGCCGGCGGTGAACCTGGTTTGCTTCGTATTCCACAACCTGGATCCGAATACGATCACCTTCGCGATGGATGCCGTTCGTCAGTTCTTGGACCACGATTTGCCGCCGGGCGCCGCGGTGGCGTTCTTCCACCTGGGGAACAAGCTGACCACGCTGCACGGGTTCAGCACCAATCGCGTGGAGTTAGCGCAGATCGCGGAGAAGCTGCTGGACAGTCCGGTGCCTTCCTTCAACCGGATGTCGGACGCCGTGTTGAGCGCCACGCCGTATCAGGTTTCGATTACGGTGGACGCTTCGACGGGCACCGCGGCGCTGACCATCACCGGCGGCGAAATCGCGCAGACCGCGATCTCGGGAGCCGACGTCGGGACGAGCCTGAGCGACCAGGTGCTGCGAGGCCTGCTGGCCGACCAGCGGCGCGCCTTCGGCCACATCGAAGGGATGCGCCAGTGGGACCAGATGCGGACGCTGCTCAATGAGCTGGGGCCGCTGCCCGGCCGCAAGACCGTGATGCTGCTCAGCACGGGCCTGGCCACCACCGGCGATCCGGAGTTGTTCCAGGGGCTGCTGGACACGGCCAACAAGGGGCAGATCACGATCTACGCCGTGGATGTGAACGGCTTGACGCAAAACTCCAATGTGCAGGCCGGCAATAACACGCTGGCTCATGCCGCCACGTTGAGCCGGTCGCAGGGACTGAGGAACAACAGCGCCAGCGCCAGCATGGAGAACGCGCGGCAGGGCGACTATGTGAACATGGCCGTTCGCACCAGCGATACGCAGGCAACCTTGCGCAGCATCTCGGAAGGCACGGGCGGTTTCCTGATCGGCAACACCGACAACCTGGGCAAGCCATTTGGGCGCGTAATCGAAGACATCGATACGCACTATGAAGCCACTTACCAACCTACTTCCGAGAAACTCGATGGGCGGCTGCGCAAGATCGAGGTGAAGCTCGCGCGGGCGGATTTGAACGTGCAGAGCCGCACCGGCTACTATGCGCTGCCGGCGTTCCCGGGCACGGGCGAGTTGACGCTGCCGGAAATGATCGGCCTGGCGGCGCTCAACGCGGCGAAGCAGCCGCACATTTTCGATTTTCACAGCGCAGTGTATCAGTTTCGTCCCACGGCGGCGGGCGTCGAGCAGGCGCTGGCCTTCGAGCTGCCGGCCAGCGCCTTCACCGCCAAGCCGGTGCCGGGCCAGAGCCGACATACCCTGCGCGTTTCGCTGATCGCACTGGTGAAGGATTCGACCGGACAGGTGGTGGACCAATTCAGCCGGGACGTGCCGATTGAGATTCCCGACGAAAACCTGGAACGGATGCGCAACAGCACCATCCCGTTCACCCACCCGGTTCAGCTTCCGCCCGGCCATTACACGCTGGAAACCGCGGTGGTGGACCAGGAAGCGAGCCGCGCCAGCGTTGGTAAGCTGGAATTCGAGAGCCCGGCATCCAAAGGACTCGGCTTGAGCAGCGTGGTGCTGGCGCAACAGGTACAGACCATCGAGGGCCAGGTGGACACCGCGGATCCATTCGAGTTTTCGAGCGGCAGCCGGGCCACCCGGGTGATTCCCGAATTGTCGGCCACGCTGAGCGCACAGGCCCAGCCGCTGGCGTACTTCGTGGTGTATCCGGACAAGGCGAATCCCGGGAAACCGAAGATCGAAGTGGAGTCGCTGGCCGAGGGCCAAGTGATCGCGACGCGGACGCTCGATGCGCCGCCGGCCGGACCCAGCGGCGCGATCCCGTTAGTGGTGCGCGCCCCTTCCCATCCCGGTAATTGCGAGCTGAGGATCACCGCCGTGCAAGGCAGCAGCAGGTCGGCCACCGAGAGCCTGGCTTACGCGATTAGTGCGAAGTGAGGTGGGACAGAGTGCGCCGGGATAAACCGGCATGTTGTAGGGGATGAAAGAGCCCTACAGGAAAGGAGAAGCGACTCCATCCTGGCCTCGAGTCTTGCGCATGTCGTCGCGAGGCGGCAGGCGAAGCGTAG
>Ga0208820_1000674_pt1 | contig 22461 bp, 14 predicted proteins | sample June2015DPH_16_5_FD_184713 | JGI IMG/M metagenome (GOLD analysis project Ga0208820, IMG submission 184713) | Peatland microbial communities from SPRUCE experiment site at the Marcell Experimental Forest, Minnesota, USA - June2015DPH_16_40... | ecosystem: Environmental > Terrestrial > Soil >...
GGCCTTCGTTAATTCCTCAGCAAATAGCGGCACCCCGTCGCTGCGCGTCACGATCTCCCGGATCAGTGTGTCGTCCATTTGCATCCGGCTGGCGACGTTCCGGATCAACGCTGCGCAGTGCTCGTGCCCGATTTGCTTGCAGGTGATGAGCGTGCCTTGGGGATGTTCGGACCAGTTTGTCTTGAGTTCCGGACGATGGGTAATCAGGACCAGCGCGTGTTCACGTCCGATGCGCTTCAGTAAGCGCTCGATCAGTGTTTGCGTCGTCTGGTCGCTCCAGTGCGCGTCCTCCAGCAGCAGCAGCACGGGCCCGTCCAGTGGCGCCATTAACAGGTCTTCGAGAATTGCGAGAGTTTCCTCCTTTCGCTGATTCGGAGTCATCTCGATGGAGGACAGCGTGTCGCCGGAAGAAACCTCGAGCAGTTCCGCCAGCAGCAGCGTCGACGAACGTGCGTGCCGGCCGACACGCTCCAACATTCGGCTGATGCGATCTAGATTTTCCTGGGTCGGAAGGTCGCGGCTGATATCGAGCCTGTGGCGCAGCAATGTCTTAAACGGGAACAGAACACTGTTACGGTGGTAGGGCGAGCATTGACAGCGCAGTAAACGATGGGGCTCCTCGCTTACACGCTCCGCAAGCGCTTCCAGCAACCGCGACTTACCCATCCCGGCCTCGCCAGCCAGTAGCACGACGTGCCCGTCTCCTCGCGTCGCGCGCTGCCAGCAATCATACAAAAATGCCAGCTCTCGCTCACGTCCGACGATGGGACCGGCAGCGGCGGCATGAGCGGCTGCGAACCGGTTTTCGATTGCGCTCTCACCAAGCACCTTCCAGACCGAAATCGAGTCCCGGAAGCCCTTGATTGCGTGCTCTCCCAAAAATGAAAATTCAAAAAAATTGCTGGTGAGTTGATGCGTCGTTGGGCCGACAAGCACGCAGCCAGGGTCGGCCAGGGACTGAAGCCGGGCCGCCAGATTGGGAGTATCGCCGACAACGGTCTCCTCTCCGGCCGTGCCGACGCCGGTTGCGCCTCCCGTAACGACGAGACCGGTGACGATGCCCACACGCGCTTGCAGCGCTCGTCCGTCAGGCTGCTTTAGCTGTCCGACCTTCTCCACGATTTCCAATCCGGCCCGCACTGCGCGTTCGGCTGCGTGCTCCTGCGCCTGTGGAAAGCCGAAATACACGAGTATGCCGTCACCCAAGTATTGCGCGATAAATCCATCGTACCTGGCAATCACCGCCGTGCAGGCGTCCCGGTATTGCCGCAACAGCTGAATAAGATCCTCTGGATCTAGCTCCCTGCCGAGCGCGGTCGAACCCACGAGATCTACAAAAACGACGGTGAGCTGGCGTCGCTCAACCGCTGGCGCGAGTTGATCGACTGGTTGCACCTGCGCCGATGCGACTGGCGATGAAGTAGGCGCCGCCCGAAACTTCGCCGCAGCAGCCATGAACTTACGGCGGTGACCGAGCGACAACCCTAATTTTTCCAAGTCTTGCTCGGTCAGGTCTGGTATCACTGTCAGGTCGATATCGTGACTTGCAAAGACTTCGCCGTATTTTTCGAGGCCTACGCTCTGCAGCCAGAGCTTAAAATCGGACATCGACAACTCCTAACGAGGACCGCGACCTCTATTTCCTGGATCGGAGGAACTATGGTGGCCCAGGCCTTTCGCGCATCGCGGCGCGCCATCGCCCTACGGCTTCGCGTTTTTTACTAATCGCCACCCGCTCTGGAGCGTCGTCTTACTGCCTTCCCCAAAGCTCAGAACAAGGCAAGTATCGCATACGATGGTCTGATTAAAGCAAGGATTTGTAGCCCGCGAAATGGGGTTCACCGGTCATTTTGCACAGCAGCAATTTTGCGAAGCGTATGTCGCAGATGGGTCATCAACTGCCGCGTCGGCCATGGACCAGCGCGGCAGCTAGACACCTAATAACGGACACGAACGCAGGCGGTCGGCGCGGCAGAGATGGGCTAAAAGGCGACATTCGTTTCGTCGCCATAAACCCCTCAACCCATCGGAAGCCCGGCGGCGTTGCGCTCGCTGATTTCCCGATTGATTTCGACCGGCAGTTCCGGCACGTCATCGTATATGAGCCAGCAGGACGACATTCTCGCCGCTAATGCCGCGTACTACGAAGCGTTTGCGAGCGCAGATTTTGGGAAGATGAACCACATCTGGGCGGACGACGAAGTCACCTGCGTGCATCCCGGGTGGCCGGTTCTCATCGGTCGTTCGGCAATCCTGGAATCGTACCGCAACATTCTCGGCAATCCGAACCAGGACCGGATCGAACCGCACAACGCCATGGCGATGGTTCGCGGCGATGAGGGCCGGGTGATTTGCGTCGAACTGATCGGTGGCAACGCCCTTGCGCTTGCCGCAACGAACTGGTTCAGACGGGTCGATGGTGCTTGGCGGATGATCCACCATCAAGCGAGCCCCATCGCTGGGGCGGTCGGGGTGACAGCCCCGCAGCCACAAGGCCGGAGGTTGAACTAGTCCTGGCCGCGTTGATCTGGCCGGTAGCTCACCATCTGGCCAATGCGGAACTTGTGGACCGACATTCGTCTCGATCCTCGCTATCGAACCAGCGACCTGATGTCTTAGCTCGGCACAAAGCCAGTTCACTGCGAGGCAGCGATATTACTGGTGGATATAATCGCGTAACGCTGCTGCGTCGTGTTCTATCTCCTCGACGCGGCTCTTGACCACATCGCCAATCGATACGATGCCGATGAGCTTTCCCTGCTCCACCACCGGCATATGGCGGAATTTTCCCGTCGTCATATGGCCCATCAAGCTCTCGATGGTGTCGGTTTCGGAGCACGTCTGTACATCGCGCGTCATGACCTGACCGACCGGTTGGTGCAGTGCCGTCGGCCCATGCTCGGCGAGCGTACGGACAATATCGCGCTCCGACAGGATACCGACAATGCGGTCATCGGCGCCGAGGATTACGACCGCGCCGATGCGTCGCTCGGCCAACAGCTTTATCGCCGCGGCAAGATCGGCGGTAGGCTCGATCGTGACCACGTTCCCACGCCTGCCAAGCAAAATGTGCTTAACGATCATGGCAGGCCATCAAACCGGCGCAGATCGAGAAGCCTGGTCGGAGTGGCAGGATTTGAACCTGCGACCCCCACGTCCCGAACGTGGTGTTCAATCCACCGAGCTTTGAAATTTCATCGTTTTTTCGCAACGTTTGCGTCTAGCTGTCGCGTTTTGTTCACGGTATTTCGTGCCCCAAACTGGCCCCCGAAGGCGCCGACCGCTTCCTCTTGGTAGTCCGGATGATGATGTCCGTATGCTTGCTCAAGCTGCTGCACCGTCATTCCGAGGAAGCCCGCTGCGTCCCAAAGGTTTACCCCCTGCTGCATCAACCAGGTAGCGCAAGTGTGCCGTAGCACGTGTGGGGTTACGCTGACGTCGAGCCCAGCAGCTCGTACAGCCGCCTGGAAGCCCTTGCGCACGCTCTGAACCGGCTTGCCATTCCACTCCACCACTGCCCGTTGGGAAACCCCAAGGCGCTTCCAACGGCGCATATGGGCCAGCAAGCGCGGCGGTAGCCTCACAGGGGGTTGGCGCTTCTTTGTCTGCCGCCGACCAATCGCGCGTCGATAGAATACGCCCTGGTCGAGGTCCACATGTCCGCGGTCTACCGTCGGCATCAAGGCGGCGCCGCAGATCGCCGATGAGCGCGTCCCGGTATACAAGCCGGTCAAGATGAAACGCGCGACATGCTGCCCCACGGCCCGCCGCGTATCGGCACCCCGCATGATCTGCTTAGCCCGCCAAGCGGCCCACAAAAGCCGTGCCGCCTCAGACCGGGTGAGCCATCGTTCCCGCGCGGGGACCCTTTCCGGAAGGACCACCGAGACGATTTCAGAGCAAAGCCCCTCCGTCCGATGATGATTGATGGCCGCCCGTAAATCCTCAAGCTCCCGTCGGGCCGCCGCCGCGCTCACCATTCGGGGTGCCCTCCCCGTTTTCTCTGGCTTCGCCGATTTCCAGCGCTGCGAAGTCCGATACTCGATGTAGGCACGGCAACTGGCGCCGTTGACATCTGCCAGCGTCCGCTCAGCCCACCAGGCATCCAGGGTCAGGATGCGCTGCCTGGTTTCTTGCTCGCGTGAGTGGCGAGGGGCAACGTCCAAAAGATAGATCGCCAGCACATCTGCGATCAGGATTTCAGACGGGTGGCGACCTCGGAGGCGGCTGGGTTGGTACTTGTTAGCAAGGTATTCGCCGAGCGCCCCTTCGGCGCCCGCGCGATCTTGTGCAGCGCACCTCGTGCTAACCTTGCGCGATCCATCTCGGATGACCCAGACCGCGCGCTTTCGGAGCGTCCCGTCTGCATTTCGTTCTTCTGGACGGAGCCACAATCTGGCACCTTTGCTGCGACGCGGCATAGCTCTCTCATCCGTTCGATGTTGGCCAGCGTAGTATAGTCTTTTCCTGCAATGCGCTCGACTACAAGCCGACCACGGGCGCTTTCTCTGCGTAGGCCGGAGGTCGTCATTGACCCGTCCGGGAATGCGAGCGCAGCAGCCACGCCTAGCCGCAGTGGTGTGTCGGGCCCAATCTCGTCGCTCGATGGCATCCTTGACCGGGTCACCGTTCGGTACTCTTTGGAGTGAGAAATTGAGCTGGGGCCCGCTCGCTCTGAGACTTTTCGTCGGTGCGTAGAAATGACTTCTTGTGCGCGGTTAACATCGCGGGCCTCCTTTGCTAGTTCTAGCCCGCTGTCCATTTACAGAAGTCGTTTTTGACCTCTTCCGAGTGTGTTCGCCGATGAATGCCTATGATTTGTTATAGCGATGCATTTTCCGAGGTAAGGGAGAACTCGGGCGAACATTCCACCTGTTTTGATTGGCAAACCCATCCACCGCACCCGAACCCAAAAAAGGTGCGGCGGAACCTGGTTGCAATAGCGGAACTATTTAGGGCGAACTGGGGAGAGCCATGCGTTCCGCTTGGCGTTGCCGGTCAGTATCAACGAGACAGTCGCGCTCCGAGCCGAAGACGCTGTATTAACCGACTTGCAGATCTTTCCCTTGCAGCCCGAGCGCCTCGAGCGACAACCAATAAACCGAAATCTTGTTCGGGTACGGTTTGAACTTCACTTGGCGGCTACAGGTGTCAGCTTGGCGACCGGCAAGAAATATTCTGCAGCTTCGTAACAACTTCACCAGGCGATTGCGGTTGGCTTCATCTGGATACCAAGTCAGCATGCGACGGGTCCGCAGCATGAGCCGGTATCTGTTCGGTTGGACGAAATTGATGAACCCATCGGCGTTTTTTAATCTGCTCGGCAGTCAGCGTTTTCGCCCGCTTCGCATATGCGCCCGCTCTGATGAATTTCGCGCTGATCAATTGTTGGCGAAATTGCGTTATGAGGTCATCATCCGACAAACCAGGCGCTGCGGAGCCTTGCGCCTGGCTTGTAATCAGCAGGTCGATAGCGTCGTTCATGCATTTTACGAGGTCGCGCAACGTTGCCCCTTTGCTAAAGGGAAGAATGTTGTAGTCGATTGCGAGCGACATTCCTGCATAAACCGCCGCAATGCGACGGCGAATCCGTCCAAGTGCCCTGCCGGACTCAGAATGCGGTGGTAATGGACACTTAGAGATGAACTCGTCACTAGCCGCTGTGAGCTTCTGATCAGCGTCGTCGTCATCGACCAGCCGAGGAAGAAATTCGAGCAGCGCAAACCCTTGAAATCTATAGGTTGCCTTTTCTAGTTTGTGTACAAATTCTTCCCGCTGGCCCGTCGTTTTCCCTACTATCTCCGGCGCCTTTTCCGCAACCGCGCGGTAAGCATCTGCGTCTCGGAGGTACAGGGTGCCGAACTTGGCCTCGCAGATACGCACAGCATTCTTCAGCATGGCTTCAAACACCGGCTGAAGATCGCCTGGTGAGCTGCTGATAACCTGGAGCACCTCGGACGTCGCAGTCTGCTGCTCCAGCGCCTCGTCGCGCTCGCGGGTTCGACGATCGAGTTGCTCCTGCAGATCGGCAATAAACGGGCTGCGACTGCGCACGGATTTTGGCGCATTGCGGCGTTCTGGCGCTGCCGTTTTGCGGCGTCGCGTTTTAACTGGTTGGCCGCCTGCTTTGGAGCGCCGTCTCACTGCCTCCCCCTAGGCTCAGGACGTGGCATCGTGGGGGTCAAACTAGCACACCCGATGGGGTCGCGTGTGAGTTCAGGCACAGGTCTTTGAGCAGTCGGCTAATGTCGCAGATGGGTCATCAACGTCGGTTTGAGCGGGCGCCGGCCACTTCCGCAGTACCCCCGAAAGCCGACATTCCCTTGCGCTGCAATATCTGTCGCGACGGGCCAACTACGGACATCGGCCGATGCTTATGGATGCATTGTGCTGGCGGCGCCTTGGTATAAGGTTGTTCTATGACTGGGCGAACGGATATCGAAGCGGTTGCCAAAGAGGTCATCACCTCATTGTCCAACCATTCTCAAATTCCGACTTTTTCGTCCCGGGCTGGCGGACTGGATTTGGCGCAAGCTTATCGGGTCACGCCGTTGCTTCGTGCCGCCTTTGAAGCTCGTGGCGAGAGAATAACCGGTCGGAAAATCGGTTTCACAAACCGTCAAATGTGGAGCGTATTTGGCGTTGAATCCCCAATCTGGGGCTATACCACTAGCCGCACGACGCGCGACCTCGCGGACGTGGAGGTTATAGCTCTGAATGAGTTCTCCGAGCCCCGCATTGAACCGGAGATCATGTTTGGCCTAGGGACAGCGCCAGCGCCCACTATGAGCGATAGCGCTCTGGTCGATTGTGTGGAGTGGATCGCTCTCGGATATGAGATCGTGCAGTCGATCTTTCCTAATTGGAAATTCTCGGCAGCCGACACGGTCGCCGCGAACGGCCTTCATGGCGCGTTGCTGATTGGAGCGCGCCACCCAATAGCGCCACGCAAGGCGGAGTGGCAACGTGAACTATCCACATTTCAGGTTGAACTCTATTGCAATGGCAGACTGATGCAGCGCGGCGGTGGCTCGCTCGTGCTCGATAGTCCGCTAAGAGCACTCCGCCATCTGGTCGAATTGCTGGCAGCTGATCCACACAATCTGCAACTACGCGCGGGCGAGGTTATCTCGACGGGCACGCTGACGCTGGCGATGCCGGTCAAGCCGGGCGAACGCTGGACCACCACAGTTGTGGGCATTCCCCTCGAAGAGATAACCATTCGATTTGGCTAACCCTGCACGAGGTCGATGTTCGCTTCGGGTCATAAACGTCGTTTCGAGCGTGCTCTAGCGACTTCGGCTGTTCACCCAGGTGCAGACATATCGCTGCGCCGCACTAACCGTCGCTTCGGGCCATAAGGAGACATTCCGTTTATCTGAGATGCCGATCTCACCGCTCGCTCTCCGACTGATCACGGCTGCGCTGCTTGAGCTGTGCGAGGACCTCTTCTAGCACCGCAATGGCTTCGGGGCTGACATGCTTTGTCAGATCGACCAATACTCGCAAGCCTTCCCGTTCCTGTAGCACAACTTTCCCTTCGTCGACGAGCTCCTTATAGGTGCCAAGTAGTTTGTAGCTCGTGATCGGCCTAAGAAACCCTTTGACTGTCATCGGAGGGTGTTCCTCAGTCAGCACAATGTCCTGAACGAGAGCATTCGTTTCGTGAGATAAGAGGACGCCGCCCGGCTCGGCAGCAGACTGAAGCCGAGCCGCAAGATTTACCTCGTTGCCGATGATGGTGTAATCCATGCGATCTTGACTGCCAAAGTTGCCGACGGTGCAAAAGCCGGTGCAGATTCCCATGCGAATACGAAACGGCCTCTCCAGGCCCCGCTTCCGCCAATCCTGCTCCAGCTCTCGCATGCGTCGTTGCATTGCGATCGCCATCAAGACGCAAGCCCTGGCATCCTCCTTGACACCCTTGGATATTGGATCGCCAAAGAACAATAACATCGCATCACCGATGTACTTGTCGATAGTAGCACCATACGAGAGTGCAATCGTCGACATCTCGGTCAAGTAATGATTGAGAACGTCAGTGAGCTCCTCAGATTCGAGGTTGTCCGTGGTCTCCGTGAAGCCGGCGATGTCAGAGAAAAAGATCGTAAGCTTCTTGCGTTTGGCGGAGATTTCTACATTCTGCTTGCCGGTGAAGATGGATTGGTAAATCTGCGGCGAAAGATACTTCGACAGCTTGGCGGACAGGGCTTCGAGAATAGAGTTCTTCTCGGTGACTAGCCTGTTTGCTTCCTCAGCACGTTGCTTCGCCTCGAGGAGGGCCTGTTCAGAGCGCTTTAACGCGGTGATATCGGCGATAGCGGTTACCGTTCCACCTGAGGCGGCACGCCGGCGCACCACTTGATAGATCCGGCCGTCCGGCGTGTGATCTTCGAACGCAATGCCGGTGGGATTGCGCAGGCTCTCGACGCGCCGCGCTACCATCCCCTCGACATCGCCCTCGCCGTAGTAGCCATTTTCCGCGAGGTAGCGCAGAAGATCGGGATAACGACGTCCTGGCCGCAAGAGCTCCTTGGGAACAGGATACATCTCAGCAAAGCGATCATTGCAGAGGACGATATTTAGCGCTTCGTCGGTATAAGCGAGTGCGCCAGGCATGTTGTCCAGCGCGATATGTAACTGACCTTCCTTTTTCGCGAGATCCTGCTCAATACGCTTCAATTCCGTTATGTCGGTGATGACTGTCACGGTGCCGCCGTCGGCGACCTTTCTACGAACCACCCGGTAGACATTGCCATTGGGGACGTGATCCTCGAATGCGATGCCGGTCGCATTTCTTAAGCTCTCGATTCTGCGTGCGACGTGCGTCTCCACGTCGCCGTCGCCGTAGTAGCCATTTTCCGCGAGGTAGCGCAAAAGATCGGGATACGGACGCCCCGGCCGCAAAAACTCCTTGGGAACAGGATACATCTCAGCAAAGCGATCGTTGCACAGGACGATATTTAGCGCTTCGTCGGTATAAGCGAGCGCGCCCGGCATGTTGTCGAGTGCGACATGGAGCTGGCTCTCTATGCCGTCCGGCAAGCGATCCGCGCTTGGGGTCTTTCTTAGCTGTGTCACGCGCGTCCTCCCGCTCGGGTGAACTGCCCGTACCTACGTTAAACTTGCACTGTGCCTCAGCCGCTCATCTGAACCTTAAGTTTGCGCGGCTTAACTGGTCGACTGACCTGCAGCCCATTAGCTTGAGGTCGCGCTCGCATTCGGCCCGTAGATTTCCAAGTGCTCTTTCAACGCCGATCTGACCCCCGGCTGCCAAGGCATACAGATAAAATCTGCCTCCGGAACACGCTTTCGCACCGAGGGAAAGAGCCTTCAATACGTGGGTGCCCCGGGTAACACCCCCGTCGCAAATCACATCTATTCTGTCGCCGACAGCATCGACGATCTCAGCGAGCTGATCGAACGGGCTTCTCGACCCGTCGAGCTGTCGCCCGCCGTGATTGGACACCATGATGCCGCTTGCGCCAATGTCCACAGCACGCTTAGCGTCCGCAACGCTCATGACGCCCTTGAGACAGAATTGTTTGCCCCATTTCTTACGAACACTCTCGGCGTCTTGCCAATTCATCGATTGGTCTAGCATCGTGCTGAAATAGTCGCCGACGGACACCGAGACATTAGAGCCCTCTTTCACATAGTCTTTCAGTTGGGGTAGCTCGAACTTCTCGTGCATGAAATAGTTGACAGCCCACCGCGGATGGAGGGCAAAGCTGAGCAGGCTTTTTGGCGTTAAGGCCGGCGGAGAAGTGAACCCAGTTCGCAAATCGCGCTCCCGGTTTCCACCCGTGATCGTGTCGACAGTGAGCGCCAACACATCAAAATTCGCCGCAATGCACCGTTCGATCATATTGTTGGTTAGGCCTCTGTCCTTGTGGAAGTACAATTGGAAGAGTTTTGGCGTTCTGATTGAGGTGCCTATTTCCTCGACGCTCACCGTCCCCAGGGACGAAATGCCAAACATCGTGCCGAACTTCTCGGCGGCCTTGGCGACTGCCCTTTCGCCGTCATGGTGAAATAGCCGCTGAAGCGCCGTCGGGGAACAGAACAGAGGCATCTCCAGCTTCTGTCCCATGACCGTTACCGACATGTCGATGGATTCGACGCCTGCGAGAACGTTGGGAACGAGATCGCACCGCTCGTAGGCTTCGGTGTTTCGCCGATACGTAACCTCATCGTCCGCCGCACCGTCGATATAGTGGAAGATCGGCCCGGGCAGTCTGCGTCGTGCCGTCAAGCGAAAGTCTTTAATGTTGCAGCATTGCTCGATGCGCATGTGTTCCTCCACGCCAGCCGGTTCGCAGCTCAACTTTTTTGGACGAGTCGTTTGGCGGCGCGATCTCATCAACGCTAACTCTGCCGAACCCCTTTCGGTAGAACAGCTCATAAGCAGAATCGAGAATACGGCGCCGAGTGCGTCCTGCCGGTCTGCGCATGGGTCCAAGATATCTCCATTGAATTATACTGCCTAGTGAAGTTACGTTCTATTTCGCCATCCTCACACCGCGCTACGCTCGGAGCGCGAACTTGGGGCTTCGAACGGGGGCCGGCTGATGTCCGCTAATGGAATGGTCCGGCCGTGCTTCTGCCCGCCAGCGATCGAAGCGGGCAAGGGGCGCCCAACATCAAGACCGAATGAACGTTTCGCAGTGCGTCAATTCACGGTGGCAAACGGGCGCTCCGGGTCATCAACTGCCGCCCCGAGCGTTGAGCCGCGCGGCAGCTAGACTCCCAATAACGGACACGGAGGCGCGAGGTCGGCGCGGCAGAGATGGGCCATTAGGCGACATTGCCACCCACCCGAGATACCGTTTTACTAGCAGCATTTTGTTCGTCCTTGATGTAGAAAGTTGCATTTCCTCGCTGAGTTATCCCATGCCTCATCCTCCGACCGGAACCGTCTCCTTTGTGTTCACCGATATCGAGGGAAGCGTGACTCTTTGGGAACGGTACCCCGAAGCCATGAGGCTAGCGCTGGCACGTCACAATGCTGTGCTTCGCGAGGTCATCGGCGCGCATTCCGGTTTCATATTCAAGACGGTCGGAGACGCCTTCTGTGCGGCCTTCGCGACAGCGTCAGACGCGCTGGCGGCGGCGACGGCCGCGCAGCGCATCATGCAGGCTAAAGATTGGCGCGACACACCCATCAAAGTCCGGATTGGTCTGCATACCGGGGCCGCCGAAGAGCGCGATGGCGATTATTTTGGCACCACGGTCAACCGCGTCGCGCGCGTCATGTCCGCCGCATATGGCCAACAGATCTTGTTGTCGACGGCCACTGCGGAACTCTTGCGCGATCAACTTCCGAGCGGATTGACGCTGCGCGAGATGGGCGAGCATCGCCTCAAGGGCCTGATCAATCCTGAGCGCCTCTGGCAAGTCGTTGCACCGGGTCTGCGGCAAGACTTTCCGGCCCTGCAATCGCTGAACGCAATCCCCAACAATCTGCCTTTGCGCAGCACAAGCTTCCTCGGCCGGGACCAGGATGTGTCGCAGGTCAGGGATCTTTTGGAGACAACGAACCTGCTGACGTTGGTTGGCTCCGGCGGCATTGGCAAGACCAGTCTTTCGCTGCAAGTTGCTGCCAGCGTTCTAGACAGGTTCAAGGATGGCGCTTGGTTTGTCGAACTTGCGCCCCTGGCTAACGCTGCGCTTGTGCCGAGCGCCGTTGCTACTGCCTTGGGTCTGCGGGAGGAGCCAGACAAGCCACTGCTTACGACGTTGCTCGACTTCCTGTGCCAGAGGCAGTTGCTGATCATCCTCGACAATTGTGAGCATTTGGTCGAGGCCTGTGCCCACTTCGCTGACTCGGTGCTGCGAACTAGCCATGAGACGCGCATTCTCGCGAGCAGCCGCGAACCCCTTACAATTGGTGGAGAACTCGCATGGCGAGTGTCGCCGCTACCAACGCCTGATCCCAAGGCGCAGACATCCATCTTGCAACTGACACAATTTGCCGCCGTGCGACTGTTCATCGAGCGCGCAAGGTTTGCCAACGCCTCGTTCCAGGTCACAAACGACAATGCGCCCTCGGTCTCTCAAATTTGCTGGTGTCTCGATGGAGTCCCACTTGCCATCGAACTAGCGGCCTCCCGGGTCAAGGCCATGCGGGTCGAACAGATTGCCGAGCGTCTCGGTGATCGCTTCCGTCTGCTGACCGGCGGGAGCCGTACCGCACTGCCGCGCCAGCAAACACTGCGGTCGACCATCGATTGGAGCCACAGTCTGTTGCCGGAGGTTGAACGCGTAATGCTACGTCGTCTGTCGGTATTTTCCGGCGGCTGGACGTTGGAAGCGGCAGAGGCGGTATGCGCGGGTGATGGAGTTGATTCAGCGGAGGTGCTTGATACGCTCACACGCCTTGTCGACAAATCGCTCGTCATCCTGGACGACCTCGCAGTCGAGCCGCGCTACCGCATGCTCGAGACGATGAGACAATACAGCCGTGAAAAGCTGGTTGACGCGAATGAGGTCGAACAGATCGGCAACAGGCATCTCACGTTTTTCACCAGACAGGCCGAGTGGTTGGAGCCGCGTTTCTTAGGCCCCGACCAGGTTCGCTGGTACGCTAAAGCCGAGGTCGAGCTGGACAACCTGCGCGCGGCCCTTGAGCATTCGCTCTCGCCAACGCGAGTGCGTGACGGAATGCGTATGGGCAAATCGTTGCACCGCTATTGGGTAGCCCGCGTCTATTGGCGTGAGGCGAATGGCTGGTTGAAACGCCTCCTCGCAGTATCGGGCACTGAAGACGGCACCCCACTTCGCGCACGTACGTTGTTCGTTATCGGACACATCACAAATTATTATGATCCGACGCAGGCCCGGAGTTTTGCAGAGGATAGCCTGCGCCTCGCCCGATCACTCGACTACAAGGAAGGAATAATCGATGCCCTGTGGCTCATAGGCTGGTTGAACTATCCGAAGTTGGACGGCACCGCCGCTTCGTATTTCGAGGAGAGCATAGAACTCGCCCGCGCGATCGACCACGTGTATGGCGCCGTGCATGCCTATGCTTGGTACGGCGTGTACAAAATCGGCGTCGGTGATTACGAAGGGGCAAAATTGGCGCTACGTGAAGGCATGGCGCAAGCCGAACGGGTTGGTGATTACCTCGCAACAAAATTGGCGCTACGTGAAGGTATGTCACAAGCCGAGCGGATTGGCGGCGATGCTACGCTGCTCGGGCGGTGCGCCGGGAATCTAGGTTTGGCGGCGATATTGCAAGGTGACTTTGTTGCAGCCAAGTCCTACCTCGACCAGAGTCTGGCTCTGGTGAGAGGCGCCGACAACCGCAACAGCATTGCAGAAACTCTCTGGCTCCAAGGCAGGCTCGCCCTGCGTCAGAACGATTTTGATCCGGCGCTTGACCATTTCAAAGAGAGCCTTGCACTGTATCGGACATTTACAACCTCGGTGTGGGTTATGAGGGACCTCGTCTATATTGCGATTTTGCATGTTGCGCGAGACCAATTCACGATCGCTGCGCAGTTGGTCGGCGCACTCGACGCGCGCGACAAAGCATTTGGTTCGATCAATGCACACCTTGATTCACGCGCTTCGATCGCTGAATACCAAAGCGCAGTCGAGAACCTCCGCGCTAGAATGCCAGCAGCAGCCTTCGACGCCGAGTGGAAAGCGGGGCACGGATTGACCGTAGAACAATCGATTGAGCTTGCCTTGTCGTAGATGCGAGAGTTGGACGCATCCTTCTGCGCCGAAGGAAGCAAGTTCCGGCGACGGGATGGCGCGATGTCCGTTTCGGGTCATTCACGTCATTTCAAACGTGCGGGGAGGACTTCCGGTTTACACCACGCCTGAGTTTCAAAATGCCGGATAAACCGCTGTCTAACGCACCCAAAAAGCCCCCTCCTTGCCGGGATCACATTGCAAAAAAAGAGTATGCTAGGCCCTCTTAGGAGGAGGCTTGCTCCTATGAAACGGCGGATGGCGGCGATATTGGTCGCTGATGTAGTCGGCTATTCGGGCTTGATGGAGGCCGATGAGGACGGGACCGCTCAGCGGCTCGCCAACTGCCGCAATTTAATCGACGCCGAGATTGCCAAATGCGATGGCCGGCTGTTCAAGGCGATGGGTGACTCGGTGCTCGTCGAATTTGCGAGTCCGATCAACGCAGTGCGAAGCGCCGTGGGCATTCGGGCTGGGCTGCTGCTGGCCGGGCAAGGCGATGAGCGGCCATTGCGCATGCGCTTTGGTTTGCATCTTGCCGACGTGCTAGTAGAAAACGACGATCTCGTGGGCGATGGCGTCAACCTGGCCGCCCGCATTCAGCAGGCGGCCGACCCGGACGCCATTGACGTTAGCGCCACGCTTTTCGAGCAGATACGCCGCAACTCGCCCTTCGCCTTCGACGACCGCGGCGAGCAGAGCTTCCGCAATATTGTTCAACCGGTCCGCATTTACCGCCTGCGCGGCGAGATAACCCGCCACGTCTACCAGATAGCCCCGACTCAGCCGACGCCAATGCAGGCGAAGCGACCTCATTCGCTGGCCGTCATGCCCATCGAGGTTGCGTCCGCTGACGAGGATCAGAGGTACTTGGCGGAGGGCGTCACCGAGGAGCTGATTTTCGAACTCGGTCGATTCAAGAAGCTATTCGTTACTTCGCGCTCGGCGACCCGGGTCCTCGCCGCCACCTCGTGTGATCCGCAATCCGTGGGCAATCGGTTCGGCGTGCGCTACGTGCTCACCGGCACGATTCGCCAACTCGCGTCGCAGATCCGCTTGAGCCTATCGCTCTCAGAGACCGAGACCGGCGGAATGGTTTGGAGCGATCGGCTCAATGAGAGCCTTGAAAGCCTGGTCGGCCGACTCGACGAGTTGGTCTCGCGCATTGCTTCGACGGTGCTGGGCCGCATTGAGGAAAGTGATATTGTGGCCGCGCGCCGGATCAAGCCGAGTCGATGACCGCCTATGAGTTTTACTTACGCGGGCTCGAATATCATCGCCTCGGCGGGGTGGTCGACGAGAACTTGCGCCAGGCGATCCACTGGTTCGAGCGCTCCATCGAAGCAGACGCGAACTTCGCCCGTCCGCGCGCTATGTGGGTCTGTGCTCGTTCCGGTTTGCCGGAATTCGATTGGGAGGACGGCGAGCGGCGCACCCAGCGTGCGCTCGAACTCGACCCCAACGATCCGGAAGCCAATCGGGTGATGGGCTCGATCCTCATGCACCGCGGTGCCTTTGAGGCCTCGCGGAAATACCACGAGAAAGCAATGGCGCTAAGCCCGTCGGACGCCTACGTCAAAGGCCGCTCGGCGGCGTTCTACAACTTCTCGGGTGAGCCAGAGCGTGCGCTGCAACTGCTCAACGAGGCTGCCGAACTAGACCCGTTTCTGCATGTGTGGTGCGTCGAGGAGCGCGTCGCGGTGCTCTACAATCTCGGGCAGTTTCGGGAATCGATCGAGGCAGCGCTCCACCTGACTTTTCAGACTCGCCGATCGCGCTTATACGGCGCGGCCGCGCATGCGGCGCTGGGCGAGACTGCCCGAGCGCGCGAGATCGTCGCTGAAGCAATTGCCAACGCCCCCGACCTGACAACTGATTATGTCGAATTTCACGAATTCTACCTCGACCCCATGACTAAGCGGAAGCTGATCGAACTCCTTGTCTCTGCCGGCCTACCCGAGTGTGCCGCGGGACAATCAGCAGCTTGAACCTAACAGAAGCAGCCTTATTTATGTTCGAAGCGCGGTAGACGTGTTTCGGGTGCGACGTCTGCTCTGGGTCAACAGCGACCGAACGAAGCCATCGATTTCGAGTCTGCTTTGACCTCAACTCCGGACATATCGCTGCGTCGCAGCAAGTGACGTGAAGGGCGAATAGCGACCAACGCACCGCAGCAAATTTGACGAGTTTCAACGGAAGCAAATCTGGTCTAGTCTGGGAACGTAGGCGTTTATAGGCGGTTTTAAAATTGGTTGTCAGGCGTGCAGGTCGTTGAGCAAGGCCTTGGCCTCTTTCAGATCGAGCGTGTCGAAGCCTTCGGTGAACCAGCCATAGACCGGAGCGAGAAGATCGCGGGCCTCATCGCGCTTGCCCTGATCGCGCCAGAGCCGGGCCATGCTCATCGCCGCGCGCAGCTCCCATGACTTCGCTTGCTGCGCACGCGCAACCGCGAGCGTCCGCTCGAAATACGCTTCCGCTTTCGAAGTATCTGGCTGCGGCGACTTGAGCGCGATTTCCCCGGCCATGCGATTGATATCGGCCTCGAACCACGTTTCCTTGGTTGTTTCGATCGCCGTCATCGCTTCGCCAATGCTGCGCCAAGCGTCATCGAATAGGCCAAGGTCCGCATGGGCGCGTGCCAAGTGCGCCAAATAGATTGGCAGCAGCCGTGTTGCTCCGGTTGAGCGTATGGCGGCGATTCCGGAGGCTATCATTTGAACTGCGTCGGAGGCTTTGCCGGTCAGTGCCAAAAGCGAACCTTGCAACAACATTCCGCGGGCCTTCCAGAACAAGGCGCCTTTTTCGTCCGCCAAAGCGGCAAGTTCATCGACGACCGCCATTGCTTTCGCGTAGTTTCCGCAGTCGAAATAGGTGAACGGTGCGTGGCCCAGCGCGTACATCAAAGTAGCAGCTTGGCCGATCTCGCGCGCATCACTGATCGCCTGGTCCGAGTCTGCGAGCGCGGCCTCTGGATAGCCAAGCATCCACAGGGCCGCCGACCGATAGCCCAAGATTCCCACCCGGACGTCTTGGCCAAATCGCGTCGCCAGCGGACGATGCGCGGCAGGATCGTAAAGCGCGATGGCCTGATCAAAGTGCGCCCGGCCTGCCGCGATGTCGCCCGTACACAGCAAGGACATGCCCGTGACGCGATGCCCTACCATGAGCGGAACTGTCGCGCCTTGCTTCTCTGCGAGCGCCAGGAATTGCGTCGCAAGGTTGCTCATCACGTCGCCGTTGAACGCCACGAAGCTCGCGACCCAGAAGCCGTAGAGGACGGAAAACAGCAGCAGCGGGTCTTCGGGAGGCTCGCCGAGCGCTTCGGCTTGTTCGATCAGGAGACGCGCACGCTCCGCAGCCGCCTTGGTTTCAGGAGCGGCATACCCTTTGAGATGGGTGATTGGGTTTATGAGCGCGACCTGCAGCTTGATTTGCTCGCGGCGCAGCGCCGGAGTGGCGGGCAAGGCGGCAATCTGACCGAGGGCCCGCCTGAGCTGCTCTACGCCTTCGATCAGCGCCGAGCGCGCCAGCGACCGCTGTCCGGCCTTGCCCCATAGGCCCGCAGCCTTCTCGATGAGGCCGGCCACAGTGCAGTGACGCGCCAGCAGCTCCGGCTGATTTTCGGCGATTTCCGCGAATTGGCTCTCCAAGGTTTCGGCGATGCGGGCGTGAAGCGCGCGTCGCGCCTCGCGCAGCAGCGTGCCGTAGGCCGCGTCCTGCACCAGGGCATGCTTGAGCAGATAAGTCGTATACGGCGGCACGCCCTGCCGGGACAGCAAACCGGCCCCAATCAGACGCTCCAGCGCCGCGCTCAGCTCAGCTTCGGGCTTGCGTGCCACTGCAGCCAGCAGGGCATGGGAGAACCCCCGCCCGATCGCCGCCCCGATCTGCGCTACCTCCTTGGCGGGGCCAAGCCGGTCCAGCCGCGCCATCAGCGAGGCGTGTAAGCTTGCGGGCACTGCCAGGGCCGGGGACGGAACCGCCGCAACTGTGCGCCGCGCTTCGCCCTCGCCCTCCGCCTCCAGCACCGCCTTCGTCATCTCCTCCACGAACAGGGGAATGCCGTCGGTGCGCTCCACGATCTCCGCCATCACGTCCGCCGGTAGCTCCTTGTTGCCGACAAGGCGCGCAATGATGGCCGCTGCTTCACGCTCTCCAAGCCGGTTGAGCGTCACGCTCGTTACACGCGACTGTCCCACCCACGGCGGGTTGAATTCGGGGCGGAAAGTTACGATGAGCAGCACCGGTAGGGTTCTAATTCGGTCCACGGTCCGGCCAAGCACCTCCAGGCTCGTGGGGTCGATCCACTGGACGTCCTCGAAGATCATCAGCACCGGTTGCTGGCTTGCCAATCCCGCGAGTTGCGACGTCAGCGCTTCCAGCGTTCTTTGCCTGCGCTGTTCCGGGGTCAACGCGAGCGCGGGATAGCGTCCATCATTCGGTAGCGACAGCATCTCGGCAAAGAGCGCCGCGTCCTGGACGGAGGTCGAGGTCTGTGCCAGCACCGCATCGAGCTTGTCGAGCTTCGCTTGCGGTTTGTCGTCGTACCCCAGTCCAGCGGCGCGTTCCATCTGGCCGATGATCGGATAAAGCGCGCTGTCGGTGTGCTGCGGCGAGCAGAAATAGCGCAACCGCGTGTGCGGTTTGGTGGCGAGGTGTTCCAGCAGCGCGGCTGTGAGCCGCGATTTGCCGATACCTCCCTCGCCGGAGAGCAGCACCACCTGACCTTCGCCGGACTTTGCTCTCGACCAGCGCCGCAGTAGCAATTCGAGTTCTTCTTCCCGCCCGACCAAGGCAGTCAGACCGGTCGTGTGCAGCGCCTCGAAGCGACTTTCCGCCGAGCTCGCCCGCAGCGCCGCCCAGGCCCGCACCGGCCCAGCGATGCCCTTGAGCTCCCTCGGCCCGAGGTCCTCGAATTCAAAGAGATTGCCGAGAAGTTTTCGCGTGTCCTCGGCGATGACCACCGTGTTCGGCTCGGCGATCCCTTGCAGGCGCGCGGCGAGGTTCGGCGTCTCGCCGACGATGCCGCGCTCCTGCGCGTCCCCCGCTCCGATCAGGTCGCCGACGACAACGAGCCCGGTCGCAATGCCGACACGGGTCTGCAGCGCAGCGCGCGTCTTGAGCCCTGCCACCGCCGCGACCAGCTCCAGCCCCGCCCGTACCGCCCGCTCGGCTTCGTCCTCATAGGCCTGCGGATAGCCGAAATAAACCAGCACGCCGTCGCCCATGTATTTCGCGACGAAACCGCCGAAGCGCTGCACCGTCTCGGCGACGCATTTCTGATAGGCCGAAATGACCTCGCGCAAATCCTCGGGGTCCATGCGTGCGGAGAGTGCCGTCGAACCGACAAGGTCGGAGAACATCACCGTGACTTGGCGGCGCTCAGCGGTATCCCCGACAGACCCGCCGGTTGTCGCAACTGCGTCGGGGGGTGGCGATGCTCTTGCGTCCGCATCAGCGCGCAGTGCAACAATGGCGTCGAGCAGCTTACGACGATGCCCGAGAATGCCGACGCCTAACTCCTTCAAGTCCTCCGCCGTCAAGCTCGGCAGGATCGTGTCGTCAATCTCGTTTTTGCGGAATGCTTCCTCGTACCTTTCCAGGCCGAGCCTCCGCAGCCAATCCCCGAGGTCCATTGTGGTCCCCTAACGCCGCTTGGCGTGCATGATCGTTCAGGTGCGCTTGGCAGGGAGCGAAATCATGACACGCCGATTGCGAGGCATCGGTGCGGTCTCGCTGAAGGCGCCGAGGGCTCGCGACATTCCCGCGAGGACTCTCGAATGCCCGCTAGAAAGAAGATCGACCCTAAAGACCAGAGGTTGTTTGATCTAGATCAAACGACAGACAGAAGTCATCTCACGGCGAGGCGTCGAGAAGCGTCGCGCTGCGCTGCAGTAGCCACTTCCGAGTTGGGTCATTAACGGACTCATGCACCGCAGCAAACCGCACCTTTATTCGATCACCTCGTCGGCGAGCTGTTGGAGCTGCACCGGCACATCCAGGCCGAGCGCCTTGGCAGTCTTGAGGTTGATCACCAGCTCGAACTTGACTGGAGCCTGGACGGGAAGCTCGCTCGGTTTCTCGCCCTTGAGGACGCGATCAGCATACGCCGCCGCACGCCGGTACTCATCGACGAGAACAGGACCGTAAGAGATCAGGCCGCCGAGTTCAGCGAATGAGCGGGACCAATAGATGGCAGGGACACGGTAGTGATCAGCCAGCAAAGTAATCTCCGCTCGATGGCTGATGGTGAAGGCATCTGGTATCACGACCAGACCACTATTTGGCTCGCGTGCCTGTGCGGCAATAACTGATTCAAGTTCGGACATATCGTGGACAGGTGAGAGGATCGCCTCCACGCCAAGGGACGCAGCGGCGGCTTTGAAGGCGTTCCGATAAGCTTCGACAAATGTCGCCGTTGGCGGATTGAACATCAAGGTGACCCTGGCGACACGCGGGGCGATCTCCTTCAACAGCTCCACCCATTTGCCGCCCAGCGAGCCCTCGATAGGGGTGAAACCGGTGGCGTTGCCGCCCGGGTGCGCCAAGCTCGCGACGAAGCCGTTACCGATAGGATCGCCAACCAACACGAAAATGATCGGGATGGTACGAGTGTGTTGCAGCATCGCCGCAGTAGCGGGTGTGGTGCTCGTAAGAATGAAGTCAGGTTGAAGCGCGGCGAGTTCCTTCGCTAATCGCTTCATCGACTCGACATCGGCTGTCGCCCAGCGAGTGTCGATCTCGATGTTGCGACCCTCCGTCCATCCGAGCTTCCGTAGTTCCTCCTGGAACGCCGCGACCCAGGACTGCGCTTCATGGTCGCTCTCGGCAAGGCCCATCAGGACGCCAATCAGCCGCATCCGGTCCGACTGCTGCGCGTCCGCCCCGAACGACCACGCCACTGCGGTACCGCCAAGTAGCGTGATGAAATCGCGCCGTCTCATGTAGCCCTCGAGGGCTCAGGACTTCGTGTGACTTAAACTAGCACAATGGAAGGGCTCAGGCACAGGTCATTTAGCAACCGGCGAATGGCTTCGCATCGTAGAAAAACAGCGAGCTTTTCCTCATCGGATCTCCGTGAAGTCGGACCAGACCTGCCGATCGGGGCGTGCTATCGTTCGCAATGATCCAGTGCGCGTGACCCCCACTGGAGGGTCCGATGGCAATCAATATCGAAAGGCGGAAATTCATAGCTGCTTTGGGCGGCTCAGCATTCGCGTGGCCGCTCGCCGCGCGCGCGCAGCAGGCCGACCGGGTGCGTCGCGTCGGCGTGCTCATGAACCTGGCCGCCGACGATCCGGAAGGACAGGCTCGCATCGCGGCCTTCCTGCAGGGACTGCAGGAGTTGGGTTGGACCGAGGGCCGCAACGTGCGGATCGATTACCGTTGGCATGCGGACGATGCCGACCGCTATCGCACGTACGCGGCGGAATTGGTCGCGCTCGCCCCTGACGTTATCCTGGCCTCTTCCAGCGCGAGCACAGCGGCGTTGCAACAAGCAACCCGTACCGTGCCGATCGTGTTCGCGATTGTCGTCGATCCGGTCGGGGCCGGCTACGTCGCGAGCTTGGCGCGCCCAGGCGGCAACGTCACCGGGTTTACGCTGTTCGAATACAGCCTAAGCGGAAAATGGCTCGAACTACTCAAAGAGATTGCGCCCAACCTGATGCGAATTGCCATCCTTCGCGATCCCGCCATAGCCTCCGGGATCGGCCAGTTCGCCGTGATCCAGGCCATGGCGCCACCGTCATTCGGGGTTGAGTTGAGCCCGATCGACGTGCGCGACGCCGGCGAGATCGAGCGCGGCGTCGCTGCATTCGCGCGCAGGTCGAATGGCGGCCTGATCGTGACGGCGAGTACGGGGGCGGTGGCCCATCGCGAACTAATCATCATGCTTGCGGCTCGGCACCGGTTACCTGCGGTCTACTTTTTCCGCTACTACGTCACCAGCGGCGGCCTGATCTCCTACGGGCCTGATCCGACCGATCCATTTCGGCGAGCGGCGGGCTACGTTGACCGCATCCTCAAAGGCGAGAAGGCCGCCGACCTACCGGTGCAGGCCCCTACCAAGTACGAATTGGCGATCAATCTCAAGACCGCTAAGGCGCTCGGTCTCACCGTCCCACCATCGCTACTCTCCCGTGCCGACGACGTGATCGAATGAAACGCCGTGAGTTCATCACTCTTCTCGGCGGCGCGGCGGTCGGTTGGCCGCTTGCGGCGCGTGCTCAACGGGCCGGCGGGATGCCCAAGGTCGGCGTGCTAATGCCGTTCCGCGAAAGCGACCCGGACAGCCAGGCGCGCATCGCCGCACTCCGGCAGGGGTTCGCGGACCTCGGCTGGAAGGACGGCCAGAACATCCATATCGAATACCGGTGGGCGGATGTAAAAATCGAACTCATACAGCAATATGCCGAGGAACTCGTGGCGCTCGCGCCCGACGTGATCGTCGCCGACAGCACACCGGTGATCGAGGCGTTGAAGAAGATCACCAGCTCTATCCCGATCGTTTTCGCCCTGGTCAACGATCCGGTCGGCCAAGGCTTCGTGAAAACTCTGTCGCATCCGGGCGGCAACATTACCGGCTTCACCTTCTTCAACCCAGAGATGATCGGAAAATGGGTGGAGCTGCTCAAGGATGTGGCGCCGGGCATCACCCGAGCCGCGCTGCTGTTTAACCCAAGCATGGCCCCGTACTACCCCCGTTTTCTGCATGAGATCGAAGCCGCGGGCCAATCGGCAGCGATCGAATTGGTG
>Ga0208820_1000676_pt1 | contig 22445 bp, 19 predicted proteins | sample June2015DPH_16_5_FD_184713 | JGI IMG/M metagenome (GOLD analysis project Ga0208820, IMG submission 184713) | Peatland microbial communities from SPRUCE experiment site at the Marcell Experimental Forest, Minnesota, USA - June2015DPH_16_40... | ecosystem: Environmental > Terrestrial > Soil >...
ATGTTCCTGACGGTTAAGACCGTTTTGTTGCGCCGAGGTGCCCAATAATGTCGTGCGCAATAATGATGAAGATCAAATACATCTTCTGGTTCGCGGCCGCCTTGGTCGGCTACTCCTACCTAGGCTATCCGGTGTGGTTGTGGCTGCGCAGCTGGTGGTCGCCGCGTCCGGTGCGCCGCGGCTCGGCCACACCCGCGGTTTCGGCGGTGATGGTCGTGCGCAATGAGGAAGCCGTGATTGCCCGCAAGCTCGAGAACCTGCTGACGCTCGACTATCCCCAGGCGAAGCTGGACGTCGTCGTCGTCTCCGACGGTTCCAGCGATCGCACGCCCGCCATTCTTGCCGGCTATGCCCGCGATTCCCGGGTGAGAACCTTGATGAAACAGGTATCCCAAGGCAAAGCCGCCGGCCTCAATGATGCGATCAAACTGGCGACCGGGGAAGTGTTGCTGTTTACCGACGCCCGCCAGCAGATCGAACCTGGCGCCCTGCGTTTGCTGATCGAGAATTTCGCCGATCCCGATGTCGGCGCCGCCAGTGGCGAATTGATGCTCGGCGACCCCACCAGCGGAGAGACCGGGAAGGGAACGGGGTTGTACTGGCGCATCGAAAAAAAGATTCGCGAACTGGAGTCCGCCTCCGGTTCTGTCGCTGGCGCCACCGGCGCGATTTACTGCGCCCGCCGCAGCTTGCTCGATGCGTCGCCGTTGCCCGAGGGCGCCATCCTCGACGACGTCCTCCTGCCCATGCAGATCGTGCGCAAGGGATCTCGCGTTATCTTCGACTCCCGCGCTCGCGCCTGGGACTTGCCCGACTTGGGCGAAGGCCGTGAATTTTCCCGCAAGGTCCGCACCCTGAGCGGCAACTACCAGATCCTGCAACTTGCTCCATGGCTGTTGAGTTCCGAAAACGCGATTCGATTTGAATTCGTAAGCCACAAGCTTTTGCGGTTGGTTGTGCCCTTTGCCTTGCTGGCGCTTTTGATCGCCTCCATGTTCCTGCCCCAGCCGCTCTATCGCGCGGCGCTCGGGGTGCAGCTTGCGTTTTACGCGCTCAGCCTGGCTGCGCTTGCCGGCGTCAAGCTCGGTCCGCTCTCGCGCATTGCCGATCCTGCCCGCACTTTCGTCATCCTCAATTGCGCCGCCATGGTCGCCTTCATCAACTTTGCCACCGGCAGAAAGGCAGTCTGGGTTCGCTGAACAATGTTCACTCAACTAAGACCGCTGAGCCTGTCATGAGAATCGTCTGGGTCAAAGCCGATAAGCTCCTCCCCGTGCAGAACGGCGGCAATATCCGCGCGCGCTACGGCTGGCCGGCGGTCGGTGAGCGCTTCAGCGAAGTCTTGCGGTCGGCGGCGGAAAAGAAATCTCTTGCGGTATGTGCGATTCCGGCGCGCTTAGCGGAAGACAAGGCTTAAAGGAAAAAGAGGAATTTGTGGCCATCGGCGATGACGGCAATATAGTACCGGCGGAAGTCTCTGGAAGGCGAACATCCTTCCGAGCCGCGGACCCGACCAAGGGGGCGTTCTTCTGGCTCAGCGCTTTCTTCGTGGTGTATTGCGCCCGCCCGGAAGACTGGATTCCCGGCATGCAGTATTTCCCGCTTGCCAAGGTCACCGCCATCCTGGCCATGTGGGGCCTGTTCAACAGTCTGGGTAAAACCAGGCGCACATACAAGGACCTGCCCAAGGAGGCAAGACTCCTCCTGACCATGATCGGCCTTCTCTACGTTGGAGCATTTCTGTCTCCGGTGTGGAGGGGCGGCGCGCTTCGTAACACGATTGATTTTTCCAAGGTCTACATCGCATGGGTGCTGGTTTTCCTGCTGATTACCACCTTCGACCGCTTGCGGCGAGTCATCTTTATCCAGGCATTTGCGGTGGTCGTCGTTTGTGCCATAGCCGTGCTCAAGGGCCACAGCACGCCCCGCCTCGAGGGCGTGTTGGGGGGCATCTATGGGAACCCGAACGATCTCGCATTCGCCATCGTGTTATCGCTGCCCTTTGCGCTGGCCTTTATGGTCACCGCCAGGAACGCTGTCGTCAAAGTGCTTTGGCTTTGCGGAATGCTGATGATGGCGGTCGCCATTTTTATGACCGCATCCCGGGCAGGTTTCATCGACCTCGTCATCTGCGGCAGTGTCGCTCTCTACTACTTCGCTATCAAGGGAAAGCGCCTTTACCTGCTCGTGGCCACTGTCCTGGTCGGCGTCGTGGTGATGGGCGCCTTCGGAGGAAAACTCTATGATCGCTTTGCCGCCATATCTGGCGACACCACTACCGAAGGGTCCGCCTACGGATCCTACGAAGACCGCAAGTATCTTATGGTGCGCGCCCTCAATGCCATCGAACACTATCCCATTTTTGGCATTGGCGTCAAAAACTTCGAAACCTACTCGCTCATGTGGCACGAGGTGCACATGACCTACCTCCAGATCTGCGCCGAAGGCGGCATCGCCGTCCTCATCATTTATCTGATGTTTTTCTGGCGCGCTTTTAAGAACCTGAGGACCCTGCGACAAACGAAGAATCTCGATCCCGACATCGTTTTGTTCGTCGGAGCATTGACAAGTTCGCTGGTCGGCTTCGTCGTCGGCGCGGTGTTTGCGCCCGAAGCCTACCAACTCTTCCCCTATTTTGCCGTGGCGTTTACGGCAACGTTGTTGCAGACGGTCAAAGAACAAGAACAAGGATCTGGCACGGCGCCCCCGCCACCGAAAAAGCCGCGTCACTTCCTGGAGGTTTATGCCGATCGCGGAACCAGCGGCGCAGTCTCCCCTGTCCGCTGACTTGCAGGCAATTTTGCGTTGCCTCAGTTGCGGCTCGAAACTTGAAAGCGACCAAGCCGGAGGCCTCCTCTGCCCGGCCTGCAAGCGCGCCTATCCCAACATGCAGGGCATTACGCGCTTTGTTGACGCCCAACACTACGCCGCCAGTTTCGGTTTTCAGTGGCACCGTTACCAGAAGACGCAACTCGACCACGACGAGGTTCGCGAATCCGAACAGAACTTCTTGATGAAGACCGCTCTCCGTCCCGAAGATCTCAAAGGCAAACTGGTCCTTGACGTTGGTTGCGGCATGGGACGCTTCGCCGAAGTCGCTACCCGCTGGGGCGCGCGTGTGGTGGGCGTTGACTTGAGCGCCGCCGCCGAAGTTGCCGCCAAAAATCTTGCCGGCCGCAAATTCGTCGTTTTCCAGGCCGATGTCTTCGCCCTGCCCTTCGCTCCCGAAAGCTTCGATGTCATCTATAGCATTGGTGTGCTCCACCACACGCCCGATTGCGAAGCCGCCGTCAAAGCGCTGGATAAATATCTGAAGCCCGGCGGGCTCCTCGTCGTCTGGCTCTACAGCGGATACAACAAGTGGTACCGGTTCAGCGATTTCTGGCGCCGCTATACCCACAAGATGAAGCCCGAGACCCTGCACGGCATTCTGAAAGTTGCGGTCCCGCTCTTCTACAATCTTCAACAGGGCTTGAAGTATGTGCCCCTTGTAGGCCGTCCAGCCGCGGGCATCGTTCAAACCGTGTTTCCCGTGAACCGCCAGAAAGATCCGGAAGCCCGCATGCTCGACACCTTCGACTGGTATTCTCCGAAGTATCAGTCCAAGCACACCTACGAGCAGGTGTTCAAATGGTATGCGGCAATGGGCATGGAAGACATGCGCGTTGGCGAGACTTCCATCGCCGTCCGTGGCCGCAAACCGGTAAAAGCGCGCTAGCTGGCCGCGGTGAGAGGAAAAGAGCCAGCGGTTTCGAATCCGGGCATCGCTGTAGCAAGGCCAGATTCGTATCAGGGTATCGCTTTAGCGATACCGTAAGTTCGCCGAAATCGGATGCCCCTTTAGGGGCTGGGCAAAGACCATGTGTGGAATCGCCGGAGTGGTGAGCGCAACTCGCGAGAGCAATATCACCGAAGCTCTCGTGCACCATATGTGCGAACAGATCGTGTACCGCGGCCCCGACGACGAGGGACTCTATGTCGCCGACGGCGCTGGTCTCGGCATGCGCCGCCTCAGCATCATCGACCTCTCCGGCGGCCATCAGCCCGTCTTCAACGAAGGCCGCAGCGCTTGGATTACATATCTTGGAAGGCCCAATAATGTCGAAAATCGACCAAGTAAGATCCTTCTTCGAGACTCCACAGGGGTATCTCGTCGGAAGCCAGTTTAATATTAGAATTCGTATTGAGACCGTTCAAGAGTTCACAAAGAACTTGACGTTCGACCGTGTCTTAGACATTGGCTGCGGCGACGGCTCGATCTCTTTACCCCTGTTGGCGCGTAGTAAAAGGTTGACACTACTGGACGTCTCCACAAACATGCTTGATCTTGCGCGCAACAAAATTCCATTAGAGCGCGCACACGATGTCGATTTGATCAATAGAAATTTCGTCGGCGCCAATCTAGAACCTGAATCCTTCGATTTAGTTCTGTGTATTGGTGTTCTCGCTCACGTCGACTCTCCGGCGGCTGTGATCTCTGAAATCGCGCGAATCGCCAAACCTGGAGCGTGCGTAGTCCTCCAATTCACAGACAGGTTTCATTTTTGGGGCGTACCTTATGCTGTGTATAGTGCTGTCTATCGAAGATTGTTGAAACAGGAGCCGTACACTTTAAACCGCCTCAGCAGGCGGCAGGTTATGCGGCTGTGTCAAAAGGAGCACTTAAACATATCCGCGGTTTATCGATACGGTTTGCCCCCGCTCGGTACATCTAGGTTTGCGGGCCAAGACGAGAGGTACAAGATGTCGCGCCATGTGTTCGGCCCGTCTTACAGGAACCGGAACCGATGGATGGGGAACGAGTTCATTTGCCGTCTCGAGAAAGCTTAGCCAAATGGGTGATAGGGCAGTCCCGCCGTGGGAACGTGAGATGGCCAACATCCTGCTCGCCGGTTGCGACGGGCGCGAGGGAAATCCCGTTGACTACCGCGACTGTCGCTTCGAACCCTTTGCCGACGCGCGGTCGCCGGCGGAGAAGTCCAGTTCAATTCCGGTGGCCTCGAAAGGATAAATAAAGACCATGTGTGGAATCGCCGGAGTGGTGAGCGCAACTCGCGAGAGCAATATCACCGAAGCTCTCGTGCACCATATGTGCGAACAGATCGTGTACCGCGGCCCCGACGACGAGGGACTCTATGTCGCCGACGGCGCTGGTCTCGGCATGCGCCGCCTCAGCATCATCGACCTCTCCGGCGGCCATCAGCCTGTCTTCAACGAAGACCGCAGCGCTTGGATCGTTTTCAATGGCGAGATTTATAACTTTCCCGAACTCCGCCCCGAACTTGAAAGCCGCGGCCATCGCTTCTACACCCACACCGACACCGAAGTCATTGTTCATCTCTACGAAGAAATGGGCGCCGACTGCGTCAAGAAACTGCGCGGCATGTTCGCCCTCGCCATCTACGATAAGACCAAACGCAAATTGATCCTCGCTCGCGACCGCCTGGGCAAGAAGCCGCTGCACTATGCGCTCCACAGCGGAAATCTCTACTTCGGCTCGGAAATTAAATCGATTTTAGCCGTCGCCCCGGAACTGGCCGAGGTCAACGCGCAGGCGCTCCTAGAGTATCTCTACTTCGGCTATGTCGCCGATCCCATTACCGTATTCACCGGCATCCAAAAGCTGCCGCCCGGACATCTGCTGGAATTCGAGAACGGCAAAATCGGCGTCCGCCAGTATTGGGACCTGCCGCCCTACGATACCTATTTCCCCAAATCCGAAGAAGAGTGCCTGGAAGAGTTGGACCGCCGGTTGTTCGAGGCCACGCGTATCCGCCTCATCTCCGACGTCCCGCTCGGCGCTTTCCTCAGCGGCGGAGTCGATTCCTCCACCGTCGTCGCCATGATGGCCCGCGCCAGTTCCGGCCCCGTCAAGACCTTCAGCATCGGCTTTACCAAGGACGATTTCAACGAGGCGCACTACGCCCGCATTGTCGCCCAAAAATTCGGCACCGATCATCACGAGATGATCCTTGAGCCCGACGTCGTCCAGACCGTCGAGCATGTGACCAGTTCGCTCGAAGAACCCTTCGGCGATTCCTCCATGCTGCCCACCTATTACGTTTCGCAGATGGCTCGCAAACACGTGACCGTGGCCCTTTCCGGCGACGGAGGCGACGAAATCTTTGCGGGTTATGATCGCTACCGCATCCACTCCGACCGCCGCATCTTTGAGTACATTCCCGGCTGGGCGCGCCGGTTCTACCGCAACCGGATTTTTCCGCTCCTGCCCAACACCATGCGCGGACGCAAATTCAGCTACAACGTCTCCTTGCCCTGGCAGGAGCGCTACGTCGATGGGCTTTCGTTCGTGCCCGCCTTTGAACGCGACCTGCCGCTGCTTTCCGATGGTTTCCGCGACGTTTTGCGCCGCAGCGAGGATCCCGGCAACGTTCTGCGCCGCTACTTTACTCACAGCCCCGCCAAAGACCCGGTCAGCCAGCTTCTCTATGTCGATACCAAGACCTACATGGTTGCCGACATCCTCACCAAAGTGGACCGCATGAGCATGCTCAATTCGCTCGAAGTCCGCGTGCCCATCCTTGATTACGAACTCGTCGAATGGGCCGCCGGTTTGTCGTCCGCCTGGAAGCTGCGCGGCCGCCAGCTGAAGTACATTCTGTTGAAGCTCGCCGAACGCGTCGGGGTGCCGCGGGAAGCTCTGTACCGCAAGAAGCAGGGGTTCGCACTTCCGCTCGTTCACTGGATGCGCCACGAACTGAAAGACATGCTGACGGTGCTGATCGAGCCCCGCACGCTCGATCGCGGCTACTTTGCCGCCGACGGGGTTCGGAAAGTAATAAACGACCACCTCCTCCGCGGCCGCACCAATACCGGACCTCTATGGCGTCTGCTGATGTTCGAACTCTGGCATCGCAACTTCCTCGAAAAATACATCAAGCCCGCTGGGTTGTTCTCTCTTCCGGTGGTTGCCGATTCCCGGAGAAAAGTGCCGGGCGCTTCCGTGTTAGTATCTGCCCCGGTGGGAGAATGACGGGGTGCGCGCCACGAACGCTGCCAGCATAAACACAATCCTTCCCGCCGATCCGCCGATCCGCCTGTTTCTGATGATTAACACCTTCGAAACAGGCGGATCCGAGCGCCAATTCACCGTGCTCGCGCAAAATCTCACCCCTCCGCAATTCGAAACACATCTAGGCTGCATCAAGCGCCGCGGCCCGCTCGCCCACAACTTCCCAGACGCTCCGCAATTTCCCCTCGGCGGCAGCCTCTTCGGATGGCAGTCGCTGCGCACTCGCCTCAGCTTGAGCCGTCACCTGCGCCACAACCGAATCCAGCTCGCGCACGCCTTCGATTTCTATGCCAACCTCACGCTGATTCCCGCCGCCAAACTTGCCCGCGTGCCCGTCGTTATCGGCAGCCATCGCCAACTCGGAGACCTGATGACACCCGCGCAGTTCCGCGCTCAGGCCGCGGCTTTTCGCTGGTGCGACGCCGTGGTCTGCAATTCTCAAGCCGCCGCCGATCGCCTCATCGCCGCCGGCCTCTCGCCCAATAAGATCGCAGTCATCGGAAACGCCTTGCCGGCCGAGGCTTTCACCGCAGTGCCCGCGGCTCTGCCCAAGCGCCCAGGCGCGCTCCGTGTCGGCATGGTCGCGCGGATGAATCACCGTTACAAAAATCATTCTGGATTTCTGCGCATCGCCGCGCAGGTTCATCAGCGCATGCCGAATGCCGAGTTTCTTCTCGTCGGCGATGGCCCACTGCGCCAGGAACTGGAGAGGGAAGCGGCGAGTCTTGGCCTCGGCGCCTCCGCGATCTTCCTCGGCGATCGCCAGGATATGCCCGCCGTCCTCGCTTCACTCGACGTCGCTGTCCTCACTTCCGATTCCGAAAGCTTGTCCAACGTCATTCTCGAAGCCATGGCCGCTGGTTTGCCCGTGGTCGCCTATGACGTCGGCGGCAATTCCGAACTGCTCAACCATCAACGCGGAGCCTTCATTCCCGCCGACCACGAAGGCAGCTTTGCCGATGCCGTCCAGAAACTTCTGGCCCACTCCGCGCTTCGCCAGCAACTCGGACGCAACGGTCGGCAGTTTGCGCAAGAAAACTTCAGCCTCGATCGCGTGCGCCAGCGTTACGTGGAACTCTATGCCACGCTTCTCCAGAAAAAGCGCCGAAGGCGGGTGCCCTATCCTTCCGCGTACTTTGCGGAAGGGTGGGAGACAGCGCCCAAGCTCCGCACGGGCGGGGATTTCCCCGCGTCCAAAGAAGGCTCAGCGAAGCGCCTGCGAGTCTCCATCGTCGCGCCCAGCCTACGCTACGTCGGCGGACAAGCTGTCCAGGCCGATCTGCTCATGCGTCTCTGGCAGAACGATCCCGACGTGGAAGTCAGATTCCTCGCCGTCGATCCGCCGCTTCCTGGCCCACTCGCCTGGGCGGAACGCATCCCCGGCTTGCGTACGATTCTCCGCGAGCCCATCTACTTCTGGCATCTCTGGCGCGGCCTCAAAGACGTGGGCATTGCTCACATCTTTTCCGCTTCCTACTGGTCGTTCCTGCTCGCGCCTGCGCCCGCCTGGTTCTTCGCAAGACTGCGCGGCAAGAAAAGCATCGTCAACTATCGCAGCGGCGAAGCCCGCGACCACCTCCAACGCTTCCGCTCCGCCAAGGTCGTTCTCTCTCGCGTCGACAAAATTGTCGTTCCGTCCGGCTACCTGGTCGATGTCTTCCGCGAATTCGGATTGCCGGCAGTCGTTGTGCCCAATCTCGTCGACCCCTCGCAGTTCCGCTATCGCGAACGCGCTCCGCTGCGCCCGCGCCTGGTCTGCACCCGCGGCTTCTCCAAGTATTACAGCGTGGATGTGGTCGTAAAAGCGTTTGCGGAAGTGAAGAAGGAATACTCCGACGCGCAGCTCGATCTGGTCGGCGGCGGTCGGCTCGAAGGCGATGTCCGCAAGCTGGTTGCGGACATGAATCTCACCGGCGTCAACTTCACCGGCGTCGCTTCGCGCCAGGAAATAGGGAAGCATTACGACGAGGCCGACATCTTCATCAACGCCTCGTGGCTCGATAACATGCCGCTGTCGGTCATCGAAGCCTTTGCGGCGGGAACTCCGGTGGTCACGACTTCGCCGGAGTGCATGCCTTATCTCGTCCAGCACGAGCGCAGCGGATTGCTATCGCCTGTGGGCGACGAAAGAGCGCTCGCCGCAAATGTCATCCGTCTGTTGCGCGATCCCGCGCTCGCCGCTCGCCTGGCGCGGAACGCTCACGATGAAGCGCAAAAATACACCTGGGAAGCCGTGCGCGATCAATGGCTGAATGTCTATTGTGGACTCAGCTCTGGCCACTGCGGTCCTGGCCGATAACAGGCATGGATCGTTCCGGGCGGAAGGTCCTTGTCACTGTCGCTGCGGTCGTTTTCAGTCTCATTCTCATTCTCTTTGTCTTTATTTTTGTCTTTATCTTTATCTTTGTCTTGGCCGGTTTTGGTTGAGGCGTTGACTGGACGAGCGTTCCATTCCTGTTGCGCGCTTGGCGAGCTTTTGTCCGAGCGTTCGTCTGAACTCTCGCTCGAAATCTCGCGGGCGGTTTCGTCTTCAGTAATGGCAGCCATGGGAGTTTCCGATTCCGTTTCGAGGTTGACGACAACCTGCTCTGGTTGCGGCTTTTCGAGTTCCATACGCTTGAGATTCGAAGAGGCGATCTGGAGCGCGTAGAGCAGGAGGCTGGCGGTTTTCCGTTCGAGTCTCTTTTGCAGGACCATCTGCACGACCAGGCGAATGACGGTCTGAATGGAGTGCGCATCTTCAAAAACGGGTGAGGCGATTTCGCCGGTTGCGTGAGGCCCTTCGGAGTAACATTCGACGGTCAGGGGACGATCCTGTTGATGGTAGAAACAGAAATTCTTGTTGCGGAGAGCGGGCGAACCGCATTGGGTTCCGTTGACCTTGACGCGCCGGCAACGAGGTGCTGCAAAGGATGACATAGTTGCTCCTATTTATTGGCTGCGTTTATTGGCTGCGATCTGCTCGCTGGCCAAGGTTAGTAAGGGGTACCCCCCTGTGGTTCGGTATATTAGAATCATAGACTTAGCTTCGCGCTGGGCGGCAAAGTCTTGAAAGGAATATAGTTATAGGTAAAGTCTTGATTCGACATGGGTTGATGGAATCGGGTCCTTAATCTGCCGGATAGGTCACGGCTGGCGCGGCGCTATAAGTGGATAGGCCGCGTGTATCTACTGTGTTTTGCTTTTATTTCTATTATAAGACGGGTTGTCAAGTGTTATTTGTGAAAAGTACGATGAGTGCTTTGGAGTCAGCGGCATCGCGGCCCACAGAACCTGTGTCGGCTGTCGGAAGGAAGTGGAACATCACTGGTCTAGACCGAGAATATAAGATATGGAGCAGTCGCGTCGGGCAGCGCGGCGCTGCACAATCGCATTTATCGACACCCTAGCAATGTTCGCGCCCACTATACCAGCCGCCCCCGCTAAGCCGAGAATACTTGCCCAAGATATGTCCCCATAAACCTGTAATACCGCGCCCGAGCCTACAGACAGTAGAACTCCTGATGCAAGAGCACCCTTCAATTGTGCATACACGTTGTCCAGAGTGTTCTTGAATTTCCTGGCTTCGGGGATGATATCTCCGACTATGATTTTCTTGATTGCGGCGCTGTAATCACCATCATGTATCGCCCCCTGTTTCGCTTGCAACGCTGATAGATGCTCCAGGAATGCCTCCCGCGGTCCTTCTGTTTCCTTTCTGTAATTCACGACATCTCTCATGGTCATTTGTTCGAGACGTTCGGCAGGAACTAACTCATCGAATATCGCGACACCCAAATCAGTGAGTTGAATCGTAGCACCACTTTTCTTCAATGCAGTTGCTGCCCTAGGAGTGTGTCCGAGTATTCGGAAATCGTTTTTCAAAAGCACAACGGGTTGGGTGCGACGTGGAACCGGGCTACAACCTGTAGCACGAGAAGTGATTACTCGGACACACTCCTAGCATATTTTGTACTCAGCAAGCGCTGGTACACCGCTGAGTCTGCGAGCGGGGAGACGCCCTGACGTTCACTTGATCGCAAGGCAAAGTTCATCATCGCTGAACAGGTTTGCGCGTGCTGAACCAGAGCCTTGGCTTTCTCCTGACTAGTCTTAAGCCGAAAGTGCTGGACTGTTTTATCCTTCATTAGCAATGTTGGAGTGTTTTCGCCTGCAAGCACGGTATCGACGTTTACGTTGATAAGTGCCTTCGCCAAGTCCTCGTGGTTACCTCCTTCACCGTAGTCTCCATGCTGAATTTGTTGATCGCGGAAAATGATGGAGTTCTCAAGCCCTCGCTGGAATTCCTTCAAGAATTCCAGGTCATTTATGTCGTTCGTTACCTGTTCTAAAAACTCCCCCTGTACAGGTCCATCTTGTGGCATGTGGACGTAAAGCGGCACACCCTCGTTGCGGAAGGATTTCTCCACTTGCCGTAGCGGTGACGCCATACCGATGGTTCCTACGTCGCCGAACATGAACGACGGCCTGTCGATGAAGTGAAGCTCGTCGAAGAGGAGAATGGATTTCTTGAGCGTCGCATAGTAGGGGAACATGCTCGGGTAGTAGAACACGCTGACTTTATCGCGCATAATTTCTCAATGTTACGCCCGCCGCGATTCAGCTGTCTGTTCCAAACCCACTTCGCTAGCACAATGCTGGTATTGTGAGGCTCCGCTTTACGCAGGCGGAGGTCAGATCTTTATCTTACGCACGCTCATTTGGGGCACACGCGGCGTGAAAGGCAAAGCCGATTGCGCGATCAGTCTGGCTCCCACCCTTGCGCAAAGGACGCGCAAGGATGGGGCACGCCCCGGCGCTGGTTGTGCGTGCGGGTAAAGCTTCGGCCACCCGCCGTGGAAGTATTATAGGTCGAGGAGTAGGAAGCCGTGACCGCGCGTCAACACACCAATCGTCAACCCCGGGTTCACACTCAACTCGGCCGAGCCGCAGTCCAGATCTTTGCCGCCAATGATCGCATGAACCAGATTCTTATCGAACATCTTGACCCTGCCGCCTGGAGAGCCAAACCGCCCGGCAAGGCCCGCCCCATTGTGGCGATCTTCACGCACATGCACAATGTCCGCTGCAAGTGGGTCAGGCTTACAGCTCCGCATCTGAAGGTTCCACCGCAGCTCGATCGCGCGCACTGCACGCCGCAACAGGCCCGTGCGGGATTGGCCGAGAGCGCCGCTCGCTGCGCGGAGATGCTCGCGGAAGCGCTCGGCGGCGGTGGGGGCCGCGTCGAGAAGTTTCGCAGAGACGGCTGGGCTCGGCCTTGGCCGGTTGGCCTGGAAATGCTGTGCTACATGCTTTCTCACGAAGCCCACCATCGCGGGCAGGTGTGTATGCTCGCGCATCAGCTCGGATTCCCGTTGCCGACCGAGGTGGCGTCCGGGATCTGGAATTGGGAAAAGCTGTGGAAAGAGTGCGGGTCGCCTGGCGGCCCCGGCTACGATTCTTAAGGAATCGGCGGGTGGGCCACTTTGACGGGGAAGTATGGCGCGGGTTTTTTTTGACATTGACCGAAATAACTGGGGGTGCGCCGCTTCTCAGGCTTTTTGAGAAGTGGCTCGCTGAACTGCTGGCATTGTGAGACTCCGGTTTACGCGGGCGGAGGTGAGGTCTTTATCTTACGCACGCTCATTTGGGGCACACGCGGCGTGAAAGGCAAAGCCCGGTGCGCGATCAGTCTGGCTCCCACCCCTTCGACTCGGCTCAGGGCAGGCCCTTGCGCAAAGGACGCGCAAGGATGGGGCACCCCCGGCGCTGGTTGTGCGCAGGCGGGTAAGGCGGCCACCCGTCGCTAAAGCGCGGTATCTTTTGAAGCGCTTAGCGGCACGACTAAACAGGCTGCGGAAAAACGCAAATTGCTGAGAAAAGGCAACCACGGGGGCTAAAGCCCTCTTTGATTTCGCGAGACTTACGCGGCCCTGAAGGGCCGCTCTTCCACGGTAATGCACGCAGCCGTGAGTTCTTCCGCAGCCTGTAAAGTCGTGTCCATCCACTCAAATGAAAAGCCCCGCTCTTGCGAGCGGGGCTGAGGTCTTCCTGCCGAGCTTCGCTCGGCCTGGGCGGGCGAGGACGCCCGTCCCTACACAGTCCTAGTACATGTCGCCCATGCCGCCGCCGTGGCCGCCGGGCATCGGAGCGTTCTTCTTTTCTTCCGGGATCTCCGCCACCAGGGCTTCGGTCGTCAGCATCAGCGCCGCAATCGAGCCGGCGTTGGTGAGTGCGGTGCGCACTACTTTCGTCGGATCGAGGACGCCCGCCTTCACCAGGTCTTCATAATCGCTGGTCAGAGCGTTGAAGCCGTAGTTGGGGTCCTTGGAATCGTTGACCTTGCCCAGGACGATCGCGCCTTCTTCGCCCGAGTTTTCCGCGATCTGGCGCAACGGCTCGACCAGAGCGCGCTTGACGATGTTGACGCCGATCTGCTCGTCGCCTTCGACCTTCAGTTTGTCGAGAGCCGCAACGCAACGCGCCAGGGCCACGCCGCCGCCGGGAACAATGCCTTCCTCGACCGCTGCGCGGGTGGCGTGCATTGCGTCTTCCACACGCGCCTTCTTCTCTTTCATTTCGGTTTCGGTTGCGGCGCCGACTTTGATCACGGCCACGCCACCGACCAGCTTCGCCAGCCGCTCCTGCAATTTCTCGCGGTCGTAGTCGCTGGTGGTCTTATCGATCTGGCTGCGAATCTCTTTCACGCGGCCTTGCACGTCGCCCGGCTTGCCTTTGCCTTCGACAATCGTCGTGTTGTCCTTGTCGATGGTGATCTTCTTGGCCTGTCCGAGATCGGCAACCTGGACGTTCTCGAGCTTGATGCCGAGATCTTCGGTGATCGCTTTGCCGCCGGTCAAAGTCGCGATGTCCTGCAGCATGGCCTTGCGGCGATCGCCGAAGCCCGGAGCCTTGACGGCCGCGACTTGCAGCGTGCCACGAAGTTTGTTCACGACCAGAGTCGCAAGCGCTTCGCCTTCCACGTCCTCCGCGATGATCAGGAGCGGCTTGCCGCCCTTGGCGATCTGCTCCAGCAGCGGCAGCAGGTCTTTCATCGAGCTGATCTTCTTTTCGTGGATCAGGATGTAAGCGTTCTCCTGCACCGACTCCATGCGCTCCGGATCGGTAACAAAGTAAGGAGAGAGATAGCCGCGATCGAACTGCATGCCTTCGACCACTTCGAGCTGGGTTTCGAGCGTCTTCGACTCTTCGACGGTGATGACGCCATCCTTGCCGACCTTCTTCATAGCCTCGGCAATGATCTTGCCGATGGTCTCGTCGTTGTTCGCCGAGATCGTCCCCACCTGCGCAATCATCTCGCCGGTGACCGGCTTGCTCAGTTTGTCGAGCTCGCCTTTTTCGCGGTTGCCTTCCTTGTCGAATTTGCCGGTGATGAGCCACACGGCTTTCTCGATGCCGCGCTTCATCGCCATTGGATTGGCGCCAGCGGCTACGGTCTTCACGCCTTCGCGATAAATTGCCTGGGCAAGAACCGTGGCGGTGGTGGTGCCGTCGCCGGCGACGTCCGAAGTCTTCGAAGCGACTTCGCGAACCATCTGCGCGCCCATGTTCTCGAGCACGTCTGGCAATTCAATTTCTTTGGCTACGGTTACGCCGTCTTTGGTGATGGTCGGCGCACCGAATTTCTTTTCGATGACAACGTTGCGGCCCTTGGGGCCGAGAGTGACCTTTACAGCATCAGCCAGCAGGTTGACGCCGCGGAGAATGGCCTGGCGAGACTCTTCTCCCTGAACAATTTGCTTTGCCATAACTATTTGCTCCTTAAGATGTGTGCAGGCGCAAAGCCTGCGAAATTTTTGAATCGGGTCTCAGGTCTCAGTTGTCAAGTCTCAGGGTTTAGCTGATGGCTGACGGCTGAAGGCTGTTAGTGAGATCCTTCGCGCAGAAACCGCGCTCGGGATGACGCCAGCGGGCTCAGACGCCCGCTAAACGGCGTCACTTGTGCGATCCGACGGTTTCTTTCTTGGCCGCGCCCGTGAGGATGCCGAGTACTTCTTCCTCGCGCATGATGACGAAGTCTTCACCATCGATCTTGATCTCGGTGCCGGAATACTTGCCGAACAGAATGCGGTCGCCTGCTTTCACATCGAGCGGCCGGACCTTGCCTTCTTCGCTGATCTTGCCTTTGCCAGCGGAGATGACTTCTCCCTCCTGCGGCTTGTCTTTCGCGGAGTCGGGAATAATGATCCCGCCGCGGGTGGTATCGGCTTCTTCCACGCGACGGACCAGGATGCGGTCATGCAGCGGGGTAAACTTGGTTGCCATAGTTTCGTACTCCTTTCAAGAGTTGTTGAGTAGGTTCAATCGAGTCCGGAATTGCCCCAGAATCGAGGATTGTTAGCACTAAAGGCCCACGAGTGCTAATTATAGGAATGTGAGTGGGTAGTTGTCAAGCAGTCGCCACAGCGAAATTAAATATTCTACAATCAACATGTTAGGTAAATTAGGTATTCGCGCATGCTGTCGACTTCCCACTGCTGTACAGCTCAAACCGGTGCCGGTGCCAGCTTGATGCGCAAAAGAATCCACCCGGGGGGTACCCGCCCCCCATACTAACTGGTTACTACACGCGGAGTAATAGGAAGACAGGAGGTCGAAAATGTCTCTATACTCCGGAAAGCATTGCTCGCTGTCAGCCTGTCCAGGGTGGGATTCCACGGTCAGGTCCCGCTCGGGATTTTGTTTGATTTCTTCCCCACCATCCAGTGTCGCCCAATTTTCGGCGGGTTTGCCAGCCTTCCGGCTAGTCTCGGTCGCCGCGGACGGGATCAATGCTGCAAGGATTGGTCGCACGAAGAATCAACAACTTGCACGGAGTGCTCCGAAATGTGATGGAATACCGCAAATGCCTTGCCCCACAAGGCTTTCCAGTGATACTGCGACACTCCGTCACACTCGGTAGGGTTTGGTGGTGGGCACAAAAGTGGGCACAGTGGGTACAGCGCTCCTACGCTGTAAATCTCCCCACAAGACGGAGATTCAGCCCTCGAAGCAGCCACGGAGCACTCAGTTCACCATCGCCCCGCCGCAGCACTTCTTGTATTTCTTCCCGGAGCCGCACGGGCACGGGTCGTTCCGCCCGACCTTGGGAGCACTGCGCTGAGGCTCACTCCGGTGGGCACTCGCTTCGGCTTGCCGGTGCTCCCGGAAATAGCGATACGCCCCCAACAGCCCAGCCGCCATGTGCACGATGACTTCTTCGCGCTTCTCCGGGCTGATCGGTTTGGGGCGCATGTTCGGGTCTTCGTCGTGCTCGTGGCAGAGCATCGTGAGTTTTCGGCAAGCCTGCGTCTTTTACGTGGAACCGCAACAGATCGCATGGTGCTTTTTTCGCAAATCTCGTTTGGGGCATTCTAGGGCTGCCGCTGCAGAGCGTCATTCGCTTGACGGGGTTATACGCATTGAGGGGATTTTGCTACACCGTACCCCCAGGGGGTATATGGCCGGGGGCCCGCGCGCGCGGGAGCGGAAAGCGCGGCTAAAGGGACCGGGATCGCGGCGCGAATCGGCGGCTTATTCCCCCGCAATCGGGAACGCATCGGCAGCGCAAAACGACAAGGGCCGCGCCCCAGATCGGGACGGCCCTTGCGTTGCGTTTAGCAGCTAATGAAAGAACTCATTCCCGCCCGCCAGCGCATCCCGGAACCAGACTAACTCCCTCAACGGAGCGGCGCTGAACAATGAATACAGCTTGTTGCTCTACAAGAAACCATTCGGCTTATTTGGCCAGTAGCCAGCATCCTTATCATCGTTGGTATCATCCAAATTTTTCGTCGCAACGGAGCAGATCAAGAGGACCACGATAGAACCGATGAACAGAAGGACTTGAGTCCATGTTGCCAGAGGCACCAACAGAAAGACCACAGCTGCGATGCTTGCAACAACCTTGACCACCTTCAAGCCTATTCGTTTTCTCATGAGTCCTCCATACCTTTGGCTTGAGAACTCAGTGGCATCCGCCCGCCTGGAATTCATCGCACGAAGATGACGTAAAACAGCCCAAAATAAGCGAGCAGACCAAAATACCAGCACCACTGCCTGTTGCTCTTGGGCCACCAAAGCCAAAGGAGGCTGAAGATCAAGACTGCATGTGGCGTGACCACTAGCATTTGTAGCCAAAACGGCCAATCACGTAATTTTGTCATTCAGGAGGCCCTCGACCGTAATTCTCTACGGAGTTGGCGGCGCTGCGCTTACACAAGCTTCCAGCGTGCCGACATCAACTGCCGTCGCTGTCCCTACCAACGTGGAAAGGACATCCTAGCGGAGATTATTGACGAAGTGTCGGAAGAACGCAAAAGCGTCACGTGGGAACTTCCATATTTCGAAAAAACAACCAAGCGCTACGTAGATTTTAAGAAGACTTTCTCGGTGAGGCTGTGCGGACTCGACCTCTGCGTGTTCACCGTTGACGGAAGTTCAACAATAACTGCGGATCAACCGCCCCCAGGGAATCTCATACCGACATGGGTGGCTAGGTATTCCCTTCTTCAACAAGAGTTGAAAACGATTCTTAAGAACATTAAAGCCAATTGGAAATCGGGGAACCCACAGCGAATGAATGCAGTACGACTATTCACTGCAATTGACCACGGTGGAGTGTTCGCTCCGACGGTTAAACCCTCAACTGGCACGCTTCGGTATGACTTAAAGCGCCTCACCAGGTTACTGGCACCACGTTCAAATGCTCTCCTAACTTCCTACGGAAACTTTCTCGCGAGATCTGCCTTTGAGCACGACCTAGAACGGCCAAAGCAGCCGCCTCAGAGAACTAATTGATCCTGCTCAGGCACTTTCCACAAGGGTTGTGTAGGCCTGAGCTGTTGAGTAGCCACGACTTGATCGTCAGGACCCATCCAGTTTCAGGCTTGATCGCCCACGTCGTCACCAGAGCGTCGCACGTTTGCACGCCACGAAACAACACTCGCACCCCGCTCGCCGCACTCGCCCCGCCCCGCGACAGTCTTGACTTTCCCAACTCCTAGCGCCAGTCTTGAACCATGACCACACCACCTGATGCACAGAGCAGCGACAGCCATGTCGCGAGGTAGGCGTGCTCTTTCAACCGATTCATTCGTGCACTCCTCCCACGTTCTTCTTACGCTGAATCCCTTTGCTCCGACGATTGGGCTTGTGAAGTCGTTTCCGGGGATGGCGGCTTAGCCGTCGCCGTCATACTGCCGACAAAGGGTGCCAGAACCTCAACGAGTGCATCGAGCACACGCACATCGTCCGGCCCGATCCCGTCCAATTCTCCAAGCTCGCCCGGATAGCGAAGCTCGAAGAAAAACGGGTCAAACATCGCAAACGCACTTTCAATGGTGAGCGGACCCCGTATCGGCACGTAGCACGGCACGATCAACTCTGCTGATAGGTCAAATTCCGGGCGCTTCGCCGCCAAGAGCTTCGCGAGATCCACGAGGTTATGGGCCCAGGCACAATCTGTCTTATCCAACTTCACGGATGGGTCCAACTGCCCCGCTTTGTCGGGATTGAAGATCGTGTACCCCTCGTTGATAAGGGCCGTCTTCAGGAACATTTCGAGCGCATGGTGCGCGACGGGCGCAGCCTCAAAGCAGAGCATGAGCGCATTCTCGTGCGTGAAGAGTATCCGCGCCGCTTGGTAAGCGATGGCCGCACGAGTCCTCCAATGCTCCGCATCGCGCGCGTATTTGTCGATGTGAACAGTTTTCGCCATGCCTCACTTTTACGCCGGGGTTATCCCGAGTAGAACACCTGCATTAGAGACGAGGTTTAATCCCACAAGGAAAAGTCCCCCAGGCCGCACGCCGCATCCTAGCCGCCGCGCGCGTTCCCGCCCTCTCCACGCTCCCGCCCCACCCCGCTCCCACTCGCACACCCACGTCGCGATCCATCCCACGCATACCCCCTGGGGGTGTGGGCCCTGGGGCGCGCTCGCTAGCGGCGAGCGGGGCGGGGCGGGCGAGGCGCGCTAGGGTATTCAAGCTAGCGTGGGGTGGAGCGGGTGAGTGGAGTGGGAGTGGGAGAGCGGGTGCTGGGCTGGGGCGCTAGGCTAGCGGGCGCGCGGGGCCGGTTCGCAAAGTGTCGCCAGTCGAACCGCGATTAGACCACGAATCGGGAGCACAAAGGACAGCGAATCGGGCTGGGATTAGGGCACAGATCGGCGGCACAATCGGGAGAGGAAAGCGCGGCTAATTGGATCGGGATCGGAGAGCGAATCGGGAGCGGAAAGGGCGGCTAATCGGACCTGGATCACGGCGCGGATCGGCGGGCAAGAACACCCGGAATCAGGAACTGATCACCAGCCTAAAGCAGCAGGGCCGCGCCACAGATCGGCGCGGCCAGAACCCAAACCCACGGCTAAATGAAAAACTCTCAGAACACCCCGGCAACCCGAGTGCATGCCCCGACCCTCACCCGCTCCCCGGATCGCTCGCCCTAGCCACCCAGAAAACGCCAGCGGCAGGCACTCTGCTCGGCGGTCAGGCTAATCGTCGTTGTACTTCGCGTCGTCAAACCCAGGAACGCGGCACCCGTAGTAAAGGCGAAACCTCTGGAACTCCCAATGAGCACGGGGCGTCTTAATTGCGGAGTCCAGGGCGCCGAGAGTCTTACAGAGATCTTTCGTTGGAATTGCACCCCGTGCCGCTCCCTTTGAGAAGATTACGACGACGTCCATGACCTCGGTGACCGGAATCATCTGCCAGTCCTCAAGTACTTCGACGCCCTTCGTCTGCTGTCCCATCATGATGGAACGCGTCATTCCCGCGACCAGCTCCTGCATCTCAGAAAGCGAGATGTGGACCGTACGACCTTCCGCAAGGACTGGTGCGACCTTCATTCGCTCGTCGTTTGCGGCTGCAACCCGGAGCACTAGTGGGTACACATACCGGTTTGCGTTCCGGGGGTGGTAGTAAAACCTGACGACGGTACTGCCGTCAATGGGTGAAGTCAATACTCCGGGATCGGGATTGTATATCTGCTTTGCCTGCTGTGCCTCCGCCAGCAGACCGCATGCGATTACAGTAAGCATGAACCTGAACACCGTATAGATATAGCGAGTCTGTTCCATCGGTTTCCCCCTTACTAATTGATCGTCCACCCTGAAGAATCGGCTCTTATCCTTCCCAAGGAATGAGTCCGCTCAGCTTCGGTAGCGGCTCTCGGACGCGCGCCCACCCACTCTCACTCGCCTGCTCGCCCTTCCCCGCTCGCCCGCCGCGCCCTTCGCTCCCGCCCCGCCCCACTCGGCGCGGGCCCCGGCCTGGCCTCCGGTGTGGGGGGTGTAGCAAAATCCCCTCAGGTCATAGTACCCCGTCATTCGCTTGACGGGTGTATACGACACGAGGGCAAAACGCTACACCATACCCCCTGGGGGTATGCGAGTGGGCCGGGACGCGGGGGTGGGATGAGCGGGGCTGACGTATCGAGGACGGAAAGTGAAGTTTAACCCTGAACAGAGTGACGCCATCCGGCGCTTTATCGTCAAGGGACCAATGCTCCTTATGAAGCCCAGTTGGTTGCGGAGAGTCCCGATCACTTCTTGATCTTCACAGACACATTCGCGTCCAACCCGGGAAACATTCAGGGCCATTGCGGTGCGAGCGAGACCGGCGAGCGTTTCGTTCATGTAGTCGCTCTTGGAGCTAATCCGCACGAGACTCTGTCGGTGCTTATGGATAGCTGCCTTCTCGATTTGGAGCCGACCTCACGAAGCCCCGAGTGGATCGCGAAACCCGATTCCGCTGGTTTCGTCGGCCGAATCATTCTGAGCTTTGAGCGCGGCACGCAGCCAACCGCCGTTTACTATGTCGCACCCGACGGTGCTGTCACCCGCCCAGAGATCGATCCAAATTCTCCGAAACCTCACTGATTTCTTGTCCACCAGTTGGCGTTCTAGGATCCCCGAAAAGAAGATAAAAGGCAAGCAGCGCAAGGGTCCAATCGATAGGATAGTGATAGCGCGCATCGGCCTGCATAAAATAGTAGATGAATGGGTAGGCAATCCATAAGCACAACAGTATGGACCCCAGAGCAAGACGCCGGCGCAGCGCGCGCCAAAGCCCGGCGGCGGCCAGCAGCGACCAAGGAACCAGCAGCAAAGCTTTCAGCGGTTGCGATTGAGGTTGCATGAACCAAAAAAAGAAAACCCTTTCCAGAGTCAGCTTCGCGAAGTCGCGCGGATTCGCCCGGATCCAGTCTATGGCACGCCGCCGGCGTTGACGGTTGAATTCAAGTTCGCCGATTTGACGGACCTTTTCCGCAACTTCGTTGTTCGCCCACGGGTGCTGCTGGTGATAGTAGTTGTTAGGAAATCCAATCGAGAGATTATCGGCAAACGAGGCGTGCGCGCCGGGATGGTAGGAAAGATCGAGTTCGATTCCGAAGTTGCTTCGAACGAAAACCAAGCCGCCCAGCGCCCGATAATTCCGGATAGTCCAAGGAGAAACGGCCACTGCCATGCCCAGAGCGGCAATGGCAACAGTGAGCAGCCACTGTGGCTGTTTCCGTTTCCAGGCGGATACGCCAAAGAACAACAGTAAGAGCAGAAACACCAGCAACAAGGGAGGGCAGCACAACATTCCCGCCCCCCATGCAAGACCCAAGAAAAACGTGTACGAGCGCGAGGGCCGTGTGGTTTGCCACCAGCGCGTGGTGAGAAGGGCCAAAACGACAATCGCCAGCGCGGACAGGGTTGTTTCCCACCGAATCTCCCGCTTAATCCGAAAGGGCACCAAGGCGCCGAAAAGTCCGGCAGCGACACCCACAACGCGACGAACCTTTGCGACTTCGGTCAAAACCGGTAGAAGAGCACATTGCAATGCAGCAAAAGAAATGTTCATCGCCGCCATCGCGTATGCTGCCGCAGTGCCATATCCGAAAGCGCGGAAGATTAGGCTCAGCAGCAAAGGGTAAACGGGAGCGTGGTGGGCCGTGGGTCCAGTCGGCATGCTAAAAGGATTGGCAAACGTGCCATGCTGGGCCAAACTGCGCGCAATCTTCTCCATCTCGGCAAAGTTGATCGTCGGGTGCATTCTGAGAAGCACGACAGCAGCCATGTGGACAACAAATCCCAGGACGAGCAAAAAACTAAAGATATGTGCAAGTTTTAACGAATTTAACCAGCGGCACAGTCTATTCATCGCGTTCGTTCACCTGATGCGCCTGACGCATCGTGGTTAGTCAGCCGACGTGGCGGATCCTCACTCCACGCCGGATCTAACACGAAAAGTAAGTAACTTCCATGCCCCGGACTTATGCCGTCGCTCCACCGTCGATCACGATTGTTTGCCCGGTGATAAACGCGGCGGCATCCGAGCACAAGAATTTCACGATGCTGGCGACGTCTTCGCCGCGGCCGAGTCTCCCCGCTGGAGTTCGACGCACGATCTGGTCTTTCTGCTGTGGGGACAATCCGTGGGTCATTTCC
>Ga0208820_1000678_pt1 | contig 22413 bp, 11 predicted proteins | sample June2015DPH_16_5_FD_184713 | JGI IMG/M metagenome (GOLD analysis project Ga0208820, IMG submission 184713) | Peatland microbial communities from SPRUCE experiment site at the Marcell Experimental Forest, Minnesota, USA - June2015DPH_16_40... | ecosystem: Environmental > Terrestrial > Soil >...
CTTCGTAGATCAGGAGTTCTGAATGTAGATTCGATGTCGCCTAAGCTGCAATCATTTTCGCGAGTCGGCAATCGGCGACTCCCGCTCCCGGTCCCGCCGGCCGCGAGATTCCCGCGAGACGGATATCACACGGACACAGGACGGGAGGTGGACGTGAATGCGAGCCAGCCCGCTCGAAACCATCATGTTTATTGGTGATTGTGGTGAGCGCGGTAGGAATCGAACCTACAACCTACTGATTAAGAGTCGGTGAATCCGAAACCGTCGAGCGCTCACTTTCGCACTGAAGAATCAATGACTTGCCGATAGCCAAGCCCGCACGGAAGCGCTTTGTACTGGTATTGAAAAGACGCGAGTTAGCGCACATGGGATCGAACGGTACGGCACACTTATGGCACACCGTACGGCCCACGGATTTCAGCCTTTTGATTGAATCCGTGCTAAAGTTTTGACATGGTGGTCACGGTCAACATTCCCGATGAACTAGCGGCCCAGGCCAAGGCACTTGGCCTGTCTCTTGAAGCGTACGTCCAAGAGATTTTGGCGCAACAGTTAGCGCCTCCTCAGCAAACTCGACAGCCGCGTACCCAAGAGGAGATTCGCATCTGGCTCGACTCACTGGCCCAATTCTCGGACAAGATTCCCCCGTTGCCTGAGACCATTTCGCGCGAGTGGCTTTACCAGGATCACGACTAAATGGCTATTGCGTCGTGTCTCGTGGATACCAATATCCTGCTACGCATGACACGCCGCTCGGATCCCCAGCACCAGCTCGTAGACACAGCGCTGGCGCGACTCGCTTTCCAAGGCACAATCCTCCATTACACCCACCAGAACATTGCTGAACTTTGGAACGCGATGACTCGGCCTCTATCCCGTAATGGCCTCGGCTTGACGATTACTGAGGCCGAGCGCCAAGTGCGGGCAATCGAGGCCGGCATGACTCTGTTGCCGGATAGCGAAGCAGTTTACCGAGAATGGCGGAGGATTGTTGTGCAGCACGGGGTCTTGGGCGTTCAGGCGCACGATGCGCGATTGGCAGCGGCTATGTTCGTTCACGACGTGAGCCATATCCTGACTCTGAACGCCACGGACTTCAAGCGTTTCAGCGGTCTTAGCGCTCTTCATCCAAGCAGCATTTAAGAACAAAACAGCCGGGGCAGCCCGCAGCTTGTCCAGTTCCTTTTTCGACGTTTTGTGGCGCTGAACTCCGTTATTTGCAAGCAACTGCGTCCAGGTCACGCTGTTCACCTTTCACAAGCTGCACATTGCTTTTCAGCACCGTTGCCAAGAAGTGATCGCCTTCGGCGACCTTCTTGCGAAATTCACCTACCGAATAGTTTGTCACATTCACTTCCCGGCCTATGCGGTTGTCCACTTTTCGTAGAAATGGCGTGAGGTCTGCAAGTCACATATCGTGGAAGTTCGTGCATCGAGAGCGTTTGTATGGTAAATAGTTCCAACCGGAGCATGGGATGAATCCTCGGATTGTGGGCATTGCGGGACCGCTCAATGGGACGACCTTAGCACTCACAGATGACGAGATATCGGTGGGGAGAGAACCGTCCAACAAACTTTGGGCTGCAGATTCTGCGATGTCTCGGCGGCATTGCGCGATCGTTAAGCAAGAGGACGGCCGGTTTCTTCTGTCCGACCTGGGCGGACGGAACGGCACACGCGTCAACGGAGAAAGAATCGAAAAATACGAACTCTGCCATCGCGATCAGATCACCGTGGGTAATTCAACACTGGTCTTTCTGTTGGGTGATGAACAGGCGATTGCGGAGCGAAATCCGCTGGAATTGGACGATACGACAGTAGAAGAAGATGTGGTGGCATCCCTCCGTCCCGAAGATTCTACCTATCTTCATCCTGACTCTGAGCGGCCATCAGGGCAACCTAAGGCGGAGCGTTTAGCGGCAGACTTGAGTACGGTTCTTAAGATCGCCACGCATATCGGTGGGATTCGAGACGAAGGAGGTCTGCAGTGGCAGTTATTGGGAATGTTGTTCGACGTTGTACCCGCGCAACGAGCCGCAATCTTGTTTTTCGATAACGCAGGAGAGATTGCAAGAAGCGCGGCTTGGGATCGCCTGCATGGACCGGAGGTGCCCGTGCGAGTCAGCCGGACCTTGCTGAAAAAGATCACTGCCGAACGAACTGGCCTTCTACTAGACAACATCAAGCGCAGCTCCGTGGGACAAGCCGCCAGCCTGCAATCTGCGGGAGTGAAGTCTGCACTCTGTGTTCCACTGCTCCTTGCCGATCGAGTGAGCGGTGTGATTTATCTCGATACCCGGAGCCCGGAAAATCCCTTTGACAGCGATCATCTGCAGTTGATCACGGCGGTCGCGGGTCTGATCAGCCTGGCTTGGGAGAATGTTCGGAACTTGGAGAAATTGCGTGAAGAAAACAAGTATCTCCAGGAAGAAATCAATCTGAATCACGAATTGGTAGGCGACAGTCCTCGCATGCGTGCGGTCTATGAGTTGGTTCGGCGCGTGGCCGCGACGGACTCGACCGTTCTGATTCAGGGCGAAAGCGGCACCGGCAAGGAACTTGTGGCCCGCGCGGTTCATAACTCCAGTTCGAGGGCGGATGGACCCTTTGTCGCAGTGAATTGTGCGGCGATCACAGAAACCCTGCTGGAAAGTGAATTGTTCGGCCACGAAAAGGGGGCATTCACCGGAGCTGTAGCGCAGAAGAAAGGCAAGGTCGAACTGGCCAACGGAGGCACGCTTTTCCTCGACGAGATCGGAGAGTTTGCCGTAGCTCTACAGGCGAAGCTTTTGCGCGTTCTGCAGGAGCGGGAGTTCGAACGCGTGGGCGGAACCCGTCCGATGAAGGTTGATGTCCGCTTCGTGGCCGCAACCAACCGTGGTTTGCTCCAGGCAGTGGAGGCCGGGACGTTTCGCCGCGATCTCTATCATCGGCTCAATGTAGTTTCGCTCACCTTGCCGGCGCTGCGAGAGCGCGCGGAGGATATTTCGCTTTTGGCCGACTATTTCGTCGCCAAAGCGAGCCGCAAGTGCCGCGTGCGCCCCAAGCCGATTTCGCCCGAGGCGCAAGCCTGTCTATTGAATTATGACTGGCCAGGCAACGTTCGCGAGTTGGAGCACGCCATGGAGCGGGCGCTGGTGTTGGGATCCAGCGATAGGATTTTTCCGGAAGATCTTCCCGCCGAGATATTCGAATCTGCTCCGGGGGAGCCAAGCTCGTCAAGCTTTCAGAGTGTCGTCAAGGAGCAGAAGAAGCAAGTGGTGCAGAAGGCAATGCAACAGAGCGGCGGAAACTACATCGAGGCGGCGAAGGTGCTCGGCATCCATCCCAATTCGTTGCTGCGTCTGATCCGCAATCTGAACCTGAAGGGAATTACGTCCGAAGCGCAGCGTAATAGTTGAACGGTTCTGAGGTAAGCATGATCGGCCAGACCATTTCGCATTACCGCATCGTCGAGAAGCTCGGCGGGGGCGGCATGGGTGTGGTCTACAAGGCCGAGGACACCGAACTCGGCCGCTTCGTGGCTTTGAAGTTCCTCCCCGATGACGTGGCGAAGGACCCGCAGGCCCTGGAACGCTTCCGACGCGAAGCGCGTGCGGCGTCTGCTCTGAACCATCCCAACATCTGCACGATTTACGAGATCGGCAGGAGCGGCGATCAGTCATTCCTGGTGATGGAGTACCTGGACGGGATGACGCTGAAGCACCGGATCGGCGGGCGTCCGATGGAGACTGAGGCCATCCTGTCGCTCGGGATCGAGATTGCCGACGCGCTGGATGCGGCGCACGCGGCCGGGATCATCCACCGCGACATCAAGCCGGCGAACATCTTCGTGACCAAGCGCGGGCACTCGAAGATTCTGGATTTCGGGCTGGCAAAGGTGACGCAGTCGACCGGCGAACCGGGCAGCGGAGAGCAATCGGTGGGGCAAACGACGGTAACGCTGGAAGAGCATCTGACCAGCCCGGGAGCTACCGTAGGCACAGTGGCGTACATGTCGCCGGAGCAGGTGCGGGCGAAGGAACTGGATGCGCGCACAGACTTGTTCTCGTTCGGAGCGGTGCTCTATGAGATGGCAACCGGTACGCTACCGTTCCGCGGCGAGAGTTCGGGTGTGATTTTCAGGGAGATTCTCGACTCGTCACCGACTCCCGCTGTCCGATTGAATCCAGATCTGCCGTTGGAACTAGAACGGATCGTCAACCGGGCGCTGGAGAAGGACCGGAACCTGCGCTATCAGCATGCCTCGGACATACGGGCGGAGCTGGAGCGTCTGAAACGCGACACGGAGACGGGGCGCGCGCCCGTCGCCAGTTCAGGATCAGTACCCGCACTACAGCGAAGCGGGACACAAGCGACGAAGAGAAGCCTCTGGAAGATCGCGGTTTCCGTCCTGTTGATCGCCTTGTTCGTGGCGGGCGGGCTTTACTATCGCTCCCATCAGCAAAGCAAGCGCCTGACCGATAAAGACACTATCGTCCTCGCCGACTTCGACAACAAAACTGGAGATGCGGTGTTCGATGACACGCTAAAAACCGCGCTTACGGTTTCCTTGAGGCAATCGCCTTTTCTGAATGTACTCTCCGACGACAAGGTGGCAACGACCCTGCGTCTGATGCAGCGTCCGACCAGCACGCGGCTAACCGCTGAACTAGTCCGCGAGCTTTGCCAGCGGGCAGGCAGCAAGGTGTACGTTGCTGGGTCGATTGCCAGTCTGGGCAGCGAATATGTGCTGGGGTTAAAGGCGGTGAATTGTCAAAGCGGAGAGGCAGTAGTAGAGGAGCAAGTCACGGCGGCAGCCAAAGAGAAAGTGCTGGACGCGCTGGGCGAGGCAGCGTCTAAGCTGCGCGGCGAGTTGGGCGAATCGCTAGCTACCGTGCAGAAGTTCGATGTGCCTTTAGCCGAGGCAACCACGTCCTCGCTTGAAGCCCTGAAAGCGTACAGCCTTGGTGAAAAAGCCTATCAACACGGTGCTGACGCCCTACCATACCATCAACGTGCCATCGAACTCGATCCGAACTTTGCCATGGGGTATCTGGCAGTGGGCAACGATTACTCCATTTTGTCGGAACCAGAGCGTGCCAGACAGTACATCACCAAGGCGTTCCAGTTGCGCGAGCATGCCAGCGAGCGGGAAAAGCTAACCATCACAGCCAGATACTACGCGAACGTAACCGACGAAGTGGACAAAGCGGAACAGACCTTTCTGGAGGGAATCCAAACCTACCCGCGAGAGCGGGGAGCACATCTTGGTCTTGCCGAAGTCTATTTGGTTCAAGGACAGTACGAGAAAGCCAGCGAGGCTTACCGAGAAAGCCTACGCCTAGACCCTGATATTGAGGCCCCATACGTTGATCTCGCCATGAACCTGCTTGCCTTGCAGCGCTTCGACGAAGCGCAGCAGATAGTTCAGCAGGCGGAAACGAGGAAACTGGATAATGAGCTAGTTCACGAGGCCCTGTACGCCGTGGCTTTCCTTCGGTCAGATTCTCAAGCGATGGCGGAACAACAGCAATGGTTCACGGGCACGCCCGCAGAAAACTTTGGGCTGTCGCTCGCTTCCGACACAGAAGCATTTGCGGGTCACCTGATGAAAGCGCGGGAAGTGACGAAGCAATCAGTAGACTCGGCAATCCGCGTAGACAGCAAAGAGAGTGGAGGAATCTGGCTGGAGAATGCTGCTCTGCGCGAAGATGCCTATGGCAACACGACGAGTGCGAAGCAGCAGGCAGCAGAAGGCTTGAAACTGTATCCCGCCAGTCAGGCTGTTCAGGCGGAAGCGGGTCTGGCGTTCGCGATGGCTGGCGATGCGGCACGAGCCGAATCGCTGGCCCAAGACCTGAATAAACGATTCCCGCTGGACACCCAGATGCAGTCGCTCTGGCTGCCTGCTATTAAGGCGCAACTGGCGCTTAACCGGAAGAATCCGAGTGATGCCATTCGTGATTTGCAGCCAGCTTTGTCTGTCGAGTTCGGCACCATTCGCTTCGTCAATAACGTTTCCTGCCTCTATCCGACCTACATTCGCGGGCAGGCATATCTCGCGGCTGGACAGGGCAGCGCCGCCGCCGCCGAGTTTCAGAAGATTCTCGACCACAGCGGGATCGTCTGGAACTGCTGGACGGGAGCGTTGGCGCATCTGGGCGTCGCCCGCGCCAACGCCTTGCAGTCGAGAACCTCGCAGGGAGCGGATGCCGACGCTGCCCGCGTCCGGGCACTCGCCGCCTACAAAGATTTCCTCACCCTCTGGAAAGATGCCGACCCCGACATCCCCATCCTGAAGCAAGTCAAAGCTGAGTACGCGAACCTACGATGATTGGCCAGACCATTTCGCACTACCGCATCGTCGAGAAGATCGGCGGGGGCGGCATGGGTGTGGTCTACAAGGCTGAAGACACCGAACTCGGCCGCTTCGTGGCTTTGAAGTTCCTGCCCGATGACGTGGCCAAGGACCCGCAAGCCCTCGAACGATTCCGCCGCGAAGCGCGTGCGGCGTCTGCCCTGAACCATCCCAACATCTGCACGATTTACGAGATCGGCAGGAACGGCGATCAATCGTTTCTGGTGATGGAGTATCTGGACGGGATGACGCTGAAGCACCGGATCGGCGGGCGTCCGATGGAGACTGAGGCCATCCTGTCGCTCGGGATCGAGGTTGCCGACGCGCTGGATGCGGCGCACGCGGCCGGGATCATCCACCGCGACATCAAGCCGGCGAACATCTTCGTGACCAAGCGCGGGCACTCGAAGATTCTGGATTTCGGGCTGGCAAAGGTGACGCAGTCGACCGGCGAACCGGGCAGCGGAGAGCAATCGGTGGGGCAAACGACGGTAACGCTGGAAGAGCATCTGACCAGCCCGGGAGCTACCGTAGGCACAGTGGCGTACATGTCGCCGGAGCAGGTGCGGGCGAAGGAACTGGATGCGCGCACAGACTTGTTCTCGTTCGGAGCGGTGCTCTATGAGATGGCAACCGGTACGCTACCGTTCCGCGGCGAGAGTTCGGGTGTGATTTTCAGGGAGATTCTCGACTCGTCACCGACTCCCGCTGTCCGATTGAATCCAGATCTGCCGTTGGAACTAGAACGGATCGTCAACCGGGCGCTGGAGAAGGACCGGAACCTGCGCTATCAGCATGCCTCGGACATACGGGCGGAGCTGGAGCGTCTGAAACGCGACACGGAGACGGGGCGCGCGCCCGTCGCCAGTTCAGGATCAGTACCCGCACTACAGCGAAGCGGGGCGCACGCGGCGAAGGGAAATCTCTGGAAGATCGCAGTGCCCTCGGTCGTAGTGGCAATCGCATTGATAGCTGCTGGAATTTACTATCATTCACACCGCACCAAGCCGCTGACTGACAAAGACATGATTGTTCTCGCCGATTTCGACAACAAGACCGGCGATACGGTTTTCGATGACACGCTCAAGACCGCGCTTAATGTCTCGCTGAATCAGTCGCCGTTTCTGAATGTGCTCTCCGACAACAAAGTCGCGCAGACGTTGAAGCTAATGACGCGCCCTCCTGACACCAAGCTCACGCCCGACGTGGCTCGCGAACTTTGCCAGCGGGCAGCCAGCAAGGCCTATATTGCCGGATCGATTGCCAGCCTTGGCAGCCAATACGTGCTGGAGCTGAAAGCGGTGAATTGCCAGAGCGGGGACACGCTGGCGCAGGAACAGGCAACCGCCGCAGCCAAAGAAAAAGTGCTGGACGCGCTGGGAGATGCGGCATCGAAGCTGCGCGGCGCGCTGGGCGAGTCGCTGGCTTCAGTGCAGAAGCTCGACGTTCCGCTGGAACAGGCCACCACATCCTCGCTCGAAGCGCTCCGGGTGTACAGCCTTGGCAGAAGAGCTCTTGCCGAGACAGGCCCTGCCGCCGCTGTGCCTTATTATCAACGTGCCATCGAATTCGACCCGAATTTTGCCGTGGCTTACCAGTCGGTGGGCAACGCTTACTACAGTATGGGTGAGGTGGGACGCGCCAGCGAGTATCTCATGAAAGCTTTCCAGCTGCGGGGTCATGCCAGCGAGCGGGAAAGGCTCAAGATTGCCGCCCAGTATTACGAACTTGCAAGCGGAGAGCTGGATAAAGCGGCACAGGTTTTTCAGGAATGGATTGCCGGCTACCCACGAGACGCCGCAATCCATAATAGTCTCGGCGCCGTTTACACCGCGCAAGGACGGAACGACAAAGCAGTGGAAGAGTTCCGCGAAAGCATACAGCTCGCTCCAGAATACGGGGACGTATATAGCAATCTCGCCTTTAGCCTGCTTGCCTTGCAGCGCTTCGATGAAGCAGGGCAGACGATCCGGCAGGCGCAGGGACGGAAACTGGAGAATAGCGGGTTTCCTGAAGTTCTTTACGCTGTGGCTTTTCTTCGGAACGACTCTTCAACCATGGAGGAACAGCAGCGATGGTTCGCGGGCAAGCCGCAAGAGAACCTAGGTCTGTCACTGGCATCCGACACTGAGGCATACGCGGGTCATCTCTCCAAAGCGCGGGAACTGACGAAGCGCTCCGTCGACTCGGCGATCCGCGCCGACAGCAAGGAAACGGGAGCCATTTGGCTTGAGAATTCCGCATTGCGCGAAGCCGCCTTTGGCAACCTCTCCGATGTCAAGCACGTAGCGGCGGAAGGATTAAAGTTGGTTCCGACGAGTCAGAGTGTGAAAGTCGAAGCCGCTCTTGCCTACGCGATGGCCGGCGATAGAACGCGGGCTCAATCGCTAGTACAAGATATTAACCAGCGATACCCGTCAGGTACGCAAATGCAGTCTCTTTGGCTGCCTGCAATTCAGTCGCAATTGGCGCTGAATAGTAAGAACCCAGCATCCGCTCTGAATACGCTGCAACCTGCTTTGCCGCCCATCGAGTTCGGGTCAATTCCGTTCGTCACTAATTCCTCCTGCCTTTATCCCACCTACATCCGTGGACAGGCCTTTCTGGCAGCCGGACAGGGCAGTGCAGCAGCCGCCGAGTTTCAGAAGATTCTCGACCACAGCGGCATCGTCTGGAACTGCTGGACGGGAGCATTGGCGCATCTTGGAGTGGCTCGTGCGAACGCCTTGCAGGCGAGAACCTCGCAGGGAGCGGACGCCGATGCCGCCCGCGTCCGGGCGCTCGCCGCCTACAAAGACTTCCTCACCCTCTGGAAAGACGCCGATCCCGATATCCCCATCCTGAAGCAAGCCAAAGCCGAGTACGCGAAGCTGCAATAGCAGTTCTGACAGCGAGCGTGGAGTTTCCTGCACACCGGGGAGAGCGAGTTGGTTTGTCCCTGACCTCTAGAATTAACCCTTGGGCGGGCTGCGACTAACCGTTGGGTTAGCGGGATTGTGCTGCCAACCCTCCGCCCGGTAGCGCCGCCGGAACGACATCTTTTCTTTTCAAGTACTTCCACGCTTCGAAGAATCTCTTTCGGTTGTGATCACGCTTTGGTCCGTCTCTTGCATTACTCAAAAGCGAAAGGAGGACGCCATGAAAACCAAGACGAACGTGAAGGCTGGACAGAGGATTGCATAAGCCGCGAATTTTTCGCCGCGATAGAACAGTGAGAAGCCTAGCAAGTGAAGAAGAAAGGAGGAGGCCATGAAAACGAAGACCAATGTGAAGGCTGGACGCGCCATTCACTCATACTAATGTCGCACAGAACGTCGAGAAGCCGACAACAAAGGAAGGAGGACGCCATGAAAACCAAGAGCAATGTGAAGGCTGGAACCATGCGGCTGGGCAAGTGACTTCGAACGCAAAATCGAACTGTGAAGCCGCTCCGAAAGAGGCGGCTTTCGTTTTTTCCGTGCGGAGATTCCGGAGCCGTTGATTCGACCTTAGCGAATCAAACCGACCAGGCGGCTCCAAACCTATGGGTGAGCGATCACCATCAGAGCCGGCGCTCTCTTCAAGACGCACTGCAGAGAACGGCGCAAAGTCTCGGGATCGAGCGCGGCGAAGCTCTCGTCGAGAATGATCATGGAGGCGCGTTGCAGCAGGGCGCGGGCAATGTAAAGACGGCTGCGTTCTCCGTGCGAAAGCTGCCAGCCGGTTTCGCCGACCATCTGGAGGAGTCCGGCGGGCATGCGGTCGAGCAAGTCTCCCAGGCCGAGTTCGCGGCAGATATCTTCGGCTTCAGCCATATCTTTTTGGGTCGGCGGCCAGCCTCGACCCATGAGCAAGTTGAAGGCGAAAGTCTCGGTCAGGACGTGGTTCTCGTGGAACTGCGGAGCAGAGACCACGCGCCGCCGCCAGCCATCTGTCCCCAGCGTTTGCCAGTCGAGACCATCCAGCAGAAGAAGTCCCGATTGCGGCGTGCGCATGCCAATGAGCAGCGAAGCCAGAGTGGATTTGCCATCGCCGGAATGCCCTTCGAGCAGGATGCGGTCCTGCGAGCGAATGGAGAAACTGCACTTGCGAAGCACAGGCTCGCCGCGGTCCTGATAACGGAATGTCAAGTCCTGGGCTTCCACCAAATTGAAGCCGTCAGTCTTAGGCTCTCGGGCAGAGCGGAGCAAGGGGATGCCAACGGGCTCAGGTCGCGCGGCGGCATGAAACAAAGGAGCGACCTGCTTCCATGAAATGGCCGCGTCCTCGAGCTGCCAAAGGCTATTCGCAGCCCGCTTGAACGCCCGAGACGCGATGAGAATCCCGCCGATGGCGATGGCCAATTGTTCCGGGGAGTTAGCGTCGTGCGCGAACGCCGGCGCAAGACCGATCAAAGCGACAATGAGCCATCCACGAGGCGCAAGCGCAAGCAAGCGCAGTTCGGCTTGGTCCACATTTTTCGAGAGCTGGAGATAATGTTCAAGCTCTTCATCCTCGCCATCGTGCCAATGGGCGTGCGATTCCTGGGCCATGCGCGTGCGATGGCCGATCACGCGCTCGATCAAGCCGTGAGTCATGTGCAAGCGGGCGGCGGTCCAGATTTTGCGCCGCACATAAAAGTCATAGCCGAAATAAGAGATCAGTAAAACCCATGCCCCAAGGAGCAGGCACAATAAACCTCCCGCGCTGCCCCAGCTCAGAACGAAGAGTGCTGCCAGCAGCTCGATGACAGAAATCAAGGCAGAGAAGCCTCCACTAAGCGCCATCGCTTCGACCGCTTCCGATTCCAGAACCCGGCTAAGAAACTGGCCCACACCCTGCATGCGGATTTCTTCCGGACTGAGCCGAAGCGCTCCATAAAGAAGACGGCGCTTCAGTAAAGCTGCAACGCCGATGGAAACAACACCCTGCAACCAGGTGCTAAGTAAGCGGAATGGAACGATCGTGAGCAAAAGCAACGCCCACGCGAGGAGCCAGCCGCTGTCGAACGTGCCTTCGAGTGCGCCCTTTCCGATCAGCCACCAGGAAAGAATCCAGAGCGCATATTCCCCGAGGTACGCCCCAATCAAAGCCACAAACCGGGAAGGAATCTTCGCCTGATGCAACTGGCGGGCGAAACTGGTTCCGGGCGGGGTGCGCAGCTTCCAAAAAGAAGTCACCGATTTATTCCGCAGACGTTCGCGGATCAATGCCGCGCAGGCGCGTTCACGGCGCTGCGGTGGGATTCCAGCGCGCTCGATCAGGGGTTGAACTTCGCGCGAGAGGGGTTCCTCAATAGGCCCCACAAGTCTCGACCGAACCCAACTGGGAGAAACCTTCTTAGTGCTCAGATCGGGTGCTAGTACAGATACGGAATTCCCGCTTCCGAGCAGGACGAGAAATTCTGACTCGCCATCGCCCCGAATCTGGAGGAGAGCCGGACCCGTCTGCCGCAACATCTCATCTACCGCGTCATAGGTTACGTCGACGTACTCGGCCTCTAGGCCAAACCATTGGGCATTATCCTGAATCCACTTATCGAGAGCGTCATTCGGCAAGAAGGCGCTTCTAGAATCGTAGGGGATTTGGGCTAGACGAACATCTAAACCGCCAGCGCGGGCGACAGCCTCAATGGCTCTTGCGAGCTGCGGGGCAGACCACGTAAGGGCGAGAGATTCGGTGCTCATGCGCCAACCTTTTCTGTCCGCCGCAATTGACCATCGCGCAAGTGCAAGTGCTGCCAGTTGTTATTGGACCAGAGTCCCTCCCGCACTTCTTCCTCGGCGAGCAGCAATTTGCGGTAGGTCGAGTCGGGTTGTCTGACGAGGTCTTCAGGACTACCGTCTTCGACGATGCGTCCGGAGTCTACGACCAGCACGCGCGGGAACGACAGGGTTTCTCCGACATCATGAGTAACGCAGAGCAAGGTTGCATCACGCCAGTGTTTGCGAACGCGACCCATAAGATCTCTGCGTTGCTGGCGATCGAGGCCGCGGAAGGGCTCGTCCAGAATGGCAAGCCGGATGCCACGTTTATGCATCGCGCGTCCGAGTCGAACGCGTTGTCCTTCGCCGCCAGAGACCAACCCGCCGCTCTCTCCAAGGTTCGTTTGCAGACCAGACGGCAGCTTTTTCAAAAGCCCATGCAACTCCGCAGATTTGAGGAGTTCAGGATCCGGTACGGTTCCAGGATTCGCGCCGAAGAGGAGATTCTCGAATAGCGTTCGATTCCAGAGTTGCACCGCGGGATCGACCCATGCAGTCTGGGCGCGAAGTTCGTTCAAGATTCCTGCGTTCAGCGGAGCCCCATCTACAAGGATTCGGCCACCTGCCGGCCGGTACCAGCCTAGCAACAGGCCGAGCAAACTGGATTTGCCCGCGCCGGATGGGCCCACTACGGCTACGTGACAACCTGGTGCGAGAGCGAGATCAATCTCTTTCAGGACCATGTGACCGGCGACGCGAACACTGACGTTTTCGAACACCACACTCACCGCTGAAGCGGTTTCTTCCGGCGCTGTGATCATCGCCGCGAGAGCGGCTGCCGGCTGGTCTGCCTCTTTCTCAATGTCATGCGGTGCGCCTAGAGGCTCCAGCAACCGGAGCGTCCGGTTGCGAAGGGTTGGATATTGCCATGCGACTTCGGCGATGTCTTGACCGATGAACGGAAGATTGAGCGCCCAATACGCGAGCAGCAAAACGCTGGCAAAATTTCCGGTGCGCGAGATGTAATCGATCAGAATCCAGGCGGCCAGTCCGAAGCCCGAAAAGAACTGCAAAGCCTCCACCCAGACGACCAGTCGTTCGACGGAAAATGAGGCCCGCGCCCATTCGCCCAACTGCGCTTCGTGCCGTCGGCGAAAGGCATGCTCGGCACGATGCGCCCGCAATGGCACCAATCCCAGGAATGCATCCAGGTAATAGCAGCTGAGGGCACCCTCATGATTTCGCACGCGCATGTCGCGCTCGGCCAGCGCTGGCTGCATGGCGAGGTTGAGGCTGACCGATACCAGCACCAACACGATGACCAGCGGAGCGGCGCCCGCGTCGAGCCAAATCACGCCCGCACCCGTGAACAGCAGCTCAAACGTTGAACGCAAGAGCTGTCCGCCCAGTTCTGGAAGGAGCCGAATGTGGTGGATTTGATGGTATCGGCCTGCCATATCGGAATTAAGCCGGCTGTGAAAGTAGCGGTCCCCAAGTTGTGGAATCTTCTCTTGGAAGGCGATCCGCAAGCGTGCCTCCAGCTTTCGTCCGATCCTCAGTAGCCCTGAGGCCATTGGGAACTCCACCGTGAGCATTCCCGCAACGAATAGAACTACAGCGCCTAGCATCGCCATACGCTGCACCGGTGCCCCGAGCTTGTGAGCAAAGTCGAGGAGGCCACGAAAAAGTAATGCCTCGATCATGACTCCGATGCTGGCCACTAGAAGCGCGGTCGTCATGCACGCGGGAGTCAGCACACCATCCGCCTTAAGCAATCGAAATAACTCGACGTACGGCTCCGTTTGCGGTTGCTGCAGTGCGGCAGCGATTTCAGGAGAGACTGCTGCGCTGGATTCTTCTTGCGCCGGTACTGTCGTAACCTTCGGCTGTGCTTCTTCACGACGCCGGGTGGCATGCACCAGCACCGCTCCTCGGAAATAAATTTGCTCGGTTCCATCCTCGGCAAGCGGCGCTTCCTCGACAGACCAGAAATGCAAAGGGATCGCTGATTTGGCACGATCAGTGGCCTGGGAATCTTCGAAGAGTCTATTGACAAGGTTGCTCGCTTCGGAGCCACGGCTGAGACTGCGCGAGAGTACCAGTGCCTCGACAGTCCGAACGGAGGCCTCCAGAGTAGCTAAGGGCCGCCATCCATTGGCAGCCGCCGCTCTTTCCGTCAGACGCGAGGCCTGGCTGTTTGAGCATCCCAAGTCGGAGAGCTTCCGGTGAAGCGGCTTGAGGAATTTCTCCGATGTCGCCCACTCCCTCCAGACATGAAGAGGAGCGAACTGAGTGTGTACGTGCAAAGACGACAGCAAACGCTCGCGGGTGAGCCAGCGCCTCCCGGCGGCTGGGTCCATCGTTTGAACCAGTGGTCCATGCTTTCGCCATACCAGAATAAAATGCGTCATCCCTGTCGGCAGTTCAACGACTGCGATTGCCGGCAAGGCCTTGGTCTCTTCGAGTAGAAGATAGTCCGGGGGAACCATGATCTGCTCGGCCTCGAGTCCAAGTTGCACAGCGATCTCCTCCATCGTGTCGATCGAGGTTCCGTCCACATCGGTCTGGCAGGCTTCACGCAATCGCCCATAGCTCACCGGAATTCCGAATCCTTCGAGCAGGCACTTCAGAGCTGCCGGTCCGCAATCCGTGGCGGAGGTTTGGACAACTTCGGGAACCAGCCAGCGGCGGTGGTTGAGTTTCATGGCTGCTCCCCGTGCTGAATTGTGGCGACTTCTCTAGAGCCACCGAAACCTCTGCCCACCACGCGCAGGACAAGCGATGCCGGAGAAATGCGCTCGACCTGCACTTGCACTGTGCCGGGCAGGCCATGCTGCATGGGAATGCGACTGGCAGAATGGCGATTAACTGCGAGTTCGACGCGAATTCGTCCATCGCGCACTTCGCTGCCAACGTGCGTGACCGTGGCGCTGATGCTGCCGTATTCGGTCCAGGGAAATCCATCCAGCCGCAAATGAGCAGGTTGCCCTGGCTGAATGCGGCCCAGGGCATCGGCGGGTTGGAAGCTCGCCACAATTCGCAACTCCCCCGTCGGTACGACGGCCGCAAGTTTCTCGCCCTCTCGCACCACACTGCCCACACGCACATTGGCGACTTCGCCAAGCCTGCCGTTGATCGGGGCACGAATGAGTCGCCGGTCAACTTCATCTTCCAGGCGCTTGATCGAAGCCTGGGTCGTCGCTTCCACGCCGCGGAGGCGGTTGATCTCGCTCTTGAGTCCTTCGAGATGCGCCCGCCGATCTTCTGCATCCGTAAGCCGCTGCTGTTCCAGTTTGCTCACAGCAAGCTGTAGACTGTCGGCTGCAGCACGCCTCTCGGCGGCGTTGGCCTGCGCCCGTTCGAAGTCCGCTTTCGCGAGCACGCCGCTCGAGTACATCTGGCTCAGGCGCTGCGCTTCCGATTCGGCGAGATGCGCCGCGGCGTCGGCTTCCCGGAAATGAGCCCGACCTTCATCCAGCGCCACTGCGGCAGTCTGCTGCTCTTGCGCCGAGGCGCGCTGTTCGGCAGCAATCTGATCTTCGAGCGATCGAATCTGCGGCCCCAGCGCTCCCAGCTTCGTGCGTTCCTCCGTCAGTTGCAATTTCTGCATGTCGGCGTCGAGCTCGATCAGGACTTCGCCTGCCTCTACTTCGCGATCGAGCGCCAGCGTGCTCGTCACCACGCGGCCACTGTATTGTGACTCGACCGGATGCGCCGCGCGATCCACTTCCAGATCAGCCGTCTCGCTGACCGCATACACCGTCACTCGGGCGCGGAAGAACCATGCGACCCACAGGCCCAGCAAAACTGCCGCGATCAGCAATCCCCATGCGCCGCGCTTAAATGTCTCGGATTCCAGGAAACGCTCTGAGCGAAAAAAAGGACTCGGCATAGATTGATCTCCGTCACCAATTGCCGACAACAGCGTAGCCACATCCTGGCCGTCACCACGGCCGAGATTTTCAGGCGTACATCTTACCGCTGAAATGGCTCCGCAGACTGCATCTTGCAAACCGATTCTTGTTGCTACGTGTAACTCGAAAAGCCGCCTTTCGAGGGCGGCTTTTGGGTTTGTCTTTTGGTTGATGCTCACGCGGATCGATGTGACTCAGCAGCCTCTGATCTGGATGCCGGCCTTCACATTCGTCTTGCTTTTCATGGCTGCTCTCCTTTCCTCTTAATTTGTTTGGGTCGCTCCCGTCTTCTCCTCGGCCCCTTACCGAGCTGTATGGACAGCAAGGCCAGCCTTGACATTTGTCTTGGTTTTCATGGCGTCCTCCTTTCGTTTTTGAGTAATGCAAACAACAGACCAAGCTTTTGCCACCTGAAGCCGGATTCTTCTAGCTTCGGAAGTGATTGAAAAGAAACGATGTGAATCCTGGCCCGCTCGGATAGAAACCCGCCGTCGCAGACTTTCGCTAACCCAATGGTTAATGGCCGCCCGCCCAACGGTTAACGACCGGATTCGTCAAGCGGCACCAGCCTGTCGGATTGACTCATTCCCCTGCCGCACTTAACATCTAGCGCTAACACCCAAGGGCCCCGGTTAGCAGTCCTCTGCACGAAGCTACGATGATTGGCCGGACCATCTCGCACTACTGCATCGTCGAGAAGCTCGGCGGGGGCGGCATGGGTGTGGTCTACAAGGCCGAGGACACCGAACTGGGACGCTTCGTTGCCTTGAAGTTCCTGCCGGATGACGTTGCCAAGGACCCGCAAGCCCTCGAACGCTTCCGGCGCGAAGCCCGTGCGGCGTCTGCCCTGAACCACCCCAACATCTGCACCATTTACGAGATCGGCAAGAACGGCGATCAATCATTCCTGGTGATGGAGTACCTGGACGGGATGACGCTGAAGCACCGCATCGGCGGCCGCCCAATGGAGACCGAAGCTATCCTGTCGCTCGCGATCGAGATTGCCGACGCATTGGATGCGGCGCATGCGGCCGGGATCATCCACCGCGACATCAAGCCGGCAAACATCTTCGTGACCAAGCGCGGGCACGCGAAGATTCTGGATTTCGGGTTGGCGAAGGTGACGCAACCGATCGGCGAGCCGGGCGGCGAGGCGGCGGGGCAGACGACGGTTACGCTGGAAGAGCATCTGACCAGCCCGGGCGCCACGGTGGGCACGGTGGCGTACATGTCACCGGAGCAGGTGCGGGCGAAGGAATTGGATGCGCGCACAGACTTGTTCTCCTTCGGAGCTGTGCTGTACGAGATGGCGACCGGCCAACTCCCCTTCCGCGGTGAAAGTTCGGGTGTGATCTTCAAAGCTATCCTCGATGCGGTACCGACTCCCGCTGTCCGATTGAATCCCGATCTGCCGGTGGAGTTGGAGCGGATCATCAATCATGCGTTGGAGAAGGACCGGAACCTGCGCTATCAGCATGCGTCGGACATACGGGCGGAGTTGGAGCGACTGAAGCGCGACTCAGAATCGGGAAGGGCAACGGCGGCGGCGAACCTGAGCGGGGCGAAGGCCACTCCGCATCCTCGTCCGGGCATCCGCAACGGGATGATCCTGGCAGCTGTGTTTATGGTCTTGACCGCAATCGGCGTCGGCATTTACAAATACCGCTCCCAGTCAGCTCTGCCCGCGAAAGGCCGCGCACCGCTGTACGTCGCGGAGTTTACCAACTCCACCGGTGATGCCGTCTTTGATGATGTGCTGCGCGCCATCGTAGCCGGAGAATTGAGCCGCTCCCCGTCGGTTCAGGTTGCTGATTCTGACCCCGGAGACCTCGTGGAATTGCTACAGAGCGCAGGAAAGAGTCCGGACGAGCGCTTCACGGCCGAACTCGCCAGGCAAGTGTGCGAACGCGATAAAGGGAGCTTCTTCACGGATGGCGAGATTAAGTCGCAGGGCAGCGGTTACCTGCTCGATCTCTCTGTGCGGGAATGTAACTCCGGCAAGACTGTGGCTCAACAACACGGCGACGCCAAGAGCAAACCCGACCTCATGCTTGCGGTGAGTCAGCTTGCTGCGGCATCCCGTCTACAGCTTTCTGGCAACTCCGCCAACTCTCTCGGCAACACGCCAGCGCCTCTGCCTACAGCCTTTTTGGCAGCCTACAAAGCTTACCTGGTAGGCGACAGGCTCTACACAACTCAGCTCAAGCAAAGTGCCGCGATGCTCCGCCAGGCTACCGTACTCGATCCCAATTTTGCAGATGCCTGGTCCCTCCTGGCGCATGCGGAATACAACCTGTATGAAACAAAGCGGTCAGCGGACGATCTCAGGCACGCCTTTGCCTTACGTGAAAAGCTCAACGACAACGAGAAGGCGAGCGTTGAAGCGCGTTATTACTTGGAAGTTACCGGGGAACTCTATAAGGCGATTGAGGCTTTGCAAACTTGGGAAAAACTCCAGCCGAACGAGTTTTCACCCCACAATCTGTTAGGGATTGCCTATTCGGACCTCGGCATGTACGAAAAAGCGGCCGATGAGCTTCGCAAGAACACAGACCTTTTTCCCACTAACCAGCACGCAATGTCCAACTTGTCATTCGCCCTCCTCATGGAAGGCCGCTGCGACGAGGCAGAAGCCGTGCTTCGGCGCATTCCTGCCGATCAGGCGATGAGCCACTATCTCCACGTGCACCGTTATGAGTCGGCGATGCTGCGGTCCGATCAAGCAACGCTTGAAAAAGAGCGGGAGTGGATGGAACAAAACGCCGACGACCCATCTGTAATCTCTTTCCTGGCGAAGATAGACGTCTACGACGGGCGCCTGGAGAGCGCCCGTCAACGGACACAACACGGTGTGAATGTATCGGTCGGGTCTGGCTTGTCGGAGTCCGCGGCTCACATGCTTCTCGATCTCGCACGAGGCGAGGCTCTGTACGGTCGAGGTTCGAGAGCCGGGAAAACCCTCAGCCAAGCGCTGCAATTGTCCGATTCAAAGGAAGTCAAACAACGGGCAGCCAGAGTTATGATCCTCAGCGGCGAGGAACGCGAGGCCCAGAGGATCATCAATGAACTGCTTCACGAGTATCCCAGTGATACATTTCTCAACGAATTGGATGCGCCCCTCGTTCTCGCCGCGTCCCAGCTAAGTCTTGGTCAAGCTGACGCCGCCTTGCGCACTCTTGATCGGGTGAAGCCATTCGAATTCGGCACGGCAGCCGAGTTCCTTCCAAACTACTTCCGTGCCCTAGCATATCTTCGGCTCAAGCGCCCAGAAGATGCCGCCGGGGAATTCAGCGCGATTCTTGCGCATCGCGGAGTGTCCCCTTTGAGCCCGATCCTGACCGTGTCGCAACTGGGCTTGGCCCGTGCGTACGCAATGCACAGAGAAGTTGGCAAAAGCCGCGCCGCCGACGAGACCCTGTTTGCAAACTGGAAGAATGCCGATCCGGACCTCCCAATTCTGAAGCAGGCCAAAGCGGAGTACGCAAAGCTACAATGATCGGCCAGACCATCTCGCACTACCGCATCGTCGAGAAGCTCGGCGGGGGCGGCATGGGTGTGGTCTACAAGGCTGAAGACACCGAACTCGGTCGCTTCGTGGCTTTGAAGTTCCTGCCCGATGACGTGGCGCAGGATCCGCAGGCCCTGGAGCGTTTCCGGCGCGAAGCCCGTGCGGCCTCTGCCCTGAACCATCCCAACATCTGCACCATTTACGAGATCGGCAAAAACAGTGATCAGTCATTTCTGGTGATGGAGTACCTGGACGGGACAACGATGAAGCACCGCATCGGCGGCCGTCCAATGGAGACCGAGGCCATCCTGTCGCTGGGAATCGAGATTGCGGACGCGCTCGACGCGGCCCACGCAGCCGGGATCATTCACCGCGACATCAAGCCGGCCAACATCTTCGTCACCAAGCGCGGGCACGCAAAGATCCTGGATTTCGGACTGGCGAAAGTGGTGCAGCCGATTCGCGATCCCGGCAGCAATTCAAAGGACGCAGGGCAAACGACGGTAACCCTGGAAGAGCATCTGACCAGCCCGGGCGCCACGGTGGGGACGGTGGCGTACATGTCGCCGGAGCAAGTGCGGGCGAAGGAACTGGATGCACGCACGGACTTGTTCTCATTCGGAGCCGTGCTGTACGAGATGGCGACGGGGTCGCTACCGTTTCGTGGCGAGAGTTCCGGTGTGATTTTCAGGGAGATTCTCGATGCGGCACCGACTCCCGCTGTCCGATTGAATCCCGATCTGCCCTTGGAACTGGAACGGATCGTCAACCGTGCACTGGAGAAGGACCGGAACCTGCGCTATCAGCATGCATCCGACGTACGGGCGGAACTGGAGCGTTTGAAACGGGACACAGAGACGGGGCGTGTGCCCGCCGCCAGCACGGGGTCAGTACCAGCAGCACGGGAGAACGGCACACCCTCGGCGAAGAGAAATCTTTGGAGGATCGTTGTTCCATCAGTCGTTGTAGCAGCCGCATTAGTTGCCGGGCTTTACTATCGCTCGCACCGCGCGAAGCCGCTGACCGGCAAAGACACCATCGTTCTTGCCGATTTTGACAACAAAACGGGCGATCCGGTCTTTGATGACACGCTCAAGACCGCACTCAACGTATCGCTGAGCCAGTCGCCTTTTTTGAATGTGCTCTCCGACAGCACAGTAGTCGAGACATTGAAGTTGATGACCAAGCCTGCCGATACGAGGCTCACGCCTGACGTGGCGCGCGAGCTTTGCCAGCGCACGGGAAGCAAAGCATACATTGCCGGATCGATTGCCAGCCTGGGCAGCCAATACGTACTGGGGTTGAAAGTGGTGAACTGCAACAGCGGGGATACGCTGGCGCAGGAGCAAACAACTGCGGCTGCAAAAGAGAAGGTTCTTGATGCGCTGGGAACCGCAGCATCAAACCTGCGCGGCGAACTGGGCGAATCGCTGGCCTCGGTGCAGAAACTTGACGTTCCGCTTTATCGGGCCACCACTTCCTCTCTCGAGGCTTTGCAGGCCGACGCCTTGGGCAGTAAGGCCTTCCGGGAGAAGGGCCCGACTGCAGAGCTGCCCTACGAACAACGAGCTGTCGAACTTGACCCTGATTTTGCGATGGCCTATCTCGAAATGGCCCGCGATTATGGAACGCTCGGAGAGGTTGAGCGCGCCAGCGAATACACAACCAAGGCATTCCAGTTGCGGGAGCATACCAGCGCTCGCGAGAGGATGGTGATCACCGCGTCGTACTACTCCGAAGTGACCGGAGAATTGGACAAGGGCGCGCGCGCGTTTGAAGAATTGGCTGCGAGTTATCCCGGGGACGCAGCAACGACGGGATTGGGCTACGTTTCGTTTCAGGAAGGGGAGTACGAGAAGGGAGCGAAACTTTTTCGCGAGGCAATGTTGGCCCGGCCCGATGATCCCGTCCCCTACACCCACCTCGCCAATGCCGGGCTGATCTTGCAAAACTTTGATGAAACGCGGCAAGTGGTTGCGCAGGCGCAGGCGCGAAAGGCTGATAGTTTCATATTGCACAACGCGCTCTACGGATTGGCTTTTCTTGGTGGCGATACTAGTGCCATGACGGAACAACTGCATTGGTTTGAGGGCAAGCCCGAAGAAAATATAGCGCTTTCACTCGCTTCCGATACGGAGGCCTATGCGGGCCATCTTGGCAAGGCTCGGGAATTGACGCGAAGGTCCCTCGACACCGCCATTCGCGCCGATAGCAAGGAACTTGGCGCGACCGGGTTGGCCGTCGCGGCGCAGCGGGAAGCCGCCGTCGGCAACCCGGCGCAGGCCCAGCAGTTCGCCGCAGAAGGACTGAAGTTGATGCCCACCAGTCAAGCCGTTGACGTTGAAGCCGCACTAGCCCTCGCCATGGCAGGCGAATCTGCGCTGGCGGAGCAGATCGCGCGAGATCTAAACAAGCGCTATCCTCTGGATACCCAGATGCAATCGCTCTGGCTGTCGGCCATTCACGCGCAACTGGCGCTTAACCGTAAGAATCCCGCTGCGGCCATCGCGAGCCTGCAGCCTGCCGTGCCGCCGATTGAATATGGGCAGATTTTCTTTCTTACAAATATCTCCTGCCTCTATCCCACCTACATTCGCGGCCAAGCGTATCTAGCGGCGGGGCAGGGCAAAGAAGCCGCCGCCGAGTTCCAGAAGATTCTCGACCACGGCGGAATCGTCTGGAACTGCTGGACTGGAGCTTTGGCCCATTTAGGCGTGGCGCGTGCGAATGCTCTGCAGGCGAGGACGTCGCAGGGCGCGGATGCCGATGCCGCCCGCGTCCGGGCGCTTGCGGCCTACAAGGACTTCCTCACCCTCTGGAAAGACGCCGACCCCGACATCCCCATCCTGAAGCAAGCCAAGGCCGAGTACGCGAAGCTGCGATAAGGCAACTAAAGTAGAAAAAGAAAGCCGCCTTGTTTGGACGGCTTTCGTGGTTGTCCTCTGGATCGTTGGAGCCGATGATGGTTTTCCCTCATATAAAGTCGGT
>Ga0208820_1000679_pt1 | contig 22390 bp, 16 predicted proteins | sample June2015DPH_16_5_FD_184713 | JGI IMG/M metagenome (GOLD analysis project Ga0208820, IMG submission 184713) | Peatland microbial communities from SPRUCE experiment site at the Marcell Experimental Forest, Minnesota, USA - June2015DPH_16_40... | ecosystem: Environmental > Terrestrial > Soil >...
AATCAACAACTTAGCCTGCGGGTGGCCACCAGAAAACACCCGAAATCAGCTTGAGGTGCTAGCGGGAGCAATCTCGTGGGGGTTCAAGTCCCCCTCTCCGCACCACAGATTATAAAGCAGTTAATAGGGCCTAGAGAAAACTTCAGGCCCTTCGTTTTTGGCGACTGTAGCGGTTTTTGTAGTGGTTCTTCAGAGATCTTTTCTCTGGTTGCCCGTCGCAATACGTCCTGACCGGCTCTTTTCCGCTGACGCTCCTTGGCCGAGCCCTCGGCTCAGCCGCAACACCCATAGACGATTAACGGTTCGTCTGGTCGTAAGGCCACCCTCGCGAGCCTGCTTGGTTGGTGCTGCTTTACAGAATATAGCCATTTATGCTATATTGGCTTCGGGGGATAGGCAAAATGACTGCCACGCAGTGGAAGTCCGGACGTGAGAAGGTGGGCATGACCCAGCTTGTGGCGGCGCGTTCACTGAATGTATCGCAGCCGTATCTGTCCCAGCTCGAAACGGGGTTGAGGGTGGCCAGTGCTGAACTTGAGCGCAAGGCCGCAAAGCTCTATGAGCTGCCTGCGGCACTCCCTCTATCCGAGTCGCTGAACGTTCGGGGCGGGGCGCCCGATGAACTTCAGCGAAAGCTTGCCGCTCTCGGCTACCCCGGCTTTGAGCATGTTCGTTCCAAGGCGGTGAGCAACCCCGCTGAAGTGGTCCTCAACGCCGTGGTGGAGCCGGACTTGGACACGCGCTTGACGGAAGCCCTACCTTGGGTCCTGAGCACGTATACCGATCTGAATTGGGAATGGCTGCGCGACCGCGCCAAACTGAATAATGTTCAAAACCGCCTGGGTTATCTCGTGCATCTCGCGGAGCAAACAGCGCGCGCTTTCCCGGAGCGCCAAGGTGCAGTTCATGTCCTTTCTCGCTGGGAAAAGGAACTTGAAGAGGCCCGTCTCGCCCATGAAGGAACGCTCTGCCGCGAATCGATGCCGGAGCCTGAGCGCGTTTGGTTAAGGTCAAATCGTCCTGAAGCCGCTGCCCATTGGAGCCTGCTGACCGGCCTCACAGCCGAGCAACTACCGTATGCCGCGCATTAAACAGCCGCCGGAGCCGTGGCGGTCTTTCTTCGCTGAAGTGGATTCCCGCCTCAACGAAGACGTCCAACTGCATTGTTGCGGTGGCTTCGTCGTGACACAACTCTATGGCGTGGCCCGCACCACGAGCGACGTCGATTTCCTGGGCGTCGTGCCGAACGTGATGAGCGAACTAACGAAGATCGGCGGGAAAGGGTCCGACTTGCACCGAAAGCACAGGGTCTATCTGGATGCCGTTACCATCGCCACGCCGCCCGAGAACTACCAAGATCGCCTGGTGCCCATGTTCCCCGGCGCGTGGCGCCGCCTCCAGCTCTTCGCGCTTGAAGCTCACGATCTGGCGCTTTCCAAGCTGGAGCGGAACGGGGAGCGGGACCGTGACGACGTACAGCAACTTGCACGCGCGGGCCATCTAAGGCCGGAGGTTCTGAAGGAGCGCTACTACAGCGAACTTCGTCCGAATCTCTTGGCCCACGAGACCCGCCATGACTTGACGCTTCAACTGTGGCTTGAATCTTATTGGCCGGTTTGAACCTGAAAGCCCGCTCGCCTACGATGCGCGTGGGCGACCGGACAGTTTTCAGTCGCGGTGTCGACTTGCGGGAGCGATCCTCAACGCTCAACCGAGCGGGACCGAATAGGTTTAATAGCCGATAGCGTGCGGTTCTACCGCGCAATCAAGCGACGAGGAGGGGGAGCATGTGTGATCAGGATCATTTCGAACAGGATCGACGGAAGTTCGAAACTCTCGGTTTGGTGACACGGAAGCAGTTCGGCATCATGTTGGGAGCAGGCGTCGCCATGATGCTGCCGCAGGTAGTTAATGCCGTCACAGTAACCGAAACGGACGTGACCGTGACGACGCCAGACGGCACCGCCGACTGCTACTTCGTGCATCCGGCGAGCGGCACAGCTCCGGGAGTTTAGGCACACAGGGCTATTGCATGGGCGGCCCCATAGCGTTTCGTACCGCAGCCGCCGTGCCCGGCAGTGTCGGAGCAGTCGCTTCATTCCACGGCGGCGGACTCGTGACCGACGCGCCAAACAGTCCGCACCTTCAGGCCGCGAAGTCCAAGGCGGAGTTCCTCATCGCGATCGCGGAAAATGACGACGCGCGCTCGCCCAACGAGAAGACCATTCTCGAGGAGAGGTTTGCCAAGGCAAACCTGCCCGCGGAAATCGAAGTATATAGTGGTGCAGCGCATGGCTGGTGCCCTCCGGATTCGCGAGTGTACAACGAGCCTCAAGCCGAGAAGGCATGGAGCCGCTTGCTCGCGCTGTATGGAGAAGCTCTGGTCTGAACATCGCCGCCTTTTTGCCGCGCTCGTGATTCTTCGCCGCAGCCTTCCAGATATCCGACAGTATGCCCGGACAGCGATGCGGGCGAGTCGGTTCAGAATCCCGCGGCGTGGAGCACGAGCTAATCCTTCAAACCAGCTTGCCAGTTCAGCACCACAGTATACGGCTCAGGTCTGCCGCTCTTGGTCGCCGGCACAAGAAAACGCTTGCCGTCCGCGGCGGCATCCCATGCACCTGGCGGGTCGAATTGCGGAATGACGACAAGTCCCAGGGGTTGGGGCTTTCCGGCCCGGAACACCGGATTGGTCGCAACGTCGACGGCCATCACCCGTCCATCAAGAGAAAGATAATAGAGCTCCCGACCGTCGCCGCGCCAGCGTGGATCCAGCCCGAATCCACTCGAGATTTGCCATTTGCCACCTGTCTCCACAGCCGTCCCGGCGGGGTTAATGGAAAATTGCCGCACGTAGACCTCGAATTGGCCGGACTCGTACGAGGTGTAAGCCACCCAATGGCCATCGGGCGAAAAGCGCGCCTGGCCCTCCCAGAACTCCGTCGCCAGAAACGGGATCGGCTTCTTGTTATCCGACATCGGGAGCGCCCAAATATCGGACTGCGTTTTGGGACTCCACGTTGTGTACAGCAGGAACCGTCCGTCGCGCGACCAACTCGTGGCCCACTTGTTCTCGTCGGACTTTAGCAGAACCTCCTCATCCCTCCCTCCGTTGGCGGCCTTTTGGTACAGGTTGTACGGGCCGTCCCGGTTGGAGCTAAAAACGATGCGGCTCCCATCCGGCGACCAAACCGGGTCCACTTCAGTTGCCGACCCAAAGGTAAACCGCGTGCCCGCGCCTCCTCGGGAAAAATCCAGCAACCAGATACTAAATGGTCCCTGCGGCCCCGGCGAGCCTCTCGGCTTCGCCGCGGCCAGTCGCGTTCCGTCCGGCGAAAGGAATGGGTCTAGATAAGTGCCGGGGTTTCCAACGGTGCCTATTATCTTGCCATCCCGGTCGAACCAAGTGAGTTGCCGGTCTACGGCATTTCGATGAAAGACCAGGACGCCATTGGCCGAAACCGAAAAGGCTCTGCCATCGCTAACTTGCTCGGCCACGGGCGTCGCCTGCCCTTTCAGTTTCAACCGGCGGTTATCGAAGGGCTGGGCCACCAGCGTATCCTCGCGTACAAAGAGCAAGCATCCGGTGGCGGGGTCCGCCGAAGGCGAGTACACGGCTCCCCAATCGCTGTTCACCAAAGGCTGGGAACTCTGTTGTTCGGGTCTCGCGTCCACCGAGCCGAGATAAATGGCGCTCCTCCCCTTATCGCGAGACGTACAGGTGTAAATAAAATGCCGCCCATCCGGCAGAAACGAGGGGAAGGCATGCATGATTTCCCTCCGCACGGGATCAACGGCGGTAATCGGCACTGGAACGCCACCCGCAGCCGGCACGCGGAAAATGCCCGCCCGGTTGCTGAAGACAATCAAGTCGTCCAGGTTCCAGGCACCCGCTCCCCAAGCTCCATTGATGTCCGTAACGGTCTGTGGGGGGCCACCAGTCACGTCGACCTTCTTCAGCTTTCCGTCGGATACAACTCCGATGAATCGGCTGTCCGGCGACCAGAAGGGTGTACCTGAGGTGCCCGTTAAATCGCGCGATTCCCCCGATTCCAGGAAGTGAACCCACAGCCGGTCCCCTGCGACAAATGCCAGCTTACGGCCATCTGGCGACACGTTGAGCAAGGCTCCGGCCGTCGCGTTTTCCGGTATCGGGATCTGGAAGCGCACAGGCAAGGCGGGAGTGGGCGTTTTTTCGCGGAAGTGCACAAACGCGAGCATCGCCAGGCACGCAGTCGCCACAACCGCTACGCCCCAGGCTAGCCGCGGCCGGCCGGCGGGCAGCGGTGCGCTTTCCGGTAAGTGCGTCTTACCGGCCAGTCCTGACTCAATGTTGATCCGCGCTTCGCCAATGTCGCGCAGCCGGTTCTTCGTGTCACGATCCAGGCAACGCCGCAGCAACCAGAGGACGTTCGCGGGCGTCGCGGGCGGCAACTCGTCCCACGGCGGTTCGTCTTTGGCGACGGCAGCCAGTGTTTCCAGTATCGTCTTCCGCGAATAAATCCTCCGCCCGGCCAGCATCTCAAAGAGCACCACTCCGAAAGCCCAGATGTCGGCCCGGCGGTCCACTCGCAGACCCACCGCCTGCTCCGGCGCCATATAAGCGGGTGTGCCCATGATGACCCCGGCGCGAGTCGCTGTCTCGGTCGCCGCTGTCGCTTCCTTCGGATCGATGGCCTTCGCCAGCCCGAAGTCGAGCACCTTAACAACCCCGTCGGGCCGCAGCTTGACGTTGGCCGGCTTCAGATCGCGATGGACAATTCCCTTTTCGTGAGCATATTCCAGAGCCTCGGCGATCTGCTGGGCAATCGCCAGAGAATCGGGAAGCGGAATCCGCCCGCGGGCCATGCGTTCGGCCAAGGTGGGTCCTTCCACCATTTCCATCGCGATGGCGCGCACACCACCCGATTCTTCGAGTCCATAGATGGCCGCGATGTGCGGATGGTTGAGCGATGCCAGAACCCGTGCCTCGCGCTGAAAGCGGGACATCCACGCGGAATTCTGCGCGAACTCCGAGGCCAGCACCTTGAGGGCGACCTCGCGCTGCAGCTTGGTGTCGGTGGCGCGGTACACCTCCCCCATGCCGCCTTCGCCCAGCTTCTCCTGAATCTCGTAGTGGGCGACCCTCTGCCCAACGGCTGGCCGGGTTATGTCCGAAGGCAGCTCCCGGCGGCCTGCCTCCGGCTGCCACGCGGGGTGGTCCTGCTGCCGGCTCCGGCGGCGGTGGATCTTACGCCTCCCACCGCCGGCATGACTCTGACGCCCGCGGCAAATAGCAATGGCTGGAACAACACGTCTCCCGTAACAGTGAAGATCATCGCGAGCGACATCGGCAGCGGCGTCAGCCAGATTCTCTACTGGGTAGACGGCGGTCCGGTGAACAGTGTGGCGGCATCGAGCGCTACTCTCAGTGTGAGCGGCGGCGGTGCGCACACAGTGGGCGTGCGGGTAATCGATAATGCCGGCAACATCAGCCCCCAGTATACGCAGCCGGTGAAGATCGATCTGTCCGGGACGCAGTAGGAGTTACGCGAGGCTCCCAGCATGAGGGTGCGCTTCGCGTCGCCGCTCACTTACCGGGCACCAGGTCCACCATCCAGATATCGGAGTGAAAGTCGTCCATGTTAGTCACAATCTTGTCTCGGCCAACGCCCACTTCCATGTCAGTGGCGCCCGGTATCGAAACGCCACCGTTGATCCGCTGGCTGGCATGAAAGTGTTGAATCGCGAACGGATCTCCCTGAGGCCGCCTGGTCTTGGGATCGAGCCGCAAGGCCCAGATGCACAGGAAGCCATCACGGTTCGAAGTGAAGTAAACGGTGTTCCCATCGGGAGAAAACTGGGGTTTGTTGTCATTGTGTTCGCCGCTGGTGAGCTGGATCCAATGGTCCGGCCCGTCTGGGACGGAGTTCTCCACCGGGGTCACGTAAATGCGGAAGTGATTGTTGTCGATCTCCATCAGGAACACCACCCACTGGTCGTCCCAGGAATAAAAGGCATTCCACAACTGGTGCTGGGGGTCGCTCAATACGACCGCCGACTTACCCGTCGCCACATCCACCAGCCCAATTTGATCGGAGCCAGAATTCGTAAGCGTCTGCGTCAGCAGTCGTGTGCCATCGGACGAGAAACCTTTAGGCGACCCACATTCCTGACAAACTTGCCGCGGCGATCCGCCCGCGCTGGGAATCAGGTAGAGGTCAGTATTGCTCTTGCCGGGAACCCGGGAGAAGTAGGCAACATACGAGCCATCCGGAGAAATGATGGGACCTGTGCTGGGCGATAAGGTTGCGTCCTGAACCAATTGGGTTTCCCGTCCCGTCACCAGGTCCTTGACAACGAGGCGCTGGCCGGAGAAGAAAGCGACTTTCTTGCCGTCACGGGAAAGCGATGGGGAGTTATCGCGGATTCCTTCCACCCGAGTCAAGCTCTGCCGCTCGCCGGTTACCCGTCCGCGGTCGGTATCGATCGGGATAGTCCAGAGGTTTGTGGTGGTGACCCCGCTCGTGAAGACCATGCGCCCGGTCTCGGAGACGCTGAAGGAATAGCTGCTTCCCGTGGTTGAGGTGAGTTGCTCCGGGTCGGACGTCACTTTCCCGTCGCGGCTGATCGCCACCCGGAACAGGCTGTAGGTGTCACCGGTTGAGCGGCCAAAGATGATCCACTGCCGGCCGGAGTTCTTATCGAGCATCCGGGCTGTTGGTTCCGGGGCAAAGGTCTCGCCGGGCAACAGAGGCGGCGGAGCGACCTCCGTCAAATTCCCTCCGTGGATCGGGATCATCCACCATCGCTTGATGTCCTCAACCACCCGGCCGGCGTGGTATGCCATCGCGAGAACCTGGCTTCCATCGGGCGAGAAGAGTGGATAGGAAGCGAGCCGAATCCCCGGATGGATGATGGCGGGAGTTCCACCCAAGCGAGGAACGGTGAAGAGGTAGTTGTCGCCCTTCTGCTCCCGCAAAAACAGGATCGCCGACGCGTCCGGCGTATAAAGTGGAAGCACACCGTCGCGAGCGACCAGCCGCGAATCGCCACCCAGCGCCGGCACTTCATAGACGTCGCCGTGCGACGTGTATGCGATTTGCGTTCCATCGGGAGAGAAGACCACCCAGGAGACCCCTTCTTTCTCATGTGTGATCTGAATGGCTTGACCGCCGCCGATCTGCTGCACCCAGATGTCCGGGTTCGGCCCGGCCGCCGAGGACAGGTACGCAACCATTTTCCCGTCGGGAGAGATCGCCGGGAAACTCGAAACGCCATTGGAAGTGAGCCGGGTGAGCGGGCGCACCGCGGTTTTCACCGGTTTGGAATGCCACCAGAACCAGCCGGCCGCTGCGGCCAGGACAACGAAAGCGGCGCTGAGGGATAGGACGAGCCGGCTGCGGTTGCGCGTTGATACCGCCGAAGGCGCTGGCGTCAGCGTCCCCGAATCTGATTCGTCCTTCAGCTCTTTCAGCGCGACCTTCAGGTCGGCAATGTTCTGGAAACGGCGGCCGGGATCCTTTTTCAGGCAGCGCACCACGATGCGCTCGAGTTCCCGCGGGATGCGCGGGTCCAGCTCGGCGAGTGACTTCGGTTCCGTATGGAGAACCGCGGCCATGGTGGACATGTGGTTGTCGCCCTGGAAGGCACGGCGGCCGGTGAGCATTTCATAGAGCACGGCGCCGAACGAGAAGATGTCGGAGCGGGTGTCCACAGTCTTGCCCTCGGCCTGCTCCGGCGACATATAGGAAGGCGTGCCCAGGATCTGGCCTTCCACCGACACCGTGGTATCGCGTATCGGCCCCAGATCGCCGCGCCGTGCTAACCCGAAATCCAGCAGCTTCACCAGCCCGTCGCGGCTCAGCATGATGTTGCCGGGCTTGAGATCGCGATGGATCACGCCAGACTCGTGGGCCTTGGCGAGCCCGGCGGCGATCTGCACGGCGTAGTCCAGGGCCTCGCCCACCGGCATGCCCCTGGCGGGGATGAGCTTGGCCAAAGGCTTGCCCTCGACCAACTCCATGGCGATGAAGTCGACGCCGCTCTCGGAGCCGACCTCATGAATGGCGACGATGTTGGGGTGATTCAGCGCCGAAGCGACGCGAGCTTCGCGGAGCAGGCGAGAGCGCCGCTCGGGGTCCGCGGCGTATTCCGGTGGAAGGATTTTGAGCGCCACCGGGCGCCGGAGTTTCAGGTCGTAGGCGCGGTACACAACACCCATGCCGCCTTCGCCGAGTTTCTGCTGAACCTGATAGTGGGCGACGCGCTGCCCGAGGACTGGCGTGGCTGTGCCGGTGGGCAGGTCGGTGCTGTCGGCGGGATTCAAATCGCGCTCTGCCGCTTGATTCCAGGCGGGCCGGTCCAGCAGACCGCCCGCCGAGGGCTGGGCCAGCAGAGACTCAACCTCGCGTTTCAGTTCTTCGTCATCGCCGCAGGCAGCCGCAAGAAATTTCTCCCGCTCGCCAGGCTCGCGTTCCGCAGCCGCCTGATAGGTCTCCTCGACGCGTTTCCAGCGGGCCGGATCCATAACAGTCTGCCAATCATAGCACGCGATACCAGAGAGCCCGGTTCGCCGGGCGCGCGTTGCGCGCGCCAGATCGGGCGACGGAGAAGATCGCGGGAGCGGGGGCTATAATTCTTATGTGGATTCTCAGACGGCGCAGGTCACGCGTCTGCTGCAGGCTTGGGGGGGCGGCGACTCCGCCGCGCTGGAGCGGCTGATGCCGCTGGTCTACGGAGAACTACGCCGCATGGCCAGGCAATACTTGCGGCGGGAACGCCAAGGAAATACCTTACAGGCGACCGCTTTGGTCAACGAAGCATACTTGCGTCTGGTGGATGTCACCGGCGTGCGCTGGCAGGACCGGGCCCATTTCTTCGCGATTGCCGCCCAGATTATGCGGCGCATTCTGGTGGATGCGGCGAGGGCCCGCGGTTCGCGAAAGCGCGGTGGAGGAGTGGAGCGCGTGGATCTGAACGAATCCATCGATGCCCTACCCGAACTGGACAACCGGCTGGTGGATCTGGACGACGCGCTCGAGTCGCTGGCGCAATTCGATGCCCGCAAGGCCAAGGTGGTGGAGTTTCGCTTTTTCGGCGGCCTGAGCGTGAAGGAAACCGCCGAAGTGCTGAAGATCTCCCCGGAAAGCGTCAAGCGCGACTGGAAACTCGCCCGCGCGTGGCTAATGCACGAGCTGTCTCGGTAGGAGGGATCCGCCGGCGTGCGAGGGATGTCCGCCGTTTTAACCGAATCCCTGAAGGCACGCGGAAACATCCGTTATCTCTGAACCCTCGAGGCGAGACGCGTTCATTATTCCCGGCATCAACGTTCGGCGCGCCGCTGGACGGATTGTCGTGGCATCCGCTGCAGCGCTTTTTTTGCAGGGCGCCTTGCTCCGGGTTGCCCGTTCCCCGAGAAACCGCCTCGCGATGAGGGCGGCTCATCATACGGCGCATCCCGTCGCGGCTCATCCGAACCGGGACAGCCAGATATTTCTTGCCTCCGTTAACCTTTCCGGAGCCGGTTTGCGCATTTCAGTTTGAAGGCAACTCGAGGGTTGGCCGCGGCAGGAGCGGGCGGCGGAATCTTGTGGGCAGTGATCGAAGGCCTAGCCGCTGCCGCCGTGACCTGCGGTATCGACGCCGCGGCCGCGCTCCTGGCCTTCACTCAAAGGGGGGAAAATGAAAAACGTTGCAGCTTTGTGGCTCGCGGGTGCGCTGCTGTTGGTCGCTTCTGTGAGCGTAGCCGCCCAGAAAAAAGGCAACCCACCGCCGCTATCGGCGGATGCGTTTGCCCCGTTCCTCGGTTCGTGGTATTCCGTCCCGTACGATTGTGACGACTGTGCACCTTGGGGTCTACCAATGACGGAAGTGGCGACGGTTATCGTGAGCCAGGACAGCAAGGGCCTCAGCGTGGCACTGAGAGATGAGGGTTGGACGGGAAGAATGGGCGTGAATGGGTATCCCGAAGTGGGTCACTACAGCAGCCACAGTACGACCACAGACCTAACGTTGGTGGACGATGGACTTCGCTGCCTGATAAAGGGAAAAGGCGAAGTCATGCTTCGCCGTATAACAGCAGACAAGTTGCAGGTGGAGGTTCACCCACTCGATAAAAAGACCATTGGCGGTGCTGTTAGCACCGGGACATCGACCTACACCAATGACCCCGCTCCGATCAAGGAAGCCATAGCGCGGCATCCTGGCGGAGGAGGAGCATTTGGCTTTCTTTCTGAAGTCCTAGGTGGTCTGGCGCAAATGCCGGTGCCGCAGGCCCGCATCCCGCAGCAGACCGCATCTGCACCGCCGGCCCAGCCAGAGACGCCGGCTCCTGCTCAATCCCGTTACCCTGGCGTGCAAACAGCGGGTGGCGCGGCCTCTCAGCCGCAGCCCCAATACCCCGTGCCGCAGCCAGTCGGCGGCGCAACTTCTCAGCAGCAGCAGTCGGGCGGTGTCTCGTCCTCTTCCTCCGAAGGGCCTTCCTCCTCCGCCGCGCACCCCGTCGACGTAGGCGACTTCAACCGTTGCATCAGCGTTCAGGAGCAACCGAACGGAAATGTCGGCCTGGTGAACCGGTGCAACCAGAACATGAATGTACACTTCTGTGTTGCTAATGCGAATTACCCCATGGGTCTCAATTGCGCGAGCGGCGGCGGGCTCGACAGTGCGTCAGCTAACGGTGGCTTCCTCTGGCTTCCCGACTACAGAAACTCTGGTGGCGGACGGATTTACTGGGGTGCCTGCGCAGCCCCAACCTATCCGCAGGACTGGCAGCAAAACGGAGCCACGTACTCGTTTCAGTGCCGCTAGCGGCAATTTTGGGGATGACGGCATCTCCGGACTCGCGTAACTTCGATTCGTCGGTTTCGACCCGACATAACCGCCGAACGAGGGGTCGGCGCTTTGGGAGGGGGTTTCATCGTGTCGCTGAAGAATTGGTTCGACTGGTCGATGACCAGTTTCACGTTTCGCCTAGTCACGGCGGCATCGTTGATGGCGATTGCCGTAGCCACTTTGCCGGGGCAGACCGCTCCCGCCAACCACACACCCTTTTACACGCCGAGCCTCTTTATGAGCGGTCAAGGAGTGCAGGGCGTGCCGGGCCTGGCCGTGAGTAATACCGATTATATCGACCTGCTGACCGCGTATGGCGGCAGCAGCTACCTCCAGCTCTCGGAGTTTCCACCCAAGACGGGACCCGGGAATGCACTGGGCTCAGCGGGTGGGCTTAACCTGCCGGCCGCCCCCAATGCGTGGATGGCAGCCGACGGCCAGGGAGCGCTGTATATCGCCGACGGAGGCACCGACATCGTGTACAAGCTCACCAATGGCGTGACGCTAGTGCCCCTCGTCGGGAGCACGGATACTAGCGGGGCTCCCATCTTTCCGGTGGGCTTAGCCGTCGATCCCGCGGGACAGAATATCTACATCAATGACGCGTTTCAGAAGATTCGATGGGTTCACTCCAACGGCAGCTTTTCGAATCTCGCGACCGGTTCAGACATGGGCAGCATAGCCGTCGACTCCGCCGGCTACCTGTACGCTTTTGTGAACCAGCAGATCGTTCGGTTCTTGCCGGGCGCACCGCCCGGCGCACCGGATTATTGGGTGATGGCTGGCGGAGGGAGCACCGTTGGCGACGGTCCGTCCTCGTCGGCGACCTTTAGCTCCGGCTCCGCTCTTGCCGTCAACGCTTCCTTGAACGCGAACGACCACGGCATTTATGTCGCCGACTTTGGGAATAGCCGAATCTACAGAATCGATTACGCGGGCCTGGACACCGCCGGATATGTCACCACCATCTATCAGGGCCCGCTGTCGGGTAATGCCAGGATTGCCGTGGATGGCGCCGGGCGGGTTTTCTTCGTTGCCGCCGATGAGTCCGTCTGGCAACTGAATCCTAGCCAGCCGATCAACACCGTGGTGGCTTCGCTCCCCGCGGACTTCAACGACGGGATGCTCACCGCCGAATCGTTCCTGGACGTGCGCGTAGCCTCCAGCACGCCGTCCAATCCCGAGATCCAGACGCTTCCCTTCGTGGGAAATGCCTCCACGATCAACGGAACGATTACCAACACCGGGACTGAGTTCGCCTCGCCGGCCGGTTACCCTTGGGCGCTGCTGGACACTGCCCGCGATGTCGTACTCCTGCACCCCGAGGCCGGTTCCAGCGTCGAACCCCGAGCCGCCGATTTCGCTTATTGCCCTACCGTGTCCGGCTCCTATCAATTTCAGGGAACCTTTGCACGGGCCAACAGCGACATCAATGCCGGGCTTGGCGTGACCGCCATGGTCTTCGAGGATTCGAGCATCACGAGCCCTCTGTTCTCCGCCAACATCCCGGCCGGCGGCGCAGTCGACCCAACGAACTACTTCGGCGAGCCGAATGCCGCTGCCTTCGAGACGAACCTGTCCCTTAACCGGGGCGATTGCGTGCGCTTCGCCGTCTTTGCCTCGCCCAGCGACAATTCTTTCGATGCCACCGCACTGACATTCACGGCGACTTCCACGCCTGCTCCCAACGCGCGGGTCACAGTCGATACCAGTCCCACCGGATTGCAAATCACGGTCGACGGAACCGTTTACACTGCGCCGGCACTCTTCGTCAACTGGGTAGCCGGCGGAAGTCATACCATTGCGGCAACCTCGCAAGCCGGCGCCGGCGCGCAGTATGACTTCCAAACTTGGAGCGATGGCGGGGCGGCTTCCCATGTCATCTGGGTGCCTTCGCCGCCACCCGCGCCGTATACCATCACAGCCGATTTCGTTGGCCTCTGCGAGTACTCTCTCAACCCGGCTTCCTTGCAATCCCCGGTTCCCGTCGAGGGCGGCTTGCTCAGCGTCGCCATCGGAACGGCCGCGGGGTGCGCGTGGACGGTTTCTGGCGATACCGGTCCCGCCCTGCCAGACTGGATTACTCTCAACGGCTCAAGTTCGGGCAGTGGCCCTGCAACCGTGCAGTTCCAGGTTGGGCGGAATCTTCTAAGTTCGACCCGGAGCGCTACGATCTCAATCGCCGGCGTCTCCTTTTCCATGACGCAGGCGGGCACTGGTATGGGCGTGGCCAACGGCGCGTCATTCGCTCAGTCTTTCTCGCCGGGAATGTTGATGAGCGTGTTCGGGACGGGCCTGTCCACCGGCGGTCCCCAAACGGTCGTGGCTGCCCCTTTGCCGGTCACGTCAGACAGTGGGACGACGGTGACGATCAATGGAATCCCGGCTCCGCTGCTGTATATTTCGGCGACGCAGATCAATCTACAGATTCCGTATGAAGTGCCGGTAGGCGCAGCGGATCTGAGCGTCTCCTCTGGCGGGCAACAGATCGGGATTGTCAGCTTTCCGGTTCAAGCAACGGCCCCAGGGATCTTCGCAGACGCAGCCAACGGACACATCGTGCCGCACGAGTCGGCGCAGGCCGGATCGATCATCGACTTCTACCTGACCGGTGTGGGGGCGGTCACTCCATCAGAGGCAACCGGAAACGTGCCGCCGGCCGGGACGGCGCCGATCCCCTTTCAAGCGGTCACGATGACCGTGGGGGGCGTTCCGGTGACGCCGGTGTATATGGCTATTCCGGGGTGGTCGATCGGCGTGCTGCAAATCAATTTCACCGTGCCATCGAATGTGTCCGGAACTCAGCCGGTTGTGGTAACTGTCGGCGGAGTTCCCAGCCCCGCGGCTTTGCTGACCATAACTCCCTAACCCGGCAGGCGCCGGGATGGGGCGGCTATCATCGGGAGATGAATGATGGCCGAATCCGGTCACGTACAGAATTCACGATAGAGGAGAGTCTTATGGGCAATACAACAGCACTTCGCAGCACGACGCCCGCCTGAGCGAGAGACCAGGACTGCGGTTGCGTTCACTTGTCCGATGCGGGTTTTCCCGGTGTGATCAGCCGGAGCGGTTGGGTTGGGTCGAACTGGAAGTCGTCTGGCAATGGCCTCGTCACAGGCCTACGCGCCTTCAGCGCTGCGATCCTCTGTCGGACTTCGTCCTCGGCCAGTCTGTGGGCAGAATCTACACTGTCCGCTTTGGGGGCAACCGGCCCAGCGATTATCGCGGCAGTGGCAATTCGTCTCGCGGAATTCCTCTTCCGTCGCGATCGCGCTCGCACGAAATTGTTGACCGCGCTTTTCGAAACCTGAAACTGGCATTTCTCCGCGAGGACGGCCGCAATATCCCGGCACGTCAGCTTTCGGCGGTGCAACTCGTCAACTAACTCTGCGTACGGCTCCAAACGAGAGCGTCCCGGTTTCACGGTTACGCTGCTCAGAATGTCCTGGAATTTCCCTTCCATCGCCACTCCCAACCGCAAAACCTGAATTCAGATGTTCCGAACCGATGCGGGACAAAACCTGGACAACACCAGGACTATGCCCGGACAAAACGCTGGACGAATGTTGGACAGATACGCCACTCAGCCGGCCTCGCAAACCTAAGCCGACAGGCTTAGGGATGGTGTCTTTCTCATAACTCCAGCTTCTCGAAAACACTTGCTCGCTCCATCACTCGGCTTCCATCTTCCGAACCACGATTTCACGAATCAACCGCCCAGCCTGGCTGGGAAAATGCTCGGACCGTCCACTCTCCTGAATTCGCGCGACTCGATGAGCCGCGATTGCGTGCAGCAATGGACCGAGTCCAGCGCCCTTCACCACCACATCGTGGCTGGCAAAGGCAATTCGCACTTCGTCGTCGCCGCCTTCGGCAAAGACGAACTGATTCCACGAGAGAATCACCGTCTGACGCAGCAGCACAATCTCCAACGCCAGCGGTTGGTCGGCCGCGCTGATGACCCATGGCGCTCTATCGAGTGATGCCGTGTTCATGAGTACGCTCCCTTCGAGATTGAATCACTGCTTGCTGGATTTGCTTCGAAACGGACGCGAGCAACCGGGCAGCTCGTCGAACCATGTCTCGCGCCATCGCCAAACCTCGATGACTGCCTCGGTGCGAATGGGCCGTCTTGCCCCGTGCGAACTCGGAGGCCGACGTTCGCGCCATCGACCGTGCAACGGTCTGTTGGAGTCGCTCCTTGTCGCTCGTAATCACTGTGACGCTTTGACGGCCACGCGATGCGGCAACGTAGAACAGCTCCTTTGGCATGCCGTCACCGGAGACGATCACCGAATCGACAGTCTTGCCTTGGCTGCGATGGGCAGTGACCGCGTAGCCATGGGCGAAGCTGCGATAGTTGGAGGGCAGCGTCCGGCCATCGTCAAGTTGAATTCGGCCGGTGGCGTCTACGGCGGACACCGTAACCAGTTCGCCGTTTGTGATCCTCAGCCCAGGCTCGCGGCGGTTGGCGGTCAGCAGAAGCCGATCTCCGAAAGACACTTCAATCGGCCGCGCCTCAACGACATCAAAACTCGCGACTTGCCTCTTTGAAATGGTGCGTTCGGTGCCGTCTGCACATCGGACCACCAGGCTGCTGGATGCGACACGCACAACCTCTACAGTGTCGTTTCTCGCGATGGACTTCACGGCTCTGTGGAAGCTGAGGATCTGCCGTGCGCGATAGTTCCGGAAGTCGGCTTTCTGTGCCGCAGTCCAGTTGAGTGAAACGTGGCGCGTCAGGGCTACACCCTCGCAGACCTCCCCGCGTGTTTTCCGGCGCTCGCGAATCGCATCGGTCACGTGGTCAATCTCTTCGTGCGTCGCGCAGACAACCAAATGGCTTTGCCCGGCGGCGGCGTCATATGCGTTGGCAACGGCTGCGGCTCGCTCGGAAATCGGCACTTCACGAACGGCGCCCATCGCAGCCAGCTTCGCGAATCCGCGCTCCGGGTTCCGGCGAAGCTCTTCGATCGCGTCCCGGTAGTCCTTCCTTGTTTGCCGTTGGACCTGAGCCAGCGCGACCGTCTTCAACCGGGATTCCTTTTCCAGTATCCGCAGAGCATCGCCCGCTTCCACGCTTCGAATCTGTTTTGTATCTCCGCTGAAGACTACGCGCAGGGAACAATCTTCCGCCAACCGGAGCAAGTCCGCCATCTGACGCGCCGACACCATACCAGCCTCATCGAGGATGATCACCGTGCCACGAACGTCGCCACGGGTGCGCGGGTCCTGCAGGAGGCGTTCGACGGTGATGGCGTCGGTGAAGCCGACCTTCTGCAACTCCTCGACGGCGCTCATCGTCGGCGCTACTGCCAGTACATCGCGTCCCGCCTCCAGCAGTCCGCGCCGCAGTTCCTGCAGAGTTGCGGTCTTGCCGGTGCCAGCCGCGCCACTAATGCTCACTGCGCGGTCACGCGATTGAAGAACAAACTCCACGGCGTGTTTCTGCTCCGCGCGTAAACCGTCCGAAACGGTAAGCGGGCCGCCGCCAAGCGGCTCGAATGCGCCGAGCCTACGGTTGATGGCGGCAATCATGTTTCGTTCGCGCTCCAGACTCTCCGCCGTTGCGACCTCGCGCCCCGAGCGCAAGACCTTGCCCGTGGATTCCTGCAAGTGCAGTTCACCCTTCAGGTCCGCAAGCCGGATTCGTCCCCGGCCATGCTGCAAAGCCTCCGTGAGCAGTTCATAGTCTGGAGCAACCGATACGCGCTCGAAGATGTGGTCAGCGGCGTGTTCCAGTGAAGGTGCGCTCGGATCAAAAACCACTGGTGTGAACCGCGCGGCGCCCCTCACGGCCGCCAGTGCCTGTGTTTCGTCCGGAGTGAGCCGCTTCCGCTGTTTCTCCCGGAGTTCGAGCGTCGAAATCTCGGTGAGTTTGTCGGCGCGCGATTCTCGGACCAGAACCGCGATCTCGTTGTCGGTAGGTCGCCGCCCGTGCAGCTCCACGAATGCCGCGATGGCCGAATCGCGCTGACGACTCCGCTGGCTGAACTTCGCCAGCAGTTCCGCCGGGACGCCTCGGATCTCGAAACCGATATCACGCCCCCGCGCGTCACGCTGGGTCTCGATTTCGTAGCCGATGGCCCTCACCTCGCACGCCAACGCGTTGCGATAGACCTCGGACAGGTAAGCCCGCCGCTCGTAGATCTCCGAAGCCTGTAGCGCCTTCCAGCGCCCTTCCGCACCGTCGAATGTCAGGTTGGCCGCAACAGCGTGCGTGTGAAGTTGCGGATCGAGTTCGCGGCTGGTGTCGTGATGGTAGACCGCCAGCACCATGTTGGCGGTCGCCCTGTCCTCATTCGCGCCGCCTCGCCGTACCCGGCCCGCGGCGCATGCCTCGGTCTCTTTCAGGGCTTCCGCGACGGCGGTGCGATGCGCGTCGACCAACCGCTTGTCACCTCCCGCAATCGCCAGCACCGAGACCGACTTTGGGGCAGAGATCGTGAAGTCGTACAGGCTCCGTCCCTGTGCGAGTTTGGTCCCGTCGGCGGCGGTGCGGTCCGCGCTGTGGCGGGCTCTCAGAAACTGCTGGGCCCCCGGATCGAGACCCTGCCGCAGGGCTTCGAAGTCCCCGGTATTCACTTGTCCGCTTAACCCCAGCAGCTCCGCTCCGCGCCCCTGCCATTCGCCCAGCACACGCTCGCCGTCTGCATAGTAGTCGCTGTGTTCGAGGTGCCTCGACGAGTACCCTTTGCCGTCTGCCATGGCGCGTATCGTCAGCATCGCGTGAACCTACGGCTTGATCCTTGGACCGCTGGGCTGAACGCGCTCGACCGCGGGCGCGCGCTCGACCGGTCGCGGCTGCGGGTCGATCCACCGCTGATACCACATGCCAACCCCGATTCCAACCAAGAGAGCGAGGCCGGTTAACGTGTAGACCGACCATCGATACTCTTCGCGGAAGACACTTACTAACTCGTTCGCCGCACGTCTCGTGCTACTGACCGCTTGAGAACTCGTCGATTCCAGATTGGCGATCGCCTTGCGCGCGTTTTCCGCCGCCCCTTGGTAAGAGTCGCCAAGTGTATTCGCGCTGCGCCCGAATTCAGCCGTGGCCTTCTTGATTTGCGCGGCGGCCACCGCCAGCGCTTCCGCCGCGGCAGGGATCGTCGATTGAACGAACTGTTGACGCAAACTCTCGCTGATCGTGGCAGCAATGGCCTCTGGGTTGATTCCTTCCGCGATGTCGGCCGGCAGTTGGACCAACCGCTGATCGAGTTGCGCTCGATGCGCGTCACTGGATTCGCAGATCTCCTGAAGGGCTCTCAGCGCATCAGCCATGGCCTCTTCGAGCCGTAGCCTCTCCGTCGCCATGCGCTCCGGAGCCTGCACCATGAGTAGAACCAAAAAGCCCATGGCCCGCAGTATCCGCAGCATCTCATCGTTCTCTGGCAGCGAACGGCAGTGGCGCATTTCGCGGTAATAGTCGGCCCTCACCTCGACCGGCAGCGCGTTCGCGATGCGGTCGATCAGATCCGATTCCTGAGCCGCCGAGGATTGGCTGGACTCACTCACGGCAGTAACAGCTCCTTAACCCTGTCGAACTCCGCGAACATGCGTCGCCGATAGCTCTGCGCGCGCATCACCAGCGATGCCTTCTGCAGCTCCGGCGCATCGGTCGATCTAACCGCACCCAGCGTCACGCCGTGATTCCTCGTGGCATTTTCGAGGACGGGCAACCGGTAGTCCATCCGTATCATCGCTGGTGCGTACTTCCGCTGGAACCACAGCGCCTGCTCGCTCTCCCGCCAATACCGGAAGTCGGTGTGCTCCGCCGTCGAGTTCTCGACGATCAGGTAAGCCGCTCGATTGCCCAAGCGCGATGCCCAGGCCAGAACGCTTTCAACGCTGGCCGGATCGGCTGTGACGACACCAACGGCAGTGAACGCTATGCCGGCCTCGGTCACGTCCACGTACATCTTGTCGAACCAGTCGTAGGTGACCTCGCCAGCTCCCGCGCCCATATCGGCGAGGATCACTGGTGGCCCATCGGTGAGCTCGTCGACAAACGCGTCAAGCCCGGCCGGTGTGTGGATATTGACTTTGGGCACCTGACCACCAAAGAAGTGAGTAAGTGATCCGCGAGCTTTGTTTTCGGTATCCAGGTCGAGCAGCTTGACCGGAATGCCGTTCTCCTGAAACCATTCGGCCAGACCGGTCACCACGCTCGTCTTGCCCACGCCGCCCTTGCCGCCCATGGAAAGAATCACCCGTTTTTCGGCGGCAGACGCCACCGCGGGTGACTCCGGAATACTCTTCGCATTGGTCATTTCACGCCTCCTGGGGTGAGCCGCGATCCGCCACGACGCTTGCTAGTAACAGGTGCCGCGCAGTGGGCGGATAAAAGTCCCCCTATATTTAAGGGCATGGGAGAGGCACCTTGGGACAGTTAATTAACAACTTTTTTCGGGCGCTGGGTCGCTCGAAGCGCCCGGCGACTCTGGACCGGCGTTGGATCGTCGATTGGGGTCTGCTTTTTTGCGAAAACTTGTAAACTTGCTGTCTCACAGTGCCCTTCCCATTCCCTTAAATATAGGGGGGACTTTTTTTCGGGAGGAGCAAACAGCGACGACCCCGATGTCGACCTCCGGCCCGAACGCTTGGCACCAAGTCCGAAAACCATGCAAGAACCGCTGCTTGACAGTATCGTGGAGGCCATTGCTGAGAGGGTGATGGCGAAGATCAGGCCGGAGCTATCCGGGGGTCTACCATCTCCCCTCGTCCAGCCCGCACTGCTCAACGTCAAGGACGCGGCCGTCTACCTTGGGCCGCAGCGAACAGGCCGTGCAGCATCTCATAATTCAGCGTGAATTACCTGTGGTGAGGATAGGCCGCCGCGTGCATCTCGACCGGCGTGACCTCGATGCCTGGATCGAAAAGAACAAATATTGAAGAGATCATCGACACGCACTAGCGTGTTCCGCTACACTAGAGCATGCTCAAAACCAACGGCGCAGGCTCCATCTACCAGCGCGGAAACATCTGGTGGGTTCAGGTGTATATCGACGGCAAGCCCATCCTTCAGTCCAGCAAGTCCTCAAGAAAATCCGATGCCGTGAAGCTGCGCAACCAACTTCTCGCAAAAAAGGAGCGCGGCGAGATCTCCGGTGGATCCCCCGACAGGGTTCTCGTTGGCGAACTCCTCGACGATGTTCTCAAAAGCGACATCAAGGAATCGACTCGATACATCTGGGAGAAGGTCATCGAAAAGAACATCCGCCCATTTTTCGGAAGGCTAAAGGCGAGGCGCGTCTCGACAGACCTCATGGACCGATACCGTGAAAAGCGCAAGGATGAGGGCCGCTCTGATGCGACCGTCAACCGCGAGCTTTCCATTCTGCGAACGGCTTACCACAACGCACGGAGGCGAACGCCGCCAAAGGTGGCGATTGTGCCGTATTTTCCGATGGTCCAGGAAACCACCGTGCGGAAAGGTTTCCTGACGGATCTTCAATACGCGACACTGAGAAATGCTTTACCGCAGGAGCTAAAGGCGCTGTTCGTCACGGCCTATATCACCGGTATTCGCCGCGGCGAGCTGCTTGCGATCCGCTGGCGCCAGGTCGACTTTGAGGCTCGTACCATCACCCTGGATCGCGGAGAAACGAAGAACCAGGACGCTCGGAGCGTACCGATCATCGGGGGCGACATGGAAAACCTGCTGCGCACTGCGAAGGCCGCCGCCCCGGAATCCGAATGGGTCTTTAACCGAAATGGCGAGCCCATCAGGGATTTCCGCTGGGCCTGGGATGCGGCATGCAAAACCGCCGGAGTTCCCGATCTCAACTTCCACGACTTGCGCCGAACAGCGGTCCGCAACATGCGCCGCGCCGGAATTCCGCAAGTCATCAGGATGAAGATCTCCGGCCACAAGACCGACAGTATGGAGCGCCGTTATAATATTGTTGACGCCGAGGATCTGGCCAACGCCAGAGAGCTTTTGGAGCGGCGTCCGACTGTAGCGGAATTGTAGTGGTTTCGGGAAACGCGGCGAAACCGGACAATGCATCCGCTTCGCAGAATCAGTCGGTTAGGCCTCCACGATACCCGGCGAAACAGCGTTTAGTAGCTTGAGGTGCTAGCGGGAGCAATCTCGTGGGGGTTCAAGTCCCCCTCTCCGCACCAAAATAACTCTTTTGGGGTCATTAGTTTACGGCCCCCATTTTTTCGTGTGACTGGCGTGTGACTGGAAATGTAGCGGCTCCAGTCAGAAAATGGGCCATCATGAGCCGGTCGATGTTCGCCTGACGGCCCTTGGACCACTTCCCGTAGTGCTTCCGTACGACCGCCGGGCTGTTGCCCAAGATGTCCGCCACTTCCTCGAACGTGGCGCCCTGCTCAAGCAGGCGCGTCGCCAGCGTGTGCCGATACCGATGTGCATGGGCGTCCTCGACGCCTGATTTCCTGAACACGGCTGACAGCGTCCGCTCCGCAATCCCGACCACGGCTCTGCGCGAGGTTACGCCATTCCAGAAATAGTGAGGGCAGTCCTGCGCGGCGTTCCGCGGCGCCGGAAGGGCATCCAGCACCAGTTTCAGACTCTCGGGAATCGGCAGGAACACGGGGTCGCCCGTCTTCTGGGTGTAAAGCAACACTCGCCACGTACCCTGCTCCGAGTCCCACGACACTGCATCCCTACGAAGCGTACAAACGTCGGACACGCGCAGCGCAGTGTGGCGGAGCAGCATAATCATCGCTCGCGCGCGAAGCTGCTCGTACCGAGCGCCGCTGCGATTGTATCTGCCACCACCGATCTGGTCACACGCCCCTAGGATCTTGCTCTCTTCCTGAAGCGTGTAGGGCACGACTTCGTTCGGCTTGACGTTGCGCGGCGCCTTCAATTCCTTCGCGGGATTCGCACTGATCCACTTCCGGCTGGCGCAAAACCGAAAGAACGTGATCAGCATTTGCCGCTCTACTTTCCAGGCCACCCTACCGATAACGCGCGTGCCCCGAAAGTCCTCCAAAGCATCGGTGGTAACGTCCGCGACGGCCGTGATGCCCGCTGTTTCGCAGAACACCATCAGAAATCGAAGGGCACAGCGATACTTCTTCCACGTTCCGTATTCCGAATCGCCGCAGTACTTTCCGTCTGGGCCGATCTCACCATGGGTCTTCAGGAAACGGGCTACTGCGTCTGAAAGCGTGAGGGCGGCCGCCGCCGGCGGCGGTCCCGACTCAGGCGCGCTACCCACGCCATGCTCAATGGCGAGTTGGTCGTCGAGCTCTCGGATACGCTTCGCGAGGCGTCGCTCAGCAAGCTGCCGGTTCCTCGTGTGCAATGATCCCCTTTCCCGCCGACCGTTGTGGAGACCGTCCACGTGGAAAGGGCAACTGCACTTGTCAGCACGCGCTTCTCGCCCGCCGGGCCCAAAGAACGGGCAGACCCTGAGGTGTCGCCGGAATACGTACAGTTCGCCGTCTGTCTTCACGGTGTTCACATTACCTCAAGGCCCACCGAATCAATGGATTAGCTCCTTAGCAGTTCGCTTGGTATACACCCGCGCCGCAGCGGTCGCGGAAATCATGATCGTGGTGTAGTCGCGTTTGGAGCGGCGGCCGATGTTCG
>Ga0208820_1000681_pt1 | contig 22288 bp, 23 predicted proteins | sample June2015DPH_16_5_FD_184713 | JGI IMG/M metagenome (GOLD analysis project Ga0208820, IMG submission 184713) | Peatland microbial communities from SPRUCE experiment site at the Marcell Experimental Forest, Minnesota, USA - June2015DPH_16_40... | ecosystem: Environmental > Terrestrial > Soil >...
AGACAAGGCGCCAAACACTCTCGTCTTGCCCATCTTACTGCAGTTAGGCAAGCCAGCAGAAGTTGCTAAGGCACACTATAGTAACCAAGGGGGGAGTAACGTTGGTGCTGCAAACTCCATGCCAATGTCATCTTACGGAAGGCGACGAATGGGGCAAGATCATCTACCCGTCCCAATGCATCAACCTGCCCGGGACTTCTCTGGAGTCGTCCCGACAGCCAGTTGGGATGACGCGCCTTTTGGCCGCAACAACATAATCAAAGCAGGACCAAAGCAAGAACTAAAAAAGTAAGTCTACTTTGCGAGCGCAAAGTAGGCCACACTTTTTTCCCCGGTTGAATTTACGGTTGCGTCGGCTTGGCAAACCTCGACCGTAGGAACATGGCTCCGAAACATGTGAGGCCGGCTCCGAGAAGCAGCGAGGCGGCGCTCATGTTGAGTTCCTTCAATTCCTCGGCCAAATGTTCTCCGGGATGGACCGCGAGCAGTGGCATGTTCGTTCCTTTCGTCGTTTCTTTCGTACTGGCAACCGACTCCTAGTGGTAATCGACAATTTCAACATTCGCCGGACCGGGCAGCCTTGTAGAAAGGAAAAGGAATGGAAGTATGTTGACGCACTCGAGCGTGAGCGTGCAACTTCTAAATGGTCTCTATTGTCAGGGTTGGGAACGCTGCCTTGTACAAGCGTTCATCCAGAGTCAACAGCCTGTAGCTCCGAGTTTGGGCGTGCGCCCCGATCAGAAAGTCAGCAAGAATTCGTCGACTGCTTGGATCACTTTGTTTACGCCGGCGTTCCGCGTAATACTGGAACGCCCGCCCGGCAGAACGCCACACTGCTTCGCCCAAATCCCACTCAACGGCAATTCCAGTCTCTTCGAGAAATGAACTCACGAAGGTCTCGGTCCGGCCTGGGGCAGCCATTAACTCCGCAAAAACCGGTGCCGACACCACCAAGCTTCCCCGATTGAATGCTGCCTCCAGAGCAGTCTGTGCGGCCAAGCTGAGGGTGGGATCTTTGTCCCACAATGCGACAACAACATTGGTATCAATGGCGGTCGTCATTGTCCGCGCAGCTCTCGCAGCCATCGACTAATGCTTTTTCTGCCAGACCCGATCTCCGGATTGCCAATACCGCGGTACTTCGAGAACGTGCTCTGGTTGCGGACCGGCAGGACGCGGATACCCCTTCCATCGCTCTCAAACAATAGGCGGTCCCCCGCCCGCACGCCCAGGATCCGCCGTACCTCACGGGGAACAGTGATTTGCCCTTTGCTTGTGATCCTCGCTTGCTTCTGCATTGCGATCTCCTGCTTCCTTACTTTAGCACATTTTCCTTACTTCAGCAGCCTGACCTATGCGACCATCGAGCCTTCCTCGAGTCGGGAACTGTCCGGAGTCTGCTCCGGCACCGGGAGGGTGTAGCATCGAATCTCGATCCAGCCGATCACGCAATCAAAGTCGCTGTGCAACCAGGGTGCACAGATTTGGGGGTGCGCACCACATTCTGGGACCGTTTGGAGCGGACAGCGATTTGCGACGGTGGGGACTGGAGTTGGCGGAGCGAGGGGGGGGAAGAACGGGAAGAAACGAGCAGTGATCGCGGTAGCGCGAAAGCTCGCGGTGTTGCTGCATCGATTGTGGGTGAGTGGAGAAGCTTACGAACCGCTGCGCAACCACCCACAAGTCGGGTTGGCGACAGCTGCTTAGTTTCGATCCCAGCAATAAAAAAACACAAGGCAACCAGCCCAAAGTCCAAGCGCCGAGTTCCGGTGACTGCGTCTAACGCCTGGCCCACGTCCGTCGTGAGATGGATCGAGAGGTCGACAATCAGGTGGCAGCACCGGCTGAAACGAGAACACCCAACTTGCACCGAACGAACAATCGCTCACCAAAGAGAGCGGATGGTAAGGATGGCGGCAGAGGCGGCGCCGGCTTAGGAAAAACGGCAACCATCCTCATTTTTTAATATCGAACTGCTCCTGCCGAGGAAACACGAGCGGAGTGACTCAAATCACAGCCATCGGTGATGTAACGCACTGTGTTGTATGACGAGGCAACAGACTATGTGTATGAGACACGGAGGTGCGAGGAGCCTTCTAACGCAAGCACAGTCGGAGGGCTTCCGGGAGGTGATTGATGACCACCTTAACCTTTCTTGGAATTGCTATCGTTGTGGTAGTAGCCGGAATCCTTTTTTTCCGTTTCATTCCAGCCGTGAGCGCGTATTTCACCTTTCACGGCAATCGGCTCATAACCTGTCCGGAAACGCACAAGACAGAAGCTATTGATGTGGCTGCGAGAAAAGCGGCCCTAACGGCGCTTTTCGGCAAGCCAGCACTGCGTTTGGACCGCTGCTCACGATGGCCTGAGCGCCAGGACTGCGGGCAGGAGTGCCTGCAGCAGGTCGAAACAGATCCGGATAACTGTCTGCTGTGGAATATCGTGTCGAACTGGTACGAAGGGCAACGCTGCGTTTATTGCCACAAACGTTTCGAGCGGCTCCAGCACCTTGATCATCCGCCGGCCTTGATGGGAACTGATCACACCACAGCTGAGTGGAACCAGTTCCGGCCCGAGCAGCTCCCTGGGATCTTTTCCACGTTCAAGCCCGTCTGCTGGAACTGTCACATTGCCCAGACGTTCCGGCGTGTGCACCCAGAACTAGTGATCGATAGGCATCGAGACAACCATCTCACCGTGTGATATTGCCAGGGTGGGACTTGGCATTGGGAAAGGAGGGTTAGCCTTCTGACCAACAATAAGACTTGAGGTCTTCGACACGGTTTGCGCGTCGGTGATGGATTGGAGTGGATTATGATCCGGTTTTCAGCAAACTGCACTTGGTGGTTACGGACACTGGGGACTCACGGATCGGAAACCGGAACCGGGCACAGTGTGGAAGTCGTATCATCGAGCCAGTGACATCATTTATCTCAATGTACTTAGGAGGGACGGGGCCGGTTTGCCGTCATCAGGGACTTTAACGCAACGCGGTCGGGAATCACAAGCGTGGAGCCATTCTGCTGGATAAGACGCTGCTTCCTGAAATCCGCGAATACGCGGGTGACGGTCTCTCGCGAAAGTCCGATCATCTGCGCGATTTCCTCGTGGGTGAGTCTAAGCTTCAACCGGGGCACCGCTTTGGCGGATTGTCTGTTCTTGGAGCTCCATTCCAGAAGCAGTTTGGCCAGTTTCTCGGCGGCCGAGTGTGACAGTCCCAGCCAGCCCACTTCCTTACAAGCATTGTGATATTTCTCGCTTAACTGCCCGGCCACTTTGAAGCGGGCCTCCACATCATCTTTCAGGAAACGAAGAAAGTCATCGCGCTTGACGAAATTGACCTGGCAGGGATCGATCGTCTCCGCCGTCACTTCGTAAGGTTTGCCGGAGATCGTGGCGCTCAACCCCAGCACCTCCCCAGGCTCGGCAAGTTTCACAATTACCGTTCTGCCGCTAGGGGAGCTGATAGCAAGCTTTACACTGCCTTTGCAGAGCACAAAGATGCCGCGCGGCAGCTGCCCCTGGACAAACAGCACAGCCGCCCGAGGATAGGCGGTCGCATGCTTGATGCCTTCAAAAGCCTGCAACGCGGCAGGAGGCAGATCGCAGAAGGTCCGCTCAGCGCGCAACTTGCAAGTAAGGCAGCTTTCTACAATCTCCATTCCATATGGTGAGAGCAACTAGCCTCCTCTTAACACCGTTGTATGACGCCCTCGCGCCAGGCTCACTTGTTGGGTCGCATCTTGCACAGTCCACGGCCAGCTGAGCCGGCCTCGTCTGACGCCAGTGTCGGTCTGGATGAAACGCTTGGCTGTGCTGCGAGTCACACGCCATCGTGATCTTCCCTACTGCCAAGACTGCCACTCAGAATTAGCAAAACCTGCATACAGCTTTCCCCGAATCGGCACTGACCTCGGATAGCTGCTGTAACATTGCCAATGACTCAGATTTTTCCCACTCCGGCCCCTTGCGGGAATCAATGTCTTACTCCGGTCGGCCGGCCTCCGGGCCCGCCTAACCGGGTGTCTTTTCGCTTTCAGCTTTGGCTCCAGTGAGGCAGTAGCGAATCTTCTCCAGCAGATTCGGAAAGAGGTAACACTTGGGAAGCCAGAGCGTTACGTGCTCAGACTCTACAGGCTCGAACGCAGTCATTACGATGACTGGAAAATGCGGGCTGCGATCCCGGACGGTGCGAGCCAGCTCGAGACCGCTCATGCCCGGCATCTGGAAGGCCGTGACAAGAAGGTCGAACTCCTGTTCTTCGAAGGCCCGCAGCGCTTCGGATGCATTCGAGGCAGGAACGGCTCTGTACCCCTCCGTGCGCAAGATGTCACACGCCAAGCGGCAGAGCATTTCATTATCATCGACGACGAGAATTTTTTTCACGGCGTGCTCCTTGCTTCGGCAGATTGCTCGCTGGCCGTAGCTGCGATCTTGGCGAACGTCAGGCCGCCGTCAGCCTTGATGCCGATCGAAACGCAGTCGCCGCCCTTAACCTGGCCGGTGGCAACCAGGTTTGCCAAGCCGTAAACAATGTTTTTCTCGATCACGCGCTTCAAATGCCGCGCGCCATACTTGGGGTCCGTGCCTTCCCGCAGCAGCCATCGCTTGATCTCGGGCGTGCAGCGGAAAGTGAAGTGGTTCTGCCCGACCGCTCTCATAATGCGCCGCTGTATCTTCGCGAGTTCCAGTTCAAGAATGCGCTCAAGCTGATCCAGACGAAGGGTCTGGAAAACGACAACCTTGTCCAGCCGGTTCATGAACTCGGGCGAAAACTTTCGCCGCGCCGCCTCCGTTGCCGTACGCGCGATTTTTTCGTCCAGGTTCGCGTCCTCGATGGGCGCCTGCACGGCGAAGCCGAGGCCGCCCTCGGCGAGCCGGCTCATTTCCGGCGCCCCCACGTTCGAGGTCATGAAAATGATGCACTGGGAAAGGTCCACGTGCGTGTTGTCGCCGAGCGTGAGACTGGCCTTGTCCAGGATTCCGAGCAGGAGTTGCCACAGCGACTCCGAGGCCTTTTCGACTTCATCGAACAGCAGAAGCGTGAGTTTGAGGTTCTCCGTGTGCCAGCGGGTCAAGGCCTCCTTTGTGAGTATCGGCTGCGTCTGCATGTGGCCGATATAGCCGGGTGGGGAGCCGATCAGCTTGGCGATTTCGTGGGGTTCCTGAAATTCTGCGCAATCCACTTTGATGAAGGCGTGTGGATTCCCGAAGAGCGCTTCGGCGAGCACCTCGATCACATAAGTCTTACCGGATCCGGTCGGCCCGAGAAACAACAGGTTCCCTATGGGCCGGTCCGGCGCAGACATGCCCACAAGAAATATCTGGTAGAGCTCGACGACCGCGTCCACGGCAGCCTTCTGCCCGACGATTCTAGAGAGCAAGAACGCCTCGATATCCCTGGTAGCATCGCCGTGACGTGTAGCATCGAGTGGTTGATCCGTTGTTTCTTCGAGAAAGGCGGAATTGCTCGGACTGGGCCCGCTGGACATACGAAGCCCCTGGTTCTCACTTACTTATTTTTGCATACTTTCCGGCAGGAAACTGTGACGGTGGGCACGGGTCATCGTGACGCCCTTCCAACGATGTGCATAAGCAGGCCGAACGGGGCTATCAACGCAGCGAAGCTGTCAAGAGAGAAGGCTCTGAGTGCCTGTCTTTCGATCCGCCAAGCTGTAGGCGGAAACACCCTCAGGAACATGAGCCTGGACACGGGATATAATGCCCTGCACTAGCGGAGAGTCTGGTTGCAGGTTGAGGTTTGATCAGTGCAGGCACAAGTCAAGCTCGGGCGTATTGCCGGCATTTCCATTGGGCTCCACTACAGCTGGTTCATCATCGCCTTTCTCATAGCTCTCTCTCTTGCCGACCACTTTCACACCGTCACGCCGGAGTGGAGTAAGGCCGTAGTGTGGTCTGCCGCAATTATCACGGGTGTGCTGTTTTTTGTGGCGCTGCTACTGCACGAATTGGCACATTCCCTGGTAGCAAAAGCGCGTGGAATGCGTGTGCGAGCCATTACGTTGTTCGCATTGGGCGGCGTGTCGCAGATTGAATCCGAGAGCCCCGACGCCAGGTCTGAGTTCTGGATGGCAATCGCCGGGCCGCTCACGAGCGCAATTCTTGGGGTCGGTTTTCTAGGGATAGCGAGGCTGGCCGGTTGGCTGGGCAGTGGTGAGCCCAAAACTCCAGTGGTCGCCGTGTTAGTGTGGCTCGGCTACATCAACCTCATGCTAGCCCTCTTTAACATGATTCCTGGCTACCCGCTGGATGGGGGACGCGTGCTGCGTGCCGTAGTCTGGGGGATCACTCATGATGCCGACCGCGCGACTCGACTCGCGGCCCAAATCGGCCAAGGAGTCGCTTTTGTATTCATCCTGATGGGGCTGTATCGCTTTTTTGTAGGGGCAAATTTCGGCGGTCTGTGGATGGCGTTCATCGGTTGGTTCTTGCTGGACGCTTCCCGCAGCAGCTACCTCCAGGTCGAGTTAATGGCGGGACTCCGCGGTCGGCGCGTCACCGATATAATGGAACGGGACTACCCTACGATAGAGGGTCATTTTAGTCTGCAGGACTTCGTCAACGAATATCTGTTACGCAGTGGACGTCGCTGCTTCATGGTCATGCAAAACGGCCAAGTGACCGGGCTGATCACTCCGAACGAGGTGAAGGGAGTGGACCGCGAGCGCTGGGAGCAGACAAGCGTGCAAAGTGTGATGCGCCCTCTGGGTCAACTCCGGACGGTCACGGCTGACACTCCCGCTATTCAAGCCCTTGAGATTATGAGCCGCAATGACATCAACCAGCTACCTGTTGTCTCAAATGGCCGAGTCGAGGGAGTCCTCTCTCGCAGCCACATCCTGCGCTACCTGCAGACTCATGCCGAACTGCAGAGGCGATAGAGGCCCCTGACGGAGCACTTCTCACTCGAGTGAGGGGCTCTATTCTTCGAAGCACGGGCCGCCACCGTGACCATGCTTCTGGTGATCCTTGATTGTGCGACTCAGACGTGAATACGCGACCTGCAGGGAGCGTTTTTCCTGCTCGGTGAGGTCCGGCGTCTCGAGCGCGGTAAGAATGTCGTCGAATTCCGCTTCCAGTTCCTCAAGCTCTGCGCAGAGCATGCGACCTCCGTTTCCTCCTGAATCCTTCACGGAGCTGACTGCCAAATAGACTCGGCAAGGCTGCTGGGCTGCTCTGATCAGAGGATGATCCGCCGATTACGCAGCGGCTCTCGCCATGAGTTCCTTTTTTCCCAAACCTAAAATGCCGTGTTTCTTTCCTGCTTTCTTGAACGCTTCTATGGCGGTGTCTAAATGATGCTTCTCGTGAGCCGCCGACAGTTGCGTCCGAATGCGGGCTTGTCCCTTGGGCACGACCGGGAAGAAAAACCCAATTGCGTAAACGCCCTCGTCAAAGAGATCGCGGGCAAAGTCTTGTGCCAGTTTAGCGTCGTAGAGCATGACCGGCACAATGGGAGTATCCCCTTCCTTCAGATCGAAACCAGCCTCTTTGAGCAAGCCGCGCCAGTACCTGGCGTTCCACTCCAGCTTGTCGCGACGATCGGTTGAGGTGCTGATCAGATCCAGTACCTTGAGCGCACCCGCCACGATCACCGGCGCCACGGCATTGGAAAACAGGTAAGGACGCGCTCGCTGGCGGCACATCTCCACCAGTTCGCGGCGCCCGCTCACGCACCCTCCGGAAGCACCACCCAGCGCCTTTCCCAGCGTCGTAGTAATCACATCGATCTTGCCGAACACGCCGCAGTGCTCGTGCGCCCCCCGTCCGGTCTTGCCCATAAAGCCGGTAGCGTGCGAATCATCCACGAACACCATGGCGTTGTACTTCTCGGCCAGGGCGACGATGTCGGCCAGCTTGGCGGTGTCGCCGTCCATCGAGAACACGCCGTCCGTGATCACCATGCGGGACCGCTTGTCCTGGTGTTCCTGCAGTTTCTCCTCAAGATGCCCCATGTCGGAGTGTTTGTAGGTGTCCTGCATCGCTTTACACAGGCGCATTCCATCCACGATCGAGGCGTGGACGAGCCGGTCGGCGATCATTACATCCTGCTCATTCAGACAGGCCTCGAAGAAGCCGGCATTCGCGTCCATGCAGGAGGGGAACAGCAGGGTATCTTCGGTGCCGAGGAACGCGGTCAGGCGATTCTCCAACTCGCGGTGGATGTCCTGCGTACCACAGATGAAACGCACCGAGGACATGCCATAGCCGCGTGCGTCCAATCCTGCGTGCGCCGCGGCGATGACCTCGGGATGGCTGGAGAGGCCGAGGTAGTTATTGGCGCAAATGTTGATGCACTTCCGGATGGCAGAACCCATCGGGAACTCGACCTCGATTTCCGACGACTGCGGCGAGTGGATATACCGCTCCTCTTTGAACAGGCCCGCGGCTTTGATTCCCTCGAGGTCGATGTGATAGCGGTGGCGAACTGTATCGGCAAAAGCCATGACGCGCCTCGCGTAATAAGATTTGTTCACTGAGGTGCCCAAGCCGGACCCTGTCTGGCGGCGGGCACGCTCTAGCCCTTAACGACTTCAGCCTTCTGAAAACGTCGCACCAGCCCCGCGATGCGCTCGACGGTGTCGAAAGCCTCGGGAGTGGCGCATTCGTCCGGAATGTCAATCGCATACTTTTTCTCCAGGAACCGAAGCAGCGACACCATGGAAAACGAATCCACAATGCCACCCGAAATCAGTGGCGTTGTCTCGGTGATGGTGCGCTCGTCTCCTTCTTCCAGGTATTCCCGCATGATGTAATCGCGGACTGCTTGGGTGATTTCGTCCATGGCGTGCCTCTTCAGTCTTCCATGATGGTGGAAAGATCGCCCACGGGCTCATGGAACTCCTTGCACCGCAAAATGCGGCGCACGATCTTGCCGCTGCGGGTCTTAGGCAGCGAGTCCACGAACTCGATTTCCTGGGGCATGGCCAGCGGCGACAGCCGCTTGCGAATATGGTTCATGATTTCCAGTTCAAGGTCATCGGATGGTTGAAAACCTCGCTTTACGGTCACGTACGCTTTCACAACTTCCATGTTGACGGGGTCAGGTTTAGCGACGGCGGCAGACTCGGCGACGGCCGGGCATCCCAGCAGAGCCGATTCGACTTCGAAGGGGCCGACCAGGTGCCCGCCAGTGTTGATGACGTCGTCATCGCGCCCCATGAACCAAAAGTAGCCATCCGCGTCGATGGAGGCGCGGTCGCCACACAGGTACCATCCATTCCTGAATTTCGCCTGGTATCCGGAGGCATTGTTCCAATAACCGCGAATCTGCGACGGCCAGCCAGGGCGCAGCGCAATCAGACCTGCCGCGGCGGCCCGATTCACCGGTTTGTAGGTCTTCGGATCCAGCACCGTTGCGGTGATTCCCGGAAATGGCTTACCCATCGAGCCGGGCTTGATTCCCATCCCGGGAAAATTCGCAATCACGATGCAGCCGGTTTCGGTCTGCCAGAACGTGTCGTGGAACGGTTTCCCGAAGACTTCTTTCGACCAGATCACGGCCTCGGGATTCAGCGGTTCGCCCACGCTGGCCAGATGGCGCAGGCTGGACAGATCATGCTTGCGAATAATTTCCGCTCCCTCCTTCATGAGCAGACGGATGGCGGTCGGCGCCGAATACCAGACTGTAACGCGGTACTTTTCGATGAACACATACCATTTTTCAGCGTTGAAACCGGAGTCCAAAACTGCTTGTGTAATTCCGTTCGCCCAGGGACCGATGATGCCGTAGGACGTGCCCGTCACCCAACCCGGGTCGGCATTGCACCAATAAATATCGTTAGGCCAAAGATCGAGGACCCATTTCGCGGTGAGATACTGCGAAATGATCGAATAGTGGACGTGTTGCGCACCCTTGGGCTGACCCGTGGTGCCAGAGGTATAGTGCAGAACCGACGGAGATTCGGCCTTCGTCGGGTAGATTGGAAAGTGCTCGACGGGCGGCGCTTGTTCCATCGCGAAGGCTGTCTCGTGCTCCTGAAGAGTCGCCTGGGCCGCATCGACCACGATGCAGTACCGCAAGTTCGGGAGCCGCTCCCGGATCTTGCGAATCTTATGGAGATGCTTCTTCTGCGTGAAGATCGCCGACGTGGCAGCGTCTTTGAGCCGCACACAAAGAGATTCGTCTCCAAAAGCCGAAAAGAGTGGCTGGGCCACCGCGCCCATTTTCAGAATACCCAGAAATCCGATGTACAGCTCAGGTACCCGGTCTAGAAAGAGGCATACCCGCTCGCCGGGGAGAACTCCGAGTCTGGCAAGGAAATGGGCGATGGTGTTGGAGCAGACACGAAGGTCGTTATACGTGAAGCGCTTCTGGTTGCCCTGATAGTCTTCCCAAAGCAGCGCCGGCTTCTGTGCCAGTCCCAGTTGGCACAGGCGGTCACTGCACATCCAACCGATGTTGATTACATCGCCCGGCTGATAGCCTAGCTCGCGCTCAGCAATCGCCCAGTCGAAATTCGTGTTGAGTTGCTCGTAGGAGGGCGGATCGCTCATGGGCTTGTTTCCCTCCTGTCCGTCCGGCAACTTTCACCAAACCAGCCGCACACTTGGAAACGGCAGCAACGGAGTAAACAAATCCACTGTAACTATACTCCTGTGTTTGTCGGTCGGCAGTGACCCCAGTCAATCACTGCTGTGACGCCGCGCACCCAGTCCTTTGCTCACACCGCCCATCGGGAGCGCTGGGTCCCGTCCACTCAAGCCGCGGGAGCAGTTCCAAACTCGTTCGTAGCAGCTGCGGGTAACTCAAATTTCAGCACTCCAGCTTGCAATTCGACGACTGCGCGCTCCGGCATCACCTCCGTTGCAAGGTGGACGACTTCCAGGATTTGGTGGGGGTACGAGCCGGTCTGCTCGATTGTTCTGCCCTCGGCTTTCATCTCACTTATCTCTTTGTTGCCCAAGATCGTGATGCGGTGCGGCTCGATGCTGACTTCAAGTTCAGTCTCATCAAAGCCAACGCCGCTAACGCGAACACTAATCTTGTCTCTGGATTCCGACATGGAAACCGAAACCGGACACAGCAGTTCGCATTCTGCCCGGAACCAGTCTTCCAAGTCGTGCCCATGCTCCCCGCCTCGAGCTTCAAACAACTCATGCGCACGGCGAGCAATAGCAAGCTGCACCTTCTGCATCTTCGGTTGGAGATCTGCGGGATTTGATGGGCTCAACTGCACGGCGGGTGGATCAGATTTGGGTTTCGATGCCCTTTGAGACTTCATAACTCCCTCCTTCGGATATTGCAGTGAAAGAGCTTTGTTCGGCCTTTGGTCGTGACTCGGTACAGGCGAGGACGAGCCATCAGAGTCTTATCGCGCTTAAACCAGCGCAAACATACTTTCGCGCTTCGTTCTCATCTCCCTACTTCGCCGACACTGTAAAAATCAACACGGCCAAGACCGCCAAGACGAAGCTTACGACAAGCGAAAATAGGGTGTGGTGCGGATGTGCGCGGAAATAGCTATCGCCGGACCTGCTAAAATGTATAAGGGTCTTCATGATCAACCTCCTGCGACGATCAGGCTGCAGACCCGTTTTTCAATCTCTGATGTACCTATATTAAGCCCTTTCGATGCGATGTGGCAGTGATATCGGCTACCTCATTCCTCGCACTGGATACGCCTTCGCGGAGCGGCTGCTGTGGTTCTCTTCGGCGTGCTTGCCACTCAGCCGTCCAATCCTGCTCGGTGGTACAACCTGGCCATTGGATCGGCGGGCCCGTAACCCTTCCCAATCGCGAGGCCGGCGCGGATGGCCGCGGTGATGAAATCCTTAGCGGCCGTCACGCTTTCTAGAACTGTTTTCCTGTGGGCTAGATTCGCCGCAATCGCCGAAGCGAAGATGCAACCGGTACCGTGCGTGTTCTTCGTGTCGATACGCTCAGCGCGAAACTCAGTGAATTCATGGCCGTCGTAGAGGACGTCGGCGGCTATGTTTTCCAGATGACCACCCTTGACGACGACATTTTCCGGTCCAAGGTCGCGGATCGCGCGGGCGGCTTCTTTCATTTGCGCAAGAGTTTTGATTTCACGCCCGGTGAGCGCCCCGGCTTCATGCAGGTTGGGCGTGACCACAGCGGCTAGGGGCAGTAGTTTGGTCTTGAGAGCCACGATGGCCTCGGGCTTCAACAGAGGAGAGCCACTCTTGGCGATCATCACCGGGTCTACGACCAGCGGTCCTAACTTGTGCCCTGAGATTACGGCTGCCACCGCATCGATGATTGCGGTGCTCGCGAGCATTCCTGTCTTCACCACGTCGCAGCCGATGTCGCTTACGCACGCTTCGATCTGCTTCACCACGAACTTTGGCTCGATCTCCAAAACGCCGTAGACTCCGGTCGTATTCTGTGCCGTGAGAGCAGTGATTGCGGTCATGCCAAAGGCACCTAAAGCCGAGACTGTTTTCAGGTCGGCCTGAATCCCGGCCCCACCGCCGGAATCGGACCCTGCGATGATTAGAACGCGAGGAATCTTCATGAGTTACCTGCCTTCCGTTGCCAGCCTTCCGGTGGCGAAGCCGCACCCGTCATATCGGCCACCGTTCCATCTTCCATGCCATCTCCCAGAACTGCCACTCATAGCGGCTGCTGGTGAGAAACGCGGCCTCCAGCTTCCGCAAGTCGCGCTCCGGCAGTCCTGCGGCAAGACTATCGAGCAGGTCACGGCACCACTGCGCCAGTCCGGCAAATTCTCTGGAGCTGTACATCTCGATCCACTTGCCATAACGTTTGTCGCTGGGAGCGGGTTGCGCGGCCAGACGCTGGCCGATTTCGCTGAAGGCCCACATGCACGGTAACAACGCCGCAGCCATCTCGGCGAAATCGCCACTTGCCGCTACTCGCAACAAGAAATCGCTGTAGCCCCGAGTCGTGGGCGCAGGGAGTTCTTGTTCGAGTTCTTCGCGGCTGATCCCGAACTCGGCGGCGTAGGCTCGGTGGAGGTTCATCTCGGTTTCCACGGTTTCCTTAAGGAGCGTGGCGAAACGGTTCATCGTCTCCAGGTCCGGACAGCGCGCGGCGGCCAGAGCCAGAAGGCGCGCGTACTCGATGAGGAACACGTAATCCTGTCGCAGCCAGAACTTGAATCTCTCCAGACTTAGCGTTCCATCGCCAATGCCTCGTACAAACGGGTGTTGGTGTTGTGCCTCCCAAACTCCAGCCGCTTTTTGGCGCAGCCGCTCGGTGAATCGCTCGGCCATACTTTCTCGCACCTCTCATCTTAATCGTGCTCCAAGCGCGGCAGGATTGCCAAGCTGCTAGAGTTCGGCTCGTCCTGACCGGCAATCACAAGCCCTCGTGTGTTTGGTCACAGTGCGAGGTGTTCCATCGCGCGTATCCTTAAATAAGTAGGAAATTCCATGTTCTCTAGTCGATACGAGATCATCTGGGAACAGGTCTCGGAGCTTTCCGGCACACGCGCGGGACCTTTAGACTCGCTCCGGCCCTTGGTGGCATCCGACCACGCACCTATCTTTTGGAGCGCAGGATTCGGGCTGGGGGGCGAGCTGGATCAAGCCATCATTGCCCGTTCTGCCGAAGTCAAAGCGGCTCTTTACGGTGGGCGAGTCTTTGTCATTGTTCCGATCTATGTGACCAGTATCTGCGAGGAGCAGTGTGTCTATTGCAATTTTCGGGGAGGAAACAAAGAGATCGGGGTCGAGCGCAGGCGATTGACGGATGACGAACTCGAACAAGAGGCGACCTATCTCGTCGAGGAGAAGGGGCTGAGGGTTCTTGAGCTGGTCTACTCCACCGATCCGCGGATGCGAGTGGATGCGATGTGTCGTCATGTTGAACTGTTGCGACGTGTGCTAGAACGTCATGGCGGCGGTCTCGTCGGACTAAGTGCCGAGGCATTGGAAGAAAGTGATTACCGTCGCCTGATCGACGCGGGGCTGTGCTGGTCGGTGCTCTGGCAGGAAACCTACGACAAGGCTCGATACGCCGTGCTGCATCCCGGTAGGACCAAGAAGGAAAACTTTGAATACCGCCTGGACGCCTATGAACGCATGCTCGCGGCCGGGGTTGAGCACGTCGGCATCGGAGTGCTCTCGGGCCTCGCGGACTGGAGACGGGACTGGGCCATGCTGATGCTGCATGAGGAATACCTGCAGCAGCACTGCGGAGGCGGCGCCACCATTCTCGGCACTCCCCGTCTGAAGCTAGCTCCCGGAGCCCTTCTTCAAGAGTCGCCATATACGCTTACTCGCCAGGAGTTTCTGGTGACCGTGGCTCTTCATAACATGTTTTCGCCGACGACCGCAGCCTTTGTGAGCACGCGAGAAGACTGGGACCTATGCGTTGAGATGGCGAGAGGAGGCGGCTGTCTCTTCACCCTCAACTGTTCCACCACACCGGGTGGTTATTCACTGCAGCACGGTGGATGCCAGTTCACGGCTCACTCGTACGATGCGCCGATCTACTCCAGCAAGCTAAAGTCCGAAGGGCTCGATCCTGTTTTCAATTGGAGAGCCAGAGATTTATCCGGCGACTACCGGCCTGATGCGGTGGTTTGTGGAGGCGCTTCCAAGCGATAGCACCTGGATTCTTGGCAGAGAACGCGGCGCTTTAATCACAACACGAGCTGAGACTACTTGTGCGGCCCGTGTGGGGCGAACAACATGCCGATCATCGCGAGTTGGGACAAACTGACGTCCAAGGCGAAGCAGGCGGTGCAAGCCGCTAACTATCTGGCCTCCAAGCGCGGCAACCCCGAGCTAATACCGCTGCATCTGCTCGCCAGCCTCCTGGCGGACCGCGAAGGTATGGTGGTGCCGGTGCTGAGCAAGATTGGCGTCGACAACCAGGCGGCGCTGGCCGAGGCACGGCGCCAGATCGACCGCCTGCCAGCGCTTTGGGCCGGCGGCGCCTTGAAAGCTGAGCCCTCCTCGGCCGCCAGCGCCGTCCTCGAGCAAGCTTTTCACGAGGCCGCCGACCTCGACGATGAGCACGTCTCCACCGAACACCTGCTATTGGCCATCATGGGCCTCGAGAGCGATCCCGCCCAATCCCTGCTGGCGCGACATGGCGCCAGTCGCAATGCCATCCTAATGGCGTTAACCACCGTTCGCAGCCCCCAGCAGGCCGCCGGCCCAACCTTGGAAACCAAAAATGGAACGATTGAACTCTACGCCCGCGATCTTACCGACTTGGCGCGTCGCGGCAAGCTCGACCCGGTCATCGGCCGCGATGACGAGATCCGGCGCGTGATTCAAGTGCTCTTGCGCCGCACCAAGAACAACCCCGTGCTGATTGGCGAGCCCGGCGTGGGCAAGACTGCCATCGTCGAAGGTCTGACCCAGCGCATCGTCGGCGCCGATGTCCCCGAGTCACTCAAGAGCAAGCGTCTGGTAGCCCTGGATCTGGGTGCGATGGTGGCCGGCACCAAGTACCGCGGCGAGTTTGAAGATCGCCTGAAGGCGCTGCTGCGGGAGATCGAGGACTCGCAGGGGCAGATCATCACCTTCATTGACGAGTTGCACACACTGGTTGGCGCGGGAGCGGCGGAAGGCGCAATCGACGCGTCCAACATGTTGAAGCCGGCACTGGCGCGCGGGGAGTTGCGGGCCATCGGCGCCACCACCCTGAGCGAGTACCGCAAGCACATCGAGAAAGACCCGGCGCTCGAACGCCGCTTCCAGACTATCTTCGTGGCCGAGCCCAGCGTGGCGGACACCATCGCCATCTTGCGCGGCCTGCAAGAGCGCTATGAACTGCACCATGGCGTTCGCATCAAGGACTCAGCCCTCGTAGCCGCGGCCACGCTTTCGCATCGCTACATCGCCGATCGCTTCTTGCCCGACAAGGCGATCGACTTAGTGGACGAGGCCGCGGCCGCGCAACGCATGCAGATCGACTCCGTGCCGGTGGAGATCGACCAACTCGAGCGCCGCGCCAAGCAATTGCTAATCGAGAAGCATGCCATCGAGCGGGAAGACGATGCCAACTCCCGGAAAAAGCTGCGAATCCTGGAAAGTGAGCTGGCCGGAGTCCAGAAACAAGTCAACGTCTTGAAGGTCCGCTTAAAGAAGGAGAAGGAAACGGTCAGCCGGATGCACGACCTTGAGCAGACGATCAAGCAACTGAATTTGCAGGAGCAAACAGAGTCCTGCGATGCCGCATCGCCGAAGGCGGGCAGCGACCGCCATGCCACGCTTCGTTATGCTGAGCAGGAGATGCGCAAGCTTCAATCAAAACTCGACCGGCGGCGCAGCTCGCGCATGATCAGGGAAGAAGTGGATGAAGACGAGATCGCACACATCGTCTCTAAGTGGACCGGCATTCCTGTGTCCAGGATGCTGGAAGGCGAGGTGAAGAAGTTGCTCGAAATGGAAGACCGGCTGCGCCGCCGCGTAATCGGCCAAGATCCGGCCTTGGAGCGGATTGCCGACGCCATCCGCCGTGCCCGTACCGGGCTCTCCGATCCCAAGCGTCCCATTGGCTCTTTCATTTTCTTGGGGCCGACGGGAGTAGGCAAGACCGAACTAGCCCGTGCCCTGGCCGAGTTCCTCTTTGATGACGAACGTGCCCTGGTGCGAATCGACATGTCTGAATACATGGAGAAATATGCGGTGTCGCGGCTCATCGGCGCGCCGCCGGGATATGTCGGCTACGAGGAAGGCGGCCAACTCACCGAGGCTGTGCGCCGCCGTCCTTACTCGGTTGTGCTTTTTGACGAGATCGAAAAAGCCCACCAGGATGTATTCAACATCCTGCTGCAGATCATGGATGACGGCCGCCTCACCGACGGGAAGGGCCGTACCGTGCACTTCCGCAATACCGTTCTCATCATGACCTCCAACATCAACTCGGAACAGCTCACCGCCGACTGGTTGCGCACACAAGAGGATTCTGAGCAAGCACGCCGGCAAGTAATGAAGGCGCTGCGGGCACACTTCAAGCCTGAATTCCTCAACCGCGTAGACGACTTCATCATCTTCAACCCACTGGGCACAGAGGAGCTGACCAGGATTATTGACCTGCGACTGGAAGAGGTGCGGCGCCTGTTGGCTGACCGCCAAATCACCCTGGAGTTGACCGATTCTGCCAAGGAACTACTGCTGCGCGAGGGCTACGATCCCAACTTTGGCGCGCGGCCCCTGAAACGCTCGATCCAGCGACTGGTACAGGATCCGCTGGCCGTGAGAATCCTGCATGACGAGGTGCACCACGGCGATCACATTGTGGTAGACACCGAGCAGGGCAAGATGAGGTTTGTGGCCAGCCGCCAGCGAGGCGAACGGCCCATGCTGTCGAATACCAGCATCCCGTGATAGGCTCCGCTTTCCGCCCGACGCGTCTCTGGCAACTCGTCAATGAAGAGGCCCGCTGTGAAGTTCTGAATCGACCGTCCTTCGGACGCGCCGATATCGCGGTTCCAGCAAATATGGACGGGGCTTACCGGCGCATCTACCCGCCATCATCCGGCCCCCTACCCGGTCGAGTTCGCCGAGCGGCTCATTCGGATGTTCATCACTAGGAAAATCAAAATGGAGATTTTAGATGGGTATACGAGGAGCGCTGAGATCTTGGTGCAGTCAATGTCTGAGCCAAATTCTCACGGTCGTGGGGTTAGAAGCGTGATCCGGGAGGACCGGAAAAACTAACAGCGGGCACTCTGTTGTGAGATCGCCAGATCGCCCAGGATTTTGCCTTGTTGCCCGCCACTGCCTTCGACAACATTGGGGCTTGGCCGCAGACGGTTTGAAATCAAACTGCAGCTGCGGCCAGATGTCTGACAAACTTCATGGGCTGACCGTTTTTGTCCAGCCGCGGGTTACGACCGAACTGCGCTTGGATCGCAATCGCCCACGGCAGGCGCTTTGGTCGTGGTCGCTGTTTGGTGCCGAGATTTGCGAATTACAGTTGCGGCTACCTGGGTCCAACGGCGTGGAGCAAACAAGCCGAAATGTCGTACCGCGTGTCGATAGCGTTTGGGGATGTGTTGCGACCAGCGGTCGATGAACTCCTCAATCGTGCACTGCACCGCGACCCATCGATGCAGGCGCTTGTCCTTACACCAAAACCGCACAAATCCATCTTCGATGGCAAGAATACGCCACTGCGCAATGGGCGGACGCCTGACCATAGCGCCCGGCATGACGCAGGAAGCGCTCTTTCCCCTGGAAGGTTTGCACATGCACGATCCACCCGCGCTTCTCTTCGTGCTGGAGCAGATCTTCAAGCTCGGCGCGACCTATCTCCAAGTCGAACTGGCCTGCGTCCAATGCCACGCGCAGAAGTGCAATCACTAGCCGCTGCCAGCTGCGCATTAGCTTGTCGCGAACGAAGAAGATCCGAAGCCGCCACTCCGAGTTAGACGTTTTCAGACCTCCCTGTGACCAGAGCGTGCACGTGGGAGTTAAACTGCAACTTCCCGGTGAAGGTGTGCAAGATCGGCATCACACCAACTTCAACGCCGGAGCGCACTCTGGCGTAACTTCCGATGACGTGGGCCGCGATCTCCGGTAGCTTGCGGCAAAGCCGCGGACTGTGGGCAAACAGGGGCCACAAGGTATTCGGCATGGTGAACGTGATGCCAAGATAAGGCCCTTCGGGAAGGGCGCAGAAGCGCTGGCGCTGCCACTGAATAGTAGACCAATGACCGCAACTGGGACAGGCCGGTGACTTGCAAGTGTTGTAAAACACTCCTTCTTCGTTCTCCGAGGCAAAGACACGGCCCCCCAGTGCTGGCGTCTTGCATTGAAATGCCAGTCGGAACGCGCGGCGCGAGTCGGGGTCGTAACCATCATGATCCCAGTGGTCGCGCCCGAGGATCAGAATCTGCTGCAGTTTGCTAGAGCGGGGAACTTCGGAAAGTTTAGGCAAGGAAGTTTAGCTCCTTCTGGGCGTCCAGCTTCGAAGGCACGTCCTGTCCGAGAACCACCACCGTCCGCCTGCTTCGACTGGTGCGGATTGCAATAGAGCCTGGCCGGCGAGCTTCTTCGCGTTGCAACACTTCAATGATCTGCGCTGGGTCGAGGGATACGTCAGAATGCTCAACCGAGATCTCACGCACGAGCTTGCGCCGGAAGCGCACCTCTTCATAGCGGGCAAACTCCTCTTTCTGCTGCAATTCTGGCAGTTTGCACCATTGCCATGCCCGGTGGATTCGAAGAAGACCATTTTGCAAGCCGACGATGATATTTGGGTGAGAACTCTGCATGATTGCCTTGACCTTGCTTACATTGCCGGTCCCCGTGCCGGCAACCTTGCGATCTCCTGGCGGACATCTATACAGTCTGCCTCGGACAAATTTGTCGAACCCTTATGCTTGCCCCCAGCAAGCATGTTATCGAACGCTTTCTGCTGAAAATAGGGCTCTCGTGTCAGCGCTAAACAAATTCTGACAAAGTCATTCCATCCGCGCTGGGGTTGATGGTAGCTGATGACATGTACCATCCCATGTACCACGGCCAGCGCTTTTGGGTGTCGGCGCTCACCATGATCCATTTCCAGCAGTCGGCGTACATCTTCGGTGGAAGGATGTCGCCCGCGTTCCGTTGCGCTGGCCTGCGCTTCAGCGAGCTTCCCCCTGAAAGCTGCGCTGCTGGCTTCGACTCGGTCCACTCGACTTCGATCGTGCGCACGTGCGCCGACGGCCGGAACACGTCGTCGAACGTGTCGCCTGCGGGCAACTGCGGCCTTGATGCGCTCGGCCCCGCCAGGATGTCGCCGAAGACGAACGGCTTGAAGATCACCGCGTTCCGCGCCGCTTGTTCCTCGGTTTCCCGCCTGACATGTTCCGCCTTCTCCCACTTCGCCCACGCAAGCCAGCGCTGGCACCGGACCATGACGGTGTTGCCCTTGCTGTTCTGCCTGTATAGCAGGCCTTCCACGCAGTCGCAGTTGTCGTGCTTCGGCGATTCCGCGTCCTGTTGCTCGGCTGCTGCCGGAGGGTTTTGATCCTGATCCTGAGAAGGCGGAAAAGTCGGGATGGCGGCGGCAGCGATCGCGCGGTTTTCAGCGCGTCGCTGATCCTGTGTAGATCCTGTTTTCTCTTCTTGCCTTTGCACTACATCTATTTGCTTTGGTAGTACATCTACTTCCTGACAGGAAAAATCCGACAACCTTGCGCGCTCCGCGGGAAAAATCCTACTACCTCGGTTGGCTCTGCGGGACTTTCCCGACAACCTTCGTCCGTCGTCCATAGCGTGCTGTTTCCGGCGCGGCGGAACAAGATCAGGCCGCAGTCGCGCAGCAGGTTAGCGATCTGAAGGAACTGGTCGCGCGACAGCCCGCACTCGGCGGCTAGTTGCCTGCCTTCGCGTTGAAGGTCCGGCCGCGAGACTGCAGGAGCCACAGGACGGCCGCGGCGGTGGGCGTGAGCCTGGACTCGATGCCGTCGGCCTCGGCCTTCAGCCTGCGTCCGCGCCGCCGCGAACCGCGCTTCCACAGCGTCCTGCTGCACACGCTCCACACGTCTCGCGGCTGGCGACCCAGCGCTCCATCCACGCGCGGTGGCGAACGATGACGCGCTCCACAGCCGCCACACGGAGCAAGTCCTCGATGTAGCTCTCGAGCGTCTCGATGTCGCGACAGCCGGACTTCCGCGCTATTGTCCACAGCGACGCGAAGCAGTCGCCGTACTGCTTGATCACGGCGAGCACTGCCAGATGGCGCAGTCCAGACTCGTGCCGACCGGGGCGCAGTCCTTCGACCGTCCGGCAGACGCGCAGCATGCCGTGGCGCGTCAGGACGCAGAAGTGGGACTCCGAAAGGTTGATCTCTGTGGTGGCTTCATGCAGCCAGTGGTCGGCGGTCTCGTCCGGCTCGGTGTCTAGCTGGCCGTAATAGCTGTATTCGTCCGTCATCGTGTCTCCTGCTTGACGCGACGGCGGGAAAACTAGTAACGCCGATTTGCTTTTTCCGCACAATGCGCCAACGCACGGCAAGAAGTCAAAGAAAAAAAGCATTCCATCGTCACGGCCTCGCAATTCGCCTAGGCAGCAATTTTCTGTGGAAAGCCTGTGAAGAAAACCGACTTGCTGATCTCACCAACGGTAAACAGGCGGTGATTCCGTTGAAGAGACTGCGATTCCGCGAAATTCGAGCCTGGCGGATGGCCCGGAAAGTGGTCCGAACGTCCCACTTTTCTGCTCCTGAAGCGCCGAATTTACCAGGTGGTAAACGGTCACGCGTCTCGGGCCGAAGGTTCCGAAAGCCATGCCCGCCGTACTGCGCGGTCGCGCCCAGCATCCCGGCGATCTCTACCGCGTGCCCCGTGAGCGGCGAGCCCCCGGTCAATCGCGACCGGCGCGTAAAACTTTGGCGTCGTTGATACAACGTCCTCGCCCGCCTTGCCGACGCCGTCCGGGCGGTTCCCTCCGAGCACTCCGCGGTCGCCGTAACTCCCGCGCTCGATCGTCGGACGATCTTCCACTGACATGGGTTCAGCAAAAGCCGGGGAATCAAAGTTCCACATCTGCGGGTTTATGATGTGGGCTCCAACGGAGGACGACAATCTGTGGCAGATCGCAGCGCGGCAGTGAGAAAAGCGGCTCAAACGAGAAAGCACAAGGCAGCAGGCAAGAAAGCTGCAAAGACTCGGAAATTGAGAGCGGCTGGCAAGAAGGCGGCAAGAACTCGGAAGCTAAGGGCAGCAGGTAAGAAAGCAGCACTGACCAGAAAGCGGTGGGACGCGGGGCTGAAGGCAGCGGCCACTCGGAAGGTGAAAAAGGAACAGAGTGCGTCTGCGCCATCAGTGCCGCAGCCCACACCGGAGGCACAGACGGTTTTGGGTAGCGGGACTTCTCAACAATGAATTGGAAGCCCGAGGCTGTGATATTAAGGGCACTCTCGCCTGACCAGTCCGTGGTGCTGGATCGCGAGCCCGATCAGGAGAAGAGCCTCGACCCCAATGGCCAGCGAATCCGATGCCCGCTCTGCGGTTGGTCGCCCCGCAAGGATGATCGCTGGTCTTGCACCTGCGGCCACTCATGGAACACCTTCGACACGGGAGGAGTGTGCCCGGAGTGCCTCCACCAGTGGGCTTCAACACAGTGTCTCTCGTGTAAGCGGTGCTCGCCACACTCCCATTAAATTTCGATCGCGAAGCCCACCTGCACATCCGGGGTCGCAACTGCGACCGCGCCGTAGAGCGGTCAACGGCCCTTGAACGATTCCACGAGTAGACGGCCTTGCTGCTCCGTAACCCCTTTCATCCGAAAATGCAGGCGCACAGAATTGAAGAGGGAAACATCTGACCGAACGGGTCGGGAGCGGTCAAACGTGCCTTGGATAGCCACTCGATTTTGCGATGGTTCG
>Ga0208820_1000685_pt1 | contig 22231 bp, 19 predicted proteins | sample June2015DPH_16_5_FD_184713 | JGI IMG/M metagenome (GOLD analysis project Ga0208820, IMG submission 184713) | Peatland microbial communities from SPRUCE experiment site at the Marcell Experimental Forest, Minnesota, USA - June2015DPH_16_40... | ecosystem: Environmental > Terrestrial > Soil >...
GATGCCGGTGGGCAAAAAGGCAATCTGGCCGGCCAGGATCAGTTTCCGGTTCGATGATGACGGGGAGAACTCGGCTTGAGGGCTCGCCATGCGAAAGAGGATGTCCCGGTGTCAGGAAACATTCAGCATAACGCAAGGACCGTCGCTCCATAATAGCGGGAAGCGAAATTCGCGGCCGGGTGCAGCCAAAGCGGCAACGTGCACCAAACCGGAAGCCCCACCAGTGGTAAAATGAAATTCCACAACGCCGGAGAGGTGGCCGAGAGGCTGAAGGCGGCGGTTTGCTAAACCGTTATACGGGCTAACACCTGTATCGAGGGTTCGAATCCCTCCCTCTCCGCCATGTTTTGAACAACTTGCGAGACGTGCGATCCGCTCTGCAATCCGTTAGCCGGAACTGCTCAGTGCCAGCCCAACGACTTTAGAGTGTGCCCGTGCCATCTCATCCGTTACCACATCACCGTAGAGATTCATAGTCGTGCGAATGTCGGTATGCCGCATTAGTTTTTGCTGCACAGCGATTGGGGTCCCCACGGCATCTAGCCATGAACGGTAACTGTGGCGCAGAGTGTGGGTCGGCAGTTCGCCGATTCCCGCGCTCTTTGCCGCTCTGTGGAACACTCGCGAAACCTGCGGGTAAGACCACGGCAAACGTCCAAGCTGCACGGGGGATGCGAACAACCAGTCTCCGTCAGCGGGAAACTGTGTGATCCGTTTCCAGGACTTGAGAAGTTCCAACAGTTCGGCATCCACGCTCATCCGCTTCTGCGAGTAGATCGTCTTCACGTCATCGACACGTTGACGGACAATTCCCCGCTCAATCCGCAACTTGCCGTTGAGCCAATCCACGTCGCACCACTTCAGAGCCAAGCATTCACTGATTCGCAAGCCGAAACAGACACAAAGTAGCGCCATAGTGCGGAACGGTTCCCCAAGTTGCTGAAGAAACTTTCGGAACTCGTCAACCGTGAGACTGCGCGGCTGACGCGTGCGCTTGGTCGCCCCTTTGACCACGACGAGGTCAATGGGATTTCGGGAAATCTCCAGCGCACCACTCCACATGGCAAACTCCATGAGCAGATGCAACATGCCCCGCACATGGGCTTTGCTTTTGGGCGACAGTTTGATTTGGCGCAACCACAGTTCGACCGGCCTCGGTTGCACTTCGCTAATCGGACTGTCGCCCCACTTCGGCAGTATGTGGTTCCGTAGCCAGGAACGATACATCCGCGCTGTTGAATAACGCGAAGGCAAACGCTCCCGCTCGTAACGTGCTGCCAATGCCCGCACTGTGTGTGCCCCACTCTCTGCCGATTTTGGACTTTCCGATGGCTGCTCCAGAACATCGGGCAGGAAGGACTGCACTTGTCGTTGCGCGGCTCCCTTTGTTCGGAACTCCTTCCGGGTGCCGATCAACTTCGAGTGCCGTTTCCCCTCTTCCCACCACAGAAAATTCCAGGTCTTACGTCGTTTGTCGAAAACTACACTTCCAGTTTTGTGCCGTGCTGCCCTTTTCATTGCCCCATCCTTTCTTCAGGGCGCACGGATGGCGTTTTGGATGGTAGCACAGGGGATTCCAGAAGGGCCGCGTCCAAGTCGCTGCGGCGAAAGCGCCAGACGCGACGCTTTGTGCCGGAGAGTGCAAAGGCTTTCACTTTGCCCTGGCGGACCCACAGCAACAGTGTGCGGACCTTGACCTTAAGGTATTGGGCAGCCTCAGCAGCCGTGAGCCATTCGGCAGGCGGCGAAGCCACGAATTGATTGCAGAGTGTGGTCATGACTGGAGTGGAGAATCGGGGTTCTGTGGCAACTGTGCATTCCTCTCTTGACTCGCCCGGTGTGACTCGTAACCGGCGTAGACAAGCAAAGCGGCAACTACGACAAAGGTGAGCACTCCCAACAGTGTGACTCTCATTTCTCCTCCTTATTCCAACTAACGACTCCATCGCAACCACGCTCGGGGCAGCGATATCCCTCGAACGTCCCGTCTAGCCAGCTCGTCTTGATCTGGTCGGGGACAATCCAGAACTCTTTTCCACATTCAGGACACTTCCCCCGATACCTGCTCAGCAAGTCGTCCAGCCTCTTCCAGATGTTGCGCTGCCCTGCATCCGAAACCAGTTGCTCGAAAACGTGCATACCCGCCTTGCTGCGAACGAACAGTTGGACACCGCAAGGGTCACAGATTACGTACGGCTTCTTTTTCTTGGTTTGCCGCACGTCGAGAGCCTTCCCGCACAGGGGGCAGGGAAACCGCTGTTCCGGACGCAGGCTCAAGTCAAGTGGCATAGATACATTCGTATGTTAACGTAATCTAACAATAGTATTCATTCTCCGCTGTGGCATTGTGACTTGTCAACAAGGAAACGAATAATCTTGCAGTTGTTAATATTAGGCCGTATCCTAGAGAGGTATGGAGAGCTTCGGAAGCTACATGCGCCGGTTGCGGAAGTCCAAAGGGCTGACACTCAAACAGGTCGAAAACCAAGCCAAAGTGTCCAACGCCTACATTTCCCAGATCGAACGAGGATTGCGCAATCCCCCACACCCCGACATCCTGAAACGACTGGCCAAAGCCTACGATGTCCAGCACCGCGAGCTTTTGGTTGCCGCAGGCTACCTGGAGGAAGATTCAGCGGACACCGCCAAACGAAGGCAAATTGAGGAAGCCTACGAGCATGTAAGAACCGATCCCACCTTTAAGCAGGGTACCCGGCTAAAGGGAACGCAAGTCGGCCTGGAAACGAAGCGCTTTATTGTGGAAATGTACGAAAAACTAACGCAGCGGCAACTCCTTAAAGGAGCCTAAGAACCGTGAAATTACTAACGGACGGAACCAAGAATAATCCACTTTTGGGCTTTTGCCTGGCGGTACTTTCCCGCCATGCCGAACACTGGCCCCCGACTGAAGAGGTTTTAGCCAAAGAGTTCGTAAGTTGGCTTGGCATTAAATCTTTTCTCACGCGAGATGCAATGCGGGAATTATGTTTATCCAAGGGAACAAACCTGTCGTTTGTCCCGCTCCCGTTAAATCTTCGCGGGTTTAACTGCTCATTTAAGGATAAGAAAGAAATCGTTATTGCCGAACACGAGAATGTTCCTTTTGCTGATTTACACACGCTCCTGCACGAATTCCGGGAAATGCTTGAATGCGTCTTTGTGGAAGTCGGATGCGCCACACTAACCCCGGAAGATTCCTGGGAAGAAACATCGGAGAAGTTTGCAATGCTCGCGAGAATAGAGACGGGTGTCCGAGAAATGCCCGGTTACCTTGAAATGGTAGGCCACATCGAGACTAAGTGGCCCCGCTATCTTGGTTATGCCTTCGTGGTTGTTTTCCTCGTTGCTCATATGTTTAGCTGCGTGTTCCTGCCCCAGTTCGAGGAGATGATGTCCGAAGCCCGACGCCAACGTTACATACGTACGTAACGTTAGTCTCATCACAGACCGCTGTTTTCGGCCCGGTCGCGGGCGAACTAATACCTGATTTCGAGCAGTTGCCTTCGCGTCCGGTCTTGTCAAGAACTGGCTCGTAGTGAGCGTTAATGGGGAACCCCAGTCGTCGCCATTCCTGCCATTGTTTATCGGACAACTGGAGCAACCGGGGCTTGGTATTCGGTGCCAATGACGAGGAGAGATCGTTTTTGTCATCCGAAAACGGAAACAGGAGGCAGGTCACAACCGTACTGCGGTTTTCCGCCAATACCGTCTCGCCTTTGTCCTCTAATTGGAACTCGGTTCTGGTATACTTTCGGCGCACTTATGTTGGCCCGCATTACGGCAACAATTGTGAGCGCGATTGTCCTCGCGCTCTTGCTGTCGGGCTGCAGTGGAGGTGGCAGTTCCTCAGCTCCCCCGCCTAGCTTTTCAATTGCAGCGAACCCTACCGGTGTTTCCGTTTCGCCCAATGCCAGCACAAAAATCAATCTGATGCTGACAGTACAGAACGGATTTTCTGGAACGGTCACCGTTAGTCTTTCCGGCTTGCCCAATGAAATAACTGCATCTCCGTCCTCACCGTTCACGTTAACAGCTTCTGGCCAGACGGTAACGCTTACAGCGAATTCCATGGCGGCGATTGGAAGTTATTCATTGACTTTTCAGGGTACAAGCGGCAGCCTCACGTCCACCGCTACGGTGGCGCTTGACGTGGTCCAAGGGCTTTCGATCTCGCTGCTCGCGCCGTCCAATCAGATGGTGGGGATACCGGTTGGACTCGTAACGATTTACGGTTATGCCTTCAGTACGTCCTCTCAAGTGCTGGTGAACGGCCAACCCATCAACACGCTTTTCCAGAACTCCGGCACTCTGGAGGCCCAGATCGATGAGTCCATAAACACGACGCCCGGCACATACCAGTTCTCGGTACAAAACGGATCAACGCTCTCGAACTCCCTGCCTTACACGGTCTATCTGGCGCAGCAAGGGCCGTTCGTAATGCAAGCAATTCCGGGATTTGTGGTGGGAGGCGAAGATGCTCCATTTATTGTTGCTGCAGACGTTAACGGTGACAGCCTCGCGGATGTTGTCATGCCCGGCCCACCGTTAGGCAACTCGAATAGCATTGCTATTCTTAATGGACAGGCTGACGGCTTGCTCTCTGCGCCTCAATACATCCCAGTCGTAACAACGCCGTACGCTATGGCAGTTGGTGACATAGACGGGAACGGGACACCTGATCTCGTCCCAATTACGACCGACAATTTTTCCTCGACAACAGTCAGTATTATGCTGGGCGACGGTCATGGAAACTTCCAGCAGCCTTCGGCACAGCAGACTTTTCCCGGATACGGACCTGGACCAGCATACCTGGCTGACATAGACGGAGATGGCAAGCCAGACTTGGTTCTCGCCGTGCAGCAAACCTCCGGCACCGCTTACACCATCCTCTGGCTCCAGAACACGGGCGGAAGTTTTGGACCGCCAACGACGCTCGTAACGAGCACTCCGAGCAAGAATTTTTGCGTTGCAGACTTCAACGGAGATGGTAAGCCGGACATTCTCTACACGTCCACGTCTCAGGCTCTGCACATATTGATAAATCAGGGCAATGGCAGGTTTAGCGATCAAGCGGCTGGGGGACTGAATGGCATCAGCGGCCTTGCGACCGTCCTCGATTTCAACCTCGACGGAATTCCCGATCTTATTGTCCAAGTTCAAAAGGGCAATGCTGGAGTTCTGTATTCCTTCGAGGGAAAGGGAAACGGCTCGTTCCAGCAAGTCGGGAGCCTAAACACCCCAGGTCCGATCCAGCTAGTCTCGGGTGACTTTGACCATGATGGGTTTCCCGATCTCGCTGGTCCAAGCGGACTGGAACCATCGGAGATTTTGTATTTCTTTGGAGACGGGCGCGGTAACTTTGTCATGCAGCCCGTGGTCGGGCCTGAGGGACAATACGTTGCAGTGGGGGATTTCAATGGTGATGGCATTCCCGACGTGGTTGTACCCGACCGGTTCACCTTTGTCTCGCTGGCACTAGGGCGGACCGACCGCAATTTTCCATCTGCACTCGCGCTGAGCCCGGCAACGATGACCGAGCTATCGGCTGGCGACATCAACGGAGACGGACTGCCGGAGATATTCGTCGGCGGCGATTACATCGATGGCATTCCTGGCACGGTGTTTCTCAACCAGAATGGCACCGCGTTTCCCTTCGCTGCTAACACTGACCCTAGCTCTTTCATGATTGCCGACTTGACCGGCAAAGGGGTGTTTGACCTCCTTGGCGGCGCAACCGCCAATCTGGAAATCTGGCCGAACAATGGCACGCTCAATTTCTCGTCTTCTCCCATTACTCTCCAGCAGCCATCGCAAGGACCGCTTACTATCGCAGACATGGACGGCGATGGCTGCCCGGATATCGTTGCCGTCGGCCAAATCTTCTATGGCAACTGCGCGTATCAGTTCACGCCCGAAGCAACGACACCTACATTCGATGGCCCATACGTGGTCGGCGATTTCAACGGAGATGGCAAGCTTGATATCGCAGCCGGATCGCTAACCTACCTCAATATCGGCAATCGAACGTTCCAAACGGTACAAAGCGGGCTTCCCCTGAGCAATGGGACAATGGCAGCCGTGGGCGATTTCAATGGCGATGGGAAGGACGATGTTGCCATTAACTTGCCGGGCGACTCGTCGATCGCGATTTACTACAGCAAGGGAGATGGGACGTTTTACCAGGGGGCCCAAGTTGACCCTGGCCAGTACCCCGGAGCGATGGTTGTTGGCGACTTCAATGGGGATGGTCGGCCCGATCTAGCCGTAGGCCTAATGTTGAGCCAGCAAGCTTGTCTTTTGTTCAATAGCGGGAACGGCGAATTCTCGCGATCCTTCTTTGCCTCCGGCGCAGATGTTGTGGCCATGATTGCCTCAGACCTCAATCGAGATGGCAAGCCTGATCTGGTCATCGGGAACTTCTTGCTGGACTTTGCGCCGCCAAATGTGGATATAGTGTTTCACAAATGACGTTGGGACAGGGGGGCCAGCGGAGTTCGCCTACGTGGACTGAACCCCTAAAATGAGACACTCGCGATAACTACACCCAGCCGAGAAGATTTCAAGCCTTAGTGGGACTTTTTTCAACTTTCCTCCTTGGGCATTGCCCAATCACGAATTAGTTCAAATAAGTCACCGCCACAGATATTGCTGTTGAGACTAAACAGCCTCGACCACTTGGGATTCATTACCTGAATTATAGGAAGTCAACAAAGATGCGCCTGTGTATAAGTCTGAATGAGACAATGGAACATAAGGTCTTAATTGGTGTGCGGTCGTTGTAGAAGCGTTCCAGCCGCCGCCCTCGCAGAGGAGCGGAAATGGACCCGGTTTCCAAATGCTCACGCACTTCGTGTCCCGATGGATTTTTCAGCATATGGATTATATGCCCCGCAGCGTCTAGACAAAAATGGGGCTGTGCATAAATCCGCGTGGGCGTGACTCTTTAATTAGACAACAGCCCGCCCGGCCACAACCGACTGTCCGTTCCGATTTTGTAAAAAGCGAAGAATCAAACGTCGAAGCTTCCCGCGCTGATCTTATTGACTCTATTGGACGGTTCCTGAATTCGTAACACGAGACTAAGTTGTTGCTATAACCGGCAAGGCAAGATGCGAAGTTTGTGCGCGATTCGGGCGCACCCGTTGGCATGTTAAGCTGCCGTTATAAAGTGATATTAGTCACACATCAGTGTGATTACCCGCGTTCGCAACGCCTTTTCTATTGACACGGGATTGTAACGTTCTTAGGATTTGTCGTTAATTCTGGTAAGAGAGATTCATATATCTCAGGCTTTGCCTGAAATGGGATCGGAAGTTCGTTAGAACCTCCAAGGAGAGCTTTGTGACTAGATCGCACTGGCCAGCATTCACCTTTGTTGTTGTTGCGCTTTTCCTGCCCTTAACAGTTCATGCGCAGGTAGGACCTGTGGACGGCGCAACGGCCACGCCCATTCCTGGGACCGGTCATGATTACCTCCAGGACATGGCCGAGACGATCAGCCCTGCGGACGGGTCAGTGAGCGTCAGAATCAAAACACCGGTGCCTTCAGGACGGGGAATAACACTCCCTTTCTCCTTCAACTATGACTCCAATGGTGTCTACGCGCCTAAGGACGACCAGGAAGGCGGAGTGAACTTTGCGTCCAATCTTAACTTTATGTCAAGCGGCGGCTGGGCATACGGAATACCGCGTCTGGACGTGACCCGTATACTCGTGCCCAACCCCGGCTACCCAAATAGACCCTGCGTCGTTTACACCAGCTATGCATTCACGGACGCCAACGGCACGCGCCACTCTCTAAACGACGCCGAGTCCGTCACTGCCACAGTAGCCGGTTGTCCAGCCTCCGTTAATAATTATGGGGATACCCAATTCCAGTCGTTTCAGGGCAGCGCGTTCCTATCCTTAAGCGATGCCGACGGTACAACGTACGGCTTTGAACCCGGAGCTATTCAGTCGCCAAACGGCGAGGCCCTCACTTCACTCCCTTCCATCGAAGATCGCAACGGGAATTTCCTGAACTTCACCCCGAATTCGAGCACCGGGGGCTTTACTGCTCAGGACACACTGTCTCGAACGGTAATCTCCGCCTCTGGATTTGGCACTACCGGCAACACAGTTGCGATCTCCGGCCTACAAGCTCCCAATACTCTGACGTGGGGAACGTCCACATTGAACGATGTTTCGGTAGAGACTAAGACCATTAGTACCGTGAGCGGATGCGCTGGATTCGACAATCCTTTTTCCGGCTCAAACAGTGTGGTAACGGCCATTGAACTTCCGAACGGCCAGAGTTTCCAGTTCGGGTACGATCCTACGTATGGACTCTTGAACTCGATTACTTACCCGGCGGGCAACTATGTAACCTATACCTGGGAACAAAACCCCAATTCCGCGTACATCGCTGTTAACGCCCTGCACGTAACCGGCGTGCCTCAATGCGGCTACCAGTACGCGACCTTTGCAGTTGCTCACCGCTATGTCTACAACGCAAGCCGCTCGCTTATCCTACAGCAGGATTTCACTTACTCGACTACGTGGAACTCCGCAGGCACGGCATGGACGAGCAAGCAGACCACTGTGAAAACAACGGACTGGGTTACGGGCAATGTTTTTAACACTATCTACACCTACACGCCCGAGTCCTTAGGTCTTCCGCCTTTTGTGTACGATGAACCCGCGCCACAACTTCCGTTGGAGAGCACGATTGTCCACCAAGATGGAAGCGGGCACACGCTGCGCACCGAGAGCAAGTGGTGGTTTAACCAGTTTGAGCTTCAGAAAGAGCAGGTTACCCTGGACAATGGTTTGACCTCTGAAACCGACTATACCTACGGGTCGGGAGCGCAGGTCACGGAGAAATGGGAATACGATTTCGGGACGAGTGGGCGAGGAAACTTGCTCAGGAACACCATAACCAACTATCAAGCGTTTGGGAATACTCCTATCTTTAGTAGCGAACCCTCCATTTTTGACAAGCCGTGTCAGAGGATCGTATATGATGGCAGCGGCAACCGGCAGGCAGAGACGGATTATTACTACGACAACGGCAGCGTCGGCACGCCCTGCGCTGCGGCGGGAACGCCGTTAGTCTCCAGTGCGGGTGGCAGTAGCCTCACAGGCCACGACGAAACCAACTACGGGGTGAACTCAGCAACATGTGCCGGAAAAGCGTGCCCGCGTGGAAATGTCACGCAGAAAACGCAATGGGCGAGTACCGGAACTTCTCCCGTCACCACCTACACCTACGATGAAACGGGCCAAAGAACGTCGATGACGGACCCCAATGGCAACGTTACTGCGTACTCTTATGTGGACAACTACCTGAGCACGAACACTGGGGCATATACAACCACGGCGGGGGCAGCTCCTAGCGGAGAAGTAACCAATGCCTATGTAACCAAGATCACGTATCCCAAAACCGGCAGCACAAATCACATCGTCAGCTTCACGTACGGATACAATGATGGCGAACTGACCACCGCTACCGACGAAAACAGTCAAACCACCACCTACCGCTATAATGACAACTTGGACCGCATAACGGAAACAGATTACCCAGACGGAGGCCAGACCGCGCAGAGCTATAGTGATGCTGGGCCGTCTCCAAGCGTCACAACGACCAAGTTGATCACAGCCAGTGTGTCGATGAGTTCGACTGCCTTTACGGACGGCATGGGAGGCGTGGTGGAGACGGAAGTCACAACTGACCCAGAGGGCAAGGACTACGTTAACACCACCTACGACGGCTTGGAGCGGCCGTACAAAGTCTTAAATCCGTACCGCACGACGAGTGACTCAACCTACGGCATTGCCGCCCACATCTACGACGCATTGGGACGGGCGTGCCTTGTCGTACCCCCGGACTTTGCTGGGAGTGCCCCCACCTCTTGCCCGACAACCGCACCCGCGGGAGATGTGTTCACACAATATACCGGCAACTGCACTACGGTCACCGACGAAGCAGGCAACTCGCGCCAGTCGTGCGTGGACGGGCTGGGCCGACTGATCCAGGTATTCGAGAACCCCAGCGGCCTGAATTATGAAACCGATTACGCATACGACGTATTTGGCAATCTGCTGAGTGTCAACCAGAAAGGCGGCAGCACAACCAGTTCCAATTGGCGGACACGGACGTTCACGTACGATTCCCTGTCGCGCCTGACCAGCGCCGCTAATCCGGAGTCCGGCACCATCACCATCACCTACGGCTATGACGCAAATGGAAATGTCATCACGAAGACAGCACTCTCGCCGAACCAGCCTTCGACTGGGACAGCGACCGTCGTGACAACCTATACCTATGACAAGCTGAACCGGCTTACTCAGAAGAAATATAATGACGGATACACATCGAACAGTTCCACTCCAGGGGCCAGTTACGCCTATGACGGCAGCACCCTCACGGGCTGCACGATTGCCCCCCCAGGGGTGACGGACAGCTATCCTGTAGGACGCCGAACCTCGATGTGCGATGGTTCGGGGGGCACGTCCTGGTCCCACGATACTATGGGCCGCATCCTCCAAGAACGACGAACGATAGGCACAATAAAAGGCGAGTACGAAAATGATGCTTTCAACCTGGATGGATCTGTAGCTAGCGTGACCAGTTTGGGATATGGAGTCACTTACACCTACAGCGGGGCGGAGCGACCTCTGACGGCCCTGCACTCTGCTACGAATCTTGTAACTGGCGCTACTTACGCACCACCGGGCGACCTGGCGGGCATGACGCTGGGTTCGGCAACCGGCTTTGCCGGCATCACCGTAGCCAATGCCTACAATAATCGTTTACAGCCGATTCTGCTTTCCGCTGCTAGTCCGTCAGGCACTGTGTTCAGCGAGTGCTTCGACTTCCATCTTGGCGTGGCGGTTGCAGGACCTACTCCCTGTTCGTTTTCGGCCAATGCGGCAGGCGATAACGGGAACGTTTACCAGATCGTGAACAACCGCGACAACACCCGCAACCAGAGTTTTACGTACGACACTCTGAATCGCATCACTAGTGCGCAGTCCAGCGGCACGCAGTGGGGAGAGACCTTTACCATCGACGCTTGGAGCAACCTTACGAACCGGGCAGAAATTGCGGGCAAGACCAATTACGAGCCGTTGAGCACGTCAGCGGGCATAAGCAATCAGCTTTCCGGCTTCGGCTACGATGCCGCAGGAAACATGACGAGCAATGGTTCAGAGTCCTATGTTTACGACGACGAGAACCGGTTGATCGCCACCGCCGGAGATTCGTACATTTACGACGGCGATGGCCAGCGGGTCGAGAAGTGCACAGAAGGCACGACGCCGGGCACCTGTGCCACCAGCGCTACGGGAACTCTCTACTGGAGGGGCTCTGGAAGCGCGCCTCTGACGGAGACTGACCTGTCGGGGACCGTCAAAACCACGTATATCTTTTTCAATGGACAACGGGTAGCGCGGATCGACAGCGCTGGAGCGATCCACTTCTATTTCTCGGACCACTTGGGATCGCACGGGGTAGTGGAGAACGCAACCGGCAGCGCGTGCGAGCAAGACATTGATTACTATCCCTACGGTGGCGTCGAGAACGACTACTGTCCCAATGTGGCCCAAAACTACAAGTTCACCGGCAAAGAACGGGACTCTGAATCCGGGCTGGACCACTTCGAGGCGCGTTATTACACGTCGAACATAGGCCGCTTCATGACACCGGATTGGGCGGCGCGACCCACGGCGGTTCCCTATGCGGTGTTTGGCGATCCGCAATCCCTCAACTTATATGTTTATGTGCGCAACGATCCCGTGACCCGTGCCGACCTCGACGGCCACCAAGACACCAACGGAGCGGCTGCAGACTGTGGTGATGCACCTTGTTCGGGTAAGGGCTCGACGGACAATGGTCCCAGTGGGCCGGCGCAAAATAAAGGCACAGACTCGACGAAGGTCGCTAAAGGAGCGGGCGAGTTCGCCTTTGGTGGGCTCCTGACGTACGCTGCAATCGCTGGCGCAGGGGAAACAGGTGGCGGTACGCTCGCTGCTTTAGGTCTTTATGTGGCGGTCGTTGGAGGCGAAACTACGGCAGCCAAAGGTGTAATTGATATGGCTAACGGGGCCGGAAAAATTGACGACAGAACAGCCGAGAATGGTAAGGAGAACATGGATCTCGCAACAAATCCCGCCAGTGCCACCGCGTTGACATTTACTAATCAGCAAACTGCCAAGAACATAGGTAATGTTGCCAACGTCGCAATGGGTGTCCGAGATTTGACTCAGCATCCGAACGGTGTCCTAGACACGATCAGCAAGGGATCCTCGTTCGTCGACATAGTCCAAAGCGGGGTCCAGCTGTTTCGTCAGGCCGTTACATCGCCTTGTAGTGGTTGTGAGTATATAGCACCGTAGACGAGAAGTTCGTGGGCTGGCGATGTCAGTGGATTGAATATTTGAGATTGCAGGAATTGGGGGTCCGTCATGCCTGAGCAAGTGACTTCGACCGAAGGAAAAAAGAATCGCAAAATCCAGTACATGCTGTGGATGCTTGTAGCATTCATCGGGTACACTTTGTCGCTTTTTGACCCCTCTATCAGGGGACCCAAATTGTGGTTGATGTTTTTCTGTATGGGTTTTGCATCGTGGGTCTCTGCTCTGAAGTTACGGAATCTGATTCATGGAAATGGGTGGGTATTCCCGTACACGAACACTATCTTACTGTGGGTTGTCGGCATCGAAGCGCTACTGTATTTGTGGTTTTCTCATTAGGCGCAAACGACGCAGACGGCGCAAAATCAGCCACCAACACGGGAATTGGGCGGGCCGCCTCCGACGCCCGATCCCGCCGGGGTGCGTACAACCCCAGCTCCGGCTTCAAACTCTGACTCTTCTAAGGGTTCTGGCTCTCCTGCCGGCCCTGTAGTGGCCGCTGGAGCGGGAGGACAGGCACCCCAAGCGAACCCCCAGGCGGTGGCGGCGAAGGATGCAGTTGAGAACTTTATGAAAGCGACGAAACCGGACCCGGCACTGCGCGGTCTGCCGGGTGAGACCCCTAACATCACGAAAATGAGTAAAGAGAGAGAACTTGCCAAGAAGGCACTGGATGTACTCGGAGGCATAGGCGCAAAACTTGCGAACGGAGCGACAGAGGTCATGAGCGTAATGCCCATGCCCCACATTTTGTCACAGCAGGCGGGTCCTCACCAATACGACCCTAGCGTTGACCCCTAACTGCAACTGCACCTAGCGAGGCCGGAAACATAGTGACCGATTGGAATCGATTCCGCGAGATACAGGCACTTCGAGAGTCGGGGCACCCGACCGAAGCACTAATGGAATTTAAAGCCCTCCGCGAGGGCGCAACAGATGCAGCAGACAGAAGTGCAATCCTGATGCACGAGTCTCTCTCATATCGCGACCTCGGTCGTTTCGATGAAGCGGTGGAGGCGGCTTCGGAAGCGATAAGGCTTCTGCCGGAAGAGAGCCCAACTCGACCGTACGTGGAGTTTTCGCTGGCGTGTGTCCACGAAAGCGAGAGTAAGTTCGATCTGGCAGCGCAGGAGTTCAGGGCACTGCTTAAGAAGCACGCGGACCTCTTGAGCACTAATGAGTACGTTCAGTTCAGGCGAGGCGTTCAGCTTCGGTTGATCGCAAACCTCATAATGCTCGGCCATGCCGTCGAGCCACTGTCTATCGCGGATGCTCTCAAGAAGGAAGACATTTCCTCAGAAGAAAGGGCAGAACTTTTATATCGGGAGGCTAAGGCGCACGGACTCCTTGGACGCCACGATCACGCTCTGAAACTATACAAAGAGGCAATCAACGGGTCGCTGGAGCGCCCGCTGGCTGCGCGGGCTCATTTCCATATCGGGGAGGTTCTGTACGACCGAGGCGAGTTCTCACGGGCGCTCGATGAGTTCAAGGATGCCGAGGAGCTAACTGAAGCGGGCAACCCGGATAGAGAGCTGTTCACAAAATGGATAAACCACACCAGCCGCGCGATCGTTAAGGAGAAGCCTACAGAGTAGCTGTTGGTTGCGTCTCTGGGCGGCCAGGGCGTGCGATCCGGGAGCGGGGGAGGGTCAGAACAGGTACTCTGGTCCTGCGATTTAAGAGCGAGTTCTTTCCTTAGCTGCCGACCCACCCGCAGTCCGAATTTTTACTTGCGGCGAATCAGGATGACGAGGGCGATAATCCCCACGATGAGCTGAGCGGCGTTTACGAGCAAAGTTGCCAGAATCATAAGCGGACGGTTCCTTGTCCCGTCGCTTACGGTTCCGGTAGTCTGGTGAAGACAACTCAACAGCTCCCCCATCACCACCAGCGCAGCCGAAAAGTTGACTCAAATGGCCATCCCTATGTCGGGGCGGTGTAGCGGTTCTGAGGTGGGGAATGGGCCGCCGATCCGCGATCCTTGCCGCCGATTCGCAGAGCGGAAGCGTGGCGATTCTGGCGCTGTCGGTTTTGCACTCCCGGAGGTGCGACCCGAGAGGCAGGTTCTGCTAGGGTGCTCGTCGTTACGCCAGTTGACTGTAGACGATTTTGTGACGGTCAGAATTTCCACGTTCAACACCGATCAACAATTTTCAACAAGGAGCGTGCAACGGATTCAATATCAATCACTTAAAAACTGTGCATTTCAATAGATTTCAATAAGCTGCGAAATCTGGTTCGGGACCAGGGGGTCGGAGTCGAATTTCAGCCACATCCAATTTGAGAAAAGTCACTAGCTGTGCGCACGGTTCCGTCATTGAGCGAATCTGGAAGCCACGCGAAATCACCAGGCCGAGATTCCCAGTTCTGCTTGCAATCTATTTGCGATCCGTTAGTTGGTCTGTCACTGCTTTCGATATGCTTTTGTGCCATCCGTGACCCTGCATGTTGTTGAATTTACGTTTCTAGGCGGGTTCGAATCCCTCCCTCTCCGCCAGACTAACAGCTGTCGGCTGAATCAGTTGGGGCGGGTGTTTCCGCCGTGTACCTCAGATGTACCCTCAGCAACAGGCTCCGAGACGGTCCACGTCGATCGCACGTCGCGCTCCAACTGCTCTTGCCGCGAGCGCACCCAGGGCGAGTAGTGGCGCTCCGTGATGCGGATCGAGGAATGCCCCAAGAGAATCGAGACGCGCTCAAGGGGAACGCCGGCGAGCAGCAGCTCCGTCGCGAAGGTATCTCTGAATCGGTGCGCGTGGCCAGTCGGCACCTTCGCCTGGTCGAACAAAGTTTTTAGCTTCCCCTGCCAGTCGCCAGTGATCGTGTTCACCTTGCTGCTACCCGTCCAGAAATAAAAGCGCTGATTCGGCTCCAACGCAGCATCAAGTGCGGTGATCACAAAGGGCGGAAGAGGGCAGTAGACCGGCGTTCCGGCCTTCGATGTGTAGAGAAAAAGTTTGTCGCGATCGATGCGCTCGGAAGAGAGTGTCACCGCGTCGCCGATTCGCAGCCCCGAGTAACGCAGCAAGAGCACCAGGGCTTTCATGCGCCGGCGATTCAGCGAGCCTGGCCTCCCATAGTCATCGGCCGCGGCCAAGATTTGGACCATCTCTGCGCGGCTGAAGGGCATCGTGGGGTGTGCCGTGACCTTCGGTGACTTCAACTTGCGCGCGGGATTCTCGGAGATCCAGCCGGCATCGTGAGAGAAGCGCAAGAAACACCGGACGAACTCCAGCTTTTTGACGGCGCTCAGATTTTTGTTGGGCCAAGTCGATCGCCACTTTCGAAGCTGCTCAAGATCGAACTCCTGCACGAATCGCAGCCCCGCGGCTTCAGCAAAGCGCTCCATGTCTATTCGCAGGTACTTGTATTTTCTGAGCGACGCCTCGCGAAGGCTGCGCGCTTCAGCGTCGCTAATGAAATCATCCCACGCCTGTTTCAGAGTCACCGGACCAGCTGCCGGTGCGCTGCCCTCTGTGAGTCGCCGTTTCAGTTTTTCCAGCTCGCGCTCCGCATCTTCCCAGGTGCGAACTCGCAAAGACTGACGGATCTCGCCGCCATCGAAAATGCCATCTACCCAGATCGGACAGCTGCAGCGTCGGTAAGCACGTCCTTCGGCTCGGTGCGGGCAGTTCGTTTTGTGGCGGCGATAGGCGGTGAGCATGGCGGCTTCAAATGGTACGCGTCACCGGCGGATTACTCAACCGCCGATGCACACGCTCTGCGACCGATTCTGGAATTCGCAGTGTGCGGTAGTGTCTTGCATTGCGCGATCGCGCGCGCTCGATCACCAGGACGCCGGGCTCGCGCTCAAACAGTCGCCGAATCGTGTCGCCGCTCACGTTCCACAATTTGCCCAACTCCTCAGCCGAGAAGTGACGCTCTGTTACCACCTGGCTGAAGCTCGTGGCCGAGTTGGCGGTGCCTGTATTCATTTTGTCCGCGCCACTGCTAGAGCATTGCGCGCGAGTGCGTTGATAATTCGCAACTGACTGTGCACCGGGCGCAGATCTAAGCGGTTCTCCTGTGCCGTTCTCGCTGCGCAGTCGCGCAGCCAGGCGGCGAGAGATTCTAAGTCGGTTTTCGACATAGACGATCCGAAGGCTCAGGCAACCTCGATCGACGTTTGTGTGAAGGCATCACGACAGCGAACTGCGATAACTCTCGAAAAGCCTCGATGGATAGAAACTCTGCCAGATGGCGCAGATACAGATTGCCTTCGCCGTCGCGATTCAAGATCCGCCACATCTGCGCGGCGCCCAACCTGTCAAAGTTTTGGTGAACGAACATGTACGCGCACCAGTCCAGCACGCTGAAGCGATACTTGCCGGACGAATCACGGTCGAAACAACTTGGCGGCATGACGTTCCCGCGTTTCTGACAAACAGGCATTGCGATTACCCTCATGCGGCCCGTTGCCGCGACACTGAGCTCCGATAACGGTCGTACAAATCGGCCGAGGAGATGCTCACTTCTTTCGGCGGATTCGCCGCCGCCACGAAGGGGGCAAACTTTTCAGCGATCGCTTTCGCGTTACGCTTCCCATTCCAATAGGCATAGAGCTGCTGGTAACTCATGCCGGTTTCGAGCCATTGCTTGAACTGCATCCCGGCAGCGAACTCAACAGGCGAGTAGTCATCCCTGGCGATCTGCGTCTCCCCGGCGAACGATGAGAAATCCAAACGCTCAAAAGGGTTAAAGTCGAGGGCTTGCTTCGAGAAGAGTTTTTCAAAGGTGTCGAGCTCCGGAGGAACTCGCCCCGCCGCCATCTGCCGTTCCACCCGAGTGAGAACCTTCGGCAACTGCGGCAGTACTTTCATCTGTTCCGGCTCTTCATGTCCCCGTACACGCATCTGCACAACGTTGCTCATCGAGCCTGTGCAATGGGCAACAAACCAGGTAGTGAAGTCGGGAAAGGGAAGATAGTACCGACCGCTACACAACAGCTCCTTTCGCCGCATGACCGCGCGATATTCTGCCATTGCTCGAGCCCAGAACGCATGAGGCGTGTAGCGGCACTCCGGAGCGCCTTCCGTCGCCTTATCCACCACGATCTGCGAGGCCTGCTTCTCGTGCCGCCGCTTCTCTAGTTTCCAAACGTGAAGCCGCTCTGCCAGCTTGTTGTAGACCCGAAAACAATTCGGACGCTTCCCCATGTACATCGACTGCACTTCTCGCTTTCCCATCTCCGACCAGGCCATCGTGCGACCAGCTTCATCGTGGAGCTCCACCGCCCCAAGCTCTGCCTGCCACTGCGCGGACCGCGCGCGCACTGATTGTGCTATCCAGGAGACCTTTGGACCATCTACGATGTCTGCACAGGAATCGACCCGAGACACGCCTAGCAGATCGGGATGGTCATTTACGATTTCGGCGATAGTGTCCGCGATCTGCCCCTGATACTTCCTGCCAGCCTCGATGATCTGAATTTTGTGGGTGCCGGTTTTTTTGGCGTTAAGATGCAAAATGGCATCGATCTCGGCCACTTTCCGAAGATCAACTACCTGGCGGTAGTAGAGATTCGAGCGAAAAGGAATCTCCGATTTCAAAGGGTCCGAGCAGGACTCAACCGCAAGCTTGAACGAAGCAATTCGATCCGAAAAAGATGCTGCCGCCTTCAACGGAATTTCCAGAGTGTCATACACTTTCAGCACTCAAACCTCTTGAAACACACTTCAAGCGCAGCCCCAACACCTATCCCTCGTGGCGCCGGGCTTCGTGCCTACACGCAGAGTGCGGGGTATTACAGGCCCCGCACTCTGCTCCTTAAACTTTCTGCCACCGCCGAGGCGAAAAACCGTGGGGCTCTGCCCCACACCCCGCCGGGGCCGGTCGCGGCCCCGGACCCGCGAGCATGGTAAAGGTCAAGTCAGACAGTATTGGCTGACGAGTTACGCGCCCGCGCTCCTTCGTCGCACCCACGCGGGCGCTATCCAAACTAGTGGCCAGGGCAAAAGCAAAACCAAAAGCAAAATCAAGAGCGAAAATCCCCCCGGTTTCGGCCCTCCTTAAACCCTCAAAATACCTTCCAAACTTCGGCGCATCCCCGCCGACGCCGGCGCGTGAGCCCTGCTCGAGCCCCTCTTTTTCGGGATCACAACCGCAATCTTGAAACTGATCAGATGGATCCTCAACTCCGGTTCCGCGGCAAGCAACACACCGGAACAGGTGGCCTTCGCCGCAATCGGGACAGATTTCATAGTGGTACCCCGAGCCGTCGCAACAGCGGCATGGCAAAGGTTGATTTGTTCGGCTGGTCATGCTGCCCTTCTCCGAGACGAACCTGGTGGGGGAGTAATTGGTTGGGGTATTGGTCGCGCGCGCAGACTGTGAGAGAGTCTTAGTCGGCGGGGAATCGGGGGTCGGGTTCTCGGGCGTATCGATCACGCTCTGGGCTTCACTTTCTCTGGTTTCCCGCCTTTATTGTTTTCGGGGGGGGCAGGAGGCTACAGGTCAGGGAGGGATGGTCAGCTCCGTTGATTGCGGTTTTTCGGCGCACAGATGTCACTGCAGGAGGCGGACGCTGATCCGGCGCCGGCGCATCGCCGGCGTAGAGAGATTTTAAATTGGTGTTTTGCCTCATGTGAGAGAGGCTTACACCGATGTCGAAGGACAAAAAAATATCGCTTGAGTTTCTGTCCTAGGACAAAAACCGTACTTACGGTTTTTGTCCTACGATCCTAGATGGGATGGGTGGGTGGACCTGTATCTGGTAAGAGTCTTGTTGGCCCGTTGAAAAGCTACGCGCTCGCTCACTGTGGATCCGTACACTTTCTTGCTGGCGTAAATCAAAGCTCCCTTTTTGGTTCCGCGCTGCTGTTCGAATTCGGCCATGAGCTTCAGTAGAATCGTCGCATCTTCCCGCGTTTCCTGCCCCATGCCTACAGGTCGGCCGCCTCTGGCCCTATACCATCGGGAGTCCCTATAGGCCTTAATCTCGCCATCACTTCGGACGAAGAAAACTTTGCTACAAGAAGTGCACTGTGCCTTCCAGCATCGCAGCCGTCCCTTCCACCGTCGCTGTCCGTGAATGATTTTCATCACCTTCCGCTCGTGCTCAACGGCACGCAGAGGAGCGTGACACTCTAGGCATTCAGAATTTGGCATGACGCGATCTTTGCGTATGGGTCTCTTTCTGGGCGCCGTCTCAAGAGTGTTGCCCGTCGCACCGTCCGTCCAGCGGTACCGACCCATGCCCAGATGTGTTGCAGCCTCTCCGCGGGGTAGGACTCGATATTCGGTATGTGCTTTGACTGCTTCGCATCGGTAGGTCGCGATCTCATAGGGGCTGCTGTCCGGACTCGCGAGACGAAGAACAGCCGAGCGTGCCATCGATTTTCCGTGCCGCGGACATCCTGGGAGCTCGCATCTTGGAACGGCGTAAGAGCGGGTGTTAAAGCTGTGCAGTTTGTCGAGAGCTGCCTGTGGCAGAGCTACCATCCTGCCGTTCCTTTTCCACCAATGCGTCGTAGGATCATGTTGCAAGGATGGCGGATCGCTTGGTTGTGGACGGCAGCGCCGAGTAAAAATCATTTCGCCCAGGTGTTTACTATATTTCGCGCTGGTTTCGCGCGCGCGACCACAAGAGATGCAAATGTCCACTGGCGCTCGACGGGGCGAAGGGACTTTCTTTCCACCTGCGTCGAGATATACACGCGTCCAACACTGCTTTCCTTGGAAGATCCACAAGTGGCCACGATTCGGCCAGTCCCCATCCCGCACAGGCCCCAAATGGCATCTCGGATCGCCGCAGCCGCACGCGGTTCCATTGGTGGGTAAGGCCGTAAACGGCGGTTCTTGCTTAAAGGCGACACTCTTGCGCCATGTGGCCTTCTTCTTTGGTAAATCCGAAACCACGCCAGAGTGTTTGGCCATCTCTACGGCCCGAGCCCTTTCCGCTGTGGACTTGGGTACCGGCAGGTTCTTCCACTCGATTAGGCTCAAATGGCTTTTCGTGAGGCCGATGATCGGCGCAAACTGACTCTGGCTCACCGCGAGTCGGTCGCGTAGTTGGCGGAGATCATGACCGGATAGGATTGAGGCGGTGCTGGAAGGTGAGAAGGTCAACTTGAATTTTCGCTCGTTACTCATAACCCGCCATCCACAAATTGCCCCCACCTCTCTTTTAACTTTTGGAATCGGTCAACGATTCTATCTACCTCCAATGGTGCGACGGCGCTCCACCGCGCGGATGTGCCGTACTGCCAAATCTCCAAGTCCCCCACACCAAAATTATTGAGTTCTCCAGCCGTAAGTATCGTCAAGGCTGCGATCTGAATTGCAGCCTCGAGGGTGCGAAGCGGCCTGTTGTAACATTTAAAGTATTGCGGCCAAAGGATTGCCGGGTTGTGTTCGTCCCCATTGACCATGCACATAGAGTGTGGGGCGCACTGTACATCTTGGCCTACTCGCAGACTCCAGATATAATCCGTTTTCATTTTGGGGTCGACAAGCAGAAGCGAGAAGGCCCAACCCTTGTACTGCTCATAGTACCGAGTTCCCCATTCGAGAAAATCTTCTCTGGGATCGTTCGGCAATGGGCCGCGCCTGGACACGTATTGGCAGAACTCCTTTGCTGGGTCGTCATCGCGAGATGAGCCGGCAATTGCTACCACTACAGAGTTCACGTCGTCTGTGCTGACCTTTGAATGGTTCACAACGGCGCTCGGCACGGGTCTGGAGCTAATACCATCTCCAGTGATGCGATTCCACGTATCGCCCGCTAACACAAATCCATCCCGTGCTCGTATGGCAATCTGCATTGTCATGGGGGTATCCTCAACAAACTCCCTGGTGATTGCCATGGCGACTCCGATCTATAATGGAAATTGAAAGAGTCGAAGTTCGCACGATAGCCCGACCACGAATCGGGCTTTTTCTATTCGCGAATAAACAGCGTGAAAGCGTTGTCCTCTACCAGTTTGCTGTAAAGCGTCGCTCCGCCGGTTGCAACACGGGCCGAACCGATCTCGTCAGTCATTGTGAGTGCTTTGAGGATCGTGTTCGAAATTTTCGGCACCAGCTTCGCATAAGGATATTCCCCACCGCTGCCATGCGGGCCACGGTCATGCCTTTTGGGCCTTCCGCGCTTTCGCCTTTAGCCGTCTGGCTTTCGCCGCGGCCTTGGACGCCTTGGTCGCAATTTCCTTCCGTCGCTTTGCACTCAGCGCTTTAGCGCGGGCATTTCCGCCGCGCCTCCCCATTTCAGCAGCAGTGGGAGAGTTGTCTCTGGAGGAGTCGTTCATACACGAGAAGAATACCCACGGGTCACCTTAGCGTCAAGAGCCAAAATAGGGCTTGACACCTTAACGCTAAGCTGCGATTATCAGGACATTAGAACGGGCCGAACGGGAGCTAGTGACTCCCGCCCGACCCTGACCAAACGGAAACACTGGAGGTTCCCGATGGCTACCCACGAAACTACCACCCATCCATCCCCGGCTCAAGGCCGGGCACGAGTCGCTGGCATCTATGCGCGCGTTTCCACGGGAGAGCAGTCCGTGGAGATGCAGCTAACTGAGTTGATCCGCTTCTGCGAGTCCCGCGGATGGCGAATCCGCAAGTATTTCGATGCAGGCATTTCCGGAGCGAAGGAACATAGACCGCGGCTTGATCAGCTGTGGGCCGATGCTAGGCGCCGTGAGATTGACATCGTAGTCGTGTACCGCTTTGATCGTTTCGCGCGGAGTACTCGCCAACTTGTAAACGCACTCTACGAATTTGACTCGCTCGGAATCCAGTTTGTGAGTCTGCATGAAAACGTTGACACCACGACACCGAACGGCCGTTTGGTGTTCACCATCTTTGCCGCCATCGCGGAATTTGAGCGCGAGCT
>Ga0208820_1000691_pt1 | contig 22033 bp, 25 predicted proteins | sample June2015DPH_16_5_FD_184713 | JGI IMG/M metagenome (GOLD analysis project Ga0208820, IMG submission 184713) | Peatland microbial communities from SPRUCE experiment site at the Marcell Experimental Forest, Minnesota, USA - June2015DPH_16_40... | ecosystem: Environmental > Terrestrial > Soil >...
CGTGGTTCGTTGGCCGGGTTTCCTTGCAACGTGTCCGTGGCCTGGCCGAACTGCAGGTCCAGGCGTCCGCCCCAGCGGCGCCCGACGGCTGGATCAGGTGGATGGTCAAAAATCACACTGGCTTGATTCAAACTGAAACTATTGCTGAGGACGTCGTAGGCGCGCAGCAGGTTTACGCGACCAATCGGATGATTGAAATTGTAGGCATAGTAGGTGTCGAGGGAGAGGTTCACCGTCGTGTCACGCAGAAAGTCGAGCGTACTCCGGTCGGTGGACGTCATCTGTGCCGACGCAGCAGAACTAGCCTGTTTATCAGCGACCGCCTCGGCCGTCTGTGCGACGGGGACTTGGCCGCGCGATTGTAGTTCCCTGACGATTGCTCTTAACTCGGTCACTTCCGCCTCGAGCGTCTTGACCCGCTCCTGCAACTCCGGTGTTGCCTGCGCGGCCGAAGGACCACTGCTCTCCTGCGCGTGCACCGGCAATCCGCACATAAGACCTATCGCCAAAACCTGTATTAGGTGGAGCGGCACTTGGCATCCGAACGGATTTTCGCGACGACGCGCTGTCTTAAATTGGTAAGGGATCATTTTGCGTTCCTTTCCTCAATTGATAAGCCTGGAAAACGCGCTCAGCGCGGCTTTACGGAAATCTCACTGAATGCCCCTTCATTACTGGATGCGACTTCATCAGTCCCCGCCGAACAAGCGTTCACAGCAGTCCGAGTCTCGCCAGTTTGTCATCGGGTAGCACAACATTGAGAATGTTCGCAGTCCTTTCTCCTTTCAGGCCCGCAAAAGCTGATTCTATGGTTTGGGGGTGGACCTCAATTTTCCGACCTAGAAAAGACCTGAGCTGTTCGTTACCCCTAATCGTTCTCATTTTCTTCACGCCACCGCTTTGATAGTCCGCAAACTCCACGTGATATGACGGCACCTCGTTGTGTGCCGCTGAATTCATCCAGAGAATGTGTAACATGCCTTCCCTTTGCATAAACACCTCACGGTTGGTCGAACGCTTCTGTCGGCGTTCCGACAGCAGCTTGTTGCATCCGCGCCATCTCCGTGATGCGTCCTGCTCCACGGGAGGGCGCTACCCTTGAGATCCGCACGCAGAAGGCCGAACGATTTCAATTGAACAATGAGTATGACGGGCGATGGATTCCGCAACGCTCCCCATCAGGAATCGCTGCAGACCTGTCCGGCCATGGGAGCCGACCACGATCACGTCAGCGTTCCAGTGCGCAGCGTAGTCGATGACGGCCGCCCTTGGATCCCCCTCCACCACAGCTGTAGTTGCCTTGAATCCCGCCTTGTTCAACACCTGTTCGGTCCGGACGACCAGCTGTTTGCCTTGCTTCAGACTCTCATTGGGTAAGGTCAGTTGCACAGCATGCAAGACGCACACTTCCGTGTTGTCTGGTCGCATCTGTTGGATGATCGCCTGTGTGGCAGTTTCTGAGAACTTGGAGTCGTCAATTGCTAGCAGGATTTTCATGTTGCTCCTTTCGCGCCACCTTCAAGACGCGGTGACAATCACCGAGGCGCGTCTATAAATCTGAGGCGCCGCAATCAGTGGGAATTCTGCCCGAACACTTCGTTTGCCTACGGCAAATTCCACATGATACGACGGCACCTCATTGTGTGCCGCTGAATTCATCCAGAGAATATGTAACGTGCCTTCCCTTTCCATAAACACCTCACGGTCGGTCGAACGCTTCTTTCGGCGTACCGGCAGCAGCTTGTTGCATTCGGGTCATCTCCGTGATGCGTCCTGCTCGCACCGCAATAGCCTTATATTTTTTCGCAGCCGTCCAGGAACAGGAAATACAACAGCATTGCGATAATTCCTAGAAAAAACATTGCTGGCAGCCAAATTGCGAGATTCATTTTGCATCTCTCCTAGCATCGGCCTTCTTCAACACAACTCCTCCACCAGAGATCCGTTCTTGGCTTTCACACACACGAACCTCTCGCTTGCACAGACTTTATTTGAAGCTGTGTGAGGCAGGCATGAGGGCTCCATAAAAGTTTCGTAAAGGTTTTGAGGAGCCTGTTTTAGAAGAGTTTATGCAGCGTGACTGGTTGTAGACTGAGCAGATCGCATGATGAGCCGACGAACGCCGGTGTGTTTAGAACAATTAAACAGGCACGCGGTAATCGGCCAGCCGTGATGGGGAACGGTCGCTCCAACCCAGCGTGCGTCGGCTCTCAACTCCCAAGGCTCTCTTGGGTAGCGTCCCTGAAACGGTACCCGATGTGTGAGTCCGTGAGGATGTACTCGGGGCTTGAAGGGTTATCCTCTAGTTTCTTGCGTAGCTGGTGTACCAATGTGCGGAGGTATTCGAGCTCGTTTCCATATTCACTGCCCCACACGGAAATGAGCAAGCGTGCGTGCGTCAGAGGCTTACCAGCGTGCACCATGAGGAAGCGCAGAAGATCAAATTCCTTCGGCGTCAGATGGATAATGTTGCCGGATTTTCGCACCAGCCGACGGTCGAGGTCGAGCTCGATGTTGCCGATGGTAGTCACGGTGTCCTGATCATCTTGTGTCGCCTGGGAACGTCGAACCGCGGCTCGAACGCGGGCCATCAACTCGCCGACGTGAAAAGGTTTGGTGACATAGTCATCCGCTCCGGCGTCCAACGCCTCAATCTTGTCATCCTCATTGTCGCGGACCGTCAGCATCACAATAGGAAGTTGAGGGGACAATCTGCGGATTGCGCGACACGCTTCGATGCCGCCCATCCCCGGCATATTAATATCCAGGAGAACCGCATCGTAGCGCTCTGTGCGAACAAACGACACCGCCTGTTCCCCTCCTGAGGCTTCCGCAATATCGAAGCCGAGTGTGCTCAATGTAGCGTGAAGCGCTCGACGAATCGAAGACTCATCATCAACAACCAGAACTTTACTTGGCAGCGGGCTCACACTCCCTCCTAACGATTCGCCGGGAGAGAGAGGAAGAATGTGGTACCTGTCTCTCTCGCACTGTTTATCCAGATATTCCCTTGGTGCGCTTCTGCAGTTTTCTTTACAAACGACAGACCTATTCCGCTGCCCGAAGCGCGATGTTTTGTAGCAGAGCTCCGGTAGAAACGTTCAAAAATCAGCTCGCGGTCTTCAAACTCGATTACAGAACCCTCGTTATGAACAGAAATCACAACGTGGTTGTCTCGCGCTTGGGCGGAGACAGTTATAGGAGAATCGGCACTGGAATACTTTGCGGCGTTAACAATGAGTTCCGTAATGGTCATGGCGAGCAACTCGCGGTCGCCGGAAACCGCCAGATCTTTGTTCGCACTGCACACTTGAACAGAGTGCCCGCAAAGTTGAGCAGAGCACTTTTCAAGTATTTCACCGATCAACTGGGGAATTGCCACCTGCTCGCGCTGTAACCGTATTTCTGCCGACTCGAGCCTTGCCATTCGAAGGAGGTGGGTCGCTGCCGCATTAAGCCGGGTTGAATGTTGATCGATCAGCTCGACTAACTCCGCCTGCGCTGGGCTGAGAGTTTTCATTTCTAGGAGCCCCGAGGTGCAGGTAAGAATAACAGTGAGAGGAGTCTTGAAGGCATGCGCCAGCCCATCGAGGACAGTGGTCCGAAGCTGCTCAGTCTGACGCGCGGCTTCCGCGCGACTTTCTTTGTCGAACAAACGGGCTCGCTCCAGAGCGGCAGCTGTGAGTGACGCGATGGCGTCAACGAGAAGGGGAGTCAAATCGACTCCACACAGCACTATCGCGCCAATCGGAGTCGACCCTAACCTGAGAACGCGTTGCCACTTGCACAATTCCAGGTCGTCATGATTCGTGTCGCAGAAATAGGTACTTCGAGCCAATTCTTCATCTTCTTTAGTACACGTTCCAGCGGTATCCAACCGAACAAGAGCGGAATCGAAAATCGCAACGGCGTCGACTCCAAGGTTTTTCTTGATCAGATCTGCGATCTGAGGCCCCGGCAGCTCTTGCCGATTGAGCAACAGGATGCTACGGCTGAGTTGGTAGAGTTTCTCCGCGTTACAACGCTGTAGAACTGCTTGTCGCATCTGACTCTGCGCCTGGACGGAAAGGCGACTCACAATTAGCGCAGTAAATTCAAATGATGCCAGAGCTACCCAGTTCTGAGGATCGGCAACATGAAAATTGAGGATTGGGGGAGCAAAAAAATAATCCAAGCATGCAATAGCCACCAAGGAGGAACCGGTAGCTTCCCAGAATCCGAATCTCAGTGCTGTCAGTACGACAACCAGCAGGTCGATGGAACCTGCCGTCGAAAGATCGAAGTGCAATCGGAATGCACAATAGCTGAGAAGCAGCGCTGCTGCAGGTCCCGCTACGGCTCCAAGTACGAGCCGAAGCGTTCTCTTTCTTTTGCCGAAAGTCCTTACCGCGCGTACTGTATCGGACGGCACAAAGTGCCCTTTTCCGTTCCCTGCCTGCGTGGAATGAGCGGGACAGGGCAGCCGGCTTGTGCAAGATACCGGCATTCTGTGAGTGACTGCTCGCTCCATGCGCCGCTTGCAGCCAGGATATCGCCGAACACATAAGGAAGGCATGAGGACTTCGTAAAAGTGCCGTAAGAACAAACCCTTAGAGTAGGCCGTGGGGCCAGGGAGCGGCAGCCCTCAGAGCCGCCTCGTCGAAGCTTGTTCTCTTTCAAATACAACTGGCGCGGAGTCGGGGTCGATCCAGCTGAGAAGCCCGACAAGTCGTGCACCCTTTACGAACAATTTATGACCTGCTTATTCGAAACTTACGGATTGTCGTATCCAATGATCTGGGCTGATTCCAGGTAATGTTTCAGGCGCTGGGATCCGAGATTGGAGACTGAATGTTCGTGACAGCGATAATGACGGTGGTGTGCACGGCAAGTATCGCATTTTATGTGCGATTCCTGGTGGCACTATGCAAGGAGTGCAAGCCTCGTTCGATCGGTTATTGGGTCCGTCTGCGACTCGGCTCGGGCGAAGACACGATAGCTGAACTGCCGGAGCGGAGAAAACCAGTGACGCGCGCTGCGTAAGAAGCGGTTTGAATGCAGGCCACTCTCCAATCGGAGCAAGCTCAGTACAAGTACAAGGTTGACGAATCGAGAAAGGGTGTATCTGATGTGGATCCAAGAAGTATCCGCGGAACAATTGGCAGAACTCTTCCACCATTATCACCAAGCGCTCGGGCCGGATGTTGGCTGCGCGAGCAAGCCAATCGCTGAGGCATGGGAGCAGGTCCCACAACAGGAGAAAAGCCGCATGGTAGCTGCTGCCCATCTGGCATTACTGGAATTGGTCTCAACGGCCAGTGAACGGGAAGACTCAAGGCGCTATTTCGCAAAGCCGGGTCAGGCCGAATGGGGCTGCTGATATGAGGGATTCGCCCCAGTCGGAGCTACGAGATGAGCGAACTCAAATGACCAGAAGCCGGAGTTTGCGGCAACTATTTGGCAAGAACTGGCATAGAACGTCCGAGCGAGAGACTGCCCAGGAGAGTGCTTCCTTGACAGGGATGATCGAATCCGGTGACTTCAAGATCGACCTTGACGAGCGAACCGTAGCCTTGCGCGGTCAGGAACTGCGGCTGACTTCAGAGGAATTCGATGTCCTCGTGTTCCTGGTCGGCCATCGTCAAAGCCTGGTTACGCCAGACACCATGTTGGCGACAACCTGGACGGCCAATCAAGTTCGGAAGACCGAGTTCTTAAGAGCCTTGATTTCCCTGCGCAAGAAGCTCGATGCTACGGAACCTGGCCAGCACTATCTTCGGACTGAACCGTGGGTCATATACCGCTTTGATCCGACCTCTTCGTCTGCATAAGCGATACAGATTGCAAAGTACCGTCCACGCCCAGTGATTTCGCAATGTGGATTGCAGGGAAGAGTTAACCTTCGCCTTTTTTAAACTCACGCCGCTTGGACACGGAGAACATTGCTGATGAACAGGATGAGCCAGTGATATGGAGACACCCACTTTCAGTTTCGTCATTCCCACCTATCGCCTCCGAGATGTAAACGAGACCGTTGAATGTTACGACCAGCACTTCTGGAAGAACGGTCACTCAGTGCGAATCGTCGTGTTCGACGACTCGATACCCGCGAATCAGGAGAAATACTTCCCCTTGCTGGAGCAGACCCGTACGCACAATGAACTTTATTATGTCGGGCCGCGGGAAAAGGAGCAGTTCCTCGCCTATCTGAATGGACGGCTCCGGGATACCCGGCTCGAAGGAATCGTGAAGAATCTGTTCCGGCCTAGTTATGGCGGAAATCGCAACTGTGCGCTGATGTACACACTAGGTGAGCGGGTGGTCAGCTCCGACGACGACATGCGGCCTTACGCTTTGATGGAAGACAGCCCGGAATCGCTCGAAATTGACGAGGTTTGCCGTGGCCGCCTGCACAAGGCAGGTAAGGGGCATTACGTTCGTAAGTCCTTCGATATTCTGGCCGCATTCAGAGACGTACTCGGTAAGACCGTTGTTGAGGTGCCGGAAAACTACGAGCGCGGCCAACTGCTGATCGACACGGCGACGGACCTGGAGACAAACGCCACTAAGGGCCTTGCTCAAGAAAACTCCCTGATGCTAAAACGGGGCCAGGTGTTAGACACTGACGTAATCAAGATGGCCCAAACATTCCGGTCGGGCACCAACGACATCGACGCCATCGATTTCGTTGAGATGTTCCTTGCTGACGAGCAACAGGTCGATCCCGACGCGCTGAACGACCTGTACGTACTCGTCAACTTTCGGCCTGTAATTACGAAACAGAACTGGCGGATGGATTGCGGCATCGCCGGCTACGACAATACGTTCGGGTTACCCCCGTTCTTCCCAACGCGGCTGCGATTTGAGGACTACATCTACCGGCTCTGGATACAACAGGAGGGCGTAGTCGCCGCTCACGTAGACGCGGCGCAACATCACACCAGAAGCAACTACATGCGCAATCCGCCGGCGGCAGAGATCTTCAATGAGGAAGTTGCAAACCTGATTAAACGGAAGATCAAGGCGAGCCTCGTGCGTCTCGGACCACTGGGAATTGATTTCGATTACGACGGTCGTGTCACGGTCGGCGATGCCCAGGAGGTTCTCGACAAAATTGTGTGCCTTCATCGCCGGGCGCTAGAAGCGATTCCTCAAGCCAGTACGCCTCAACGGGCAGACGCATTACGGCTCTTTGCCGGGAATCTGCAGAAGGCGTTTTATGGTTTCGAACCTGACTTCTTCCAGCAGAACCTGGTCCGCATTGTTGATGATGTTATTAGCGTCATCAAAACCGCACTTGAACTATGGCCTACTCTGGTGGAAATCAGCTATTTCCAGAAATCGCGGCAAGGTCTTCCGCAGCTCCGGGTACAGAATCAAAAGGCGTGAGCCGGAGCAATCCTTTCGTCATTAGAGATTGTGAACCGCTTTTTATGCGAATTGCGCAAGTTGCGCCACTGAATGAATGTGTGCCGCCCTCTCTTTACGGCGGCTCCGAACGTGTAGTCTCATATCTCACCGAGCAGCTCGTTAGGCTCGGCCATGAGGTGACCCTGTTTGCGAGCGGAGGCTCGCAAACGGCTGCGAGGCTCGTGGAGGTGTGCCCAAGGGCCCTCTGGCGCGATCCCCAGGTGCGCGAAGTGCTTCCTCACCATGTTCGACTGCTTGAACTCGTGTTTCGAGACGTAAGCCAGTTCGACGTGATTCACTTTCACTGCGATTATGTCCATTTTCCCTTGGTGCGTCGTTATAAAGTCCCTACAGTCACTACCATGCACGGAATGATGCACCCGCCTGATTTGTGGCAGTTTTTCGAGGAGTACCGGGAGGTGCCTGTGATATCAATCTCGAACGATCAGCGCGTTCCAATTCCACATGCAAACTGGCAGCAGACCATCTACCATGGACTCCCTCCTGACCTGTTCACGTTTAGCGAGGAGGGAGGACACTACCTCGCGTTTCTTGGGAGAATGTCGCCGGAGAAGGGTGTGGATCGCGCCATAGGAATCGCGAGAGAAACCGGAGTGCCACTGAAGATTGCGGCCAAGATCTATCCGGAAGAGCGGAACTACTTTGAAAGCGTGATCGCGCCGCTCCTGCGCGCGGCGGAACCTCTGGTCGAGTTCGTCGGCGAGTTGGGCCAGCGCGAAAAGAACGAGTTTCTCGGCAAGGCCAAAGCACTGTTATTTCCGATTGATTGGCCAGAGCCCTTCGGACTTGTCATGATCGAGGCCCTTGCATGCGGAACGCCTGTAATTGCGTGGCGGCGAGGTTCCGTCCCCGAAGTTCTGGCTGACGGTCTAACCGGCTATATCGTTGAAAGCGTCCCTGAAGCCGTTAACGCCGTTGGGCGCCTGGATCAGTTGAATCGCTGCGAATGTCGCCAGGTATTCGAAGAGCGTTTCACAGACGAGCGTATGGCGCGTGACCATCTGAGAGTGTACGGGCGGCTAGCAAAGTCGGCGGATCCGGAGTTTGATCGCACTTTATGACCTTGCGTGGAAGTTGCGCAAAGTACTTCGAGTCGTGAGAATCATGAGTTCCATAGGAGTTGCGCATTGCGGGTGCCGGCGGTTGGTAGCGGCCCGAGCACCTGTTGCAAACCCAGAGGATCGACGCATTGCTGGTCAAAAGGTCCCGACTGACCAGCACGTTCGCGGATTTCTCGGGCATTAGATTCACTCACTTGCGGCTGCTGCGGAGGAACCCTTTTTGACCACGGGAGCTAAGAGCCGATTTCCGCTTGGGTTCTTCCCGCTCGCCTGGCTTGTTCGCGGGGATAGCTGTAGAGGGGCGGAAAATCTGGACGCCGCTGGGGATAGCATCCCGTTTGCCCGAAGTTCGGGAACAATCGCCAAGGTGTCAGGAAAGCAAGCCTGAGTTGTTCTCGGTCTGTTTTCATTGCGTTCATCGTCTGCGGCTGCATCGTTGAACCGCGGGCATTGCTATGTGCTACTGTGCTGGCCAGGACAACACGGGACCGTCCACTCGGCCAATGCTCGCTCGAATTTCCACTGCGCTACTGGCATTCATTTTGGCCGGAATGCTGCCATTACATGGACAAGATCAGCCCCCGAGTGTTGACGCTGCGGAACCGATCGCAACCGATCGGCCGGCAGTTACGAACTCCAGCGTTGTCGTCCCGGCCGGCAGCCTTCAGGCGGAGAACGGCTTCCTCGAAACTGGCAGTCAGGGACAGAGCGTCTTAGACGGCCCGGAGAGCTTAGTACGTTTTGGTGTCGCCAAGAGGACCGAGTTGCGTTTCACGGTGCCGGACTATTTCTACAACCTGACAACTGGAGGCAGCCCCGGCTCGGGATTCGGCGACTTCGCCTTTGGAGTAAAAGAACAGCTTGGCCCCACACCGGGTAAATTCGATGTATCCGTGATCCTGTTCCTCAGTTTCCCAACCGGCGCCAACACCGTGTCCAGCGGCGGGTACGATCCGGGATTGCAGGTGCCCTGGTCACGTGCGCTCTCCGCCAACTGGACCGCAGCCGGAATGTTCTCGGTGTATTGGCCCACTCAGGGCCGCACGCGAAATCTGACCGGCGAGTCGACGTTCCTGTTCGATCGGCAATTGACGAAACCCTGGGATGCGTTTATCGAGTATGCGGGTGACTTTCCGGAAGTTGGTGGGCCGCGGCACTTGCTGCACTTCGGGACAGCTCTGAAGATCGGCAAGCAGCAACAGATTGACTTCCATGTCGGCGCGGGCCTATCGTCGGCGGCAGTGGATCATCTCATCGGGATCGGCTATTCGTTCCGCTTTCAGGCGATCCGTCGCTAGTGTGGGCGTCCGGGCAAACTTGTTTTCTTTCACACCGACGCGGCACTAGAATGTTTTAGGCAGGGCAAATGGGGCACCTGGCGCGTTCCGGGGCCAGCAAGTTTAGGGCTTTGATAACGCCTCGGTCGGGCTCTTCTGAGTAGGGCTGGTGGATCTCTACAGCGTAATTCAATACGTGTTGTTTGTGGCCGTCGTTACCGTCCTGGTGAAGCCCTTGGGCGGGTACATGGAACGCGTTTTTTCCAGGCAGCGGACCTCTCTTGATCGCTTATGCCTTCCAGTTGAGCGGCTTGTCTATCGCATTACTGCGGTTGATCCTAATGTCGAGATGACCGGCAAGGAATACGCGACGTGTTTCGTGCTCTTTGGCTTTGCCGGCACGCTCCTGTTGTATGCCATTCTCAGAATGCAGCAGTTTCTTCCCTGGTTCTTCCCCCAGTACCACACGACGCCGTTATCCCCTGACCTGGCTCTGAACACGGCGATCAGTTTCTCGACGACCACTACTTGGCAGGCCTACGCTGGCGAGAACACGATGAGCTATTTCAGCCAGATGGTGGGACTCTGCGCGCAAAACTTTCTGGCTGGCGCGGCGGGCTTAGCCGTGGGTATTGCGTTTATCCGCGGCCTTGCCAGGAAGCTGTCAGACACGCTCGGCAACTTTTGGGTTGATCTGACCCGATCCCTGCTCTGGATCCTGTTGCCTGGAGCATTGATCGGCGCCTTGCTGCTCGTCTGGCAGGGCGTTCCGATGAACTTCCGGCCCTATGCGGTGGCCACTACCGTCGAGGGTGCCCGGCAGGTCATACCGCAAGGTCCGGTGGCCGCCCTGGAGATCATCAAGAATCTCGGTACGAATGGCGGCGGCTTCTTTAACGCGAATGGAGCTCATCCGTATGAGAACCCCACGCCGCTTACAAACTTTCTCGAAATGTTGGCGATCGTGCTCCTCCCTGCGGCATTGACGAACACCTTCGGCAGGATGGTTGGTCAGCCTCGACAGGGATGGCTTCTCTACTACGTCATGGGGCTTCTCTTGGTCTGCGGACTGGCCTTCATACATCACTTCGAACAACGGGCGATTCCCCACATCGGAAATGTGGATTTCCGAAATAGCCGCCTCCAGTCTGGTGGAAACATGGAAGGGAAGGAGGTGCGCTTCGGCATCGGCGGTTCTACCCTCACAGCCGTCGTTACATCAAACACCGCCACGGGATCAAACAACTCAATGCACGACAGCTACACCTCGCTCGGTGGCATGGTTTTGCTGGTCAACATGCTGCTCGGAGAGCTCGTGTTCGGAGGACTGGGGTCAGGTCTTTACAGCATGGTTATGGCCGCTGCGATCGCCGTGTTTCTAGCAGGACTGATGGTAGGGCGCACGCCTGAATACCTGGGGAAGAAGATAGGGCCCGCGGAGAACAAAATGATCATGCTGTACGCTCTGGCCGCGCCGCTGGTCGTCCTCCCACTCGCCGCGATTGCCGTGAGCACTAGGGTAGGACTTTCCGGGTTGACGATCAACGGCGGCCCCCATGGTTTCACTGAGATTCTGTTTGCCTATACTTCCTGCTTCGCCAACAATGGCCAAAGCTTTGCCGGTCTGAGTGCGAACACTTCGTTTTATAACCTCACCACCGCATTCGCGATGATGGTAGGCAGGTTCGGCTTGGCGATCCCTGCGTTGGCATTCGCAGATCTGTTTGGTCGTCAGCGAATTACCCCTTCTTCGTCGGGAACTCTTCCGACCCATTCTTTTTCGTTCGGGGTCCTGCTTACAACCTGTTTGATAATCATGGTGGCTCTAAGCTATCTTCCTGCCTTGGCCCTAGGTCCCCTGCTGGAACGATTGCTGTTCGGAAGATAGAGCGTTTGAATTACTCGACAAAGCTTACCAGGAGAGATCAGGGACTCGATGGCTACCGCTCGACATTCACATCGGATGCTCGCCCCGCGCCCTACCAAGCTCCGTTCGCAACGCGACATTAACCTGTGGCGGATCCCGCTGCAGCTGTCGCTCGCCGCAGTCGCGCTGTTCGGGATCACCCTGATTCCGGACATCCTCGACAAGTATGGCGTCATTCACATCCCGTCGTGGTTGACGATGGGCAGCATCGACGACGCGCGCGCCATCCTGTCGGCGATGATGGGCGCGGTCGCGACCGTGCTCGCGCTGATTTTCTCGGTCGCGCTGCTCGTGCTGTCGATGGTCTCGACGCTGTTTGGCCCGCGCCTCCTCTACCGCTTCCTCCAGGCCTGGGTCACCCAGGTCACGATCGGCCTGTTCATGGGCACGTTCGTGTACATCTGCCTCGTCTTCCTCGTCACGCATCAGGATCCGCAGTCGACGTTCATCCCGCAGATCTCGCTGATCACGGCCTGGATGCTCGTCGTGCTCAGCTTCGGGTTCCTCGTCTACTACAGCCATCGGGTTCCGCATGCGCTAACGAGCGCTCGTGCGGATCCGTGCGGGGGGCGATCAGCGATGATCGTCCCTACCGCGACCGCTGGAGGCATAGCCGATTATGGTTGAATTACTCGCACACCATTAGGAGTGGCCGCGCTCGGCATTTTGTTTGGAGCCTTGATACGTTGTTTGGCAACCCGGAAACGGGCTTGTGGTCATTGACGGAACGACTTCTAGCGGGTTTCAAGTGGAATTTCTCCAGTTGCTAGAGAATGTAATTGCGAGATCGAAAGTGGAACCCCTGGATTCTGCCCGAAGTTTGGGGGCCTCTTTGCGCCTGTTGTTGAACCCACGATTTCAACCCACGATTCGCATGTCTCTCACGTCTTCTCAAGGACTTCGGCGGCCACCTGGAGTCACTTAAGTTGTTACAACTACAGCTTAACGTAGCACTGAAAAGGCTGGCGTCGGCGGTTCAACTCCGTCCCTGGCCACCATATTTTTCAATGACTTACGCATTCCCTACTGTGACATTTTGCGCACAATTGCGAACAAAACGCTACGAAAAATCTCTTTTACTGCACCAGATTCGTCAACCGTCCCACCGCTCGACGCTGCGACTCGGGAACGAACTGCTGGTAAATGTCCAGCGTCGTGCTCGCCCGCGAGTGCCGCATCTGACCCTGCGCATCCTTTACATCGGCGCCGGCCATCTTCAGCCAAACTGCGTGCGAAGTGCAACATACTTATCCGCTTCATCAAACCAGCCGCTCGGACAATGACGCCTCACGAGTTGCTCGCTTCGTTCCGGAGGGAGCAGGAGCAAGGACGACAGAACTCGCAGCCTCATGGAGACACTCCCTAATCGGCGGACATAGATCGAAATCTTACCAGCAGCCACCACGAGTTGTCAGGGCTGCGGAGGAAGGCCCTAGCGACAATTCGTACCCTTAGTTTCGCTGGGACAAGATTCGAGCCTCTCGAATATTTCCAATCTGGTATAGCATCCATTGGACGAGGTCCACTATGACGACAATCGCAAGCTCACCCCGAAGTGACTTAGCTACAGTGGCCCACCAACCGCAAGCCGCAAACGGTCTGGCAATCGTGCGCCTGACGATCGGCGCGCTGTTCGTGTCGGTCTTTTTTGAGAATTTGGGGAAAGGCCTCTACACGCCGACGGGTTACGCGGGCCTGATCAATTACTACATCAAGGCGAGCCACTCCCCGGCTGCATGGAAGGCGGTGATGGGCTTGGCAGCAAGCCACGCCGCGATGGCGGCTCCTATCCAGGCCATGACCGAGATCTCTCTCGGTATCCTGCTCATCATCGGTTTGCTAACCCGACCGGTCGCATTTGTGGCTTTTCTGTATCTCGGCAGCCTTTGGGTTTCGGAGTGGGGCACCGCGTGGATCTGGGAACTGCTGGTTCCGGTGCTCGCATCGTTTGGACTCTCTATCGGAAGCGCCGGCCGGAGATGGGGCGTTGACGCGTGGTTGTCGCAACGGTGGCCATCTTCTCCGTGGTGGTGAATGGGCCAGGATCACTTGAACAACGATCACGTGCGAGTGTCCGTCATCATCCCTACCCAAAATGAAGCGCAGGCGATCGAGCGTGTTTTAGGGGATTTGCCCTCCGTTCTCACGACGGAGGTCATCGTTGTCGACAGCAACTCGAATGACGGGACGCCGGAGATTGCCGCTAGAATGGGAGCCCGCGTGGTTCACGAACCCCGCCGCGGCTATGGGCGAGCGTGCCTCACGGGTCTGGCCACGGCAAATTCCCCTGACGTGGTTGTCTTCCTTGATGGCGACTACAGCGACCGGCCCTCGGAACTACCGATTCTTTTAGCGCCAATCGTTGAGGGGCGTGCGGACATCGTGCTCGGTTCCCGCCTGCAGGGGCGGCGTTCTGCTGGGGCGTTGCCTTGGCATCAGGTGTTTGGGAATCGTCTCGCCGCCAGCCTGATCAGGCTTCTCTATGGACTAAGAATCAGTGATCTCGGCCCGTTTCGCGCTGGCCGCGCCGATGTACTGCGTGCGCTCGCTCTCGAAGAGACCACCTACGGCTGGGCGGTTGAGATGATCCTCAAAGGGGTGTTAGCTGGATTCCGGGTGGTTGAAGTTCCGGTGAGCTACTACCCGCGTATCGGAGAATCGAAGATCAGCGGTACGTTGAAGGGCACGGTCGGCGCCGGTTGGTTCATTCTCAGCTTGATAGTGCGCTATTATTTCCGGCACCGAAGAGCCGGGACACCACGGCGAGTGTAGGTCGGTGTCAAAATTACTTTATGAAATCCGCAAGCGAGACCGCAGTGCGTTCATCACGCAGTGACCGCGTGCTGGTAATCATGGCGAAAGCACCAAGGCCAGGAGCGGTTAAGACCCGCCTCGCGCCCAGCCTCTCTCCCGAGACTGTCGCTGCTTTCTATTGCTGTCTTCTGGATGACACGCTGGCGCTGGCGCGGTCACTGGGCGATGTGAAAGTTGCCATAATGTGCCCGTACGCCGACGTAAACGAGCTGGCGCAATTAACAGGCAATGAAGCGAGCGTAGTTGCCCAGAGAGGTGAAGGCCTGGCCGCAGGCCTCACTTCGGTGTTTGAACACTTCGCGGAAGACCATCGACGACGCACCATTGCATTCAACAGTGACAGCCCACACCTGCCGCATTCTGTTCTCGAAGACGCGTTCGAAACGCTGGCCACACATGACCTGGTCGTGGGACCAACGCACGACGGAGGCTACTATCTCGTAGGGGCAAAGGCTTCTCATCCTACGCTTTTCGCACGCGACGGAATGGGCACCAGCAGCGCGCTGGAGAGCCTCTTATCGCGCGCACGAGCGCTTGAGCTATCCGTAGGTTTCGCAGATCCTTTTTACGATATTGATGTCGTTGACGACCTGACTCGGTTGGCAGAGGAGTTGCGTCTGGCTCCGGCCAGAGCGCCACGCACGGCGGCGTGGCTTAAAGAGTGGAAGCTGGTGGTGGGGCATTCCCGGACAAGCTCTCCGATGGGCTATCGGACCGGCACGGGAGAGCTGTGAAGGTAACCCCCGCGTGGAGAGTGTACATACTTGGCACCACGTTGTGCGTGGCGTTAACCATATGCTCACGCCACTTCAGCGATCGAGGTGGGCCGTACTTCATGGCCTCTTTGACGCTTGCGGGAATCGTGTACCTCTTGGCGATCCGTGAGTTTTTCGCTATGCCAAAATTTGAACCAAGCGTTTCCCGCCGCGTTGTCGTCATTGGGCTCGTCCTGGCTGCCGTGTGGCACATTGAATTTCTTCGGGTGCCCGCGGGCGCCGATGATGATATCCATCGATATGTTTGGGATGGCCGCCTGCAGCGGCTCGGCTACAACCCCTATCTTGTTGTTCCCAGCGATCCTGCTGCGAATGGGCTGCATACCCCGGAAACCCGCAACTTGAACCACCCGGATCTACCAAGCCCATATCCGCCGGGCGCAGAGCTTTTCTTCCGCGCCGTCACCGCGATTCAGGAGTCCGCCTTTGCGTTGAAAGTAGCTTTTGTGATTTGCGAGTTCGCCATTGTTTTTGTGTTGTTCGATATCTTGCGTTGTACCGGGCAGTCAGCTCACCTGGTTCTGGCGTTTGCCTGGAACCCCTTGTTGGCCATTGAGGTGGCGGGAAGCGGTCACATCGACATTGTTGGCGCTCTATTGTTGCTGGTGTCCGCCGCTGCGCTAGGGCGCCGATGGCGGGCGACTGCTTCCGTCGCACTTGGGCTAGCTGTAGCAGTAAAATTCCTGCCGGTCGTACTCTTGCCCCTCTACTGGAGGCGGGTTCGGATTCGCGACGCTGCGCTGGCGGCAGTCGTCGTTGGACTCTTGTACGTGCCATTTCTTAACCACAGCCGCATCCCGATCGGCTCGCTTGGTACGTATGTGCAGAGTTTCCGCTTTAATGGTCCCCTATTTGCGGCACTCGATCAGGTGGCGTCTCCGCAGTTGCTGGCTGGGCTGGCAGTGCTCGTCGGATTAGTGACTGCAACCTGGCTGAGGCGCAAGGCCGCGGAATTCGCTCCGGATGCATTTGCCTGGCCCATTGCAGCGTCGCTTCTGTGTGCACCGGTGGTATATCCATGGTACCTGCTCTGGCTGCTGCCGTTCCTGCGGTCGGCCTCGACGGTGCCGATCATCATCTGGACAGTCAGCATCATCCCAACTTACTACGCTTGGCATTTGCGCACGCTTGGTCGTCCGTGGTTGGTTCCTGGCTGGATTATGCTGCTGGAATACGGATGTGTCGCGATGACCGCCGCAATCATCCTGTTGCGCCGAATCACTCGACCGGCAGCGCCCGGATCATCAACGGATTAGGTGCCCTTTGCGAATGCGGGCTGCAAACGTGTTGTGACATAACGAGTGTGGCCGCATGGGCATGCGAGAATACAGTCACCCGAGGTGTGCTGTATAATTCGCGCCAACCGAGCAAGGGGCGGGAATGGCTGGCGTGGGTGAAGGCTACCGTACCGACGTGCCCTCTCGTGTATCCCGAAGCTTTTGCGCGTCATCCAACAGAGCATCCGTTTAATTCACCGAGGAGCGAATTCCATGACAAATGCTAGCCGTGTACCGATGATCCGACTTCTGGCTTTCGCTGTGCTGGTGCTTGCCGCAACCTCCAGGGCGCAGAATCGCCCGCCTATTCTCGAACAGATCGCCAAGACCTATGGTCTCGACTCGTATGGGCAGATCGAAGCGATCCGCTACACCTGGAACGGGGAAATCCCCGGACTTTTCAAACTTGCTCGTGCGTGGGAGTGGGAGCCCAAAACCGGCAAGGTCTCCTACGAGGGAAAAGATAAAGACGGCAAGCCGGTGAAGGCTACCTACAAGCGTTCCGAGCTCAGCAGCCAGTCCGACGCCGTGAAAAACGAAGTTGATCCTGCTTTCCTCAACGATAACTATTGGCTTCTGTTCCCCTTCCATGCTTACTGGGACACCAGCGCCACCGTGACCGATGAGGGTATGAAAAAACTGCCGGTGGGCAGCGGCTCGGCCGAATTGGTCGCGGTGAAGTATTCCGCGGAGCTCGGCGGCTACACGCCTGGTGACACCTGGGAACTCTACGTCGGCAAAGACAACCGCGTCGAGTACCTTGTCTTCCACCACGGCGGGACCAAGAAGCCGAGCCTCGTCAACGCAACCTGGGCAGGCTACAAAAAGGCAGGTCCTCTGCTGATCTCAACGGAGCACCGGGGCACAGCCGACGGCAAGCCGCTGCACATCTTCATTTCTGACGTGTCGGTCAAGCTGACGGGGTCAGACAACTGGGTGGACGCGAAATAAGACGAATGCGCAAATAATTTCGGGAATTGATGTTGCTCCGAACACGTGACTGTGGAGTGCGAAGGGTGACGCTCAAGAATTTAGAATGAGGAACACTATGAAACGGATCGCTTACTTGTTGGTTGCAGTTGTAGCGGTGGCCGTCGTCGCCAGCTTGGAGCCGGCATCTGGATACGCCGATGGAGAGGCCGCTCCGATCTTCGGGGTCAAAATTCCCCCGCGATACCGCGACTGGAAATTGATCTCCGTGGCCCACGAAGAAGGCAACCTCAACGATTTGCGTGCCATTCTGGGCAACGACGTAGCGATCAAGGCCTACCGGGAAGGGAAGCTTGCGTTCCCGGACGGCACAATCATTGCCCGGCTAGCCTGGAGTTACGTTCCGTCTGAGGAAAACAACAAAGTCTTTGGCCGTCCCCAATCTTTCGTCCCCGGGCCCGCCCCGGATTGGTACCTTCAGTTTATGGTCAAGGACTCAAAAAAGTACGCCGCGACCGGCGGCTGGGGGTTCGCTCAATTCAATAAGGACGGCAAACCTGCCGACGAGGCGATGCACAAAACCTGCTTCCCCTGCCACGAGCCTGCCAAAGATCGCGACTTTGTCTTCACCCATTACGCACCTTAACACCGAGAGCGAAATCCTTTGTGATTTCTGCACCGCCGAGTTTTGTCACGCAAGTAGATCTGCAAAAAAGGAGAAGGAAATGTCAAAGCACATGGCTGCAATCGCAATAGCTGTACTCGCAGTAGTTGCAGTGGTCGCCCTGGGTATTCTCCCACTTGGCGCCAAGGCACCTGCTTCCCTGGCCGGGTCCTGGCTGGTCGACGCCCGTCATTCCGATGCGCAATTGATCACCGACGGGACGACGGATTACGGCAAGACAAGAATCGATGTCACGCTGGGCTTCGGCAGGGTCATGGGAGCATTGAGAATCGACGACGTCAACCCCACAAAGTCCAGTGTCGATTTGCATATCTATCCCGCTACCTCCATGGCGGAGCCCATCGAAGAGGATGGTAAGTTCAAGAGCCGTTGGATGGCGTCCCGGGCCAACCAGACGATGCTGTGTTTCCACTCCAAGGACGTCGTCCGCACCTCTGACGGTCGGCTGCAAACCACGGGCGATCTGATCCTGGTTCGCGTGGACCGCAACGTGGAGGTGCCCGCCCCGAGTGAAGCATATGCCGGTCCCGTCTATGGGCCTCCCATCATCAACCGCGTTTCACACCAAGCCACTCTGGTTCTCGACCTCCCGTCTGAGGGGAGCGGACATGAGAAGGACGGGGGAATCGAGGCGTCGGCCTCTACCAAGGTGTTGCGGGAGACTTTTCCCCAGTTGGTGAAGGCTGTACTCAACACCTACTGGCCGCCACTGGTGCAAAATGAAAGCTGTCAAGTGCCTGCACCAAGCGAAGCCTATAGCGGCGCCAAGTGCACGGGAACGCTCCTGCAAGGTCCCATTCTTCCCGAAGATCCTGCTATGCACGTCGGAGAGGACTACCCTGGCCCGCAGAATTTCAACGCTCGGGTCGGTCAACGTCTGGACCTCGTCGTTCACATGCGTTTGACGCCGGGTGCCGGACAACCAATGGCAGGCGGAAACTAGCCGCCTCTCCCTCGGAGGAATTCGCCGCGCCTCCATTTCCGCCAGGTGCGGCGATTCTTCCTCCGCAGAAAGAGTCTGAGGAAGTCGAGTCTCGCAAATGCTCGCGATGCCACGTCGCAACCCGTTGCTTGCTGGTCTCAAAAAAGTACGCCGCGACGGGCGGCTGGGGGTTGGCTGACTTTAAGCCTCCCTGGCAATCACGACGGTAGTGCAGGAACTGCCCAGCTTGGGCAGATCGCGGGTGGCGGCCATGCGGACCGGCAGGCTGCGGCGTTCCCCGCGAACGATCGGACAGTAGCAGTCGGGCTCCAGCAGCGCGCCTTGCAGACGTCTACGTCCGGCACAGCCTCCGTGGCACGACTCGCGGAACTCGCACTGATTGCAGGTTTGAGGAAGTGTCCGGGCCTGCTCGAAGGGGGTGGAGCTCAGAACGTTGACGCCTGCGGAGATTAAGTCTGAAAGCGGCTCCCCTAATCCTGGCCAATAGACGCAGGGTTGTGTCGTGCCTCTTGGTGTCACTCGTACGGTGCTCACACCACAACCGCCTCGGAGCGGTGGGAGCCCCGCCATTGCGCGAACCAGCGGCTCGCCAATAGCGATTACATCAGTCTGCTCAAAGAGCCGCCGGAACCCTTCCCAATACTGTTCGTAGCTGAGGGCATAAACGTCCGATCGCACTGCTTGGTAGACATTCACTCGCAAAGGAGCGTCAAACTTTTTGGCTATGCGCGCCACGTCCGCTAAACACAAGTAATTCGACCTCATCATGACGGCGATGATGGTTACAGGAATATGCAGCCTGAGGCACCGCTCTGCCTGCTGGTGGATGAGTACCCAGTTGCCTTGCCCGCGCTGCGCATCCTGTTCCGCTTGCGTGGCGTAATCGAGAGAGAACTCGATGTCATGGAAGGCTTGCAGTTCCTTGTCCTCGAGAACAGCAACACTATGACCGTTGGAAGTGATGGTGAGCTTGACCGGTTTCGTCTGCAGGTAGGCCAGTATCGCCTTGAAGTCGGGATGCATGCCGTTCTCGCCGGTGCCAAGATTCACTGACCGTACTGGCAAGCGTTCCATGACGGCCTTCACTTGATCCAGGGAGAGACGATCCGCGCGAGTTGGATCGCGGTAGCAGAAGGCGCAGGAGAGATTACACTCGTTGGTAAGGCCGAGCCCGAGCCCAATACCGGCATCATGTGTCACGCGAGATCCGGACGACGAAGACTGGGCCATCACGTTGTTCATGCACCCTTCATGACTGGACCTGCGCGATGTGCCAGGCAATGCGTGTAGCGGGCGACGGCGGCAAACTCTGGTCGCCTGCCCAGCTTGCGCTCCAGCTCCAGAATCCGCTGGTACTCATCATTTCGGGAAACCCGCAGGGGTAAGTAATCCGACATAACCCGTACGCCACGCTCTGCAGTTACTGCGAGTGACGATTCGAACAGCATGGCTTGAAGGCTCTCCGCCGTAAATAGCCGCACCCTTCCCCCGTACAAGGACTCATGTCCCCACTCAGCGGTTAGATTATGCTCGGTCGCGGCCAAGTCGCCGTCTTGTATTGCGGCCTTTAACACCTCACCTGCCTGGTTACGCACCAATACCGAGACTATGCTAGACGGATCTCGCAAGGCACGAGCCGCACTGCGCAAAACAGCACACGAGTCGTCAATATATTCCAGGATATTGTGGCAAAGAATTACATCAAACGACTCGGCGTGGAACAAGTTTGCGAATTGGGTGGCATCGCCGTGTTTCAGCGCAATCCTCTCCGTAACTCCTGCTTCCCGCGCTGCACGCTTGGCGAAATCCAGCATCGGTAGGGACGCATCCAGCAACGTGACATCAAGGCCAAGTCGCGCCAAGCGCACCGCGGTCGCGCCGGTACCGCACCCAAGATCCAGAGCGTGCAAAGACCGTGTGGCCTGCGGCAGAAACTCCTGCAAGTTAGCAAAGGCGAGATCGAGGCGCAGCCGGCCCTCCGGCGTCTCGAGGTAGTTGGCGTACTGCGCTGCGCCGGTCTGGAAGCGTTCGAAGTCGGCGTTGGCGGTCATTTTCTTCATGTGCCACTGAGGCGAATCCGACCGCCCCGATCGAGTCGAGTCGCAGGTGAGTACCAGAGCGTATACCGAAAGGATTAGGAACGACAAGCCGGCTTTCGGGAATTGATTGCGATTACTCCCGGTTGACGGCAACTTCCGGTTTCGCCCCTTCTAGTCCTGCTCTCCGAGAGTTTGAGCGTACGTTTTGCCATACGGATAGAAGAGTTCCTTGCGGCCTTCTTGCCACGCGGCTTTCATTTCCGGCGTCGTGATGTCCCAGTCCGGCCGACATTTCTCGGTAATGACACGCAGGTCCCGGCGAAGGTCTTCTAGAGTGGGCCGGCCGAGGAACCAGTAAAGTGTAAGAGCAAACGCATGGTTGACACATTGAATCCGCAGCCAGCGTGACTTCGCCACTTGATCTGCAAATTCTCAGACGGCAAGTCTTCGTTCCTTCGTCCAGGGCGGATTACTGCCGGTTAGCCCCGTCATCCGTCATCTTGGCAATTACCGGCGTGTTGACTCCGGTGCTCGCCAAGCCTCGAAGTCATTCTCGCTCATTGATAGCATCTCGGTCGGTGTTGACCGGTTGCAACGCAACCTCGAGCCCATGCGAAACAAGTCGAGACGTCGCGCGAGGCGAACTCACTGATGTCGCCACGAAGATCTTGATCTGCGAAGTGGGAGGCGCGCGCCCCTCTCGACCCACTCGCCGCCAGAGTGTCCAGAAGGTCTAGCTGTGGCAATTAGGATGGCAAATGTCACTCACCAGTGTGACGAGAATCACCGCAGCAGCCTGTCTTCGCTCGTAGCCTTACATAAAGAGGATCTCCGCTGGGAGTCCCCTCGCGCAGCCCCGACCAGTAAGTAAACACGGTTAGAACCCGATGCCCC
>Ga0208820_1000694_pt1 | contig 21841 bp, 16 predicted proteins | sample June2015DPH_16_5_FD_184713 | JGI IMG/M metagenome (GOLD analysis project Ga0208820, IMG submission 184713) | Peatland microbial communities from SPRUCE experiment site at the Marcell Experimental Forest, Minnesota, USA - June2015DPH_16_40... | ecosystem: Environmental > Terrestrial > Soil >...
AACCACAATCGACATTACCAGGGGCTGCGCCGCCGAAAGGTTCATGGTGACGGTCTGAGCGGCGCCAACCGTAGGATGCGGAGCGTACCACACCTGCGAACGCAAATCGAAACCCAAAACCGTGCTGGTTGGCCCGGCTATGGAGATCCAAGTGTTGCCCAAGCTATCGGTCGGAGTAAACGTAACGCCGGCATGAGAGGAAGCGAACAGCAGTATCAGATCGCCCCCGGTGCTGCTAAACGATGCAGTGGTGTGAGTAGTTAAGGATGTTGTATTGTAATACCCTTGGCCACTCACATAAGTTGGACCAGGGCCCCCTGCGGCAACCGTCAGATTGGTGGGCGCGCTCGGAGTCCCCGTCGCCGCATAAGTGAACGCGCTGGCCAAGCTACCGCTCTGCGCCCCAAGATTCGTCACCGTTACCGTTACCGCTCCCGCACTGCCCGCGGGGGTCGTCGCCGTGATTTGTGTTCCGCTTACCACCACCACGCTTGTTGCCGCCGCTCCGCCAAACGTGACCGTGGCTCCAGCGGCGAAGTTAGTCCCCGTGATGGTGACTGCCGTCCCGCCCGCCGTCGACCCGCTATTCGGCGATACACTGCTTACCGTTGGCGGAACAGTATAGGTGAACCCATTAGCCAAGCTGCCGCTGTGCCCGCTGACCGTCACTGTCACCGTCGCCGCACCGGCGCTTCCCGCCGGAGTTGTAGCCGTGATCTGGGTCGCGCTTACTACTACTACGTTGGTTGCTGCCGCCGCCCCAAACGTCACCGTTGCCCCAGTGGCAAAGTTCGTCCCGGTGATCGTGACTGCTGTCCCACCGGCCGTCGGTCCGCCAATGGGCGAGATACTGGTCACCGCTGGAATAACTGCATATGTAAATCCACTAGCCAGGCTTCCGCTCTGCCCACTGACCGTTACCGTCACCGTCACGGCACCGGCGCTTCCCGCTGGAGTTGTGGCCGTGATGGTCGTACTGTTCACCACCACTACGTTGGTTGCCGCCGCCGCGCCAAACGTGGCTGTCGCTCCCGCGGCAAAGTTCGTCCCTGTGATCGTTACTGCTGTCCCGCCCCCCGTCGACCCGCTATTCGGCGATACACCGGTAACCGTAGGCGCAAGAGCGTAGGTAAACCCGCTCGCCAAGCTTCCGCTCTGCCCACTGACCGTTACAGTCACCGTCACGGCGCCGGTGCTTCCCGCTGGAGTTGTGGCGGTGATCTCGGTTGCGCTTACTACTACTACGTTGGTTGCTGCCGCTGCGCCAAAGGTTACCGTCGCTCCCGTGGCAAAGTTTGTTCCCGTAATCGTAACTGCTGTCCCGCCCGCCGTCGATCCGCTATTCGGCGATACACTGCTCACCGTTGGCGCTGCTGTGCCTCCCGACGGCGTGCGGAAGGCAACCATCTGCATGATCCACTGCCCAGACGGACTCACCGGCGCGGTGGCGCTATAGCTGCCCGTGGCAGTGACCATCTCGTCTTCGGCGATATCGCCATCCGGCGACGTCAGTTCACGGCTGGTGAAGCCGGTGCCCGGTCCAGTGGTCGTGGTTTGAACCAGGCTGGCTCCAAACAGCAAATCAGTCACGTTGGTCGTCGTCACGGCGCCGCTGCTGCTGGTAGCGCTGTTGCCCGAAGCCGCAGCCGTCACATCCACCGGGTTGCTGGGATCCGCGCCGCTGTACTCGAGAATCCGAATGTCCGGATATGCAGCGGCAGTGGCGAATGTCACTGTGACGCTGTTCGCTCCGGCGCCTGCTGCCACGATGTTCTTGGCATAATAGATGGACTGTGACTCGAGACCGGAGATAACCGTCGGTCCGACCGCTCGCGTATAGACGTTGCCGGCCGTGTCCGTTACGGTGCTGACTGTGGCTGTACTGTCGTTCCACCCCACGGCGATGACGTTGAGGTCGCCGGCGGCCTGTGCGGCTGTGTAAGTGACCGTCACCGACGTTTCCGAGGCTTGCGGATCGGAGTTATTGCCCTGTACGTAGGTGATGGCTGACGCGGCCGACAACGTAGCCGGATTGAGCCAGCACACAAGGACCGCAATGCTACACGCTGCAAGGCGGGCGGTCTTGCACTGCGCGAGACGCGCACGGACCAGCGAATTCTTCATCATCTCTCTTGCCTCAATTCCGATCGTCTTCCGGCATCGTTCAACGGCAGCGCCGGTCGCATCCTAGCCAACTCAGCCACCGTCTCGAAGTTCTGCACCGTTTCACAGTTCAATTACCCATGGGTTTCGCCATGGGGCGAATGGAAATATCCGTCACCTCAGCCGTCGCCGGAAGCGTGAGCGCATGAAGAACCACCGAAGCGACGTCTTCCGGTTGCAAAAGGCGTTCTGGGTGATAGTCGCGTCCCTCTTGCCTGCAGATGGCTTCCTGCATCGGCGTGGCAGTGCGGCCTAGATACACCGACAGCACACGAAGTCCCTTTGGATTGACCTCTTCCCGCAAGCTATCCGCGATCGCTTTCAAGGCGTGTTTTGTGGCGGCGTATTGGCCTATGTCCGGCCGTTTTGCGGTCAACCCGGCGCTGGAGTTGATGAATACGATTTGTCCGCGGGCTGCTACCAGCAGAGGAAGCAGGCGCTGGGTCGCCGCGTACGGCGCGCGGACATTGGTGGCATATTGAAAATCTAAGTCCACAATGCTGGCGCGTTCCATTGGACCTTGTTGAATCACGCCGGCGCAGTGAATCAAAACATCAAGCTTGCCAGACCCCTCCTCCAAGTGTTGGACGAGCGGATCGAGAGCCTCTTCCACAGTCAAGTCGAGTTGGAATTCGGTCGCCGGTGAAAACGGCCGGGCAATGATCGCTGTCGCTGCCAGCTTCTCCGAATCTCTCCCTATCAGACACAACTCCATGCCTTCTCGCGCGAGTGCGACCGCTATGGCGCGCCCAACTCCGCTACCGGCCCCGGTCACGACAGCCACGCGGCCTGCGCCACGGCCCCCACCGAGGTGTTGACCCACTTGCGCCCGAGCCATTCCGTCACCCTGAAGCACTGCGTGCGTCCGTTGCATCTCGGTTTTCTCGAAGGAATGTGCTTTCAACATGGGTTGCCTGTTAGACTGAAACCAAGGCGTCCTCCTTGGCGGGCGCGGGCTTGGTCAATCCACGAAGGAGATTCAGATAGAACGCTTTCTGCCCTGTGACGAACAGGAGCATCCCGAGAAAGACAAGAAGAAGTGCGGTACTTTCGAGCGCCAGTCGGGGAAGAGGAGCCAGGGTCTGGCCGTAGGTTACTCGTAGCCCAAGAGCTAGCCCCCCAGCCACGATACTTGAAAGCAGCGGCCGGCTCACCGTCAGCAGAATGTCTCGAAAGGAAACCACCGTGCCGCGTACGCACCACGCGATGAGCGGAAGGATCCAGAGCGTCAACACTGCCGAGTAGGCAAACGCAACACCCCTGGGCCCATAAGGCACCGCTATAAGGTAGCCCGCAATCATCGTGGGCGCAATGACGAAAGCGATCTTCAGGTTTCGTCCGACCAATCCGATGGAAGAAAGCAACCAGGATAGTGGATTCGCTATAGCAAAGACCATGATGGTCGGACCCAGAAAGCGAAAAATGGCGGCCGCATGTTTCCACTTTGGCCCCAAAAGAACGAAGACGATGTCATCGGCAAACAGTACGCAGGCAGTAGTGATTGGCAGGGTGAGTGCCAGAACCAGGGAATACCCCTTCAGAAAGTAGCTTTTCAGTCTGATGGGATCATCCTGGAGTCGCGAAAGTGCCGAAAACGCTACCTCGCCGACTGACGAGTTAATATTATCTGTCGGAATGTTGACGAGCTGGTATGCCCTTCCATAAAGGCCGAGCGCATCCACTCCCCAGAAGCGGCCCAATAGGATCTTCTCAAAGTTATTGGCCACATATACGACAAGACCATTCAATGTAACGGTGCCGCCGAAACGGATCATGGAACGAACTCCAGCCCGCTTGTGTGGCATCCCAGGAACCCAAGCCGTGGTGAACCAAAAGCCAATCGTGGCGGAGATAGGAAGGGTGACCGTCATCGCTACCAGCGACCAATACCCAAAACCCGCCATGGCTCCCCCAATCGCAATCGCGGTACCCACAATCAGGCTGACGATGTTGATAACCGCTAAGGCCGTGAAACGCATCTGGCGTTGGAGAAGCGCCGAGTGCTGGACTCCTGCGGCGTTGAAGAAGAATCCCGCCGCCAAGACAGTTGTGACCTTAAAGAGGCGCGGCTCGTGGTAAAAGGCCGCGATGAACGGTGCCATTGCTACGGCGAGAAGTCCGAGCAGTGCGCCCACCAGTATATTGACCCAGAAGAGCGTGGAGATCTGTTCTTCCGTGACGGTCGTACGCTGAACGGCGGCGGACGAAAGCCCGAAATCTCGGAACAGAGTCAAGACCCCGGTGAACGCTGTGACCATACCCACTAATCCGAAATCTTTCGGGTCGAGAAGCCGGGCCAGGATCATGAGTGAGCCCACGCGCAGGAGAAAGCCCGCCATTTGGGCGGAGAGTCTTGCGAGACCGCCACGGATTGTCTTTCCCTTCAAGTCCTGCATCAGAGTCTCGAAATGCCGTGGATTTCAGCCGGCCTTACTGTCTTTGGCGCGTTGTCCCTCAATTTAGAGCACCATCTTGCGGCAATAGAAAGCTTCCGCGTAGCCGCTGGGGGCATTGCATTCCATCCCCCGCAGCCGCATGAGGGCGAGAAACGTATCCTCGCGAAACCAGCGCTTGGAGTGTTGGGACTGGAAGGCATCTAGGATGAATCGAGCCTTCTTCTGACAGATCTCGCGCTGGAGCGGCACGAACACGCCAGGTTGTCCGAGGTCTCCATCGTACTTCGGAACTTCGTATTCCAGGATTAGATGGTCGCGAAAGGTGTTCCAGGTCAGCTCCGCTATAAGTCGGTGGTCTTGGTGTGCGTCCTTGCGGTTATGAGTGAATATGAGATCCGGGGAGACAGACTGCTTGAGTTCTTCGAAGACCTCTTTCACTTCGGCGCCCACAAACGGCATGAATCCGTCCCGGAAAGTCTTCAGCAATGGTCCCCGCAGGCCCGTTGTGCCGGCGAACATCGTAGCCGCGCACTTCGCCTCGGCCTCCCGGACCCCAATTGCGCTGAACACAACCCAGTGAAATACAGCGCCCGGGTGCTGCTCGGCCAAACGAAGGATCGTGCCGCCGCAGCCAATTTCGATATCGTCGGAATGGGAGCCCAAGCAGAGTATCTGCAACCCTTCAGCCGCCCCTCTACCCAAGTTCAGGTGGATCATGCGCGCGCCGACATCGCCATTGCGTCGGTCGAGGCCGGTCCAGATGCCTTGTGCCAGACTTTCCACGGCGCCGAGCCCTGGTTCAGTTCCTCGAGACGTTGTTTGTCTTTAAAAGTGTCCATGCACTGCCAGAAGCCGGTGTACTTGTACGCTAACAAGGCCTGCTCCTCAATCAGCCGCTGAAATGGCTCCCGCACCAGTTCGTCGCCGGGGTGAATGTAGCGGAAGATCTCGTTACGCAACGCGAAGAAGCCGCCATTGATCCAAATGTCGGTGCGGTTCAGCGCGGAAATGTTGGTGACCATTCCCCCGGAGCCGGAGTTGACAATGTCAAAACTCGCCGTAGGCTGCACCAGGAGCAGTGAGGCCACAGCCTGGCTCCGGCGGAATACGTCCAGCATGTGAGGGAGCGGGAGGTCGCTCAGTCCGTCGCCATAATTGGCTAGGAACATCTCCTCGCCCTGCAGATGGGACTCTACCGCTTTCAGCCGCTCACCGATGGTGGCATTGGCGCCGGTCTCCACGAAGGTGATCGTCCAATCGTCGATATCGCGGTTCAGGAAATGGATCTTCTTCCCGGCTTGCGACCAGACGAAATCGTTGGAGACGGACTCATCGTAGTGCAGGAAGTAATCTTTGATGGAGTTACCCTTGTAACCCAGGCAGATGACGAAGTCCGTGTGCCCGAAATGGGAGTAGTATTTCATCAGGTGCCAGAGAAGTGGTCGGCTCCCGACCTGCACCATCGGTTTGGGGACGTCGTCGGCGTAGCCCCTGAGCCGCATACCGGCCCCCCCGCAGAAAAGAACCACCTTCATATACTCACCTCCACCTGGTTTCGACTCAATAGACGGCTACTCTCGGAATCGGCACTACGAACCGGCCGCCCCACTCCCGGATGAACTGCAGTTGCTCCATAATCTCGTCTTTCAGATTCCAGGGAAGGATGACCACATAGTCCGGTTTGGTCTCGCGAATCCGGCTCGGATGATAGATCGGAATATGGGTCCCCGGCAGGAACCGTCCCTGCTTGTACTGGCTCCGGTCCACCGTGTACTCGATGAGATCTTTCCCGATACCGCAATAATGCAGCAGCGTCGCGCTCTTACCCGGCGCTCCGTACCCTGCAACCGATTTGCCGTCTTCTGCGGCGGTCAAGAGAAAACCTGTCAGCGCCAACTTGGTCTGCTTCACTTGCCGCGCGAAGCTATCGTAACCCTCCACCGAAGCTAGCCCAGCCCTTTCTTCCTCCGCAATCAGTTCCCGAACCCTCGGCTCAATGTCACGCGTCTGGTTTTCCGCTCTGCAGGCGTAGACCCGCAGTGAGCCTCCATGACTCAGCAACTCTTCCACGTCGAACACCTTCAGCCCATGAGCCGCCAGGATGCGCAGAGTAGAAATCATCGAAAAGTACGAGAAGTGCTCGTGGTAGATCGTGTCAAACTCGTTTCGCTGTATCAGCCGCAGCAGGTGGGGGAACTCCAGCGTCAGGACCCCATCGGGCTTCAGCAAGATCTTGAGCCCCTCCACAAAATCGTTCAGGTCCGGGACCTGCGCCAACACATTGTTGCCGAGAACCAAGTCTGCGCAACGGCCCTCCGCGGCCAGTTCCTCCGCCAGTTGCGTGCCGAAGAAGCGGACCAGCGTCGGTACTCCCTTTTCGACAGCCACCTTAGCCACATTCGACGCCGGCTCAATGCCCAATACCGGCACGTCGCGCTTGACGAAATACTGCAACAGATAGCCGTCGTTACTGGCCACTTCGACAACGAAGCTCTGCTCGTTGAGGCCGATGCGCGTCATCATCTTTTCGCAATAAGTGTCGGCGTGCTTGAGCCAGGAATCCGAGTAGGACGAGAAATATGCGTAGTCGCTAAAAATACTCTCCGCGCTCTCGTATTCTTCGAGTTGCACCAGGAAGCACTCGTCGCAAACGTAGACGTGGAGCGGATAGTAAACCTCGCCCCGATTGAGGTCGGCGGCTGACGGGTAGGTCTCGCAAAGCGGGGACATCCCTAAATCGATAAAGGTCCGGTGCAAGCCCGCGCCGCAGAACCGGCACACCTTAGTTGAGGTCCCTTGCTGCTGGGTGTTGGTGGGAAGAGTTATTGTGGCCATATGCTCTCTCGGAAGCTCGCGCTGGATTAGGCGACCTCTGCCGCCTCGACGGGCTGCCGTATCCATCGCAGCGAGCTGTCCAGCCGCCCCGCCTTCATCATTTTCTGTATGTGACTGATCCGGGTATAACGGCCGTACTCAAGATCCGCAAAACGCAGCCCGGCCGCCCGATAAGCCTCATATAGCTCCTGCGCTCCTTTGCGGGCCGTCCACTGTGGACGGAAGCTCGGCAGAGCGCGCCGGATCTTGTCACAATTGATGCGGTAGCAGCGCTTGTCGGGCCCACCGTCGGCGGCGTACTCGACATGGCAGCCCGGAACGGTTTCGGCAACGATCGCAGCCAGCTCGCGGATGCGGTAGTTCTCCTCCGTCTGGCCGACGTTGAAGGTCTCGTTGTGAATGGCGTCCTGCGGAGCTTCGAGCACGCTCAGGATCGCCGCGGTAATGTCACGAATGTGCACAATGGGGCGCCATGGCGTCCCGTCGCTCTTGATATACACTTTGCCAGTGGTGTGCGCCCACGCCACCAGGTCGTTCAATACCACGTCCAGCCGCAATCTGGGAGACGCTCCGTAAGCGGTCGCATTTCTCAGATAAGTCGGGCTGAAAGTCTCGTCCGCCAGCCGTGCCAGGTCACGCTCCACGAAGACTTTGGATTCGGCATAAGCTGTCACAGGGCTCAGAGGCGCGGTTTCATCATGGATCGCGTCCCCTGCTGCTCCGTAAGTGCTGCAGGACGACGAGAAAACGAAGCGCCGCGCACCTGCCTCTTTGGCTAGTACGGCCAGCCGGACTGAGGCTCTGTGGTTGATGTCGTAAGTAAGGTCGCCATCGAGGTTGCCTAACGGGTCGTTAGACAGCGCAGCCAGATGCACCACCGCATCAAAGCCCTCGAGATCCGCTCTCGTCAAGTCGCGGATGTCTTTGCGGATTTCAGGTATTTCCTGGGCTGGTTGCCCGAACTCACAGCCTGCAAACAAATCTGTGTCCAGGCCGACCACCTCATGGCCGGCAGACCGCAGCATCGGCCCCGCAACCGCGCCGATATAGCCTCTGTGTCCAGTCAATAGTAATCTCATGTCGCACCCCCTGTTAAGCACGCCGAAGTCCAATCGGTTTCAACGCGCCAAGAGATTGATGATAAGGAAGTTATCGCGAATCAGGACGATTCGCGGAGATCCCAGATCCAAAAGTTTGGGATCTTGGTACCAGCTTGCCCGAGGGAACTTCTGGGGCGCTCAGTGAGCGCCACCGTCAGTCACGGCAGCCAGCAGTCCACTTTCGCACAACAACCTCGCCGCATCGCTGATTGCCGCGAAGGAAATACCGGAACGCTCCGCGATATCGAGCAGTGAGTGCTCCCCATCGGAGAGATTCAGCACCCACAGCCGTGCCGATATCTCCAGTCCAGGCGTCCCGCCGCCTGTTCGGTAGAGGTTTCGCCGTCCTAGCTGCGGTTCACAACAAGGGCTGAGATTGCGATATCGCCGATTGCCTTCCAGTACATCTAAGATGGCGGCGCACAGGCGGAGCGATCCGGCCAGTTGCAAGGGCTGAATAAATGCGAGGTTGTCGGCTGAAGTGTGATACTCCGGAAAGGTTCCCCAAACACTCCGCATCAGGCAGCCTACCGGGAGATTGAAACCGGGAGAGCAGTACTGCCGTTCGTCGTAGCCGTATGGGGAGAATTCCAGAACTTCCGATGGTTCACTCTGGTGGCGCAGAACATGCGCTGCGGCCCGGTCGATCTCGGCGTTGCCGCGGCGGCTCTTCTTGTAATGGAATCCGCCCGCGTCCCCAACGCACGTCAGAACCAGCCCATGTCGTACGCGCCCAACCCTCTCGTGGTTTCGCGCTAGCCACGTGATGGCCCCGATCGTTCCTGGAATAAACAAGAACCGATACGAGTAGTGATGATCCTGCTGGGACAATAACTGCGCCAGCGAGGTTGCCACGGTCAACCCCGAGAGGTTGTCGTTGGCCAGGGATGGATGGCAGGCATGAGTTGAGATCAAAACCTCGTCGGTCGACCTCCCGGGCAAATAACTCTCGCCGTAGGTCAGGTGCCCGCTCTCCAAGGTGGAGTCGATACAAACCTCGTAATCGCCATCTTCGAGCGCCAGCATCTGGCTATGAGACAGGCAGAATCCCCAGTCTTCCTGGTAGTAGGAAGTTCGGTAAGGAATCCAATCGGGACTTTGTGGAAGCGTGAACAAGTGCGGCTTGAGTGCGCTCAGAGGCATGGTCGCATGAACCGGCAAGCTGTAATTTACGACGTGCAGGTTCGAACGCTGGAAGTCCACAACCCGCTTCCCGCTTCTTGCCGCCTTGATATACGCGTCGCGAATATTCCACTCTTTAGGGACGGTCCAGTCGAAAACCGGCGTGCCCGTGGGAACCTCGAAGGTCTGTAACGGAATCCGGTTTGCGATCGAGGCCAAGGTCCGCCGGATGCCATCGCCGGTGATGCTTCGGCACGTGGGGTACAGTTCCGTGGCAAAACCGTGCAGGTCCCGGCCGGTTTCCGCCGCCGTTCTTCCGTCGAGTATCTTCAGGAAACACATTGCGCTAATTCGAAGTCCGGGTACGTGCGATCCCGGTCGGAGATCACTTTCACCTCGCCGGGCCAGACGATTCGAAATGCCGGATCGTCCCAGCGCACCCCCCGGGCCGATTCTGGGCTGTAAAACTCCGAAATCTGATACATTACCTCGGTCTCGTCTTCCAGCGTCAGAAAGCCGTGCCCGCAACCCTCCGGCACGTAGACCATGTTCCGGCTGGCAGCCGTCAAAACCACCGCGGCCCAATCTCCGAACGTTGGCGAGTTCCGGCGCAGATCGATGACCACGTCGTACAGCGCCCCCTTGGTGCAACGCACAACTTTGGTCTCCTGATTCGGCGCCGTTTGATAGTGCATGCCGCGCAGCGTCCCTTTCCGCACGTTAAACGAAACACTGCATTGCACCAGCTTCGAATTCAGGCCGTTATCTTCAAATTCCCGCTGGCACCAGCAGCGGGCAAAAAAGCCCCTCTCGTCCGGCTTGGGTTCGATACGAATCTCGAACACTCCCGGCAGCTTCGTCTTCTCAAAAGTCATGGACTGTCACTCGATCAAACTACTTCGCCATGGCACCGTGCGTACCTGGCAGGTACTCAACCCGCTCGATGCCCCCCCTGGTTTTCACTCCTCCTCGAGCCAGGCAAGCAACAGATGAACACATACTCCACCGCGAACAAGTGACTGATGACCGGAATAGTCATGTTTAGCCGCATCTGAATTCTCTTCATGAATTGCCGCCTCGGCTCACGATGATGCCAATGGTGAGAAGTCGGGAAAGACTGCTCTATATCGAAAACAGACGCAAGGTCCGATCGAAACTCCTCGATGGGCTGAATATTATTATACGCGGGCCAAATGCTCGCATTTCGATGATTGAAATTGACGTACGACGCAACGAATCGGCCGCCGCTATTCAAAAGCTCCCGTATTTCGCCAAACTTCTCCAACTGAACCTTGCCAATATACTCGAAGACCCCTTGCGCCACAATTATGTCGAACCGCTTGCCGCCAAATGCGATCGGCCCTTCCACGAAATCGCTCTGCACGAGATCCGGCGATGGCGTGTGAATTGCTATGTCAATCCCATGATACTGTACGTTCCTTCGGAGCAGTCGCCTGAGAGTCGCCGGTCCGCAACCAACATCGAGTAGATCGCACGGTTGGTCTCCTGCAATTCGATTTACAATTCCGGCGACCTTTTCCAGGCGGAAATGGGCCTGCGCGTATTGCAAATTCTCTTTAGCCCAAAACTCGTGTTTGTGATATTTCTCGCTCACCTGTCCCATGAGGCACCTTCCCTGTGACCCAACACCCGATGACCGTTCCCGTGCCACCGCTTGATCGACTCCGTTACCCGGTCGGCAATTCCTCGAGGATCACCTTGTACTGCTCGTCCAAGTCGCTCCGAAACTGTTCCGTCTTCTCCTTGATCAGATACTTCAGCCGTGGCGCATCCTTCCGAAGATCGCCAAACTGCCGTATCAATGTCTCGGCATTAAGGTTCTTGATGTCCTGGCAATACTCCGACAAACCCATGCCACTCATCAGGGACTCGCACTTTTGATGGAATGAAAGTGAGATCGCCGGCTTGTTGAGAAGTAGAGCCAACAGAACATTATGAAACCGGGTTGCGACTACCAGATCCGTCCGCGACAGTTGCGAGAGGAGGTCGTCAACAGACGACACTGGATCGTCAACCACTCGCCCTTCATCATAAAGCACCGACCGCTGCCTGAGTAGGCCAATGAAGTCCCGGACGGCGGGCCTGTCGCATATGTCGCCCGTTAGCAGTCTGACGTCGTAGCCGTGAGCCAGTAGCCAGCGCACGAAAACCACCAGGCTCTCAAGGTACTCTGCATAAATCGTGGCGCTGGGCCTATCCACGCTTTGCCTGCCGGCGTAAAGCATCAAGCCGAGGCCAACCACGGGCCGGGGACCTCTTGGGAATTCGTCGGCGGGTATCGCCGTCCTGGGTAAACTGAACGCTAGATCTGGATATACCTTGTCACGACGCGTCCGAAAGCCGAGATCGTCCAGGAACTGCTTGGTGGCTGCGTCTCGATAAGAGCGGAAGTCCGCCAGACGGAGTGCTGCTCTTACCAGAAGCCTGCCAACAGCGCCATACACGGGACCGGCGCCCACGCTCACAAAGACCACCTTGCAGCGGCACAGTTTGGCCATTAACGTCCATTTGAACACGGTATATGGGCCCCAGTTGAGAAGGCCACTGATATCTGTCAGCAAGCCCGTTCCTGAAACGATAAGCACGTCCAGTCGCCTAAGAATGCCGAAGGCCTGTATCCACCTGTATGGTTCGCTCGGTATGCCGATGACGAGCTTCCGGACTAACCGCGCGAAGGGGTTGCTCCGGAACCACAGCGGCTTTAGGGCGACACCGTTCATCGAAGCTGTAGTGACGTTATAGGCCCGACCCGCGGCTACCGGGTTCGTGCAGATACATGTGATCTCGCTATTCGGAAGGCGATGTCGAAGATGATACAGCAGTGACTGTAAAGTGCTCTCGTTCCCGAAGTTGATGTCCCCGAAATGGCCAAACACGCCTAGCCTGGGCCGCCGACGCCCGGTTTCTGACGCGGTGCCGGATTCCTGTCGGGCTCCATCCGCAAACTGCGAACGCTGCCCCGCGTAGAGCTCTTCCTGTGTTTCGTGATTCAAACTCGTCCTCACTACACGCCCGTGGTTCGCAGTTACGCTCCGAAGGATCGGCTTATTGGTGCTGCGCCGCGCGCTTGTCAGGGGCTGCAATCGATCCTGAAGCCTTCATTTTGGTTTGAAACGCGGTGCTCTGATCGGGCGTAACCCGCAGAATCCTCCGGATACTGGCCCTGGGATTCAAGCCGGCGTTGAACAATGTTGACAGCACCGCTCTGCCCAGGCGTGCCCGACTAAAGCCAACGCCGGCGTCCCGGAGTGCACTCCGATGGTACTCCCAGAAGCTCTTGGCACGGCCCCGCAGCAGACCGGCCGCCAGATACCTATAGTAGTCGGCCAAGCTCCGCTTCAGACACGCGTCGAATTCCTCCTGACTCAAAAACTCCCTGGCGTAGGCCGTCAGATGGTGTAAGTTACTGGCCGCCAGAGTATTCATGTTCCTCGACATCGAAATCCGCGACTCTGCGCGCACTCTTGTGAACGTAAGTACCTGGTGAACAAAGCCGAAGTCGCACGTTTTGAGAAGTGCGATACACGTCTCCATGTCGGCATGGATATTCGCTTCGTTGTAAAAGCACTCTCGGCTTCTCACAAGGTCGGCCCGGTAGAGCAGGGAAGTCGCCGTCCCGAACACATACAGGCCATCCAGGAAGAGGCGACGGCAGATGTCATAACCCGACACTACGGTACTGGGATACGGTAGCCCCGTCCACACGACTTGCGGGCCCTCCAGTCCATAGGCGCCAAGCACTCCCACCGAGGGGTGTGCCTCGCCGACGGCAACCATCCGTTCGAGGCACTCAGGGAAGATCCAGTCGTCGGCAAACACCATCTTACAGTACTTACTGGCGGGAGAGATCTGGCGTAGCGCGGCGTTGTGGTTGGCGACCGCCTTCAGAAACTGCGTATTGTGAGACACCCGAATCCGGTGATCTCTGGCAGCGTACCGGCAGGCGAGGTCCACGGACCCATCCGTGCTGCAGTTGTCGACGATTACGTACTCCCAATTTTGATAGGTCTGGCCGAGGACGCTCTCGATGCATTCGGCCAGATGCTCAGCCTCGTTATACATCGGCGTGACGACGCTCACCAGCGGCTGCGGTTTGGAGCTCATCGTGCGTTCTTCATTATGATTCGTTGCTTCTTACCCAATACCGAAATCCCTGCGGCTCCGATACTCCTCCCGCATTTGGGCGAGTTTTCGAGTGAGCCTTGGCGCAAATCGGATCAGCGCCGATTTGATCGCGAGATTGAAGGTGCGGTGAAGCTGCAGAGCCTCCGCGATCGCTGCCTTGGCTTTTCCATATTCGCCTTTCCGGAGGAACCAGTTTGCCCAGCCGCTATGGATGGCGGCAAGATCCCGCCGAACCATCGCGCGAACCTCGACTGGCAGGCGCTCGCTCATCCGAAGCCGCTTTTCCATGCGGCCTTGGGCCATCCTGAGCCGAAAATCCACGTCGTCCCACCTCTTGCTCGCGCCGGCATGGCGCTCGGCAGGCAGCGTCCTGTCGATAAGCACCATAGGCATACTGACAAAGCAGAAGTTCGTTTCCGACGCGAGTCGAAAAGCAAAGTCATCGTCATCGCCATAGCGGAACGCCGGGTCGAACCCGCCCACACGGCGTGCCAGGTCTGTTCGAGTTACGAGATTTTGCAGCCATATGGGATGCACCCCTACCACCGAGCTCCTCTCGAGCATGTACTTGAGGGGGTCTGGGATCATGCCGATGCTCTCACGGTGTTGCTTGCCCGCAAGCTGAAAGAGAGTCATCTTCATGTACGGATTATTCATGAACCAGGCGTCTGTAATGCAAGCGCCACATTGATCTTTGAATCGGTCGAGCGCCCGGAATTGCCATTCCAGCTTTTGCGGAAGCCAGAGATCGTCGTTGTCGTTGAAGGCCAGCCATTCGCCCTTCGCATGTGCAATGGCTGTGTTACGGGCAACGTTTGGTCCCTGGTTCTCCTGGTGGAAGTACCGAACACGGTCCCGCCAGGCCGGGTTCTCCTCGATGTATTTGGGAAGCAATTCAGAGGTGCCATCCAGCGAGCCGTCGTCCACCAGAATCACCTCGGAGACGGGGAGCGACTGAGTCAGCACACTCTCGACGGCATACTTCAAGAGATCGAAGCGGTTATAGACCGGCATTACGACAGAGATCGTCGGAGGCATCGAGTGTTATCGCACCCCGCCGGTTTCGAGCGCTGTCTCTTGTCGCGAGCAGATTGTTTCGCGATACACATCGAGGAGCGTTGCCCCGGCTGCGGTCCATGTTATCTCGTTGACAGTCCTCAGGCACGCTGCGCGCAGCCTCTCCAGAAGCGCGCGGTCCTCATGCATCATCGTGATTTGCTGCGTAAGAGTCGCAACATCCCCGACGCGATGTGCCAGCCCCGTCTCCATGTGCCGGCAGAGTTCGGTGCATGCTTCGGAGGCGAGCGGGACGCATCCGCTCCCCATTGCTTCGGTGATCACCAGACCGAAGCCTTCCTCGATACTGGGGAGAACCAGGATATCGCTTTTTCGCATTAGTTCCGGCACATCGTTACGGTGTCCGAGGACCTTCACACTTGGATGCGAAAGCATGGGAGCAAGCTTCTCGGCGTATGCCGGCAGGAACTCTCCGGCGATCAGAAAGGTGCCTTCTTGACTGGCCGGAGACTTGAGCCACGCCTCCAGCGCGTAATGCACGCCCTTTCTCACTGCGCAGACTCCCACAAACAACATCGTCAATCCCCGCTTGGGGTCTCGCGCTTCGCTGCTGGGGTAGTAGGCGTTCTCGTCGAAGCCGTAGATGTGCCGCGCCAGCTTCTCCTCTGCGAATCCCTTGTCCAGAAAGGTCCTCACGACGAAATCGGATGGACATAACAGGCGAGTGGCCAGTGCGTATTCCTCTTCTTCCCTGCGTAACTTCTCGTGGTTGTAAGCGTGTTCATGGTCGGGCGGCAGGGCGACTCCCAGGCGCTCACACTCCTTCTGCACCACTTCCATGGCGAAACGGGTGTTGGCATTGGGTCTCTCTAGGACGGTGGGGATTCCCAGCCTGGCGGCCGTCTTGAGTGTCTGGAGCGCCCCTAGGGGCCAGGTGTGAATGATATCGATGTGGTCCCTCAGTTTCTCGATGCGGCGCGAAACAATCCAGTCGTGTAAGGCGAACGCGCGCATGCTACCCAGGAGCCTGTACGGAATCCGTAACTTCCCTTTGGCGAGTGTCGGATGAACCGTTACGCCGGCGGGAACTGGCCTGTGCACAGCGCCCGGGTAGACTAGGAGGTCGGCTCCGGCCGCTGCCAGGCCATTCACCTGTTGCCAGGCAGTGTAACAAATTCTGTCTGCCCCCAACTTGTGGGGAAAGCTGTACAGCACTCGAATGCGTCTGTTGTTGAGGCTCATTGAATCGTTTCCAGCACACTCCAATTGATAGGACCATCCACCTGGCAAGCCGATGCGGGGACCTCCTCCTGAACCTGGGGGGCGGCCGGCCCCTTGGCCTCGGACACCGCGACGCAGATGATGGCCAATAGCGCAAGCCAGGCAAACTGCATCTGGTCAAAATAACCGATCCCGAAATACGCCACTACGTGAGCGAATAGGGCAGCGCCAAGACACCAGAGAAACCATTCTTCCTCGCGGTTGCCCTCCGCCAGTTTCCGCGCGGCTCCAAGCCGCGCGAAGCTCTTGGAAATGAGGCCAACGAACAAGGCTAGCGTCAGCAATCCCCCGCTCACCGCATACGCCACGTACTGGTCCGACAGGTCCCACATGTCAAATCCCCATTTGTCGTAGTCCTTCACCCCCAAAAGCCACCAGTCGCCAAAGTGTCGTATGCAGTTGTCGATCAGCATGTAACGGTGATAGCTCGAGGATGAGCCTGTCAGATCCACCTTTTCGATAAGCGACCAGACCGGACCGTTCATGACTAGGTGTAAACCCACCAGAGTTGCCACCAGGCCCCATCGTACCAGACGCATCTTCTTGCGCAGAGGCCAGAGACAAAGCCCGAAGATACCAGCGACATATGCCGAGAGCGTGGTGCTGGCATGGCAGGTCAATGTCATGACGGTTGCGCCGGCGATTCCCAAGATGGCGCCAACCCTGGACTTTGACCAGAGCCACACGGCCAGCGGCAGCAGGGTGGCGCCATAGGCTCCGGCGGTAATAAAAACCTCAAATGCCGCCTGGGAACGAATGCTGCCGTCCCGCACTGTCGTGGGCGGCATTCCGCCCAGCCGCGCGAAGATGTTTGTTCCGGTAAGTTGTTCGTTGATCATGCATGCCGCTGCGATGATGGCAATCAGCACGAGCACTCTAATGGTACGTTTTACATCTTCAGCATCCTGAATCAGGAATCGCAAAACAAAGTAGCCGCCCACGGCGTCCACGAAGTCTCCGAGACTCTTGAGCAGGGCCTGGCCATTCATCCACTGAAGCGAGAAGATCACCAAACTAGACAGGGCCCACAAAACAAAAATGCGGTCGATGGAATTGAAGCCCCCAGTCAGGCGTGATGATCGCCTTGACACGATCCATCGACCTAGTCCGGTCAGAAACAGGACTTGAGCTGCGGTGAAGTGCGCCCCGGCCACCACAAGCACTTGCCCTTTGGGTATGAAGAAAATCGCCAGCAACAGTGGCGCTATGGCGTACTCGCGGCGAAGACACAGGATTAAGAGGATAGCGAGCACCATCGCCAGCGCCACCAGCGGATGGAGCACCGTCGCTCCCGTGCCTCCCCCGAACCGTAGGGCTGTCGGCTCCACTATCTATGCCTTTCTCCTGGCCAACCTATTTCAAGGCAACCGGCCCAGATCGGGCTGAGGCCGCTCTATGGCTTGAGCGCGAATTGCGTCGACAATCTGCTGCACATTCCGGACCCGCGTCCCTCCGACTCTCTTTCGGCGAATGTACTGCAAATGAAACTCCTGCGCTCGTCTCAGATGAACCTGAAGGTTGGATCTTGTAAGTCGGATGCAGGTGGTTTGAATCGGCAGACAGTCTTTCCAAACCCTCTTGATGTGCTTGCAGCAGTCGTAAAACTCCTTGGGCAGGATCAGGCTTTGGTGGGTATTGTGTATGCAAAAGGCGCAGATGGCGTAGCTCTTCATTCCCCTGCTGGCAGCCCTGAGGCAGATATCGGTTCCGTAAAGGTGAAAATGGGGCAATCGTTCGTCGAACCGCAGGCCGGAGGACTTCCGGAGAATCAATACGATCTCGTCCAGGGTTTGAACCGGTGCCGGACGTTCGAACGGCCGCCCCATGGTCCCCAGGCCGGACGAATATATGTGGCCGCGTCCGTTGTCATTAAGCGTCTCGCCGTAGCAACCCAGCACACCCCATTGCGGGTCCTCCGCTTCCAGGTAATCAAGCGCCCGGTTCAACTGCGCCACCCATGTCTCCGGGAGAAAGATGTCCTGATGAGCGAAAACGACCAGATCGTGGGAAGCTCGGTCGATTGCGCTATTGTACGCTTTGGCGGCGGAGCTGTAGCCTTCCTGGACCAGGACTTGGTGATCGGACGGTTCGCGCACGCAAGGTGACGCTAGAAAGTTGTTTTCGAAGACCTCGCGGTTATTGACAGCCACCGCGAACGTGATATTCCTGCTCGGTGAAGCTTTCATAGTCTGGGTGATTTCCCGATGGCTTCAAAAGTCTGTACAGTGCCCTTGTGAAACCCGGCAAGTGAGAACGGACGGCAGGCGGATTGCTTTTTATGAAGAGATCCGCGATTCTAAGAATCGCGGCGGCGAGCCTGGGAGTTCCAGCCCCAGCTTCGTAAGAGCGCCAACCCGGCGACACTCCCAGCAGGGCCCTTCAGCAGCTTGTTAATGAACCACCACTGTAACACTCGGGGGAGTGGATGGGGGAGTGGATTGTGTGGTGCCGGTCTTGAATTCATATGCCCCGGTATCCCAAGCGCCACTCGACGGCCTGGCATTCACCGTCGTCCCCGGACAGCTCACGGTATGGCTGGTCGAATTGTACGAACAAGCGGTGCCGGTCCCGGAACACAGCGCTGGCAGCGTCGTGCACGAGCTTGTCAGATTAGCCCCTGCCCCCACCGTCGAGTTCGTTGCCAAGGTGGGCGCGTAATCGTTCGCGGACGTGTAGCCTTGGCTGCTCGCTGTTGCGGCCGGCATGTAAAGGGCGCTCGACTCCGTCACTGAGCAGTTGAACGCCGAACCGGAAATCCCCACCCATTGATTGTTTACCGCCGTAATGGAACCGCCGGCGGTACAGCCGATTGCGGCGTTGACCATCGTGTTGTTGTACATGGTCATGTTTCCACCACCAGGTCCGCCACCCTGATTCAGGCTGAAATAATTCGATTGGCTGTAGATATCGTGCACGACGTTGTTGAAAACATAATCCGTTTGGCCTGACGGCGGAAATAGCCACAGAGTCGATACCGAGGGAGCCTCACTGTGCTCAGTGCCTATATATCGGAATACGTTATTGTAGAACATGTTGGGGCTGCTGGAGCCTAGTCCGGCCTCGCCATAGCACATCAACACGTCCGAATGCTCTGCCCCATCCGAGGAGTTGTTGATGTACTCGAACAGGTTGTCGTGCACCAGGTGGCAGTTATTAGGAACGCTGGAACCACCTACATGGCGGATTACATTGTACTGAACGATATAGCCATCCGCGAAGATCGTGTCCAGAGTCGTGTCGTCCGAGTCGGAGCCGTCGACAACATTGTATTGTAAGGTAACTCCGCCAGCCTGGTTGTACCCCTCGAATGCCCCTGCGCCTCCGCATGCCCCGCTACCACAGTGAAATGCCGTGTGCGTCCAGCCGTGTATATAGACGTTGGAGATGATATAACCATTACTATTCCCCGTACTGGCTCCGTTGTGGTTGATATATTGATCCTGATAGCCAGTCCCCGTATCGTTCCAGCACAGGCCAGTCATCTCGAAGTTATCGAACTGGATGAACTTGACTCCATTCAGCACAACCATCTGATTAGCGCCCCCGGAGCCGCCAACCCGATAAGCGCAACTGGACACTGCACTCGTGCTTGTAGGATTGTCGGCGGTAAGGATCGGTCGCGCCCAGGAGCTCCCCGAATACCAGGTTTGATCCACACCGATGTAGATCATATTGCTGCTGCTGGTTCCGCTCCAGCCGCTCCAGCTCCAACCGCCGTTGCCGATAAAGGGCGCGGCACTCGAGTTGCCGAAGTGCCAGGTGTCGCCGCCGCGGAAGATGAACTGATCCCCGGCCGTTGGGGTGTGGCCCGCACAAGTGCCGGAACAATTAGGCATCCCAGGTGCATGAAGCCATGGTGTGGTTTTTGCCGTGCCATTGTTCGAATCGCTGCCACTAGCCGCGATGTAGTACGTGCCACCCAAAACCAAGCGAGGCACCGCAAGAGAACAAACAATTATGGCGATCGAAAAACAGGCTTTGCGCATACTACAACTAGTAGAATCCAATCGGCTCCCGCCTACAAGAGTGAAAATGGTTGGTAACCTCCAGTTTCCAAAAGTTATGGATTTACATTCAGCAGGTTAACTGAGGGCTTACGCCGAGATCTCGGCGGACCGGGGAGCGTTTATGTTTTCACCCACCCGCCCCAGGGGGTACCGCTGCACCCCCAGAAACAGAAGGGGTCAGGTCAGCGCTCTTCGTGCGTGGAGCCGGATGAGAGGCTTTGCGGCACCCTCCAAGGGACGGACTCGCATCACGCGAAGGCCCGGTGCCACAGCTCAAGCGTCACCAGTGAAAAGATCTCTTTGAAGTTGCCGCCATGGTCTTGGCTTGAGGATACCAGCTTTTCCATGCGGCTCGCGTCGAAATACCCGCGGTTCGTGGTTCTTTTGTCCAGCAGAATATCGCGCACCCAGCCGCGCAAGTCCTTCCGCAGCCAAGCTTCGTAAGGAATTGGAAAGCCGGCCTTGGGGCGGTCCAGGATGCGCTTGGGAACGCGGCGCTCCAGCGCCTTCTTGGCGAGGTACTTGGTGGTGCAGCCGTGGACTTTGAGGCTGGAGGGCAGCGCGGCGGCAAACTCCAGGACCTTGTGATCGAGTAGCGGTACTCGCAGCTCCAGGGAATTTGCCATCGTCATTTTGTCGGCTTTGACCAGCAGGTCGTCGGGAAGCCAACTCTTGGTATCGATATATAACATCGCATCGAGCGTGTTCTCGCTTCGAACATGCGCCTGCAGCCGCCGCACGGGTTCGAGTGTGTGCTCGCGGTCAATCGATCGGGCAAAATCGGTGGAATACAACTGGGCCAATCCGTTTCCAGCATAGCGGTATGGGTTTGATGTGCGGCTGAAATAGTAATCGGGGAAACGGGAATTCATCAGCGGCCCATACTTGGCTACGCGCGAGGATTGGAAGACCGAGTTAGCGAGGGAAAGCCCCCGCGCGACCGTGCCGGTAGACCCGGAGAGGCCGCGTTTGAGGCGTTCCAACCACAGAAGGTTGCGGTAATTGCCGTAGCCGGCAAAGGCCTCGTCGCCACCTTCTCCTGAGAGGAGCACCTTGACATAGTTCCTGGCAAGCTTGGAGACATAATACAGGGCAATGGCAGGCGGCTCGCACACCGGCTCCTCCATGTGCCACACGTATTGCGGCATAAATGCCTCGAAATCTGCGGCCGACATCGACATCTCGTGATGACTGCTGCCGAACGCTTCTGCCGCCAGCCTGGCATAGGGTCTTTCGTCGGCAACGCCAGGATCGGAAAAGCCCACCGTGTAGCTGCTGACCTCCTTCTCTGTCCCTTCCACGGCGAAGCTCAGCATCGCGGTTGAGTCCACTCCGCCACTCAGCAGGACACCCACCGGCACGTCTGCGATCATGTGCAGTTGCACTGTTTCGGCCAGCAGACTGAGCAACTCATCCTTCGCATCTTCCAGGTTCCGGCTTCCGGCAGGTTTGGCAAACTGAAGATCCCAGTATTGCCTTACCTCTACCTGGCCGTCCTTGGCCAGCAGATAGTGCCCCGGAGCCAGCTTCACGATGCCTCTGTGTAATGTGTCCTCGCCCGGAAGATAAAGAAAAGTCAAAAACCTGTCAATCAGCTCAGGCGCAATCCGCCGATCCACCGCGGGGTCCGCCAGGATTGCCTTAATTTCTGAGGCGAACACCAGGCTCTTATCGGCGAGACAATAATAAAGAGGCTTTATTCCCACCCGGTCTCGCGCCAGGAAGAGGGATCTCTTGTTCTCGTCCCAGATCGCGAACGCGAACATCCCGCGAA